>NBJMC04201__coassemble_5582_pt1 | contig 4445 bp, 4 predicted proteins | sample NBJMC04201__metabat2_low_PE_017 | metagenome-assembled genome bin NBJMC04201 | reverse complement strand
GGTGCGGGTGCGGTGAGGGGTGCGGGATGGGGCGAAGCTGCGGGGGCGTGGCGGGCGCGGCGGGGTTTTGGGGACGGGGGCAGGGTTTTGGGTGCGGCGGACTTTGGGTGCGGCAAGGGGGAGAAAAAAGAAATTTTTTTCGGAGCGGGGCGCAAAAAAGCGGCGGGCACGGAGCGTGCCCGCCGCAGGTTGTCGAAGAAGCCACTTTGCGGCGAAGGGGGCAAACGTGCCGCCCGTGCGCGGGGACGGCGTGGGGAAACCACGGCCTGTGGCGGAAGGGGGTCCAGGGGCCTTGCCCCTGGTTAGATGTGGCGGCGGCGCGCGGTGGTCAGGGCCGCGAGGGAGGCCAGAGCGAGCAGCGCCAGCAGCGCGTAGAGCGCGAGGGGCGTGGCGTCGCCGGTCTGGGGCGGGGTGGCGGGCACGGGGGTGGAGGGGATATCCAGCGTAAAGACAGGGCTGGTGACCGTGCCGTAGGCGTTTGTCACAACGCAATAATAACGGTATCCGTCGTGCTGCGCGGTGAGATCCGAGAGGGTACAGTCTGCGTCTGTCGCGCCGGGGATGGCCTTGAAGCCGCTGCCATCGTTGACATACCACTGGTAGAAGCGCGCGTTGCGAGCCGACACGCTGAGCGTGACAGTGCCGCCCGCTTCCGCGGTGATTTTCTCATCTGCGGTGGGGGCGATGATGACGGGCGGCTGCTTGTCGGGATCGGGGTCCACGGGCACTGAGGCAATGACGATGCTCAGTTCCTTCGTATCGCTGCCCGCGGCGTTGGATGCCTTGACGGTAAAGGTGAAGGTGCCCGCGGCGGTTGGCGTGCCCGAAATGGTATTGCCGGAGAGGGTCAGGCCCGCAGGCAGGCTGCCGCTTTCGAGGCTCCATGTGATGGGCACGCTGCCCGTTGCCGCGAGGGTCCGGCTGTAGGCTTCGCCCACCTTGCCGTCCGGCAGGGCGGTGATGATGACGGAGGGCGCTTGAAGCGTTTCGGGAGTGACCTGACACAGCGCGCTGGCGTAGTCGGTCCGCTTGTCGCCGTTGCACTGCTCATTGAACACGTAGAGCTTTGTGGTGTCGCTCAGGGTGACGCCGGAGGGGAGCGAAAGGCTCGCCGTGCCGCTGGCGCTGGACAGCTGCAAAATGCGTCCGTAGTAGGCAATGGTGTCATCCCCGGTGACGATGACGGCGGAAAGGTACTCATTGGTTCCGGTCTGCGCGCCGGAGTAGGAGAAGGTGATCGTGCCTGCGCTGAGCACCGCATTGGAAACGGCAAAGGCGCGGCTGCTGTCCAGCAGCGTCAGCTTCCAGTCCTTGCCGTCGTAGGCTGCCACCTGCGCAAGGCCGCTTGCGCCGGCGGATTTGCCGTCGGTGGCGGCGGAGGTGAAGAGGACGGAGGACAGCTTCAGGTTGAAGGCGGGGCGGACGGCGGTGCTTCTGTAGTTCACCGGATTGCCGTCGAAAATAACGGCACCGCCCTCATCGACAAACGCTGCCTTCGAATTGTCGGGGCCGGGGGAGCGCAGCCACCAGCTGTCCAGCTCACCGGCTTCATACATGTAAGATCCCAGCCTTCCACCATCCGCCACATAGGCCGTGTTGGCAGCGTACCGGCTGGATGAGAACCTTGGAAAATAACGGCGATCTTCTGCCTCGTCAAGCGACAGAAGAAAGAGGCGGTCGGTGGTGTTACTGCCGCCGTCTGTGCCATAGTAGGCATTATCGTCGTTGACAACAAGCGTTTCCGCGATCGCGGCCTGCTCCTTGGCGGAAAAGGCGGCGGTGAGGAGATTGTCACCGGAGTACGTGCCGTAGCCGTTGAGCCAGGAGCGCATCGTGCTGGTTTCCCAGGTTACGTTCTCCTCTGCCGTGTGATACTGGAACACCTCGAGGTTCTGGTCGGAAAGCAGGAACAGCTGGCCGCTCGCGTTGGACAGCACCCGCCACTTGACAGGGTCCTTCGTGTCGGCGTTACGCTGATAATAGCTGCCAAACCAGACGTTGTCCGCCTGGCCGCCGCTTAGATTATCGGCGTTGCCGCCCCCCCCCCCCCCCCCGATACGAGCTGGATCGCCAGGCCGGTATCGGCGGCAAGGGCGGCTGCCGGAAGCATGGCCGTCAGCAGGCAGGCTGCGAGCAACAGAGGAAGGGTTCTGCGCATCATGGACATGGAAACACCCCCAAAAAATCTACGAAAATGAAAGAATCTGGCAAATTCTTTATCATTGTAACATAAGTCCCGCGGCGTGGCAAGAAGAAAATAGCAAAAGGCGTCAAGAGAGCGCCAAGAAAGCGGTTTTGGGACGCGGCGCTTTGACTTTGAGGGGGCGCGATGGTATAATGAAAGGCGATTCGCGGACGCGAAAGACCCGAAACCGAAGATCAACAAAAGGGAGGAACCGCCTTGGATATCGGGCTGATTCTGGGAGAGCTGTTTTCAGGTGTCACGTATCTGTTTTCCGTGGAGGGACTGAAAACGCTGGTGATGTTCGTCATCGCCGGGGTGCTGATCTATCTGGCGATCAAAAAGGACTACGAGCCGACGCTGCTTCTGCCCATCGGCTTTGGCGCCATTCTGGCCAACCTGCCCCCCGTGATCGACGCCGTCAGCGGGCAGGCCGCCGCCAGCGTGCTGGGCGAAAACGGCTTCCTCAGCGTGCTGTTTGACGCGGGCATCGCCAACGAGCTGTTCCCCATCCTCATCTTCATCGCCGTGGGCGCGATGATCGACTTCTCGCCCCTGCTCAAAGACCCGTCGATGATCTTCTTCGGCGCGGCCGCGCAGTTCGGCATCTTCGCCACGTTCCTTCTGTCGCTGTGGCTGATTCCCGTCGTGCTGCCCGAAACCGCGGGCAATGAAAGCCTGATCCTCAGGCTGGCCAGCGCCATCGGCATCATCGGCGCCGCCGACGGCCCCACCACCCTCTACGTGGCCAACCACTTCAGCCTGAAGGACTACATGGCCCCCATCAGCGTGGCGGCGTACAGCTACATGTCGCTGGTGCCGGTCATCCAGCCGCCCGTCATCCGCGCGCTGACCACCAAGAAGGAACGCATGATCCGCATGGACTACAACGAGGAGCGCGCAAGCAAGCTGGCGCTGATCCTGTTCCCGATCATCGTGACGGCCGTGGCGGGCATCATCGTGCCCATGAGCGCGCCGCTGGTGGGCAGCCTGATGTTCGGAAACCTCATCCGCGAGTGCGGCGTGCTCGACCGCCTCAGCCGCACCGCCCAGAACGAGCTGGCCAATCTGGTGACGATCCTGCTGGGCATCACCATCGGCGGCACGATGGTGGCCGACAAGTTCCTGCGGGTGGATACGCTGCTGATCCTGGCGCTGGGCCTGTTCGCCTTCGTGTTCGATACGGCGGGCGGCGTGCTGTTTGCCAAGCTGCTCAACGTGTTTCGCAAGAAGAAGATCAACCCCATGGTGGGCGCGGCCGGCATCAGCGCCTTCCCCATGAGCGCCCGCGTCATCCAGAAGATGGCCAAGGAGGAGGACCCCTACAACTTTATTCTGATGCAGTCCATCAGCGCCAACGTGTCCGGCCAGCTGGGGTCCATCGTGGCGGGCGGCATGGTGATTTCGCTGGTGAGCATGATGCTGGGCGGCATCTGGTAAGAAGGAGGCTTGACGATGAACGATCTGGCGGGACTGAGCCTGATGGCCAAGGGCCTGATCACCACGGTGTGCGGGCTGGCGGGCGTGTTTGTGGTGCTGACGCTGTTTTTCGTGACGATCAAGCTGATGCAGCACATCCACACCCGGGACGAAAAGTGAGGCGAAACCATGTACACGCGTGAGGACGAGGACCAGGCGCGCCGGCTGTGGAAAAAGCGGCTGGGGCTGGCGCTGGTGCCGATGATCGTCGGACTGGCGGCGGGGATCACGCTGTTTGTGGTGGGCCAGATGCGGCGCAGCGATACGCTGTGGATGGCTACGGCCGCGCTCACGGTGCTGGGCGGCGGGGCGTTTCTGTTCCTGTTCGGCGTGTGGGCCAAGCCCGCGCTGGATTACCTGCATCATGTCGAACGCATGCTTTATGGACGCAAGCGCGAAACCGTGGGCGTGCTGACCCGCTTCTCCCCGGAGCTGTGCGAGCGCGACGGGCTGTGGTGCCACGCGATGATGGTCAACCTTGGCTCCGGCGAGGAGGAGGACGACCGCCTGTTTTACTACGACGACGAGAAGCCCGCGCCGCAGCTGCCCATCGGGACCCGCGTGAGGGTGGAGAGCAACGACAAGATGGTGAGCGGGATCTGGCAGGCGTGAGGCGGGCGCGCGGGGCGTGCCGCGAGGGTGTGCGCGAAGTGCGCGTGAAGCTGCCGTGAGGTTGCCGCGAGATTGCGCGGCGCACGAGGGTGCCGTGAGGCGCGCCGTGAGATTGTGCGGCGTGCGAGGGTGCGCTGTGGGCGCGTGTGGATGCGTGCGCGGGGCGTGCCGG
>NBJMC04201__coassemble_1132_pt1 | contig 15097 bp, 15 predicted proteins | sample NBJMC04201__metabat2_low_PE_017 | metagenome-assembled genome bin NBJMC04201 | reverse complement strand
AGAGGGCGCGGAGGGTTGTGGGGGTGTGTGGGCGAGTATGCGGGAAAGCGGGGAAGGGCGCGGAAGCTGCGGGAGAGGGAGAGGGTTGCGGGAGAGGTGCGGGGGAGCATATAGCCTAGGGAATAGGAAGGAAGGGGCGGGAGGGATGAGCGGGTGCGGGGAGGCACGGGCCGGGAATGCGGGCAAGGGTTACGGCGGCTTTCGATCAGGCGGGGGAAGTAGACACAGGGGGACACTTGCGAACGTATGTTCGCGTGTGATAGGATACAATCGAATCAATGCAGGAACCGGCGTAAGGGCGGCTCCTGTTATTTTTGCAAGGGGGAACGGGATGACGGACAACGAGGTGGCCAGGCAGGACGAGGTACTCGCCGCGCTGACGCGCATCCTGCGCAGGGAAGCCACGGAAAGCGCGATTGTGAGCACGCGCTCGCGCGTGCCGACGTTGTGCGCGGACGGCAAGGTGCGGTATGCCGAGCGGACGGAGACGCGCGTGGTGGAGATTCCGCCCAAGATCAGCGATGTGAACCGCGCGGCCGATCTGCTGGGCAGGCGCTGCGGCCTGTGGTCCGAGCGGACGGAGGCGGCCGGGTCCGATGTGCGCATTGTGGACGATGTAGGCGCGGCGGGGCCGGAGGATGGCGCGGCGGAGTGCGGCGAGGCCGGAAAGCGGGGAAGCCGTGCGGAGGACGGCGCGGCGGAGCGCGGCGGGGCCGGAAAGCGGGGAAGCCGCGGCGAGGACGGCGCGGCGGAGTGCGGCGGGGCCGGAAAGCGGGGAAGCCGCGCGGAGGACGGCGCGGCGGAGCGCGGCGGGGCCGGAAAGCGGGGAGGCTGCGGCGAGGACGGCGCGGCGGAGCGCGGCGGGGCCGGAAAGCGGGGAGGCCGCGCGGAGGACGGCGCGGCGGCGGAGTGCGGCGGGGCCGGACGGTCCGCCGGCAAAGGCAAGGGGCGGCGCGCGCTGAACATCCGCCCGGCGGAAATCCATACGAAATCCATCCCGGAGAATGGCGGTGCGGTATGAGCGGGGCTCGGCTATCAAACCAAAAGAACAGGGAAAGGGACGGGCGGCGGCAGATCCTGAGGATCCGGGCGGTTGTCTTGCGGCGCGCCCCGGGAAACGGGCATGTGTGAGGTGCGGATATCGGAGGTCATCGCGCCCGCGTTCTATCCGGTGCACGAGGACCTGCGGCGCGGCGGTCACGCCGAATACTGGCTCAGCGGCGGGCGCGGAAGCGGGAAAAGCTCCTTCGTCAGCCTCGAAATCCTGCTGGGGCTGATGCGCGATCCGCGCGCCGGCGCCATCATCTACCGAAAGGTCGCCGATACCCTGCGCGACAGCGTCTACGCCCAGATGCTCTGGGCCCTCGACCGCCTCGGCCTCGCCGGGCAATGGCAGGCGCGCCTCAGCCCCATGGAGCTGGCGCGGCGCGAAACCGGGCAGCGCATCCTCTTCCGCGGCGCCGACGATCCCCAGAAATCCAAGGGCGTCAGGCTGCGCGACGGGTACTTTCGCTACCTGTGGTTCGAGGAGCTGAGCGAATTCGACGGCATCGACGCCATTCGCACCATCAAGGCCAGCATCCTGCGCGCCTCCGGCGAGGGCCCGCAGGCGCGCACCAGCGTGCTTTGCACGTACAATCCCCCCGTCAGCCCGTGGCACTGGGTCAACCGCGAGGCCTGCGCCCCGCCCGCCGGCCGCCTGCGGCATCACAGCGACTACCGCGACATGCCCGCCCGGTGGCTGGGCGATTCCTTCCTGGCCGAGGCGGACGCCCTGCGCGCTCAAAACCTCCGCGCGTGGCGGCACATGTACCTGGGCGAGGTGACGGGCACGGGCGGGCAGGTGTTTGAAAACGTGCGGCTGCGCCCCATCCGCCGCGAGGAATGGGAGGGTCTGCCGACCTACAGCGGCATGGACTTCGGGTTCGCCACGGACCCGGACGCCTTTGTGCGCTGCGCGTTCGACAAAAAACGGCGCGTTTTGTACGTGGTGGACGAGTTCGCCGCGCTGGGCCTGCTGATCGAACGGCTGGCCAAAGAGGTGCGCGCGCGGGCCGGAAACGACGTGATTACCTGCGACAGCGCCGAGCCGCGGAGCATCGCCGGGCTGCGTGCCTGCGGCCTGCGCGTGACCGCCGCCCGCAAGGGCCCCGACAGCGTGGGTCACGGGCTGAAATGGCTTCAGACGCTGGGCGGCATTGTGATCGACCCCGCGCGCTGCCCCCTTGCGGCGGGCGAGTTCAGCCGCTACGAATACGACCGCGACCGAAGCGGGCGCGTCCTGCCGCGGTATCCCGACCATGACAACCACACCATCGACGCGGTGCGGTATGCCATGGAGAGTGTGAGCGGGATGAAAAAGGCGGTTGTGCCGAGGTAGGGGCGGCGGAAAAGGTCGGCGCCGGCTGAGGTTTTCCGGCGGGGGAGGGGGCGCTTCCCTCTTGCCCCCTTCGGAGGGCGAGAGGGCGGGACGCGCCTGCTGCGGCAGGAGCGGACACGCGCGGCGGGGCATCCGAACCTTCCGGGGCGAGGGATGTATATCCTAGGATATATGCGCGGAAGGGACGGCGAAGGTGCGGCGAAGGTGCGGGGCGGGCGGCTGGATGTGGCTGGCGCGGGGACGCTTCGGGGTGGTTCGGGGTGCTTCGGGGCCGGGTGCGGCGAGGCGCGTTTCTTGCGCCCTGCGGGCGCTCGCAACGCTTGGGCCGTCCCCCGTTCGCCGCAAAGACGGCCCATGCCACAGCGAGCGGTCAAAGGGCAGGGACCCTTTGACGCAAGCGAGCGGATACCAAGAAAATAAAGGGCACAGCGCGGGCGGCCCTTGAGGGGCCGAACGCGCGAACAACAGCACAGCGCGGGCGGCCGCTCACGGCGGCCGCACGTGCGAGGAGGCAACATGTTGGTTATTGATCGGAAACTGCTGGGCCCGGACGGGATGCCGGGGCCGGAGCTGCTGGGGACGCTGCTGCGCCGTCACGCGCAGGAGCGGGTCCGGCTGGATGAAATCGGCGAAATCTATGCGCGCAGGCACCGCATTACCTCGCGCAGGCGGCTGGCGGGGCTGCCCAACAACCGGCTGGCGCATGATCTGCCGGGGTACATCGCCACGATGGCGGCGGGCTACCTCGTGGGCAGCCCCGTGCGCTACGCGCCGCCCGACGGGCAGGAGGACGCCTTCGAGGCGGTGCGCAGGGCCTACGGCGAGGCGAGCGTCGAAAGCGTGGACGCGGAGCTGGCCATGGACGCCGCCGTCTACGGCAAGGCCGTCGAGCTATGCTACGCCGACGCCCTCGCCCGGCCCAGGGTCGCCCAGATGGACCCCAGAAGCAGCTTCGTGGTCTACGACGACACGGTGGAGCACGCGCCGCTCTTCGGCGTGGCGTGCCGCGATCTCATGGACGAACAGCTGCGGCGGCGCGGCGAGCGGATCTCGGTGTACGGGCCGCACATCATCCGCCATTTCGAGCGCGTCGGGTCCGAAACCCCGCGCGAGGTCGGCCGTCAGGCGCATTACTTCGGCGGCGTGCCCATGGTCGAATACTGGAACAACGCCCGCGAACAGGGCGATTTCGAGCCGGTCATGGGCCTGATCGACGCCTACGACGCGCTCCAGAGCGACCGCGTCAACGACAAGCAGCAGTTCACCGACGCGGTGTTCGTGCTCAAGGGCGTGGGCGCGCTGGGCATCGACGACACCGAGGAGGTGGCGGACGCCGGCGACGGCCCGGAGGCGGTCCCGCCCGCGGTCAAGGCCGCCGAGGACCCCAGCGTGCGCCTGCGCCGGACCCGGACGCTGTTCCTGCCCGGCGACGGGGCCGACGCGCAGTTCGTGACCAAGCCCGACGCGGAAAGCGGGAACGAGCTGCTGCGCCTGAGCCTCAAAAGCGACATCCACAAGCTGTGCATGGTGCCCGACCTGACGGACGAGCAGTTCGCCGGGAACGTGAGCGGCGTGGCCATGCGCTTCAAGCTCCTGGGGCTGGAGCAGCTGACACGGATCAAGGAGCGGTGGTTCCGGGAGGGGCTGCGGGCGCGGCTTCGGCTGTTCTGCGCGTTTCTTTCGCTGCGGGGCGAGCCGGAGGTGGACGCGGGCCGCGTGCAGATCGTATTCACGCGGGCCTTGCCGGTCAATGAGCTGGAGATCGCCCAGACGGTGAGCACGTACCGGGGACTGGTGCCGGATCGGCTGCTGCTGACCCAGGTGCCGTTTGTGGAGGACGCGCGGGCCGTGCTGGGGGAGGAGGCGCAGGAGGAATGAGTGGGGTGCAGGGGGGTCACCCCCCTGCCGGGGTTTGGGGCAGCGCCCCAAGCTCTGTGCCGCAGCACAAAACGTGAGCGTTTCGAGTGGCCGAAGGTCACAAGAAACGCGGGTCGCTTCTATTAGATGGGGAGCGGGGGACGCCCGGTGCGCAACGCGCGAGGCGGCGCAAGCCGCCGGGGCGCGGACGGCGTGACAGGGGCGGCGGAGTGCGAACGGCGGGGCGAGCCGGGACATCGTGGCGCGAACACTAGGACGGAGCGCGAGGCTTTGGCGCGAGTGGCGTATCGGCGGCAGCGGAGTGCGGGCGGCGGGACAGGCCGGGATGTCGTGGCGCGAACACTGGGACGGAGCGCGGGGCTTTGGCGCGAGTGGCGTCACGGGGGCGGCGGAGTGCGAACGGCGGGACGAGCTGCCGGGTAGGAAACCATCCATATACCCTAGGATATAAGTAGCTGCGGGGTCGGGAGGCGCGGCGGGGGGACAAGGGCTGGCGCGGCTGCGTGTGATGCGCGGCGCGCCCGGCGGGGCCGCGTGCGGCTGCTTATATCCTAGGATATAAAAAACCCATTTGAAAAACGCGGGGGCTGCGTGCGGACGGCTCTATATCCTAGGATATACGAGGGCGCGCACGCCTCCGCATCAGCCGACGGGCGTAAAACGGAAGGAGGACCTTTTCATGGAACAGACAGTCAATCCAGGCACGGAGGCACGCGCGGAGGGCGCGGCCACGCTGACCCAGGCGGACCTGGACCGGGTGGTGCAGCAGACCATTGCGCGGGAGCGCAGGCGCGCCGAGGCGGCGCTGGAGGCGGCGCGGGCCGAGGCCGGGCGCGCCGAGCGCGAACGTCTCGAAGCCGGGATGGCCCGGCGCGAGCGGGACGTGGCGCGGCGCGAGCTGGCGGCGCATGCGCGCGAGGCGTTGGCCGCGCGCGGGCTGCCGGGCGAACTGGCGGGCGTGCTGGACTACTCCGGCCAGGAGGCGCTGGACGCGAGCCTCGACAGCGCGGAGCGGGCCTTTCGCGCCGCCGTGCAGCGCGGCATGGAGCAGCGCCTGCGCGGCGAGCCGCCCCGCACCGGCACCTCCGACCCCGGCGCGGCCTTTCTGGCCCGCGTGCGCGCGGCGGCGGGGCTGGAGAAATGACGGAGGGACGGCAGGGCCGTGAGGGACGCGGCGGGGCGGCACGAGTGCGGCGCGCGTATACAGCGCGGGCGGCGGTTGTGCGGCTGTGCGACGCGGGCGGCGCCTGTGAGGCGGGGGTGCTTTGCATTTTCCCGTCGTGGAGGGTGCTGCGTGTATACAGCGCGGGCGGCGGTTGTGCGGCTGTGCGGCGCGGGCGGCGTCTGTGAGGCGGGGGCGCTTTGCATCTCCCCGTCGTGGAGGGCGGCGCGCGTGTACAGTGCGGACGGCGGTTGTGCGCCTGTGCGGGCGCGGGCGTGTGCGGCGCGGTATCATCCGCGTCATCCCCCGATGAGGTTGTCGCGCCCCGATCAATCTATATCCTAGGCTATACGATCATCAACGCAAGGAGGAAATCATCCACATGCCCAACAGCATTGCATTGTTCAAAAACTATGTGCCCATCCTCGACGAGGTCTACCGCGAGGCGTCGCGCACCGCCGTGCTCGACGGCGCGCCGGAGCTGGCCCGCGCCGGGGCCAACGCGGGCGAGCTGATCATCCCCAAGATGACCATGGACGGTCTGGCCGACTATGCCCGCGCGAGCGGCTACGTCGACGGCAACGTGACCCTGACCAACGAAACCGTGCTGTGCAACTTCGACCGCGGCCGCATGTTCACCGTGGACGCGCTCGACGACGCGGAAACCGCCGGGATTGCCTTCGGGCGGCTGGCGAGCGAGTTCATCCGCACGCGCGTCGTGCCGGAGCTGGACGCCTTCCGTTTCGCCTGCTACGCCGCGGTTTCCGGCATCGGCTCCGCCAGCGGCGACCTGGCCGACGGCGCGTCCGTCGTCTCCGCCCTGCGCGCCGCCGCCAGCGCCATGGACGAGGCCGAAGTCCCCATGGAGGGCCGCTTCCTCTTCATCACCCCGACGGTCCTCGGCCTGATTCAGGACATGGACACCACCCACAGCCGCGAGGTGCTCGCGCGCTTCGACAGCGTGGTTCAGGTGCCGCAGACCCGTTTCTACACGGCCATTGAACAGCTTTCCGGCCTCAGCGGCGAGTCGGGCGACGAATCCGCCGGCGGATACCGCAAGGCGGATGCCGGCAAGGACATCAACTTCCTCGTCATCCACCGCGACGCGCCCATCCAGTTCACCAAGCATCTGGCTCCCAAAGTCATTCCCCCCGAGGCCAACCCCGCCGCCGACGCCTGGAAGTTCGGCTACCGCATGGTTGGCATCGCCGACGCCTACGAAAACAAGGCCGCCGGCATCTACCTGCACCACAAGGGCTAAAGCCCTTGACCCGCTTCTCGCGCGCTTTGCGCGCGAGGGGGCGCCGCGGCGGGGTGCGGTGGGGTGGAGGGACGCCGCGCGGCGGAAGGCCGCGCGGCTTGCAGCCGCCGGGGGCGGGAAGCGCCCCCGGCTCTGGCGGGGCGTGGGTTGCGCCTGACGACGCGGGCGCTCGGCGCGATGCGCCTACGCGCGGGGTGAGGAGGGCGCTCGCCGCGTTGCGGCTTGCGGCTGCGGGGTGCGGCGGGGCGGTGGTTCGCAGTCGATGAGGGTTGCGCCTGACGGCGCGGGCGCTCGGCGGCTTCGCGCGCCTACGCGCGGGGGGTGGGGGCGCTCGGCGCGATGCGGCTTGCGGCTGCGGGGTGCGGCGGGGCGGTGGTTCGCAGTCGATGAGGGGTTACGGCACATCAGAAAAGGAGAGAGAGCATGGGAAAAATTGTGGGGCTTTTGATTGCGCGGCCCGGGAGGGGCGGCAAAAAGGGGGGCAGGAAGGATGCTGGAGCGGCTCAAACGAAGGCTGGAGCTGGTGGAAAATGACCGGGACGAGCTGCTTGGCGACCTTTTGGAGGAGGCGGAGCAGTATATCCTAGGGTATACGGGGCGGCGGGTTTTGCCCATGGCGCTGGAGGGTGCGGTGATCGAGACGGCAGCGGCGAGCTTCCGGCTTTTAGGGCTGGAAGGGGCGGCGAGCCATGCCGAGGGCGGCGTGAACGACGTAATCGACCGCTTGCCCGCGCGGATGAGGGCGCAGCTGGACATGTTTCGGCTGGGGAGGGTGTTGTGATGCTATGCAGGCGATGGCAGCGCGAGGTCATCATCCGTGCGCCCGATGCGGGGCGGGGCGGAAACGCCTTCCTGCCGGAGGGGCGCGCGGTGGCGGCGTGCGTGCAGCCGCTGCGCGGGGCGCTGGCGCAGCAGATGTACGGTCAGGAGCCGGAGCAGATGCGGCTGATGCTCTGCGGGCTATGCGCGAATCCCTCGGCGGGGGACGGCGTATGCGTGGACGTGCCGCCGGACGCGGACCCGGACTTTCGCGTGGTCTGGGCGGCCCGGTGGCCGGGGCACTGGGAGGCGCATCTGAGGTGGATTCCGCCGTTGGAGAGGGGGGCGGACGCGTGAACGTGGTGATTGAGGTACGGGGTGCGCAGGAGGCGGCGCGTGCTTTGGAAGCGCTGATGGACGCGCTGCCCGGCGCGTGTGCTGCGGGGCTGGACGAAGGACTGGCGGGCATGCTGGACGGCGCGCGGCGGCTATGTCCCGTGGAGACGGGCGACCTGAAAACGAGCCTGTCCGCGCGGTCGGAGGCCGTGGCGGGCGGCGCGGAAGGGGCGGTTTCGGCGGGGGCGGCGCACGCGGTCTACGTGGAGCTGGGAACCTCGCGCATGGCGGCGCGGCCCTTTCTGCTCCCGGCCTGTCAGGCGGAGCGCGGGGCGCTGCTGGCCGCCGTGGCGCGGGCGGTGCAGGGGGTGATCGCCGGATGACGGACGATTTGCCGCGCATCCTGAGCGCGCTGGAAGCGGTGGACGGGGTGACGGTCACCTCCGCGTGGCCGCGCGAGCCGCCCGCCGTGCCGGTCGTGCTGGTGACGCTGGCGGGCGAACGCGCCGCCGATCGCCGGGACGACCGCTGGTACCTGACCGAGCTGGAGTACTACGTGCGCGTGTTCGCGGCCAAAAGCGGCGAGCTGCGCCGCGTCGCAGCCGCCGTGGACGACGCCATGCGCGCCCTGGGCTACGACCTGGCCTTCCGCTGGGACGAGCCGGGCGAAGGCTGGCGGCAGGCGGCCATGCGCTACAAAACCTACTGCTGAGGCGGGGCGAACCCCCAAAACCCGGCGCGCGGCGCGCGCGGGAGCGGACGGCGGGACAGCATTGATTGAGAGACAGTCGCCGGTTGCAGCGCTCCCCGCGCCGCGGTGTGTCGGGAAAGCAGGGGGATATAGCCTAGGATATATCGTGTCGCAGAGAGATAGATGGGCAAAAATATATCCTAGGATATACAACGGCTCGCGGAAAAGCAGGGACGGAGATATATCCTAGGATATAAAACGCCTAGCGGAAAAACATGGATGAAAATATATCCTAGGATATAGAAGGGGCGCATCCCGCCCCAGCTCGCCGACGGCCCATGCCACAGCGAGCGAAGGGTGGGTATGGGACCCGCCCGAAAGCGAGCGGATACCAAGCCCATAACGGGCACAGCGCGGGCGGCTCCTAAAGGGCCGCACGTGCGAACCAACACAAGGAAGGAGTAGCGTGCGGCCCTTTTGCTGCCGCACGCGCGCAGCAACATGAGGAGAGCAGCCATCGGATTCAAGGGGCTGGCGTTGGCCCCGGTAACGGAAAACAGCCTGACCAGCTATGCGGCCTCGGCGGGCGAGGCCCTGCCCTACGCGGGCAGCATGAGCCGCACGGCCAAGGAGAGCACCACCGACCTGTACTACGACGACGACCTCTACGCGCAGATCAAAAACGTGAGCGGCGAGGACGTCGAGATCCGCGTGGCCGAGGTGCCGCTGGAGCGCATGGCGGCGCTGGGCCTGGGCGACTACGACGAGGAGACAAACACCCTGGAGGGCGATTTCAGCGTCGCGGGCAAGGAGTACGCCCTGCGCTGCGTGGTGGACACGGTCGATCATCTGCCCTACTACTTCAACTACCGCGTGTTCCAGCTCACGGGCATCCGGTTTGACAACTTCACCACCAAGCAGGACAGCGTGACCGTGTGCGAGGTCATCATCACGGGCGTGTTCAAGCGGCCCGCGCTGCCCAGCCTCAAGCCCTACGCGGTCATGCAGCTGGCGGACGACCGCAGCAACGAGGCGGCCTGCACGGCCTTCCTCACCGCCGCAGAAACCAAGCCGGGCGTGTAAGCGCCGGGCGGGGCGGAGGAAGCGCCGGACGGCAGACGCCGAGGACGGCACGCTGTACGGCAGACGCAGGGACACCGCGCCGGACGGCAGACGCAGGGACGCCGCGCCGGACGACAGACGCCGAGGACAGCACGCTGTACGGCAGACGCAGAACGCGCCGGACGGCCCCACGGCCCCGGCCGCGCATCCCTCCGACCCCCGCCGGCCCCGGCATCCGCCCCGCCCCCGGCGGGGGAGCGGCCGCTCCCCCCATCACCCAAAATCACCCAAAAAAGCAAAGGAGCGATGGCCCATGTCTCCCATCAACCCCACGAATCCCCCCCGCGCCGCCCATCCCCGCGCAGGCGCGCGCGCGTCCCGGCGCGCGAAACCCCGCGCGACCCCGGCCGCGAAATCCCCCATGCTTGCCAGCGTCGAGCTGTCCCTGCCCGCCGCGCGCACGGTGCGCGGCTACGAGATCGGGCGCATGCCCATCGGGCGGTTTCTGCGGGCGGCGCGGCGCATCGACGGGGTGCCTGAGGAGGTGCTCGCGCGGCTGTTTCCCGACGCGGAGGACGCGGTGCGGGCGCTGGCCTCGCTGGACCGGGCGGGGCTGATCGGCCTGTGCGCGCGGGCGCTGACGGTGCTCCCGGACGAGGCGGTGACGGTCTTTGCCGAGCTGGCGGGGCTGGATGAGCAGGCCCTGCGAGACGACCCGAACGTGGGGCTGGACGGCCTCATGGAGATGATCGGGGCGTGGATGGAGGTCAACAACCTCGAAAATTTTATCGGGGCCGCGCGGGCGCTGTGGCGGCGGGCGCGCGCGGGGCGGACGGGCGCTGGCTCCAACGGCTGATCGCCATGGGGCTGAGCCTGGGCATCGGCAAGCGGGAGCTGATGGAGGACTATTATCTGGACGAGATCGGGGCCGTGGCGGAGGCGTGGAACGCCCTGCGGCGTCCGCCCGCGGAGGACGCGGAGGAAGCCGTGCCGCCGGAGGCCTTTTTCGGAGGGGAAGGTGAGCGCCTTTGACGCTGGATGAACTGGTGGTACGGGTCCGCGTGGCCGTGGACGAGGCGGACGGCGAGCTGGACGCGGTGCTTTCGGACCTGCGCCGCTTTGCCGGGGAGGCCGCCGCCGCGGCGGGCGACGCGGCCGCGCCGCAGAAGGAAGTGTGGGCTGGCCTTGCGGAGGCGGCGAAGGGCGCGTTTTCGCAGGTGGCGGAGGCGGTGCGCGCCGGTCTTTCGCTAGCCGCCGCCGTGCCCGCCGGGGAGGAGGGGCAGGCCCTGCGCGAGGCGTGGGGCGCGCTGCTGGGCCCGGAAGGCGCGCTGGCGGGCGACCTCACGGCGCTGGGCGAGACGGCGCAGACGGCGTTGCCGACCGTGGGCGAAGGGCTGGGCGCTTTGCTGGAGCGGTTTCAGGCGGCGGCGGAGGGGGCGGAGAGCCTTTCCGAATCGCTGCTGCGCCCGGCGGAGGCGCTCGCTCCGCTTGAACAGGCGCAGGCCGGGGCGACGGCGGGCGCGGCGGAGTACGCGGACGCGGCCTCCGACATGGCGCAGTCGCTGCGGGGGCTGGAATCGCAGGCGCGAAGCCTGAGCGGCATCCAGCGGCACATCGACGCTTACAAGGACGCCAAACGCGCCTATGACGACGCGCGAAAGAGCGGGCAGAACGTCGAAAAGGCCTTTGACGGCCTGAGCGACGCGGCCAAAAAGCTGGGCGTGAACGTCGATAAAGGCTCGGGGAGCCTGGAGGACATGGACGACGCCGCGGCCGCCACGGACAAGCGGGTGGACGCGCTGGGCGAAGGGGTGCAGCGCGAGGGCGCGGGCATTGTCTCGACCTTGCAGGGCATGCTTTCGCAGGCGCTCCGGACCGAGCAGGCGCTCATGATTCAGGCGGCCATGGGCGTGGACGTGAGCCAGCCGCTGTCGGCCATTCAGGCGGTGATCGCGCTGATCAACACGCTGCTTGCCCTGATGGGGCGGGCGGGCATCAGCGCGGGGGGCGGCGGCGGATCGCGCGGGGGCGGCGGAGGCGGCGGACGCAGCAGCCGCGAGGACGAGGAGGCCGAGGCGGCCCGGCGCGCCGCGGAGGAGGCCGAGCGCCGCCGCAGGGAGGCGCTGGAAGCGGATTACCGCCTCATCGAGCACCGCCGGCACATGAACGAAATCACCTTCGAGGAAGAACTGGCTCAGCTGGAAGCCCTGCGCGGGAAGCACCAGATGAACGCCGAGGAGATCATGGACTGGGAGGAAAAGGTCTACGATCTTCAGCAGGAGATCCGCGAGCGGGACGCGGAGAGCCTCGATCAACTGTCCGACAGCGTCATCGACGCGCTGGAAAACCGCTATCAGGCCATGCTGGACGGGGAAATCGACCGGCTGGAGCAGAGCCGCGAGGCATGGCAGACGTGGCGGGATGACAGCGTGAGAGCCGTGGAGGACCAGATCGCGGCGCTGGACCAGCTCGCCACGGCGCAGGACCGCGAGAAGCAGGACGCGGAGGAACTGCGCAAGATCGAGAAGCTCCGCCAGCAGATCGCCTACGAGCAGGACGATTACAACCGCGCCAAGCTCCAGCAGCAGTTGGATCAGGCGCTGGAGAGCCGCGAGGAACGCCTCGCGCGCCTCGAGCTGGAGGATCAGAAGGAGGCCCTGCGCGCGCAGATCGAGGAGATCGAGCAGGCGGCGGAGAGCGAGCTCACCGCGCTGGACCGCGAGCAGGAGGCCATCGAGGCGGCCTACGCGGACCGGATGGAGGAGGCGGCGCTGCGCGCGGAGGCGGAAAAGCTGATCCTGAGCCAGTCGCAGGACGAGCTGCTCTCGCTGCTTGAGCAGTACGCGCCGGACTACGACGCGCTGGGGCAGACGCTGGGCGAAAAGCTGCTGGACGGCTTTGCGCGCGGCGCGGGCGACGTGGCCGCGTGGTTTGAGGACTTCAGCGCCCGGCTGGCCGGGGCGCAGGCGCAGATGGCCGCGCTGGCCCAGTCGGCGGCGGATACCTTCTACGACGGCCGCCGGACGGCGCAGGCCGCGCAGGCGGCAGTCCCGGCGGTGACGGTGAACCAGACCGTCGAGTTCAACCAGCCGGTGGAGACCCCGGCGCAGGTGGCGCGGCGGATGGAGGAGGTCAACGAGGCGCTGGCCCTTATGCTGTAAGAGGGAGTTTTGAGCGCATGGGCGTGATGATTCGCCGGTGGCGTTCGAATCGCCCACCATTGGCAGACCACAAGCCCCTCCCCTATCTCCCTCCCTCATCCCAACACGAAAGGAGTACCAAAACACCATGCAGCAACTGACCTACATCAACCTCCGGGGCGAGCGGGCCGTGTTCGGGCGGGGCGCGCCGTACCTGCTGCGCAGCGTGCGGGGGGTGGGGGCGTGCGACAACGCGCTGACGCTCACCGAGGACGGCGCGCGCGACGGGGGGCGGCTTCTGTCGCTGCGGCGCGAGGCGCGGGAGATCACCGCGGTGATCCAGATTCTGGGGGCGACGCGGCAGGGGCTTTACGAAAGCCGCGAGGCGCTGTGCCGCGTGCTGTCGCCCGATCTGGCGGCGGACGGCGAAAGCCGCGCGCGCCTCGTGTACGAAAACGACCACGGCGCGTGGTGGACCTGGGTGGTCCCGCTGGGCGGGCTGGACTGGACGGCGCGCGCCGGGGACGTGCACACGGGCGTGAACGTGCGGTTTCAGTGCGAAAGCCCGTTTCTCTACGGCAGCGAGCCGCGGGAGGCGGTGTTTCGCCAGACCAGCGGGGGCTTTCGGCTGCCGGGCAGGCTTCCGGTCAGGCTTGGGTCGCAGGTGTTTCAGATGCGCGTGACCAACGAGGGGTCCGCGTTCGCGCCGTGCGTGGTCACGGTCGAGGGCAGCGGCGAGACGCCCGCGCTGGTCAACCGCACCACCGGCGCAGCGCTGCGCCTGACATCGCCCCTGCCATACGGCGAGCGCCTCACCATCCGGACCGACCCGGCGGCGCTGGCCGTCACCCTCACGCGGGAGGACGGCAGCGGGGAAAACGCCTTCGGCTACCTCGACCCCTTGTCGTCGGTGGCGGCGTTCGGCCTGCGCCCCGGCGAAAACGACATCGAATACGTGCCCACGGGCGACCGCAGCCGCAGCGTCATCCGCGTGCGCTGGTACGATACGTTCGAGGGGGTGTGAGCGGTGGACCTGTCGCTGATGGTGATGGACTTTGACTTCACGCTCCTTGGCGAGGTGCCCGCGCCGAAGTCGTTCATGGTCCGGCGCGAGTTCCGGGGCGTGGGCAGCTTCAAGCTCACGGTGCAGCGCGACGCCGGCGGCCTTCTGGCGCGCGACCGGGTCATCTACCGGCCCGACCGACCGGAGCAGGGGTGGATCATCCACCGGGTGAGCCGCAGCGGCGACACCCTCACCGTGGACGGCACGCCCCTCAAGGGGCTGGCGAAGCGGCGCATCTGCCTGCCGCCGCTGATTACCGGCGGGGCGTACAACCAGTTCGGCTACGATCTGTTCACCGGCGACGCGGAGAGCGCCTACCTGCACTTCGCGGCCAACAACCTGACCGCTCCGGAGGACGCGGCGCGGGCGATTCCGCACCTTGTGCTGGATGCGAACCTGCACCGCGGGCCGGAGCTGCCGTGGCAGGCGCGGTTTGAAAGGCTGAGCGACCTGTTTGAGGACATCGGCGCGGCCACGGAGGTGGGCTGGGACATCCGGCCGGACTTCGGGGCGAAGCGGTACGTGTTTGGCGCGTGGGCAGGGGTGGACCGCACGACGGGCACGGGGCGGTGCGCGCTGTCGCGGGAGCTGGGCAACGTCGAGGGCGGGAGCGTGACGGAGGACGCGGGCAGCGCGGTGACGGTGGTGTACGCGGGCGGCGCGGGCGAGGACGAAAACCGGCTGATCCAGAGCTACGGCAGCGAAAACGCGGGGCTGACGCGGTATGAGGCGTTCGAGGACTGCGGTTCGATCGACGACACGGAGATGCTGGCGCTGGCGGCGCGCAGGAAGCTGACGGGGCCGTCAAGGACGATGACGGCGGACGTGGTGGACGGGGGATTGTGCCGGTATGAACGGGACTATGACGTGGGGGATGTGGTGACGGTGGTGCTGGATGGCTGGCGGATGGACGCACGGCTGATCGCGATGCAGGAGACATGGGAGGGCGGGAGAAGGACGCTCAAGGCGACGTTCGGGGACCCGCCGCTGGGGGTGACGGAGCTGATGCGGAGGGAGAGGAAACGGGTGGTCAGGTAGGGGAGATAAAAGAGTGGGGTGCAGGGGGATCATCCCCCTGCCGGGGTTTGGGGCAGCGCCCCAAATCCCTGTGCCGCAGCACAATAGGCGCAAGCGTTGCGAGCGGCCCAAAGGCCGCAAGAAACGCGGCATGCCGCAAAGCGCGGCATGCCCCCCACGCCCCAGCCTCCCGCACAGCGCAAGCGTTGCGAGCGGCCCAAAGGCCGCAAGAAACGCGACAGGTTGCAAAACGCGGCATGCCCCCCACGCCCCAGCGCACCCCACCCCGCAAGCGTTGCGAGCGGCCCAAGGCCGCAAGAAACGCGACAGGTTGCAAAACGCGGCATG
>NBJMC04201__coassemble_1085_pt1 | contig 15518 bp, 14 predicted proteins | sample NBJMC04201__metabat2_low_PE_017 | metagenome-assembled genome bin NBJMC04201 | reverse complement strand
GGGCGAGGTGGACGAAACCACTTTGCCCGCCTTGCTTCCCCACGGCTTCGGGCCCAAGGACCTGCCGGACTGACACGCGGGGCGGGCGCAGGGGTACGGGACGGGCGCAACGCCGTTCCCGCGCCGCCGCGCGACCCGCCGCTGATACGGAAAGAGGACGATTCATGCCAGCCTTTCATTCGGGATTTGTGGCCATCGTGGGCCGGCCCAACGTGGGCAAAAGCACGCTGATGAACGCCATGATCGGCGAGAAGATCGCCATTGTATCCAACCGCCCCCAGACCACGCGCAACCGCATCATGGGCGTATGCACGGACGAACACAGCCAGATCGTGTTTCTGGACACGCCGGGCCTGCACACCCCGCACAGCCGCCTGGGCGAATACATGGTCAAGGCCGCGCACGACGCGCTCAGCGGCATTGACGCGCTGCTGGTCATGGTGGACGCAACCGCCGTGGGCAGGCAGGACCGCGCCATCGCCGCGGAGATGAGCGGCCAGAAGGTGAAAAAGGCGCTGGTGCTCAACAAGATCGACCTCATGCCCCGCGAAAGCCTGCTTGCGCTGATGGAGAGCTTTTCGGACGCGGGGTATGACGACATCGTGCCCGTGAGCGCGCGTACGGGGGACGGGCTTGCGCAGCTCAGGGCGCTGCTGGTGAGCTATCTGCCCGAAGGCCCGCAGTACTTCCCGCCCGACGCGGTGACCGATCAGCCCGAACGGCTGATCTGCGCCGAGCTGATCCGCGAAAAGGCGCTGCTGCACCTGCGCGACGAGGTGCCCCACGGCATCGGCGTTGAGATGCTGGCCATGAAGCGCCGCGGCGACCTGATGGAGATTCACGCCACGATCTACTGCGAGCGCGCGGCGCACAAGGGCATCATCATCGGCAAGCAGGGCGCGATGCTTCGGCGCATCGGCCAGGAGGCGCGGCAGGACATCGAGGGCCTGCTGGGCATGCGGGTGAATTTGCAGCTGTGGGTCAAGGTGCGCGAGGACTGGCGCAACCGGCCGGAGGATCTGCGCACGCTGGGATATGAGGACAAGGAATGACGCGCAAAGGCGCGGCCCCGGAGAGAGGGATTCTCTCCGGGGCCGCGCCTTTTTTCGGGGTCAGAGGATGCGCATGCGATAGCCGCAGGTGAACGCGCTGCCCACGCCGAGGGAGACGTGGTAGGGCTTGTCCTCGAAGCGGCCGGTTTCGTCCGCGCGGGCGGGCATGCCCTGCCACGGTTCCAGGCACACGTAGGGGGCGTTCTTGCCCGGCATGGTCCACACGGCCAGCACCGGCATGTCAAACGAAAGCCGGATGCCGTGCCCCGTCTCCCGGTGGACGAGGTCCACCGAGCGGCTCTTCAGGCCGTCGAAGATGAAGGTGTCGATGCGGTCGTAGTCGGCGTGGCGAAGCGGCAGCGTGCGCATGTCCGCCTCCAGCGGGGCGGACGCGGTGCGGTCAACCAGGTGGGTGGCGAGGTCGCACAGGCTCACATGGCCGTCCTCCGGCTTTTCAAAGCGGAGCACATAGTCCTCAAAGCGGCCCTCCCCGCCCACGGGGCAGGCAAAGGCCGGGTGCCCGCCGATGAGGAAGGGCATATCGCGGCCGGTGTGGTTCTCCACGGTGAAGCGGGTTTCAAAGCCGTCCGCGCACAGGCGGTGGGTCACGTTCAGGGCGAAGTCGAAGGGATAGAGGCGTTTGGTTTCGGCGGTTTCGGTGAGGGTGAGGGTGATGAAGTCGTCGCCCTGCTCGCTGACGCGGAAGGGCAGCTCCCGCGCGAAGCCGTGGCGCGGCACGGGATAGCGCACGCCCGCGATGCTCGCGCCGCCGTCCCTGAGCGCGCCGATGGCCGGAAACAGCACCGGCGACACGCCCTTCCACACGGCGGGGTCGCCGCTCCAGAGGTATTCGGTTCCGGCGGCGTCGCGGTAGCCCCGCAGCTCGCCGCCCAGCTCGGCCACGCGCAGCTGCGCGCCTTCGTGATTGATGCAGATCATGGGGATTGGCTCCTTTGCTGGTAGGGTTTGATTGCTGGTTTCGGCGCGCGGGGGGCGAAACCCTGCTGAAGCGGGACAAAAAAATGAGCCGCAGGGGGGATGATGCCCCTGCGGCCCCGGATGGGGAAAACGATGCGGGTGGAGTGAGCCGCGTTTCTTGCGGCCTTTGGCCGCTCGCAACGCTTGCGAGGTTGTGCTGCGGCACAGGTTTTGGGACACCGGAGGGAAGCGTCAGCCCGGTGGGCTGTTGCGCGCAGCGCAAAGCGACCTGAAGGCGTGAGCAAATACAAGGGCTGCGCGCGGCCAGCGCGCAGAACGCCGATATTTGCGAGGGCAGCGAAACGAGTGGTGGGGGCGGATGGGGAAAATGATGCGGGTGGAGCGAGCCGCGTTTCTTGCGGCCTTTGGCCGCTCGCAACGCTTGCGGGGTTGTGCTGCGGCACAGGTTTTGGGGCGCTGCCCCAAACCCCGGCAGGGGCCTGAGGCCCCTGCACCCCACTCTTTCCCCTGCACCCCGCCGTCACCACAATTTTTCAATGCTTACATCCTTAAAGTAATACGTCACGATCTCCTCCGCCGTGCTGCCCGCCTGCGCCATGCCATAGGCGCCCCACTGGCTCATGCCCACGCCGTGGCCGTAGCCGGTGCCCGCCATGACGAGCTTGCCCTCCTGCGCGCGCAGGCTGGTGATGAGGGTTGAGCGCATCTTCGTGGACCCAAGCGCGATGCGAAGGTCCGACGCGTCCACGCTCTGCCCGTTCAGGCCAAGGCTCACCGCGCGGCCGCTGTCGCCGCGCTCCTCGATGGTCAGCTTCGCCCCGTCCTCCAGGGTGACGTCCACGCCCAGCGTCTCGCAGGCCGCCTCGACCTCCTCATACGGGAAGGATGCCTGCCAGTGCTGCGCCTCCCTGAGCATCTGCGCGTCCTTCTCCCCCGTCGCGCTCTCCGGCTCGTTGCCGGGCACGATCTGCGTATAGGGCGGCTCGTCCTTGTCCCAGCCCAGCCCCTCGCGGGCCAGCGCCGTCAGGCCGCCGCTGTGCGCGTGAAACCAGGCGTAGGGCAGCTCGCCCCCGGCGCTGAGGACCAGCCCCTCCGTCTCGCTCACGGCCTGCCGGATGCGGTCGTTGACGGCGGAGGCGTCGTAGGCCTGCGCCTCCTCAATGTCGGTGGAGATGTCCGCGCCCTCGTACTTGCTCTGCTTGTCGGCAAGGAATTTGAGCACGAACGTGCGCGCGAGGATCGCCTGCGCCTTGAGCGCCTCCAGCGGCCAGTCGTTTTTCATCTCGCCCGCGAGCACGCCCTGGACGTAGGTTTCCACGTCCACGCGCTCCACCTGCTCGTCGGCCACCACGTACACATCCAGCACGGGCACGCCGTTTTCGTCCGTTTCCAGGCGCTCTTTGGGCCAGTCCACCTGCGCGCGGGCCGTCGCGCCTTCGGGAGCGGGGGCGGGTTCGGCGCTCACGGCGCAGCCGCCCAGCGCCAGCGCGGCGGCCATCAGCAGCGCCAGACATGCCGTTTTCTTCATGCAAAACGACCTCCTTCGCGGGCAGTATGCCCCGAAGGAGGCCGCGCAAAGCCTGTTAAATTGCGGTCATGCCTGCGGATGGACCTCGTAGCCGGGCTTCCGGCTCAGGCCCTCCTGACGCAGGTGGTTTTCGCGGTTCTTGCCCACGTAGACGCGGTAGAGGTCGTCGGCGGTCATGCCCGCCTCGATGCACATGCTGACAAAGAAGTGCAGGATGTCGGAAAGCTCCTCCCGCACGCAGTCCGGCCGAAGCTCGTGGGGGTTCTTCCACCACTTGAAGTTGACCTCCTCCAACAGCTCCGCAAGCTCGGAGATCATCGCCAGCGTCTGCTTTTGCAGCCACGTTTCCATCGGGATGCCCTCAAGGCCGCGCTCGCGCTTGAGCTTGTCCTGAAAGCCCTTTTGCAGCTCAAAGATGTGGTCCAGCTTATCCATGAAGCATCATCCTCCGATCCGGGCAAGCAGCGCCTCCGCGCCCCGGCCCACGATGGCCGCGCTCCCCTTCTGCCCCAGCAGGCGGCGCGCCAGCTCCATCACGGCGTCGGGGGTGACGGCCTCGATGCGCGAAAGCGTCTCCTCCGGGGTGCGGACGTGCCCCATCAGCAGGTGGCCGCGGCCGAGGGCCTGCATGCGTCCGCCGGAGCTTTCCAGCCCCAGCAGGAAGCCGCCGCGCAGCTGCGCCTTGGCGCTCTTGAACTCCTTGTCGGTCAGGCCGTCGCGCAAAAGAAGGTCCAGCTGGCTTTGCAGCTCGCTGAGCACCGTGGGCGCGTTGTCCGGCGTGGTGCCCGCGTAGACGCAGAAGCTCCCCAGCCCCTGATACGAGCTGGAATAGGTGTACACGCTGTAGGCCAGGCCCAGCTCCTCGCGGATGCGCTGGAACAGGCGGCTGCTCATGCCGCCGCCCAGCGCGTTGCCAAGGACGCTCAAGGCGTAGAGATCGTCGCTGTCGGAGGGCACGCCGGGGAAGCCCAGGCAGATATGGGTCTGCTCGGTGTCCTTCTCGCGGGCGAGGCGGCCGGGGGTGAAGGCCTGCGCCTGAGCGGCGCGCGCATCGCCGCGGGCGGCCGCAAAGGGCGTGAAATACCGCTGAACCAGCGAGACGAACGCGTCCCAGTCATAGTTGCCGGCGATGGCCACGACCATGTTTTCCGGGGTGTAGTGGCGCGCCCAGTAGCCCTGAAGCGCATCGCGGCCATAGCCGCGGATCAGGTCCGCCGTGCCCAGGATGGGGCGGCTGAGCGATCCGGTATACTGCGCCTCGCTGAGCAGGTCGTGCACGAGGTCCTCGGGGGTATCCTCCACCATGGCGATCTCCTCCAGGACCACGCCGCGCTCCTTCTCCAGCTCGCCCGCGTCAAACACGGGGCGAAGCGCGAGGTCGGAGAGAATATCCACGGCCAGGGGAAGCTCGTCGTCGGTCACCTTGGCGTAAAAGCAGGTGCATTCCTTGCTGGTGAAGGCGTTGAGCTGGCCGCCGGCGAGGTCCATCTCCTCGGCGATGTCGCGCGCGGAGCGGTTTTGCGTGCCCTTGAAAACCATGTGCTCGATGAAGTGGCTCAGGCCGTTTTCCTCCGGCAGCTCGTTCATGCTGCCCACCCGGACCCACACGCCCACCGTGCAGCTGCGCACATGCGTCAGGCGCTCGCCCGCCAGGCGCAGGCCGCCGGGCAGGGTTACGAAATCAAACATCGGCTTCGTTCCTTTCCTTGCTGAAAAACCGCCGCGCGCGTGCCCCGGCGGGGCGCGCGGCGGCGGTCATGTCGCGGGAAATCAGGTGCGGTCGCTGCCGCCGGAGGGGCGGCCGTCGCGGCGCGGGGGACGGCGGCGCTCGCCGCTGAAGGGGCGCTGTCCGCCCTCATGGCTGGGGTAGGTGATGTCGTTGCGGATGAGGTTGATGCGGCCCTGCGAGTCGATCTCGTTGACCTTGACCTCGACCTCGTCGCCGATGTTCATCACGTCCTCGACCTTCTCCACGCGGTGGTCGGCCATCTTGGAGATGTGCAGCATGCCGTCCTTGCCGGGGGTCAGCTCAATGAAGGCCCCGAAGTTCATAATGCGCACAACCTTGCCCAGATATACGTCGCCCACCTCGATATCCTTGGCGATGCCCTCGATGATCTTGCGCGCCTTGGCAGCGGCGGCCTCGTCGGGGGTGGCGATGTAGACGCGGCCATCGTCCTCGATGTCGATCTTCACGCCCGTTTCGGCGATGATCTTGTTGATCATCTTGCCGCCCGGTCCGATGACCTCGCGGATCTTTTCGGGGTTGATGGTGAAGCGCACGATCTTGGGCGCGTAGCGGCTCAGGTGCTCGCGCGGCTTGTCCAGCGTATCCAGCATGATCTTGAGGATGTGCAGGCGGCCCGCCAGCGCCTGGCTGAGCGCCTTTTCCAGAATCGCGCGGTCGATGCCGGCGATCTTGATATCCATCTGGATGGCGGTGATGCCCTTGACGGTGCCGGCCACCTTGAAGTCCATGTCGCCCAGGAAGTCCTCAAGGCCCTGAATGTCGGTCAGCACGGCGACCTTGCCGGTCTCCGCGTCCTTGATGAGGCCCATGGCCACGCCGGCCACGGGGCGCTTGATGGGCACGCCCGCGTCCATGAGGCTCAGGGTGCTGCCGCAGACGGAGGCCATCGAGCTGGAGCCGTTGGAGGAGAGGATCTCGCTCACCAGACGCAGCGCGTAGGGGAACTCGTCCTCGCCGGGCACGACGGGCTCCAGGGCGCGCTCGGCCAGCGCGCCGTGACCGATCTCGCGGCGGCCGGGGCTCTTCATGCGGCCCGCCTCGCCGGTGGCGTAGGGGGGCATGTTGTAGTGGTGGATGTAGCGCTTGAAATCCTCGGTGCCCAGGCCGTCCAAAATCTGCACGTCGCTCATGGAGCCGAGGGTTGTGACGGTGAGGGCCTGCGTTTCGCCGCGGGTAAAGACGGCGCTGCCGTGCGTGCGGGGCAGAATGCCGACCTCGCACCAGATGGGGCGCACGTCGGTCAGGCCGCGGCCGTCGGGGCGGATGCCCTCGGTGAGGATGCGGGCGCGCATGATCTCCTTGTTGAGGTAGTACAGCGCGTCGTCCACCTCGCTGAGGCGGCCTTCGAACTGCTCCGCAAAATGCTCCTCGCACTCGGCCTTGACCTGCGCCTCGCGCTCCTGGCGCTCGTGGCGGTCGGTCGTCTCGAACACCCAGCGGCACTTGTCATAGGCGTATTCGCGCACGGCGGCCTTGACGTCCTCGCCCGTGGTGATGAGGGCGACCTCGGCCTTTTCCTTGCCGATTTCCTGCCGGATGCCCTCGATGAAGGCGACCAGCTTCTTGATTTCCTCATGGCCAAAGAGGATGGCGCGCAGCATGAGCTCCTCGGGCACTTCCTTGGCGCCCGCCTCCACCATGAGCACCGCGTCCTTGGTGCCGCTGACGGTCAGGTGCAGCGTGCTCTTCTCGCGCTGGGCGGCGTCGGGGCAGAGGACCAGCTCGCCGTCCACGCAGCCGACCACCACCGTGCCGGTGGGGCCGCCCCAGGGAATATCGCTCACGGACAGGGCCGCGGAGGAACCGATCATCGCGGGGACCTCCGGGGGGATGTCCTTATCCACGCTCAGGCAGGTGGCGACCACCTGCACGTCGTTGCGCATGCCCTTGGGGAACAGCGGGCGCAGGGGGCGGTCGATCAGGCGGCAGGTGAGGGTCGCCTTTTCGGTGGGCCGGCCCTCGCGCTTGATGAAGCCGCCGGGGATCTTGCCCACGGAGTACTGCTTTTCTTCAAAGTCCACGCTCAGCGGGAAAAAGTCCACGCCCTCGCGCGGCTTTTCGCTCATGGTGGCGTTGACCATGACCACGGTGTCGCCGTAGCGCACGAAGGCCGAGCCGTTGGCCTGCTGGGCATACTTGCCAAACTCGATCGTCAGCGGACGGCCCGCCAGTTCTGTGGAAAATACCTTGTAATCCATTCTTCTTCTCTTCTCCTCATTCCATCGGGCTCGCGGCGGCCTGCCGCGGGCGTTTGCGCGCGGCGCCCCCGCCGCGCGTGTGCAAAACAGCCGCGCCGGGCGGGGCGTGCCCGCCGTGGCGCGGTTGCAAATCGAGAGGGCTTTACTTGCGCAGGCCCAGCTGGGCGATCAGGGCGCGGTAGCTCTCGATATCGGTCTTTTTGAGGTAATCCAGCAGGCCGCGGCGCTTACCGACCATCAGCAACAGGCCGCGGCGGCTGTGGTGGTCCTTCTTGTTGATCTTGAGGTGCTCGTTGAGGTGGTTGATGCGGCTGGTGAGCAGCGCGATCTGCACCTCGGGGGAACCGGTGTCGCCCTCGTGACGGGCATAGGTCTTGATGATTTCGGACTTATCCATGGGGTTTGCCTCCTTCAGACTGGCGGCGGGGCCGCCGTGTGGTAATCGCCGCGTCCATAGCGGGCCGTTGGCCTTCGGCAGGCCAGGGGCGCGGTTCTGCCTGGCGCTGTGCGCACGTTCTTTATTTTACCACGGCGCATAAGGTTTGTAAACGCCTTTTGCAAAAGAAAGGGCATCGATTTTTTTGCGCCTTGACGCGCGCGGGATGCGGTGCTATGCTCTTGGGGCCGGCAAGACGGCATTTTTTGTCATCTTACGAAAGAAGGAGGATGTTGCCTATGAGGCGGTTGACGGCGCTGGCGCTGGTGCTGGTGTGCCTCACGCCCTGCGCGGGCCTTGCGCAGGAGACGGTGGAGGCGGATTTTGAGGGCGGGCACTGGCTTTACGAGGATACGGCGCAGGGCGTGCGCGTCGAGATCGTGCGGCATGAGGATACGGAAAACCGCGTGCTGTGGTACGAGGCGGACCTTGTCTGCGGGGAAGATTCGCCGCTTCGGTTCCTGACGGCCAACGAGGACGCGCCGGGCAGGGGGTTCTGGTACCCGGAGCGGCTGGCGCGGGAGAAGCGGGCGGTCTTTGCCATCAACGACGACCAGTTCGGCCACCGGGTCTACAACCACGACACCGTGGGCGTGATCGTGCGCGGCGGGGAGGTGCTCAGCGAGCGCACGCGAAAGAGCGGCAGCAAGGGCTGGCCTCCGCTGGATACGGCCGCCTTCTTCCCGGACGGGAGCATGCGCGTGTTTGAAAGCGCGGAGCACACGGGCGAGGAATACGTTCAGATGGGCGCGGAGACGGTGCTGGCCTTCGGGCCGTGGCTGGTGCGCGGGGGCGAGATCAACCCCGCGCTGGAAACGTCCTACCGCACCAAGGAGCCGCGCACGGCCATCGGCATGATCGAGCCGTACCACTATGTGGCGGTGTTTGTGGAGGGGCGCATCAAGCGCAGCGGCGGCGTGCCCGTCCAGTGGCTGGCCGAGCGCATGGCCGGGCTGGGCGCGGTGGAGGCGATCAACCTCGACGGCGGCAAGACCAGCTGCCTGCTTTTCATGGGCACGAAGATCAGCCTTTCCAACCCCGACGGGCGGGTGCGCGACGGGCGTAGCGTGTCGGGCCTGATCGGGCTGGGCGAGAGCGATCTGGTGCCGGAGTGGACGGGGCTGGACAAATAAAAAGGCGGGCGGCGGCATCGGACCCGGCGGGGCGATGCCGCCTTTCCGATATGAGAAGCGCCGCCCTCCCGCAATGGAAGGGCGGCGCTTCAAGGTGCTGACAAAGTGCGGGGTGCAGGGGGATCATCCCCCTGCCGGGGTTTGGGGCAGAGCCCCAAAGCCTTATGCCGCAGCATTTTTCATGAGCGTTGCGAGCGTCCAAAGGCGCGAAGGGAAGCGTCAGCCCTGTGGGCTGTTGCGCGCAGCGCAAAGCGACCCGCAGGCGTGAGCAAATACAAGGGCTGCGCGCGGCCAGCGCGCAGAACGCCGATATTTGCGAAAGGCAGGGAAGCGCGAATGATTGAGCAACCGGGACGCAAGAAACGCGGCTCTTCCCAAAACCAAGGGTTTTTCAACGATCTGAGCGCCGCCCTCCCGCAATGGAAGGGCGGCGCTTTGCGTCAGGCGTTGGCGAACTTGCCGCGCACCTTGTCGATCTGCTGCTGCTGGGCCTGCTCGCTGGGGTACCAGCCCTGGGCCGCCATCTTCTGGTAGAGGCCCTCCTGCATGCACAGGCTCTCCTCCAGCGCCTGGTCAAATGCGGTGTGCACGTTCTGCGTGGCGGATTCGATGGTGCCGTGCAGATAGAGGTCGCACACGCCCTTGGTCGTCAGAAGCAGGCTTTCCATGATTTCCTGGTCGTTCATGCCGCGTTCCCCCTTCACATCAGGCCGTAGAGCTTCTGAAAAAGCTGCTGGTGCTGGTTGGCCAGCTGGGTGACGTAGTTTTTCAGCTCCGGGTTCTTCAGGGCCTGCGCGGCCTGACGGCACTGACTTTGCAGAAACGTCTCATGACCCAGCGCGTCCTCGATGTACATGAGCTCTTTGGGGCTCATTTCAATCACCTCCGGAAAGCAGGTTTCCCAGTTTCCGGCAGGTTATGCGCGCGCGGCGTACACATGAGCCCGATCAAAAGCGGAGCGCCCGTCATCATGCAGAAGGAATAGCGGTTGCCCACCAGCGGGCCCAGGCATACCGTAAACAGGTACATGAGCAGGCACAGCGCGGCCGTCGCCACGCCCCGGTCGCGCCTGCGGATCGCGCAGGCCAGCGCCAACAGAGAGAGCCATGTGTACAACGCCGGCTGGATCAGCATGGACAGCACGGGATATGCCCGATAGGTATTGCGGTCAAACAGGCTGAGCATGGCGTCCCGCAGGCCCGGCAGCAGGCTTTGCTGCTCCACGCCGAGGTTATCGTAAAACCACAGGTAGATCGCGCCCGTGCGGCTGGTGAAGAGCGTGTCGTCCAAAAACCAGTAGCCCTTGCACTGGTAGAGGAACGCGTCGATGTACTCGATGGGATAGTGGAACAGCTCCCGGCCCCAGAACTTGAGGAAGCCCCACAATTCGCCCGGACGGCTGACCTTCAGGTGCAGCTTGACCCGGTCGGCACTCCACACGTCATACTGGTCGGCATAGGGCACAAATTCAATGATCTCGTATCCCACGGGGTCCTCCGTGCCATGCAGGGCATAGACGCGGGCGAGCTGCTGCGCAGGCACGCTGAGCATCTCGTTGACCAGGCCGCTTTTGGCGCCCGTAGCCAGCTGCAAGCCCTTGCCCGCGCCCAGTCCCAGCACCAGCACGGCCGCCAGCAGCGCCGTCATGCGCAGGCGCGCGCCCCGGCCCGCCAGCGCCGCCGCAAAGGGGACCAGCAGCGCCAGCGCGTAGGGCGCGTTGTTGCGAAAGAGCACCATGAAAACGCCCACGGCTACCGTGCCCGCCACCCACCGGCGCGAGCGCAGCAGCCGCGGATTGCGCATGACCTGATGCAGCCTGACCGCGAACACCGTGATGAACGCGGCAAAGGGGATATCCTTGGTACAGCCCAGGACATGCAGCGAAATCTGCGGTCCCAGGCAAAACAGCGCCAGCAGCCCAAGCCGCACCCACCGGCGGCAGCCCAGGCGCGCAAGGTAGCACAGGCCGTAGGCCAGCGCCCACGCCACGAGGAGCATCTGCGCCACGGAATAGAGCAGCATGCCCAGCGCGTGGCTGCCCAGCAGCCCGCCCAGATCATACAGCCATCCGGTCAGGAGCGTATGCAGCAGCGGGTGATGCGTGCTGAAGATACCCGCCAGATAGTCGGGCAGCTGCGAAAAGGTATCGTAGGCATGGATGCCGGGGTAGAAGGCCAGCAGCAGGGGCGTCCAGGCCACAAGCATCAGGACCATGGGGGCCAGCAGGGGGTGCCGGGGGACGCGGGGCGCGGCGGTTGCGGGGTTTTGGGGCGCGGGTTTGGGGTTGGTGCTTTGGGGCGCGGTCGCGGGGGTCGCGCTTTGGGGCGCGGTCGCGGGGGTCGCGCTTTGGGGCGCGGGTTCAGGGGTGGCGCTTTGGGGCGGGACGAGGGCGGCCATGCGCTCGTCCAGCCACAGGGCGGCCCAGCCGGCGGCGGGGCCCAGGCACAGCGCCGTGCCCAGCGACAAAAGCAGCCCCTCGATGCCGGTCTGCCCCGCGGTGTCCAGCCGGTAGCCCAGCGCCAGCGCCAGCACGAACAGCGCGCCGAACGTACCGAAGCACGCCTTTGCGCGGCGGTCCTGCACGCGCAGGAAGCGCATGCCCGCCACCGACGCGGTTGCCCACAGGAGCACCCACGCGAAGCGCACGCCTCCCGTGGCGGGGAAACCCAGCAGCGCGCAGGCCATGAGGCAGCCCAGCGCGCTCATCAGACAGGCAGCAACGACGGTTCCCCGGTCGGTGCGGAACATCAAAAAACGCCTCCTTTGTACAGGAAACGGGCTGTGCCCGGCGCGCACAGCGGCGGAAGGTAGGCCCGGTATCGGAGAAAAACAGTGGAGAGCCCGCGGCTGCGAGCGCGAGGCACGCGGCGCTCCCCCGTGCAGGGGCCGGAGGGGCGGGAAGGGGTGCGGGGCACGCGGCGCTTCCTTGCGGCGCGCGGGGCGCGGAGCGCACTTCATTATGATAGGGCCTGCGCGGTCAGCACCCCGCCCATGCCGCCGCCTCCAGAAGCGTGTCCATGACGGGCACGCCGGCGGTCAGAAGCGTTTCGCGGCTCTGGTGGCCGCGGGCGACCAGCACGCATCCCGTGCCCATGGCGCGGGCCACCTCCGCGTCGTGGAGGGTATCGCCGATCATGAGGGTGGACGCGGCGGGCACGCCGCAGCGGGCCAGATAGTCCAGGCCCACGGCCTCCTTGCTGCGCGCGTAGATATCGGAAAGGCCCAGCACGTCGGTGAAATAGGCGCGGATGGGAAAGCGCGCGATCTGGCTTTCCAGCATGTCGCGGCGCGTGGCCGAGAGCACCGCCTGCCGCACGCCCGCCGCCGCGAAGCGCGCAAGCGTCTCCACCGCGTCCCCATGCAGGGGGACGGTGTCAAAGCCGCGCACATATTCGGCCATCCAGGCGTGGGCCACGGCCACGAACGTCTCGTCCGTGACCCCGGCGCGCTCGTAGTAGCGGCGCACGGGGAAGGTGAACTGGCGGTGGTACTCGGCCACGCTCCCGATGCGGGGCAGGCCGAAGGCCGGAAAGGTGCGGTTGCGCACGCCGATGGCGTAGGTGAGGTCGTCGAGCAGGGTGCCGTTCCAGTCCCAGAGGACCTGCCGGATGGGGCTGACCGGGGGCGGGGGCGCGGCGTTTGCGGGGGCGCTGCCGCCTGCCGGGGATACGGCGTTTGCGTAGGTGGTGCTGCCCGCCGGGGATACGGCGTTTGCCGGGACCGGGCTGCCCGCCGGGGGCGGGCTGCCCGCGGGGCGCGGGGCCGGGGTATCCGCCGGGCGCGCCCCTCCCTTCGGGCGCGGATCAGTACGCACGGGCGAAGTAGATGAGCTTGTCGGCCTTCTTGCCGCAGCAGACGCAGGTATCCCCGATGGGGGTCTGGTCGAAGGGCATGTTGCGGCTGGAGGCGGCGGTCAGCTCCTTGATCTTGTCCTCGCAGGCGCGGTCGCCGCACCACATGGCGCGGGAGAAGCCGCCGTCCACGGCGCGGGTGAGCTCCTCCATGTTGTGCACGTCGGTGATGCGGGTCTGGCGGAAGGCGTCGGCCAGGGCGTACATGTTATGCTGGATATTCTCCAGAAGGCCGGGGAGCATGGCGGGCAGCTCCGTGAGGGCGACGGTCTGCTTTTCGTAGGTATCGCGGCGGAACACGACGCACTGGCCGTTTTCCACGTCGCGCGGGCCGATCTCCACGCGCACGGGCACGCCCTTGAGCTCCCAGTCGTTGAACTTGAAGCCGGGCGAGAGGGTGTCGCGGTCATCGAGCTTGACGCGGATGCCGGCGGCCCTGAGCTGGTCGTAGATCTCGGCGCACTTCTCCATCACGCCGCCCTTGTGCGCGGCCACGGGCACGATGACGGCCTGAATGGGCGCGATGTGCGGGGGGAGCTTGAGGCCGCGCTCGTCGCCGTGGGTCATGATGATGGCCCCGATGAGGCGGGTGGACACGCCCCAGCTGGTCTCATGGACGTAGGTGAGCTTGCCCTCCTTGCTGAGGTACTGGATATTGTAGGCCTCGGCGAAGTTGGTGCCGAAGTTGTGGCTGGTGCCGGCCTGCAGGGCCTTGCCGTCCTGCATCATGGCCTCCATGCTGTAGGTCGCGCGCGCGCCGGCGAACTTCTCCTTGTCGCTCTTGCGGCCCACAAGCACGGGCATGGCCAGCTCATCCTCGGCCACCTCGCGGTAGATGTCGAGCATGCGCATGGTCTCCTCCTGCGCCTCCTCGGCGGTGGCGTGGATGGTGTGGCCCTCCTGCCAGAGGAACTCGCTGGTGCGAAGGAAGGGGCGCGTGCTCTTTTCCCAGCGCATCACGCTGCACCACTGGTTGTACTTCATGGGCAGGTCGCGCCAGCTGCCCACCCACTTGGAATACATGGCGCAGAAGATCGTCTCGCTCGTGGGGCGCACGGCCAGGCGCTCCTGCAGCTTCTCGCTGCCGCCCTGGGTCACCCACGCCACCTCCGGCGCGAAGCCCTCCACGTGCTCGGCCTCCTTGAGCAGCAGGCTTTCGGGGATGAGCATGGGCATATACACGTTTTCATGCCCGGTGTCCTTGAAGCGGCGGTCGAGCTGCTCCTTGATGCGCTCCCAGATGGCGAAGCCGTAGGGGCGGATGACCATGCAGCCGCGAACCGGCGCGTAGTCAACCAGCTCGCTCTTTAGAATCACGTCGGTATACCATTGGGAGAAATCCACGTCGCGCGGGGTGATGTGCTCCACGAAGCCCTGCTTCTTTTCGGTGTCCTTTGCCATGATGCGCCATTCCTTTCTTCGTGCGGATACAAAAAACAGGTTCCCATGCTCCCGGCCATGGCCACGGCCATGCGCTGGGACGAAGGGAGCCTTCGCGGTACCACCCGGCTTAAAACGCTTTCAGCGTGTCGGAAAAGCTCGCCTTCGGCGATCTTTTCCGCCAGGACACGTTTCCCCTCCTCGCAAATATCGGCGTTCTGCGCGCTGGGCGCGCGCAGCCCTTGTATTTGCTCACGCCTTCGGGTCGCTTTGGGCCTTCGGCCCAACAGCCCACAGGGCTGACGCTTCCCATCGGCGCCTGCGGCGCGGCCGGGGAAACGCGCGCTGGATTCGGATTTCATTTGGAGGGCTGCGGGCCCTCCGAACCTCCCCGGAAGGGTACGGTCTGAACGCGAAAATGCGTTTTCACCTTTGTTTGCGCCGGATATCGGGGGCGGGCCGTCGGGGATTGGCCGAGGGAGCGCAGAGACGGGGGCGCGCCGGGGTCCGTGACCGCCCTCGCAGCCGGGGAGGCGGCTCTCTTGGCACGGGACAGGGGGGCGCGCGGTTCTCGCGCGTTTCCGGCGCGGGGCCGGGAACGGGGGTATTTTACCACAGACGGCCGGGGTTTGCAACGGGGAAATGAGGCTGCGCGCGTCCTGCCTGCCGCTTCAAAAAAATTGCGCGTCTTTTCCAAAAAACGATTGACAAAGTGACGGGCCTATGCTATGATAATAAACGCCGCTTGAGCGGCAAGTGACGCGGGGTGGAGCAGTTTGGTAGCTCGTCGGGCTCATAACCCGAAGGTCGAGGGTTCAAGTCCCTCCCCCGCAACCAGTATGGCGGCGTAGCTCAGTTGGCTAGAGCATTCGGTTCATACCCGGAGTGTCACTGGTTCGAATCCAGTCGCCGCTACCATTCAGCCGGAGGAAATGTTCCTCCGGCTGTTTTTTTGTCCGGGCGGGACAGGAAATAGCGCAAAAAAATAGTTTGAACAAAATGAAAAACGTTTTTATCCGACTTAAAAAATAGGAGGAATGCAGATAGAAAAATATTAAAAATATAGGAATTCCAGAATAATTGTAAGATCAATCAGGCATTTTCTCTCCCAAAACAAGGAACACTTCTTCGTCATTCCCATTTTTATGTACGTTTAACTGTAGAATTATTATAAATTAAATAAGGAGTATTTGAACAAAATGTTTAATTTGCTGTTTTTCCGCCAACCCCCTTGAAATCAAACAAAAAATA
>NBJMC04201__coassemble_1033_pt1 | contig 16118 bp, 9 predicted proteins | sample NBJMC04201__metabat2_low_PE_017 | metagenome-assembled genome bin NBJMC04201 | reverse complement strand
CCATCGGAGGCCAGCTCTTTGCCGTCTATTAATTTCTGTTCCATGCAGCATCGGACAATTTCCAGAAAGATCTGTTGGAACAAGCTACTCTCATTCCACTTGCGGACTCTTGTTTTGCTGAAGGTAGAATGATCCGGTATCTTTTCTCCAAGCTCAAAGCCACAAAACCAACGATAAGCAATGTTTAGCTGAATTTCCTGGACAAGACGGCGTTCTGACTTGATGTCATAAAGGTATCCCACCAGCAGCATTTTAAACATACTAACAGGGTCAACAGATAGGCGGCCATTTGCAGGGTAATATGGCGCTACAAGATCATAGATAAAGTCAAACGAAACCATCTGATTGATTTTTCGAAGTAAGTGATCGCATGGAATTCATTCTGCTATATCCAGAATCACCATACTCATTTGACCGCTCTGCCGCCCCATCATGCTCCATCCCTCCCTTATTTTAATTATACTATGGGAATGGGTGTTTGGGACTTTTGTCAACAGGTCCAACTCTTGACAGTACCATGCTTTATAAGGCTCGGGCTCCTTTTCCGGGTCGTTGCTGGAAAGCAACGATGCCGGACGGGGGTTCGGGCCTTTTTTTATTGCGGTTCAATATGGATGGTAGCGCCACAAGACTTGCTAAAGCGACATGGAAATTTTTCTTTTTCTTTTTGTCAAAACATGCTAAAATTCATTGATAAAACAACTTGATTGCAAGTACTGTCGCCATCGACAAGAAGCTCGATGATATTATGTTGATCTGGGGGGAACTTCATGAAGGGCTCGGAAGCCAAAATGACCGGTTTTATGGAAGGCGCAGATAAACGCTATATCATCCCTGTTTATCAACGGAAGTACGATTGGAAGCTCGAAAACTGTCGCCAGCTGTACAGCGACCTCAAGAAAATCGTGCTGGAAGGGCGAAGCAGCCACTTTTTTGGTAGCATCGTCTCTTCTGTGGTGCCGGTCGGAAGCAGGCTCGAATACCATATTATCGACGGTCAGCAGCGTCTTACAACGGTCACGCTATTGCTTTTGGCCATGCGAAATCTGATTGCTCAGCAAAAACTCGTCTCTCAAAGCGGGAGGCTGGATGAGCAGATTGCGCAGCGCTTTTTGATCTCTCCCTGGGCCGCAGCGGATGACCAGATCAAATTGCGGCCCGTAAAGGGTGATCGGGAAGCCCTTGCCAGGTTGTTTGGAGATGAGGAGGACTTTGATCCGACTTCAAACCTTACGCATAATTACCGCTTTTTCTGCGATATGCTGCTCAAGGAAAACATATCGGTCGATGAACTGTATGCTGCTATTGGAAAACTGGAAATCATCAGCATTACGCTCGATCACGATGACAATGCACAGCTGATCTTTGAAAGCCTGAACTCAACGGGACTGGCGCTGGAAGAGGGCGACAAGATTCGTAACTATATCCTGATGGGGCTTAATCCAAGAGAACAGAATTCGTATTACGATACCTACTGGACAAAGATTGAGAAATGTACGGGCAATGACGTAAGCAGCTTTGTAAGGGACTATCTGAGCATCAAGGAGCAGGTCACGCCCACCCTCAACACGGTATACCATGCGTTTAAAATCTATGCGGATGGGATTCGGCAGCCAATCACAACCCTTTTGGATGATCTGCTTCGCTATGCTAGGCTTTTTGAAAAGCTGCGCACATGCAAGAGCGGCTTGGGAGAAAAGCGCCTGGATGACTGCCTCTACCGCATGTCCCGCCTGGATATTGGCGTTACCCGGCCTTTCCTGATGGAGGTTCTTCGCCTGAATCAGGATGGCAAGCTTTCTTCTCAGGACGTATTGACGGTTTTTCTGACGACGGAAGACTACCTGTTCCGCAGAAATATATGTGAGGTTCCCACAAATGCGCTTAACAAGATCTTCCTGATGCTCAACAAGGAGATCCTGCGTTATGACGGTACGACTGAAAATTACGTCGAGAAATTCGTTTATGCTCTGCTTTCCAAAAGGGAAAGCGGACGCTTCCCGGACGATGAAGAGTTTTCCACGGCGTTGGCTGCCAAACAGGTTTATTCGATGCGTGGCAAATATAAGGCCTACCTGTTTGAACGGCTGGAAAACTATGGAACCATTGAAACCAAGGATGTGTACACGCATCTGGACAACAAGGTATACACCATTGAACATATCATGCCGCAACATCTTACGCCTGCCTGGACAAGGGCGCTTGGCCCGAATTCGGCCGAGATCCATTCAACTTGGCTCCACCGCCTTGCAAATCTGACACTGACAGGATACAATCCCAATCTCAGCAATAAGACCTTTGCCGAAAAGCGTGATGCGGAGGAAGGCGGCTATAAAGCCAGCGGACTAAAAATGAATCAGAAGATCGCCCAGAAGGAAACATGGGGGCTTGCAGAGCTGGAGGAAAGGAACCGCGAGCTGGTCGCTCTGGCATTAAAGATATGGCCGTTCCCGCAAAGCGGCTTTGTGCCTGCCGAAAAAGAATTTGATTTCTGTACGCTGGATGATGAAGACGTCAATCTTACGGGAAGAAGCATTGCGAAATACAGCTTGCAAAACGTTGAACAGCCTGTCTCAAGTTGGAGCAGCATGTTTGAGCAGGTTGTGAAGTTCCTGCACGAGAAGGACAAATCGGTTCTGTTTGAGCTGGTACATGCGCCCGACGAGGATTCATCCCTTTCAACCATTTTGTCCGGCACGGCAGAGGGACTGCGCATCCCGCTGAAAATCGATGACGGGATATACATAGAGAAAAACACCAGCACGGCTTACAAGATTTCATTGCTAAGGCGTTTGTTTGCGCGCTATGAGATGAATCCGGCGGACCTGGTGTTCTATCTTAAGGACGCAGACAGCGCCGATTCCTAGGAAAGCGGTGCGCAGGAACTGTGAAAACGCCATCGGACCTATGCGCTTATGATCATACAGCGGCAATACGCTTGCAGAGGAACCTTTGCCAACACAAACCCTGTATCGTTAAACACGATATCCGGGTGTTTTGACATCGAAACAATAACAAAATCTCTGCACATCTCCGCATGCCTGCCGCCGACCACCCCGATAGGAGGATGCATCCATGCTCAGTCCCGGCGTTTATGAACAGCTGATCAATCGCCGTCTTGCCAGAGAGCTGGAACGGCTGCCTGAGAACCGCAAGTACACCGCCGCCCTGGACCGGGCGGAGGCATCCGGCATACTGTCGCAGTACGTGGCGCAGATGGTTTGCAAAACGATAGACAGATTGCAGGAAGAGGGGCGTGACCTTCCGCAGCTGGTGGCGCTGGTCAACCGGCTTGTGTCCCTGATGGCCGGCGAGACGGAGGACAGCCCCTCCTCGCTTTCCGTCGATGAGCGTGCGGAACAGCTGCTCACCCTGCTGGACGAAAAGGACCCGCGGCTGGCCCTCGGGAAAACCGCCAGGGATACCGTCCGCCCGGAGACCTCGCTGGCCCAGAGCAGCCTGTTCACCGGTGCGGCGCACGAGCCGCAGATGGTTTCCGAGCTCAGGAAGGAGATCGCCTCCGCCGACCGCGTGGACATGCTGGTTTCGTTCATCAAATGGAGCGGGCTTCGGCTGGTGATGGAGGAACTGGCCGAATTCACACGTCGCGGCGGAGAGCTGTGCATCATCACGACCGTCTATATGGGCGCGACGGACATCAAGGCTGTGGAGGCGCTGTCCGGGCTTTCCAACGCCCGCATCAGGATATCGTATGATACGAAACGCACCCGCCTGCATGCAAAAACCTATGTCTTTTACCGCAAGACGGGCTTTACGACGGCGTATGTGGGCTCCTCCAACCTCTCCAACGCCGCCATCTCCAGCGGGCTTGAGTGGAATGTGAAGGTGACGGCGCAGGATCAGCCGCAAACGATTCGGAAAATCGCGGCCACCTTTGACGCCTACTGGCATTCGGATGAATTTGAACTGTACACGGAAGAACGGCGGGAACGGCTCAATCAGGCGCTAAAGGCTGAAAGAAGTACCGGCAAACCTCTCCGGTTTCTGCTCGACATTCATCCCTATCCCTATCAGCAGGAGATTCTGGACAGGCTGCAGGCGGAGCGCGAGGTGCGCGGCATCACCCGGAACCTGGTGGTGGCTGCCACGGGCACGGGAAAAACCGTTATCGCCGCGCTGGATTACAGGCGGTTTTGCAGACAGAACCCCGAAAAGGCAAACCGGCTGCTGTTCATAGCGCATCGGGAGGAGATCCTCAAGCAAAGCCGCGATACGTTTGCGGCCGTGCTCAAGGATGTCAATTTTGGAGAGCTCTATGTAGGCAGCCATCGCCCAGCCTCCACAGAGCATCTGTTCATCTCCGTGCAGACGCTGAACTCGCAGGAATTGTATACGAAGCTCCCCCCGGAGTACTACGACTATATCGTCATCGACGAAACGCACCATGCGGCCGCGCACAGCTATGCCCGCGCCCTTTCGTTCTTTCAGCCGAAGATTCTGCTTGGGCTGACCGCTACGCCGGAGCGGATGGACGGCAAGAGCATCCTTGACTTCTTTGCGGGGAGAATTGCGGCGGAGATACGGCTGCCGGAAGCCATTGACCGAAAGCTCCTGTGCCCGTTTCAATACTTTGGCGTGTCCGATACGGTGGATTTGACGCAGCTGCGCTGGGTCCGCGGCGGCTATGACAGGGCTGGGCTGAACAACCTGTATACACTCCGCCGCGCCGTAGCGGAAAAACGGGCTGATCACATTCTGCGCAGCCTTGACCGCTATGTGGCCGACCTGAGCGACGTGCGCGCGCTGGGCTTTTGTGTGTCGGTTGAGCATGCGCGGTTTATGGCGGAATGCTTCAACCGCTGCCATTTCCCGGCGATGGCGCTGGCCGGCGAATCCTCGGATGAGGAACGCAGCAATGCCCGCAAACTCCTTGTTTCCGGGAAAGTCCGCATCCTCTTTGTCGTGGACCTCTATAATGAGGGGGTGGACATTCCGGAGGTCAACACGGTGCTGTTTTTGCGTCCCATGGAATCACTGACGGTCTTTCTGCAGCAGCTGGGCCGCGGGCTGCGGCTTTCCGAGGGGAAGGACTGCCTGACGGTGCTGGACTTTATCGGTGCAGCCAACCGGAAATATGATTTTGAGGAAAAGTTCGCCGCCTTGCTCTCCGGGTCGCATCATAGCGTGGAATACGAATTGCGGCACGGCTTTGTGAACGTGCCCAAAGGCTGCTATATTCAGCTTGAGAAAAAGGCGGCGCAGGTCATCCTTGGCAATATCCGGCAGAGCTATGGGTTTAAGGCGGGGCTGGTTAGCCGCATTGCCTCCTTTGAAGAGGACAGTGGACAGGAGCTCACGCTGGCAAACTTTTTGCGGTATCATCATATGGATGTGCGCAGCATCTACGCAAAATACAGCTTTGCGAGGCTCTGTGCCGAAGCCGGCGTCAGGGAGGACTTTTCCGAGCCCGTTGAGGAAACGCTGACAAGGGCGTTTGCCAGGCTGGCGGCCATCGATGCGCGCCGGTGGATTCTGTTTTTGCTCAGGTTTCTTGAAGAACTGGCTGATGTTGATTTTTCTATGCTTTCTCCCATGGAGCGGCAATGGCTCAACATGTTTTACACAACCGTCTGGCAGGAGCCAATCACCGATTTTTCGGACAAGGACGTGCGCAGCAATCTGCATGCCCTGGCCGACAGCCCCGTGATGCTGGGGGAGCTCACGGATTTGCTTCGATACCAGCTGGATCAGATCGACTTCATCGACCACCCCGCGCGGCTGCCGTATGACTGTCCGCTTGACGTGCATTGCAGCTACACGCGCGACCAGCTGCTTGTGGCGCTGGGCTTCATGAGCCCCAGAACGCTTCGGGAAGGGGTCAAATATTTGAAAGAAAAAAAGACGGACGTCCTGCTGATTACCCTTCACAAATCGGACAAGGACTACTCTCCGACGACCCTTTATCAGGATTACGCCGTCAGTCCGCGCCTTTTTCACTGGCAGAGCCAGAGCACGACGAGCGCCGAATCCCCCACCGGTCAACGGTACATCCACCACAGAAGGGAGGGCGGGAACATCCTGCTGTTTGTGCGCGAGTTCAGGCAGGATATCTGCGGTGCCGCGCCCTATACCTTTCTTGGCACGGCGCAGTATGTCAGCCACCAGGGCAGCAGGCCCATGGACATTCTGTGGCGGCTGGAAGATGAGATTCCGGCAAAGTATCTGAGAAAGACGATGCAGGTGATGGGATAGGCGCCGAGAGTGCAGGTGTTTGCAGGAGGGAGAAGGCGAATGATCGAAAAAAAGGAGAGGGTACTCTTTTGATGATTATTATAATACAATAGTTTGTTTTGCTTCTGAACATTTTAACCAATGAATTTATCGGCCGAAAGGAGCCATTATGCAGTCTTTTTCTGCCCATGCCGATCGGATCAGTGGACGCGTTCAATCTCTGGCTGAGCACGCCAAAAACGTTGCAGCGCTCTGCACGCGGTTTGCCGCGCCCCTTCACCTTGTCCAAACCGCGCGACTAATCGCGCTTATACATGATATGGGCAAGGGGACACCGGCGTTTCAAACATATTTGATCGACGATGAGAAAAAAAAGACACATCCCCATGCTCCAGCGGGCGCAATCTTCGCTTATGAACGCTGGTTTTCCGGGGATGAAGCCCGCAAGCGCGCCGCGCAGATCGTAGCCCTGTGTGTATACGGTCATCATACCGGTCTGATGGATTGCATAAACAAAAACTCAGAACCGTCTTTTATCCAGAAAATGCAAGCGGATAAGCGTAAGCTGCACTATGATGAGGCCGTTGCATACTTCGGGGAAAACGTCGCTCCCCTCCCATGGCTTGACGCCCTGTTTGACGCCGCGTGCGAAGAATTGAAGCAATTTCGCGTCAAAGGAAAAAAGGGCGTCTTTTACGATGGATTGACTGCGCGGCTACTGCTGAGCATGCTCGTGGACGCCGACCGGTACGATGCGGCCTGTTTTGAGTACGGCGAGGATGCCCTCGCACAGCCGCCCGCGCCTGTTTGGGATGAGCTGCTCCGACGATTGGACGCATACGCGGACGCTCACTTTTCGCTCAGAACACCGATCGACCGAATCCGTGCCAAGATCGCCGCGCGATGCGCGGAAGCATCCACGCGCGTGCCGGGCGTGTACCGTCTTACGGTACCTACCGGCGGTGGCAAGACACTTTCAAGCCTGCGTTTCGCCCTTGGTCACGCCGCGCATGCCATGGAACGTATCTTCTATGTCATTCCGTTCAACACCATTCTTGACCAGAACGCGCGGGACATCCGCGAGGCGCTGGATGAATACAGCAGCATCCTGGAACACCATGGCAACGTCATCATAGAGGACGAGAGTGAACGAATGCAGTATCGGCGTCTGACGGAACGGTGGGACAGCCGCATCATTCTCACCAGCATGGTACAATTTCTCAACGCGCTATACCGCTGCGAGAACACAAATGTGCGCCGCATGCACCAACTGGCCCATTCGGTGATCGTCTTTGATGAAATTCAAGCGCTACCGCGCAAGTGCAAAGTGCTCTTTGAGCGCGCGGTCAACTTCCTTGTGCTCAACTGCGGTTGCACAGTGCTGCTGTGTACGGCGACGCAGATGGAATTTGCGAATATTGTTATGCCCGACGACAATGAGCTGATGGGCGACGAGAAAGAACTTTCCCTGCTTTATGATGCGCTCGCGCGCGTACGCTGGATCCCTGAACTCTGCACAAGCCTGACAAATGAAGAGGCAGCCCGCAAACTGCAAAACCTGATGCGCTCGCATGGCAGCGCACTGGCCATCGTCAACACAAAGGCTGTCGCGTGGGATGTATACCGGTGCACCGTCGATCGTCTCCAGGAGCAGGGGATGCGGCCTGTGGCCATCGACTGCTCACTGGATAAAGAGGCCATCATCAGGCTGGCGAAGGATGCAGGGGAAGAGGATGTACTCTGCATTTATCTGAGCACACTGCTGTGTCCTAACCATCGCCTTGCGTATATCGACTTTATGAAAGCGTGGCTCGAGGGGGGCGGACGCGCCTTTTGCGTCTCCACGGCGCTGATTGAGGCAGGCATCAACATCAGCTTTCCGGCTGTCGTGCGCAGTCTTGCGGGCATCCCGAGCATCGTGCAGGCAGGCGGCCGCTGCAATCGCAACATGGAGTGCGAGAGAGGGGACGTGTACATCTGGGAGTTCAAGGAGGAAATTCTCAAATCCTTGGGCGAGATTGAAAACAGCAAGGGTTGTACACGCAAGTTGTATCATGAATCCCCAACCGATTTTGAGGCGCTGTGCAGGCCGGGCGGCATTCGCCGATATTTCAGCGAAGAACAAAGCTATACAAAAAGGATGGAAAAGTATCCCTGCGAGCCCGGGAATCTCGTTGACCTGCTCAGCGTAAACAATGCTTTCGCTCAAGGCACAAAAGATCTATTTCCACTTAAACAGGCCTTTCACACAGCGGGCAGCCTCTTCCATGTGATCGATGAGGATGCACGCGCTGTTATCGTGCCTTACGGCGCGGGCGAAGCTATCATCAGCGCCTTGCTCAGTCAGTCCGATATGAAGCAGCGGGCTTTGCTACTTGAACAGGCGCAGCAATACAGCGTCAATGTGTATGATTCCATGCTGGAGCAGCTGCAAGTGAAAGGCGCAATTTATCCCCTCGGGGATACGGGTGCCTTTGCCTTGAAGGCAGAATACTATGACGCACAACAGGGATTGAACGCTGACGGCAGAGAACTCGACCCAATATTTTTATAATTGTCTTATTATTTCTTATTATGAGAAGAAATAGATTGACATTCATCTCCAACCATAGTATGATATAAACAATCAAAGGTCTGGAAGCCAAATTCTCCCGGCTCCCAGACCTGACACCATTGTGGTATACCATTGTTTCTCATGGTTTTTCAATCCACATGCACACCAGGCTGCCGTGCATGACATGTTTAGTATACCACATTTCCCGTTTGACAGACAAGCTGTAATGAAAGAGGTGATCGTTTTGTCCCCCGGCAAGATCCGCAACCAGATTGAGTTCAGGGTATATGGAAAATACGCCCTGTTCTCCGATCCCATTACGCGGATGGGCGGCGAGAAGCTCAGCTATCCCGTCCCAACGTATCAGGCGCTCAAAGGTATCACGGAGAGCATATACTGGAAGCCCAGCATTTGCTATTTGATCGACGAAGTCTGTGTGATGAATCCCATCCGTATGGAATCCAAGAACATCCGCCCCATCAGCTATGAGCAGCCACAGAACACACTCTCTGTATACACCTATCTGGCCGATCCCGTCTACCTGGTGCGCGCCCATTTCATCGCAAACCCCCATCGGACCGAGCCTGATCTGATCGCGGATGGTCAGAATGAGCACAAGCATCACAACATTGCCCGGCGAATGGTGCAGCGCGGCGGACGCAGAGATATCTTCCTGGGAACACGTGAATGTCAGGGGTATGTTGAACCATGCGACTTTGACGAAGAAAAGAAGCGCAGTTACTATGCAGGCCGCGGGCAGATCGACTTCGGCGTCATGTTTCACGGCTTCGACTACCCGGACGAGACCGGGCGGGATATGCTGGCCGTACGCTTCTGGCGGCCCCAAATGGTGGATGGTATCATTACGTTCTGCACGCCGCAGGACTGCACGATGCGCCAGGATGTGCGACCGATGAAAACCAGGGTCTTCGGCGGCAGGCACGGCAATTTTACAGGGCTTGAAGAGGCATCTTTGCAGCAGGAGCTTCTCCTGATGCAGCAGGAAGGGGGCGGCGCGATTCATGGGCTGGATGCAGAAACTCTGTGACGTCTACGATGTGGTCAGCCGCGTGGACATCCCCGAAGATATCAATCATGCCCAGCTCGTTCCCGTCGGATTCACAAAGAAAAACGTCGCTTATGTGGTCACCGTTACGGCGGAAGGCGGGTTCTCCTCCGTCCATGCACTGGGCAACGATGATTGTGAATGCATCGTTCCCACCACGCCGGAGGCGGAGGGGCGTACAGGCGCAAACGGAGCTCCCTATCCGCTGGCCGAAAATCTCAAGTATTTTGCGGAAGAAGAAGGCGTCCACAACGCGCTGCTGGACCGGTACCTCGCACAACTCACGGATTGGTGTGCACAGCCTGAGGCGCCCGAATGCCTCAAAACATTGCTCACCTATTTGAACAAACGCACATTGCTGGACGACCTGCGTCATGCGTTGCCGGAAAAGCTCAAGCTGCATAAGGATGAAAGCAAGAAGGATTTTGGTGGCCCGGATAGCAAGGCAATGATTTGTTTCAGTGTAGAGGACCGGTTTTCTCGTGAAATGCGTTTGTGGAAACGGAAGGATGTGCAGAACAGCTGGTCCGCTTACTTTGCGCGCAGGCAGGGCGGCACTGTGGCATTGTGCTATGCAACGGGGGAAATGCTTCCGACGCTTGACACTCATCCCAAGGTACAGGGCAATGCCAAGCTGATCTCTGCCAAGGATGCAGGCTATCCCTTTCAGTATAAGGGACGCTTTGTCGAAGACCGCAGCGCCGCAACGGTCAGCGCCTATGCCTCAGGCCGCGCGCATCGCGCGCTGCAATACCTGATGGACAATCAGGGACTCAGCTTCCGGCGGTTCGGCCTGAACATCGTCGCGTGGGATGTGCAGACAGGCGCTATTCCCGTCCCGCTGAACGAGCACAGCTCCGCTGAGGAAGAGGACGAGGACAGCATCGATCTCCCGGATACCTTTGAAAGCTATTCCCGAACGCTGTGCGATGCCGCCAGAGGAGTTGGCAAAACGGAGAAGGTTTTTGAGGACTGCATTGCCAACCTGGTGGATGGTGAGAAGCGGGCATCTTCCGTCGTCATCATGAGCATGGAGGCTGCCACCGACGGCCGCATGTCCATCGACTACTATCAGGAGCTGCCCGATGACCTCTATGTGGACAGACTTACCGACTGGTATCGCTCCTGCTGCTGGACGTACTGGGACAAGGTCCGAGGCAAAAATGTCGTACGCACGCCGATGCCGCTGTCCATTGCCGACGCCGTCATGGGTACGGATGGCGTCCGCCGCGCCAAAGCGGACCTGCGCTGTGCCAAGAGCGACGCCAAACAGCTGCGCGCATTATACAAGCGCCTGCTGAGCTGTATCGTAGAGGGCGCGCCTCTGCCGCGCAATTTTCTCGAAAGCGCCGTACACCACGCCGAAGCTCCGCTTACCTTCCGCGACAGCAAAGGCAACTGGCAGCGGTACGAATGGGAAACCTGCATGCGCACCACCTGCGCGCTGATCCGTCGTAGCCGCTTTGACGCCCTTCTTCGGCAGGAACGAGAGGATTTGGATGGACGGCTTCCGTCCGATCAGCTCGACAAAGGCAATCGAAACCGCGACTACCTTTACGGCCGCCTGCTCGCGCTGGCCGATCAGGTTGAATACGAGGCGGCAGATCGTTCTGAACGGCACGCGTTGCCAACGAACGCCATTCGTCTGACGCAGCGCTTTGTCCAGCGCCCTAAGGAAACCTGGCTGTATCTGCATACCAAACTCCTCCCCTATTTTGCCACACTCGGCAGCGACGGCAAGGCAGATGGCTTCATGCGCGCGATTGCCGACGTCGAGTCGCTGTTTGAACGAGCAGACAGGGAAAGTGCCGTTGCGCTCGGCGAGGGCTTTCTACTGGGCTATCTTGCACAGCGCCGGGATGCTTACCGATCCCCTGAGCATGGCGTCCCGAATCAACGCAAAGGAGACAGGCCGGTCTACTCCTTCGGCACGGACCGCAGTGAACGCTTCGGCATGCTGGCCGCGGTCGCAGACTTTGTGGAGCGCCGCGCTACGCTTGAGGAGCGTGGGGAGCGCACCATTTCCACGCATGACGGCAACACCGCCGTGCTACGCATGATGGCACGACTCACCCAACAGCCCGCCGTAACATGGGCGGAGATACACGCTAAGCTGGTTCCATATCTGGAAAAGCTCGGTATCCGCTCAAGTGCATACCCCATCGCCATGCTGCGCGCCATCGAGGAGGGATTCGATAGTAAGGCGAGGCTTGACAACACGCCGTTGGACAGTCTTTTCCTCCATGGTTTCTACCGAATGCGTGCGTGCATGCGATCCGGCGGCAAAGCCGCATTGGAGGCACATACCGCACAGGATTGCCCGCTGACGCGCAATAGCGCCTATGCCTCGCTGCTCGCCATCGAAAACCATGTCGAGCGCATCGTCCTTGATCTGGAAAAGCGTACGGAAGAGAACCGCACAAGCAACGCCATGCGCTTCATGAACAAGTTTGCCGTTTCGCCCGCCTCCACATGGCGCTATCTGGAGGTGCGTATGCAGCCCTATCTCAAGAAGCTGCGCAGCGTACGCACGGGTTGGGCACTGAATTTTGAGACGCGCATCGGCGACTTGAACGAAGCCATCCGGAAAAACGGATGGGACAGCGATCAACCACTTTCCATAGATTGGCTGCATGCCTATTACACGGCTGACAAACCCGACAAAAAACAGGAAAGGAGCGTGTGAGGCCGCACGAGGTCTCATGCAAAACAACAAATGACTGCTTTGAATCACAAGATCGATTTCGCCCTCGTCTTCACTGCCCGCAATGCCAACCCCAACGGCGATCCACTGGACGGCAACCGCCCGCGCACCACCTACGACGGAATGGGGGAAGTTTCCGACGTCTGCCTCAAGCGCAAAATCCGCAATCGCCTGCTCGACGCAGGGTATGCTGTCTTTGTCCAATCCGATGATCGTCGTGTGGATGAATGCCGTTCACTGAAGGATCGTGCCGAGGCCTGTCCTGAGCTTAAGGCATGCATGGACGCGATCACCAGCAAAAAGAAAGCCAAGGAAGCGCCGGTTCCAACCCGTGACGATTACGCCGCCATTGCTTGCAAAACGTGGATGGATGTGCGTGCCTTCGGTCAAGTTTTCTCTTTCAAAAAAGGTGGCGAGAACGAGTCCATTTCCATCGGCATTCGCGGCCCCGTCACCATTCAACCTGCATTCAGCCTTGCACCGGTAAACATCGTAAGTTCGCAGATCACCAAGTCAGTCAACCTTGAGACTGGTGACGATCCCGATAAAAAGGGTGCCGACACAATGGGCATGAAGCATCGCGTCGAATTCGGCGTGTACAAGACGTTCGGCTCCATCAACGTGCAGACCGCTCAAAAGACCGGATTCACCGAGGAGGATGCTGAAGCGATCAAAGAGGCACTGCGCACACTCTTCCGCAACGACGCCACCTCCGCCCGCCCGGATGGAAGTATGGAAGTGGTGCAGCTCGTCTGGTGGACGCACAACTGCGCCAATGGCCAGTATTCCTCTGCCAAGGTGCACCGTTCTTTGCGCATAAGCCTCGGTGAGAACGGCGTACCCGTCGTAAGCGTGGACGAAAGCGCCATTCCTGGCCTTGCCTATGAGCAGATCGATGGCGAGTGACGCAGATTTCCTGATGCTCTCCGGTCTCAAGCACTTCTGCTTTTGCCGGAGGCGTTGGGCGTTGGTGCACATCGAACAGCAATGGCAGGAAAACGCTCTGACTGTCTCCGGCCATCTGATGCACGAGCGTGTGCACGACGAGAACTTCACCGAGTCGCGCGGGAGCGTGCTGCTCTCGCGTGGCATGCCGGTGCGCTCACAGGTGCTGCGCATCACTGGCGAATGCGACCTAGTGGAGCTGCATCACGATAAAAACGGCATCGCTATACATGGAAGGAGTGGGACGTGGCGCGTCTTTCCTGTCGAGTACAAGCACGGTCAACCCGACGAGCGCGGGGCGGATGAGATGCAGCTGTGCGCACAGGCGCTGTGCCTGGAGGAGATGCTCGCTATCGAGATCCCGGACGGTGCAATCTATTACGGCAAGATTCGCCGTCGCGTGCCAGTCGTCTTTACCGCAGAACTGAGGCGGCAGACGACCGAAGCCGTTGCGGAAATGCACCGCTTGTTCGCGCGTGGCCATACGCCGAAGGCCAAATGGACGAAGGCCTGCAAGAGCTGCTCGCTGGTTGAGATATGTCAGCCGCTTTTAAGCAAGCGCGCGAGCGCGTCGGCTTATGTTAGAGAAATGCTCCAGGAGGACGAGCTGTGAGAAAGCTGCAAAATACGCTCTATGTCACCACGCCTATGGCCTATCTTTCGCTGGATGGAGAGACCATTGTAATCCAGAATGAAGATGAATGCCTGGGCCGTTTGCCACTGTTGAATCTGGAGAACATTGTCAGCTTTGGCTATCGCGGAGCAAGTCCACGACTCATGGGTGCGTGCGCGGAGCGCGGTATCGGCCTGTGCTTTCTGACACAGCACGGACGGTTTCTGGCCCGGATTTCCGGTCCCGTCAGCGGCAATGTGCTGCTTCGCACCGCGCAATATCGCCTCGCTGATACCAAAGATGATGCATTGCCCATCGCCAAGATGTTTTTGACTGGAAAGATCTTTAACGGCAGATGGAGCCTTGAACGCACGTTGCGCGACCACGCCCTGCGCGTGGATGTGGAGCGGCTGAAAGGTGTCATAGGACAGATGAAGCAGGCGCTGGCTGATCTCATGAGCGCAGGCTCCGTGGAAGAACTGATGGGGATTGAAGGCGTCGCCGCAAAAGCCTACTTCTCTGTGTTTGACCAGATGATTCTCAAAAATCCCGCTTACTTCTGCTTTGACGGCAGGAGCCGCCGCCCGCCGATGGACCCCGTGAATGCACTCCTCTCCTTCACATACAGTATCTTGGGCCATGAGATTGCCGGCGCACTGGAAGCCGTAGGGCTTGATCCTGCCGTCGGCTTTCTGCATGCGCTGCGTCCGGGCCGTGCATCTCTGGCGCTGGATCTGCTCGAGGAGCTACGAGCACCGCTTGCAGATCGCTTCGTTCTATCGCTCATCAACCTGGGTACCATCACCGAACGCGACTTTGCGCAAAAGGAAAACGGCGCGTTTTATCTGACAGATGATGCGAGAAAGCGCTTCCTCACCGCATGGCAAAAACGTAAGCAGGAAGTCATCACCCATCCATTTCTCAAGGAGAGGCTTCCATGGGGTCTTGTTCCTCACGTCCAAGCGATGATGATGAGCCGCTACATTCGCGGTGATCTGGACACCTATCCCCCTTTTCTATGGAAATAGAAGGCAGAGATTGACATGCTTGTTTTAGTTACGTATGATATACAAGTAGAAGATTCTGAGGGAAAGAGACGGTTGCGACGTGTTGCCAAGCACTGTCTTAATTACGGCGTTCGTGTACAGAATTCCGTGTTCGAGTGTCAGGTAGATGCTGCGCAACTCGTTAAGCTCAAGCATCTAATCCGCTCCGAAATGGACGAAGCGCACGACAGCGTTCGCTTCTATGTGCTGGGCAATCACTATCACAGCAAAGTAGAGCACTATGGTGTATCGCCCGCCCTTTCGATGGACGAACCACTCATCCTTTGATGCGAACCGCCAGTTCACACCAAAGTCCAGATGGGTTCGCACCCGATGCATGTCCGATTCTCCCCCTAGGCATACCTCATTTTTCTTCTTATAGGCCCTATTTTGAATCTGCAAGGATATGTGTTGTGCAATAGGAATGGTTTTTGTAAGAAGTACTTTGTGACTTTTTGCGGTCTCGCCCCGCGAGGGGCGAGTGGATTGAAATCATCTATCTTGGATCGCGCAACCTTGTGGAGAACGTCTCGCCCCGCGAGGGGCGAGTGGATTGAAATCAGACTGTAGGTTTTCCTGCCGCCCTCTGCGGTGTCTCGCCCCGCGAGGGGCGAGTGGATTGAAATCAAAAAATGTGTACTTGGGCCTGTTGTCCAGCGGCGTCTCGCCCCGCGAGGGGCGAGTGGATTGAAATAATAATCTCGCCCCCTAAGCCCGCGCGTTCCGTGTCTCGCCCCGCGAGGGGCGAGTGGATTGAAATGATTTCCGCGATTCTGCGGAACTGTTCGTCCGTTGGTCTCGCCCCGCGAGGGGCGAGTGGATTGAAATCTTACGGAAATCAAAGTCCGGGTAGATAGCCTTTGGTCTCGCCCCGCGAGGGGCGAGTGGATTGAAATCACTTTGTGCTCGTCATAGATCAGGAGCGGAATAGTCTCGCCCCGCGAGGGGCGAGTGGATTGAAATAGAAAATTCGCATTTTGTATCATCAATGGACTGCC
>NBJMC04201__coassemble_783_pt1 | contig 20347 bp, 11 predicted proteins | sample NBJMC04201__metabat2_low_PE_017 | metagenome-assembled genome bin NBJMC04201 | reverse complement strand
GTTGCCCTTGTTGTACTTCATCGCCAGCGTGGTCTCCGCCCCGTCCGTGCCGGTCAGGACCTTTTCCGTCATGTTCCCGGCCTTGTCGTAGGCATAGTGCTCGCCATACCCCGTCGTTTGCAGGAATTCCGTCAGCTGTCCCGCCGCGTCGTAGGCATAGCTGCTGGCCACGGTCGTGCCGTTCTCCCTGCGGATCTCGCCCGTGAGGTACCCGTTCCTGTCATAGGCGTAGCTGAACGCTACCTCGCTTTTCCCGTGCATGACCTGTTCCACCAGATTTCCCACGCTGTCATAGCGGTATGAAGTTGTCAAGGTGCTGCCGGACGTTTCCGTCCTGCGCCCCGCCGCGTCGTAGGTGTAGGCGGTTACCTCGCCATCCAGCCCCGTCACGCCGGTCATGCGGTTCATCCGGTCGTAGGCGTAGGATACCACGCGCCCGTCGGGGTACGTCATCGAGGTCCTGTTTCCGTACTCGTCGTAGGTATAGCTTACCACATCCCCGTTCACGTTTTCAACGGAAAGGAGATAGCCGCGTTCATCGTATTGATACGTTATGCTTCCTTCGGTCCCGGAGACCTCCGTGACCATGCCGATGTCGTTATAGCTGCTTTCCACCGTCTGCCCGTCGCCCACGTTCTGGATGAGCAGGCTGCCGGTCCTGTCGTACGCAAAGGTGAGCACGGTCCCGTCCGCCCTGGTGACGCTTTCCAGCCATCCCTCCGGCGTATAGGCATACGTCACCCTGTTGCCCAGCGCGTCGGTCTCGGTGAGCAGGTTGCCGTTCTGATCGTAGGTGTAGCGCGTTACGTGTTTCAGTGCGTCCGTCACCTTGACGAGGTTGTCCTGCGCGTCATACGCATAGGCCGTTTTGTTCCCCAGCTCGTCCGTCACCCCGGTCAGCCGGTTCACCCTGTCGTACTGGTACTGCTTCGTGTTGCCTTCCGCGTCCGTCTCCGCAATCACGTTGCCCGCCAGGTCGTAGGTCAGGCGCTGCTCCGCGCCGTTGGCATAGGTCACCTTCTCCAGCAGGCTTTCCGCCGTGTAGGCAAACCGCGTCTCGTTCCCCAGCGGGTCCGTCTCGCCCGTCAGGTTGCCCAGCGCGTCATAGGTGTACGCGGTTTCCGCCCCATCCGGTGCGGTTTGCTTCACCAGCCGCCCCAGCAGGTCGTATTCGTACCGCGTCACCCGGTCCCCCTGCGTGACGCTGAGCACATTGCCCATGGCGTCATATTCGTATGCGGTCGCAAGCCCCGTGCGCGGCGTGGTTTTCACCACCCGGCCAAGGAGGTCGTATTCCGTGGTGTCTTTGCTTCCGTCGGGGTAGACGGTCTCCGTCATCCTGCCCGCGAGGTCGTAGGCAAACGTCACCCGGCGCCCTTCCGCGTCCGTGACCGCCGTCACGTTCCCCGCCGCGTCGTATTCGTACTGCGTCGCGTTCCCGTTTACCGACGACCAGGCGATCTGTCCCGCCTCGTTATAGCCGTAGGCCGTGACGCAGCCTTCGGCGTCGGTCATGCTCAGTGCCCGCCCCGCGCCGTCATACTCGTAGAGCGTTACGGCCTTTCCGGGCGCGGTAATTTTGGTCACGTTCCCCAGCGCGTCATAGGCAAACTGCGCCTTCTGACCCTGCGCGTCGGTGATTTGCGTGACAAGCCCGTTTTTGTCATAGCGATAGGCGGTGGTATGCCCGTTGGCGTCGGTTTCCGATGTGATGCGTCCCGCGCGGTCATAGCCGGTTGCCAGCACGCCGCCGTTTTTCTGCACGGCCGTGGTGGCTCTGCCGTTTTTGTCATAGCCCAGCGCAACGGTCTGACCCAACGCGTCCGTCAGGCCGGTCAGGTTGCCGTTTTCGTCGTAGCCGTACCGCGTCATACCTCCGTATGCGTCCAGCGTATAGACGAGGCTTCCCACGCTGTCATAAGCGTAGCGGGTGACCGCTCCGTCCGGCGCGGTTTCGGAAACCACGCGGCCCAGCGCGTCATAGGTCCAGGCGGTTACATTGCCCAGCGCGTCCGTGGCGGTGAGCAGGTTGCCGCATGCGTCGTAGGTATAGGCGGTCTGTGCGCCCACGGGGTCCGTCACGCGAATCAGGCGGCCCAGCAGGTCGTATGCCAGCTCTGTTACGCCGCCCAGCGCGTTCACCTGCCGCACGGGGCGGCCCATGCGGTCGTATTCCACACGGATCTCCCCGCCGCCCGGCAGGCTGCGCCGCGTCAGGTTGCCCGCCAGGTCATACGCCATGGACTGCGCAATCCCTGCGGGGTCGGTGACCGTCAGCGGCAAGCCCAGCGCGTCATAGGTGTATTCGGTCACGCCGCCCAGGGCGTTGGTTTCGGCGAGCAGGTTGCCCGCCGGATCATAGGCGCGGGTGGTGACATTGCCCTGCGGATCGGTCACGGTGAGCTGGTTGCCGTTTGGGTCGTAGGTGTAGGTGGTGCGGCTGCCCAGAGCATCCGTCGTGCGGCTGACCTGCCCGTTCCGCGTATAGGCCGTCTTCTGCGTGGTTTTGTCGGGGAGGACCGTCTCGGTCAGGCGGCCCATGGCGTCGTATTTGTAGCGGGTCACGTTGCCCAGGGGATCGGTCATGGACGTTCGGTTGCCCAGGCCGTCATACGTATAGCTGACTGCCGTTCCATCCGCAAACGTCTGGCGCAGCAGGTTGCCCTTTGCGTCGTATGCCAGCAGCGTCACATGGCCCAGCGCGTCCGTCAGGGCGGTCATATTCCCGCTTGCGTCATACGCATAGCCGGTTTCGTTCCCCAGCGGGTCGATGGTTTTGACCAGCTGCCCGTTGACGTATTCATAGCGCGTCACACCGCCCAGCGCGTCGGTTTTTTCCACCATGCGGCCCTTGTGGTCATAGGCATAGCGGGTCACGCCGCCGTCGGGCGCGGTTTCGGCGGTCAGGTTGCCGTTTTCGTCATACGCATAGGTGGTAACCCCGCCGTTGAGGTCCTGAAGGCGGGTCAGGTTGTGGTTGGCATCGTACTCCCGCAGGATGCTCCCGCCGTTTGGCAATACGGTGGCGGTCAGATCGCCCGCCGCGTTATAGGCGTAGGTGGTGACGTTCCCCATCGGGTCCGTTTCACTCACGATTTCGCCGTTTTCCCCGTAGGTAAACGCCGTCTCCCCGCCCAGCGCGTCCACAATTCTGGTGGTGCGCTTGCGTTCGTCATAGTAATAGGTGACGGTGTTGCCCTCCGCGTCGGTCGTCACGGTATGGCCGTCGGCGTATTCCATCCGGTAGCTTCCGCCGGCGGCGTCCGTCTGGGCGGTCACGCGGTCCTGACTGTCATAGCGGTTGAGCACCTGACGCTTGCCGTTGGCGTCATACCAGGCCGTCATGCGGCCCTTGCTGTCGTACTGATACCGGGTTTCCGCGCCGTTTTGATCGGTGAAGGAGACCAGGTTGTTGCCGCTGTAGCGGTAGTTCAGCTCGCCGCCGCCCGGCAGGGTGAGCTTTACGATATGCCCGTTTTCATCCATCTCCACCAGCAGCTCTTCCTGGCTGGGCGACAGGATCTTGATCAGAAGCCCGTCTTCATCCCGCATCAGGTGCGTCTGATGCTGGCCGCCGTCCCGCTCGATGCGCTTGAGCAGGCCGCCGGAGGCAAAGGCGTACATCGTGCCATCCGTCAGCGTGATGCGGTACTCGGTATGCGCAAGGTCGTAGGAAAGTGTCTCGTATTCCGTGCTGTTGCTTACGAACGTTCCGTCCGGCTGATGATAGAAGATGATTTCGCTGCCATCCGCGCGGCGGTAGCCCACGCTGCCGTCGTTAAACAGGCGCAGATGCTGGCTGTATTCCGTGGCCCACTTTGCGCCAAAGGGCCCGTCGCTTTCGCTGGACTGCGTATTATAGGTGCGCACGATCTCCAGCGCGCTTGTTCCCAGGTCCGGCAGGCTAAAGTCGGCGGTCTACAGGAAGAAGTTTCCGGTGTTGAAGTTTACCGGTTCAAAGCCCAGCGAGCAGAAGCGGTGCGGTCCCAGCAGGCTTTCATCCAGCGCAAAGGACACGCTGGGCGGATTGGCCTCCGTGGAGAAGGTATAGTTGCCGCCGTACAGGTCGTTGAGGTATTCGGACTGCGTGAAGTCCGCCACATTATGGACGACGCCCTCAATGCGCTCCTCCGCGGGAATGACTGTGACAGCGGCGCGCACACGGCCGCTTGCACGCGTCAGGATATGCGCAAGCCCGTCCCCCGGCGCGCTGTACTCGCGCCGCGCGCGCACATGGTACACGGCGTTTTCCTGATAGTCGAAATCCTCATAACGCGTTTGCCGCGTGGAAGCGACTTTCTCCCCGTTTCGGTAGATGTCGAACCAGACCTCGTTGGCGCAGGTGGGGTCGTCGCGGTTGGGATCGCTCCAGGTAAGCACATAGCGGCGCAGCTTTTCATTTTCGTAATAGCCGCCCCAGTCGGCCGCCTGCACATTATAGGGCGCTTTGATCAGGCGGGTGGACAGGCCGGTCCCCTGTGCCGTTACGCCTTCCAGATGCAGGGCGCGCACCGTGACCCCTGCGGGCAGCGTGGCGCGCAGGTACAGCGAACGTGTCGCCCGCGGCAAAAGCACATAGCCGCCCGGCGCGCAGTCCGTCCAGGTAGCGCCGTCGCAGGAATAGGCGTACCGCCCGCTTTCAACGGCGTTGCCCCTGAGATTGAGGCAGAGGGTTTCAAAGCGTATGGCATACGTATCGCCGGGCAGTTCCAGCCTGCCGGTTTCATACAGGTCCGTGGCGTTCAGCGTCGTGCGCAGCAGAATGGACGCCGACGCACCGCTGGCGTGGAGGCGGCCTTCGCCGTCCAAGCCAAGCGCGGTAACGGTATGCGCGCTGTCATCCTCAAAGGGCAGCAGGTCGGCGGTGAAGCTGTTGCTGTTCCACTCGCCGTCCACATACAGCCGCTGGGTGGTGAGCGCAGCCGCGTTGTCGGTTGTCACCGTGGGCAGGGCGACGGTATATTCGCCGCCGGTGAGGCCAAATGCCGTCACGGGCCTGAGCAGCCGCACCTGAAAGCGCAGCGGATTCATTTCATATACGCCCGTTATATCCAGGCCGTGCAGCGTGGTACCGCTGCCGCGCAGGCTGGCCCGCACCGCGACGGAGGTCTGGGGCGCGTCGAAATAGACGTCATGTCCCTCGCGGATGCCATGCCAGCTTGCACCGCCGTCCACGCTGTATTCATACGAGATGGACCCGCCGGGCGCCAGGCTTTCCACCGTATGCAGGCGAATGGCCAGCACCGGCCTGGGAGCGGAAAACGGCTTGGAAACCAGCGTGCCGGAGCCGCCCGTGACCTCTGCGCCCATCTGGGACAGTGTCAGTCCGTCCGCCGATGCGATTTTGCTCTCGTCCTTCCAGATATCGCTGAGAATCAGCACGGTGGCCATTCCGGGGGTATAATGCACCACGCCGCCGCGATCCTCGGAGATCACCGACAGGCTGTGCAGGGAGCCTTCGGGATACAGGATGGGATGGAGCGGGAATTTCAGATGCGAGGCCACGCCGGCAGGCTGGCCGTCAAGGATATACCGGTTATCGTCCTCATAACCGGCGTAGTCCGTGGTATAGGAAGCTTCTTTGTAGGCGGTGGTGACAACCTCGCCCTGCGTGGGCGCGGTAATGGTGATTTCTCCCGTGAGGGGCCTTGTGCTGTGGTCCGCCTTGATGTACACGCCGCGGGCGGTGCTGGTATGGCCCGCCTGATCGTTTACGGTCAGGACGATCTCGATGGTTTCGCCGTCCGCAAATTCGCCCGTGTCCAGAACGCCGAGCTGCTCCGCGTTCTTTCCGACGATGTCTTCCCGCACGGTAACGGCCTTTCCGGAGGAACCCACGGCAGTCAGCGTCCAGTCCTTGAGGGACATATCCGCCGCCGTGCCCCAGATATCCAGTACGCCGGTGACGACCGCGCCATCCTGCGGAGACAGCACCGCCGCCTCCGGTGCGGTCCGGTCAATGAGGAAGGTCAGCGCCTGGGACGACCTGTTTTCCAGCGCATCCATCAGGTACAGCGTCACGGTATGTTCGCCGTCCGGAAGCGTGGAAACGTCGATGGTTTGCTCGCCGCTTCCGGCAGCGGGCAGAGGCGTCTCCGCGCCCTGATCCACCGCATAGCTCATGGCCGCAAGGCCGCTATAGGGGTCGGCAGCGCCTTCCCACAAGAGTTTCACCTGCTCCATATCGGCCCAGACGGACGGTTCCAGCGTCACCGTCTCCACCGTAGGCGCGCTGCGGTCAATGAACAGGGTTGCCCTTCCTTCCGCGCCCACGTTGCCCGCGATGTCCACGCCCCGCACCGCAACGGTATGCTCGCCGTCCGCAAGCGCGGAGATGTCGATCTCAAATCCGGAGAAGGTTTTGTCCGTCAGCTTTGTATCGGTATAGGCGCCACCATCTACGGCGTATTCCACGCGCAGCAGGTCGTTCAGGTCTGCGATACCGGTCCAGGTCAGGCTGGCGGTTGCCTCTTTGGTCCAGCTGTCGGGCAGGATTGTGACCTGCGGAGCCGCCGGCGGGGTGCGGTCCACCTTGAACTGCGCTCCGGCAGGCGCGCCATAGTTGCCGTTTGCGTCCACGCCGCGGATATAGACCGTATGCGTGCCATCCGCAAGCGCGCCCGTCTGGAGCGTGAAGGAGCCGTTGGCACTGTTGCTGCCCGTGCTCTGCCAGCTCCACGCCGCGGGGTCCTGGACGGATGAGGGGTTCACCGCATATTGGATCTGGCCGCCCACCCCCAGCGTGGAGGCATGGGTGGGCAGGTCCGTAACGTCCGCCCATGTGACCGTGTGTGCGCTGGCGCTGGTCCAGTCCACGGGGCTTACGCTCACCGTGACGGGCTTGTTGGGCGGAGTGGTATCGGGCAGAACGGCATTGGCCCTGCCGAAGGTAGAGCCGGTTTGCCCATAGGCGTTGGCGGGCTGAACGGTAAAATAATAGTTCAGGTCCGACTGGTCCGTGCGCGGAATATTGGGCAGCTCCTGCCCTCCGCCGTTCCAGTGGATGGTGTAGTTTCCGGCGGCCATCTCCGCATCGGTCGGCCAGAGCGCCTTGCCCCGGGTCGAATAGGAGGTGACATTGCCGATATCCAGATACTGATATTCGCTTCCGTTATAGATGCCCAGGCGGTAACCGGCAGCCAGCGGCACCGCGTTCCAGGCCAGGTCGATATAGCCGCTTTCCGAATTGACGCCATAGCCGTAGGCGGTCGCCGTAACGGTGGGTGCGGGCAGATCATCGGTGTAATCGGCGGAGAAGGACATGCGGGCCGCACGCGGAAGCACGTCGGAGGAACAGATGCGCGCCCACGACGTATCGCTGGTAATGGCAAAGCCAAAGTTTTCTTTCTGGTCCGAGGTGTTGAACCAGGCGGAAAAGATGCGCGTAAGGTCTACGGTGTTCCAGCCCGTATGCAGCGTGATGGTCTGGGTGATCTCGCTGGAAAGGGAGGGCCGGGTATTGTAGGTGATGGTGGGCGTGTTCCAGCGGCTGGTAACTAGGCTCACCTGGAAGGTACCGCCGCCCTCGTGGACGTAGACGTCCCATTGGGCGTTGAGAATCATTAGGCCAGTAGTGGTCGGGAACTCGGACGCTCCGCTATCTCCGCCAGCAAATCCAGTTAGGGAAGGCAGAATATAAGCGATGTCCCCGTTGCCCGCATACAGGTTTGTCCCCTCACGGTCATGATCCCTCTGGGCTGATCCCTGTGGCACGGTATGGTCAAAATGCCGGTCCGGTTGGGAGGCGGAAACATAGACGTCCCCGATGCCGGTCGCCAGATCGTTATAGTAATGTCCGCTGGGATCGATGACGACGGGATAGGCGGCCTGCGCCATCCATTCCGCATCCGGCGTATAGGTCAGTCGGTAACTTCCGCCGCCGCCGCTGATGGACACCGCGATGTTTGTGCTGTAGCGGCCGGAGGCGTCCGTCATGTTGGGCGCTTCCAGCTTGGCCAGCATATGGCCCTGGGCATCGCTGAGCAAAATCTCCTGTCCGCTGAGGGAGGCGGTCAGGCCGCTGGTATGCAATTCGTAAGCATAGACATGGTTGCCCGTGAAGGCGCCTACGACGATATCCTCCTTAAAGCCCGTGGTAAAGGCCGTCAGATGGACATCCGTCACTTCGTCAAACAGGCCGGGGAACGCCACGGAGCTTGCGCCGCCGTTTGCGCTGCGCATTTGGCTGATGGGCTGCGCCGGAATGCTCTCCGGGCGGATTCGGGGTTCCGGCGTCGGCTGCTGGGTTGCGCAGGGGCTTGGGGAGGGCTCCGTTAGCGGCGCAGAAGGCGTTTCCGTGGCGGCAGGAAGCGGTTCCGTCGTGGCCCCTGCGGGCGGCTGAGAGGATGCGCCGGGCGTTTCAGCTGGAACCACAGGTGATTCCTGCGGGGGTTCTTGGGTTGGGTCAGCCGGCGGATTTTCGGCGGGCGGCGGTTCCTGCGCAGGCTCGGCGGTGGGATCGGCCGGCGGGGTTTCGGCGGCCGGCTCATCCTGCACAGGTTTGTCAATAGGATCGGCAGGCGGGTTTTCAGCGGGCGGCTCATGCGGCGGAGGCGGGTCAGCGGCAGGCGACCCGGCATTTTCCGGTTCCTCCGCAGCGGGAGGGTCCGACGCCTCCTGTGGTGCGGGTGACAGCTGCTCTTCCGCGGCGGCAGCCGTAATGCCAAAGGCCAGATGGAGCAGCTTTGCGCCAATCGCTTCCGGGGACTCCTGCGGATTTTCCGGTTCAGGTGACTGTGGTTCGGCGGGAGGCTCCGGTTTCGCTTCGGTGGGGGCCTCCGGCTGCGGCGCAGGTTCAGGAGCAGGCGGCGGCGTATCGTCCGGCATGGCGGAGGGTGGGGAAACCGGCTGCTCCCCAGAATCCTCTGTGATTTCTGGCGCAGGTTCAGGCGTAGTTTCTTCGCCCGTTCCAGAATCAGGCTCAGCCGTAGGAGAGGCGGGTTCCGCCGATGGCTCAGACGTAGTCGATGGTTCCACCGAAACTTCCGGAGATGGTGGAGGCTCTGCGGTGGAGGAGGGAGCAGGGGTTACGGATGGTGCGGGTGTTCCCGCAGGGTCAGGGCTCGCAGAGGGCACAGAAGACTCCCCCGGCGTGGGCGACGGGGGGAACGGTGTGACGGATGCGGAGACGGATGGTTCCGGCTCCGAGGATGGAGCCGGCGTGGCAGACGGCATGGCCGTCGGTTCCTGCGACGGCGTCGCGGATGCGGAGGGCGCAGGCGAGGGGGTAGGTGTCATCGAAGGGGTAGGACTGGGCGTAGGGGTGGGCGTAGGCTCAGGCGTAGCCAGAAAGTATTCCTCCAGCATCAGTGGCGAGAGACTGAAACCGGTATCTCCCCGGCTGGCAGACACAAGGGTGCCGTTCTGATAATACACGCCTTCGATGCGGGTATTAACTTCGCCCTGGGCATTGACGAAATCGCCGCCCCGTCCGACCAGGCTAGTGCCCCGCCGTTCCAGCGGCAGCAGCTGTTCGTCTCCCTCCATCACGCCAAAGCGGACGGTGTGCACCTCCGGCACAGCGGAGCCATGAGTCGGGTGGGCAAGAGCTGCTCCGTTGTTCAAGACGAGAATCACGGTCAGCACGATCGCAACGAGCCTGTTTTTCATGTGTCTACCCCCATCAAGCCGATGTTTTGTCTTTTGTTCAAGAAAAAACGGCAATCACGAACAAGCGTTTTGGGATGGACCTGACGCGCGCTTTTAAGATTGGATTTCTATCCGCTTATTCACTTTTATCATCAACACGTATGCTGTTTTATCGTATTCTTTCGGGCAAATTGCCGGGAATCACTACTCAACCAGTTCCCATTCTCCAACCCATTCCTGTGTTGAGCAGTTATAGAGCCGCCGGTACAGCTTACCATCCACGATTTTGTAGCGCCATTCCAGCGCAGGCGCACGCATAAGAATGGGCGTTTCTTCCGCACTTGCGGCAGGTACGATCATCGAAGGCGGCAACCAGCCTTCGCTCCACAGGCTGCCAGCCCAGCCGGCCACGACAAGCAGGGAAACAGCGAGTAGCTTCAGTTTCATGGTCTCTCCTCCTTATAATTCTTAATAGGCAAAGACTGTATTTCTTCAGGAATGCTTGTCAACATATCCATATATGCTTCCTTGACATACAAATCATATCCCCCATCTTCCCGCAGCACCAGATAGGCGCCTTCATCTCTTGGTGAAAAGGTTTCAGCCCGGACATCGTCCGGAATGTGATAAGGCTCAAACACAACAAAGAAGGATAACGCCATCATGACAATGCACAGCAGCGCAACGGCATGAAACAGCGGACTGGTTCTGGGGTGTTCGAGAACATACCGGAACCTTGTTTTGAGCGAACCCTCCTTGCCGGTCATAAGGCCTACCGCAAACGGGGAGGGGGTTAGCCTGCTACACTTGGCGACCTTCAGCAGGCATGACAGATATGCAAGCCGCTGGCTTTCATCCAGCTCCTTCGTCACCAGATCGTCCGCACGCAGTTCAAGCGCTGCATTGGTCTGTCTGCTCAGCGCACCGATGAAAGGAATCCACCAGTATACCGCAGATACAATTTCCACAAACAGCTTCAGCGCTATGTCCCCGGAAGCGATATGGGCCAGCTCATGTCGGAGGACCAGGCGCCGTTCCTGCTCGGTAAAAGAAAGCGCCGGCAGCACAATCTGCGGCTTGAACAGGCCAATGGCCAAGGCATTGGAAGCATGTGGGTCCGTAACGCAGCGAACCTTTTTGGTCCGGCCCAAACGATTGACGATGGTAAGCGTTTCTGTAACCGGCAGCGAACGCAGGTAGCGCCTATACCGGTACTGGGTCAATGCCAGACCGGCCAGCCGCACCGTTGAAATTGCTGCCACGAAGCATAACAAAACCATATATAACGGGAAAGCGGGCAAATCAGGAAGTTGAATCGTCTGATTGAAAAAGCAGGTTACCTCAGGATATATCCGAGATATATAAATCGTTTTTGTGACTTTCCACTCAAAGGGCAGCAGCATGCGAACGGCCAGCAGCACGCAGCCGGTCATCACCCAGATGCGACCTGGTTTGTCAAGGCATGGCGCAGCATATGTAAGTGCGATCATCAGCACCAACAGCACACCGCACAGCACAACATGGGTACATATCGTGGAAAGCGAAAAGGTCATCTATTTTCCCTCCCTGGTCAATAGCTCCCTTTTCTGTGCGAGCATTGCCTCCAGTTCCTCGATAACCGCCTGCTGATCCTCTTCGCTGTCAATCAGCCCCGCAAAGATTTTAGGAGCGGGCATGTTTTTGCGCAGGAAGCGAAATCGCGCTGAGAGGTCCTCAAAGGCAGCATTCTTTGCCTTTTCCGTAGGCCGGTAGCTGCGGCACAACACCTTGCCGCTGTAAACAATCTGCGCAACCTCGATATAACCCCGTTTCAGCAGGGAACGTACGACGCTTTGCACGGTATTGCTGTTGAGCGATTCGCTTCGTGCAACGATCTCCGATGCGGTGAGGGATGTCTCCGCGTTTAACAGCTGGTTCAAAACAGCCTGTTCCTTGTTTGTAAATGAAATGGGCATTTATGATTGTCCTTCCTCTATATCCAGTATATATATAGTTTATTTTTATTGTCTCAGTCTGTCAATATCATGTTTGATTTTTTGCCATAAAGCATTGTAGGAGTGTCAACCATAGGTAACCCATCAACACCGGAGAGAAAGTCGAGGGAAGGGTAGAGATTTGCGGAGCAAATACGACCCGACCTTGACTGAAGCAAGACGGGAGAGCATGGGATGCGGCAGTCCGGCACAGCGGGCCGGACTGCTCTGGCCGCTACATCACGCCGAGATACAGCTCAAGCAGCTGATTGGACGACCTCATGCCAAGACACGTCATGATGTGATCGTTTGACGCTCTCTGGTAGAACACCATCTGCCTGCGGCTGTCTGCCAGGCTGTACATGCGTATGTGTTTGTAGAAGCGCTGTTCATCGGTCCGTGCGGCCGTTCCACCTTGCCGTTGTGACGCGGTGTGGAAATCCGAATCCGATGATACGCTATCCCCATCTCGATCAATGCCTCCTCAAACAGGGTTTTGTGCCTGGACTTGATGACCGGAAGCGCGTTGGGAAACCCCACACCGTTGTCTATCTGGAACATCCGAATCAGAAACGGCGCCGCTTTGACAAGCCGTTTCAGAAAGTCTTTGGCGCTGACGGAGCTGTGCTCCGTGTACATTTTCTGGTATGCCCAGCGTGTGCATTCGTCCTTTGCTGTGAACTGGTAGTATTTCTCGCCGTTTACTACGCAATAGCCGGGCACAATCTTTACGTCCATCTGAACCTTTTGCCCGGGGTACGCGGCCGGCTGATAGGGCTTGTTCTTTCGCAGCTTCCGCTTCTTCTTCTCGTCCCGCACAAACCTGCCGCCGTTCGCTTGAAGCGGTCGTAGCTTCTCCTGTATCCGTGTGCGCAGGCTTTTTCATACCCCAACAGCAGGTTGCCTCGACACTTTCGCGCGTATTGCTGGACCAGTTTCTGCTCTTGTGCTGTCTGTTTCCCGGGTGAATGACGCGGTGTGCGTGCTCGGTCCTTCAGGCTTTCCAGCGTCCCATCATACCGTTTTTCCATTTGTGCACGGTCTTTCGGTTTAGCCTGTGCCGGTTCGCTGATGCGGCAACTCCGCGCTCTGCCGCGTATTTCAGCACCCGTTGGCGAAAGCGGGATTCCTGTGTTATCTTGTCCATGGAGAACGCCTCTATGGTGGGCTGGTTGTTGACACTTCTACTTTACCACAGCTGGGTTCTTTTTTGTGTGGCTGCTGTTGCCTATGGATTGTACCGAAACAATGTTTGATTTTTTACCATGAATCATTCATAACGAAAAAAGCCCCATACTCTCCAGTTATGGATGCAGCTCCCTCATGCGCAAATCAGATTGGCGAAGTATTTTTTGAAGAAAGGCGCCTTCGCTTTGCCACACATATTCCCATTTCCGTTTCCTAAAAACAGGCCTCTTAGAAAAGCCCTGAATCTACCCGAAAAATGCACACGAGCAAAGAGGAATCAGCTATGCTGAAAGTACATAAGACAAGGCATCTGCAGGGAGAAAAAGCTTGCGTTCAGCATGACGCAGACCCGGGTGATTTTTGCAGCTTCTTATAAGAGCTGCCCTGCTTGCTACTACCGTTCTCCAAACACCTGGCCCGTGCCTCCCGCTGAACCATGCGCCGGATTACCCGCGCCCTTCGGTCCCAGTCGATCTCTGACCATGTCAGCGAGCAGGTATTGCTCAAACACCCCACATATAGATTCAAAAGAGACAACAGGTCCCCGTTATATTCAGTGCTGGCGAAAGCTCTATCCGACATCATGCCTCCGTCCCAACGGAATCTTGCCGAGGCCATGTCATTCTTCATCGCGTCCGTTTTTTCTCCGGTATGAATATTTAAAGGAAGCTTCTCGTAACAGCCCCCTTGTTATCGGCCTGTTTCAGGATGTCTTTTTTCTGATGAGACGTGCCAGAAAAAAGGCGATACAATCCATGATTTGGTTATTTTTTCTGGTAATTGACAGCTATTGACATTCCATTTTGATTCGTGTATATTTAGGGATGTATGAGCAGGAATGGGTCCAGTTGGTCCAGTCCGCTCATGTTGCCACAAAAGGGACTGCTTTGGGCAACATTCCCGTTTTTCTTTTCCCTGATGTGTTCGGAAAAGAAAAACCGCAGAACGGCGGTTTTCCGAGCAGAACGCTCTGCCGAAGAAACCGCCGTTTCGGCAAAGGACAGCGCCGCGTCAGATGCTGAACCTTTCGCAGTGGCGGGGACTGTCCCATATATTCGCCAGTTGCCTCGGCCTGAACGCCGCGGATGGCGAAGCATTTTCTCTTTTTAGTCCAACAAAAGGAAGTGCAGACGATCTATTGATCGAATTCCATGCGCATAACAAAACTGCATATCAGGTGACAAACGGCATGCTTTCCCGTACCGGCAAGGAGGCGTTCCTTCGCTCCACCGCTGCGGGAAAGTCTTTTGTCGCTTTCCGGCTGTGCAGGGAACGAGCTGATGCGAAAATCATGTGGCTGACTCCAGGCGAGTACATCTGGCGAATGCTGCTTACATACCAGAAGTCAGCGGGAAGCCGCGTTTCGGAAAATAACCCCTTTCTGACCCATGCCCGGTCCAGGTTGCTCACGCCTGGGGACGGCACTGCGAGCCCCCGACCGCATGGATGGCTGGATGTCAAAACGGGCATGTGACCGAACGGAGTAATCCTTTGGGAAGTTGGCCTAATGAGCAAAAGCGGAGCTTATCGGTCGTGTAAGCTGGGAAACGCCCGGCTCCGGGTGCTCAAGCCGATTTATACGCTGTGCTTGGCACCTGCAAGACGGATAGATAAAGGACGAAATTGATGATTCACAGGAACCAAAAAACCCTGAACCGCCTGAACCTATTGTCAGACGGCGTGCTAATTGTGCTGTGTTATCTGTTTGCATCGTGGCTGTGGCTGGATGTAATCAGAAACACGAAAGGCAACATGGCGGCACTGAGCAGCCTGAACGCAAGAGGCATACTGGCCGCGGTAATCTATGCGATCTGGACGGTTTTCCTGCTTTCGCTGCTCCGCGTCTATCACACCAGCCGCGTACACAGAGCAGGACGGGAGTCCGGGCGTATCCTGGCAGGAAACGCCATCGCGTTGGCCACGGCGGCTTCAGCGCTGTTTGTGTTCCGCCTGCAGGACTTTTCGCGCGGCGTGCTGGCCGTATACTTTCTCTCCAGCAGCGCGGTGCTCATCGGCAAGCGCACCACGGTTCGGTGGCTGCTGCGGCGAGTGCGCGCGCGCGGGTACAATCTCAAGCACATGCTGGTGGTAGGCAGCGGAAAGCTGGCGCGGCGCTATGTGGAGAATGTGCAGGCCGACCCGACGCTGGGCATCCATGTGGAGCAATGTCTGGCGCCGGCCAAGGGGATGCTGGAGCAGCTGGAAAGCCGTCTGCACGATGCGGGCATCGACGAGGTCATCCTGGCACTCGCTCCCGATGAGCTGGGCGTAACGGTGGACGTCATCCAGGTGTGTGAAAAGTGCGGCACGAAGATCAGCGTGGTCCCCTTCTACAACGATGTGATTCCCACCCGGCCCACCATTGACATGGTGGGCAACCTCAAGCTGATTCAGCTGCGCACCACGCCGCTGGATGAGCCGGCCAACGCGTTTATCAAGCGGACGTTTGACATCGTTGTGAGTGGACTTTTGCTGGTCCTCCTGAGTCCCTTGTTTCTTATTCTGGCCATTGCCATCCGGCTTTCCAGCCCCGGACCGGTGCTGTTCCGTCAGGAGCGGATCGGGCTAAACAAAAAGCCGTTTACCATGTACAAATTTCGCAGCATGCGTGTCAACGACGAGCAGGACACCGCGTGGTCATCAGCCGAGGACGACCGGCGTACGTGGCTGGGAAGTCTGTTGCGAAAAATCAGCTTGGACGAACTTCCCCAACTCTTTAATGTCTTTCGCGGAGAAATGAGCCTCGTAGGTCCGCGACCGGAGATCCCCTACTACGTGGAGCGCTTCCGGGAAACGGTGCCCCTCTACATGGTGAAGTACCAGGTACGTCCCGGCATGACGGGCTGGGCTCAGATTCACGGTCTGCGCGGAGACACCAGCATCCCGGCCCGCGTGGAGCACGATCTGTGGTACATCGAAAACTGGTCCCTTGGGCTGGATATACGCATTCTGCTGAAAACCGCCTTGGGCGGGATGGTGAATCAGGAGGATATCGGCAGCGCGGCAAACAGCAGGCCGGACGGCGGGGAGGGCATGGTGCAATGAGCGTTTCCGTGATTCTTCCCACGCTCAACGCGGCGGACGAAATTGCCGCGCTGCTTGCTGCGCTCATGGACCAGACGCAGCCGCCGGAGGAAATTCTGGTGGTGGATTCGGGGTCCACGGATGGCACCGCGGAACTGGCTCCCGCGCACGGTGCGCGGGTTATGTCCGTTCCCCGCGACCAGTTTGACCACGGCGGCACACGGGACGCAGCCCTGCGGCAGACGGCGGGTGAGTTCGTGCTGTTCCTGACGCAGGATGCCCTTCCGGCGGATGAATGCTACATTGAGCATCTGCTCAAGCCCTTTGCGGATGAGCGCGTTGCGGCGGCCAGCGGCCGTCAGCTCCCCCGGCCGGATGCAAGGCCCTATGTGCGAGCGGTGCAGCAGTACCGCTACCCTGCACAGAGCCGGGTGTGGGGAGCGGAGGACCGTGAGGCGCTGGGAATACGGGCATATCACCTTTCGGACGTCTGCTCGGCCTACCGCCGGAGTGCCTATAAGGCGGTGGGCGGATTTCCCCATCCGCTGCCGACCAATGAGGACATGCTCATTGCCGCGGCGTTTCTGGATTCTGGTTACCGGCTGGCCTACTGCGCCGATGCAGCGGTGGTGCATTCCCACGACCTGACGCTTCGGCAGGAATACCGGCGCAACGTCCTCATCGGGCGCTTTCTGCAGGAATACGGCGAGCGACTGGGCAACCCGCGTGAGACGGGCGAGGGCCTGCGCATGGTGCGGCAGGTGCTTTCGCAGCTGCTGCGAAGCGGTCATCCGCTGGAATGCCCGGTCTTTGCAGCCGACTGTGCGGCACGGCTGTTGGGCAGTCGTGCCGGACGGCGCGCCGGAACGGCCGGACAAAGGAGGATACGGCATGCAGCCGACGGTTGAAATCCTGCTGGCAGCGTACAACGGCGAGCGGTTTCTGCGCGAGCAGCTGGATTCGCTGCTGGCACAGACATGGGAGCAATGGCATCTGACCGTTTCTGACGACGGCTCCACAGACGGCACGCCTGCGATCCTGGATGAATATGCCGCTCGCTATCCTGGCCGCATCCGGCGTGTGCGGCATGAGGGGCGTTTTGGCAATGCCCGCGATCATTTCTTCTGGCTGATGAAGGAATGCGGGGCGTCCTACATGATGTTCTGCGATCAGGATGACGTGTGGCACCCCGACAAGGTGGAAAAGACGATGCGCGCGCTGCTGGAAGCGGAAGATGAGGCGGGTACAGATACGCCGGTGCTGGTTTTTACGGATCTTACGCCGGTGGACGAAAAGCTCCGGCCCATTGCTTCCTCGCTGATGAAAATGCAGAAGCAGTATACGGACGTGATCGACTACCGGGCACTGCTTATGCAAAACATCGTGACCGGCTGCGCGACGGGTATTAACCGAGCGCTGGCCGCGCTGGCCGGGCAATGCACGGACACTTCGCAGGTGATCATGCACGATTGGTGGCTGGGCGTTGTGGCCGCACGGTTCGGAAAGGTCGTATACCTGGATGAAAGCACTATGCTCTATCGCCAGCATGGGGGGAACAGTGTGGGAGCGAAAAACGTGGGGAGCGTGAAAGACTCGTTGCATACGTTGTCTCACATAAACCGTTTGTGCAGGTCGATTTCTGCCAAAAAAAGACAGGCAAACGTCTATATGCAAACCTATAGAGGACGGCTGGAGCCGGAGGAACTGCCGTTCTTTCATGGTTTTATTCGGAAACGGAGCGGTCCGGCCTTTTACTGGCACCACCGCAGACTGCTCCATCCATTTTTTCGCCTGGCAGGTATGATGCTGCTGGGCTAAGATCACAGAAATGAGGAACCGGGTTTCATGGACTTTAAAAGATCAAAGAGGCTGATGGCCATATGGGCGGCCTGCTATTGGATACTGGCCGTAACCATCTATCTGGTGGCCGGTCAGCAGTTCCATTATACGGCGGTCACGAGCGACGCGCTATCTGCCACCACCACCGTGGGTGAACTGGTGGATGGCATGACCATTACACAGCGTCTTATCGCACCGGCCGAGTCTCTCACCGGCTTCGACCTGATGGCGGCCACCTATGGACGGAGCAACACCGGCACGCTTCACGCGGTTTTTACCAACAATGCAGGAGAAGTGGTCGCCGCAAAGGATATCGATATCGCAACGCTACCGGAAAGCAAATATTTTACCATCTCACTGGACAGCGTGGCACAGGTGCAGGCCGGTGATCCTCTCACGCTGACGCTCACGACAACGGGCTGCATGCCGGGCAACGCCATCACGATCTACTGTGGTGATACGATTGTGGCAGGGCGGTTCGATATTGTACAAAGCATTTCGGAAGCCGACCGTTACACCATCAACGGTGTGCCGGGTGCCGGTAAGCTATGCGTAAAAGTTAACTGTATTCGGACATTGACGTTCTATCGGGATTACTGGTTGATCATTGGCGGTGCGTTCGCAGCGCTCGCACTGCTGTGCCTGTACTGGTGGCGCGGCGCGAAAGACGGGCGCAATAATCCGCTGGTTGCGGTATGCATGCTCTTTACGCGCTATGGTTTTCTGATCCGCCAGCTCGTCTCGCGCGACTTCAAGACGAAATACAAGCGTTCCGCGCTCGGTATGGCATGGAGTTTTCTCAATCCATTGCTTACAATGTCGGTTCAATACGTCGTGTTCTCCACCCTGTTCCAGAGCGACATTCCCAATTATCCGGTATATCTGCTTTCGGGTATTGTATTTTTCAACTTTTTCAGCGAGGCCGTTTCGATGGGCATGACCTCTATCACCGGCAACGCATCGCTGATTAAAAAAGTATACATGCCCAAATACATCTACCCGGTATCGCGCATTCTCTCCTCTTTGGTCAACTTTGCGCTGGCGATCATCCCGCTGCTGCTGGTCATGCTGATCACCGGGACGGCGTTCACTCCGGCGCTGCTGCTGCTCATTTTCGACATGCTGTGTTTGCTGGGTTTCGTCACGGGCATGAGTCTGCTGCTGACTACCGCCATGACCTTCTTTCAGGACACGCAATTTCTCTGGGGCGTAGTCAGCATGATGTGGATGTACCTGACGCCGCTGTTCTATCCTGAGAGTATCATCCCGGCGCAGTTCCTGACTGCCTATCACATGAATCCTATGTATCAGTACATTACGTTTGCCCGTATCTGCATCATCGATGGCGTGTCGCCCGAACCGATGGCCTATCTCTGGTGCATCCTTTCTTCAGTAGTGGTGCTGGGGCTGGGGATTCTGACGTTCAAGCGACATCAGGACAAGTTTGTGCTGTATCTGTGAGGTGAAGCGGATGGAAACGATGATCGAGGTCAGGGATGTGTCCATGCGCTTTCGCATGGCCAACGACCGCATCAGCAGCATCAAGGAATACGCCATTGCCCGGCTGCGAGGAAAGCTGAAATACAACGAGTTTGAAGCCCTCAAACACGTGAGCTTCGATGTCAAGCGCGGGGAGGTCATGGGGCTGATCGGGCACAACGGCGCGGGCAAGAGCACGCTGCTCAAGGTGATTTCCGGCATTTTGAAACCTACGGAGGGCAGCGTGATTGTGCGCGGAAATGTAGCACCAATGCTGGAACTGGGCAGCGGGTTTGATTTCGATATGACCGGCAGGGAGAACATCTTCCTGAACGGCGCGATTCTGGGGTATTCCGAGGAGTTTCTCAAGAGCAAGTACGAGGAGATCGTGGCTTTTTCGGAAATCGGACCGTTCATTGACATGCCGCTACGCAACTATTCGTCAGGCATGGTAGCGAGGCTTGCGTTTTCGGTTGCGACGGTGGTGGTACCGGAGGTGCTGATCGTGGACGAGGTGCTTGCGGTAGGCGATGCGGAGTTTCAGGAGAAAAGCCGAAAACGGATGATGGAACTGATGAGCGGGGGTACGACGGTGCTGTTTGTCAGTCATAGCATGGAGCAGATACGGCAGATGTGCAATCGGGTCGTGTGGCTGGAAAACGGATACGTAACCGAACTTGGCAAGACGCAAGAAGTGTGTGATTCATATGTAGGTATGGCTTTATGAAAACAATGTGTTTAATTATTCCCACGAAAGGCCGTCCAGATGCCATTAACGCTTACTTAGCATCACAGGCATATATAGCTGGTCAATTGGGAATCGATATTCTTATACAGGATAGTAGCGAATCGGACGAGACCAGAAAAATTGTCGAAAAGTGGAAAAAACAGCATTTGTGCAAAATTGACTATTTTTATTATGTTGAGCCTCAAAAAATCAATTCGATTGATGAAAAAATCCAAGAGATCAGCCAAATTGCCTCAAAAAAATATGCATACTTATGTTTTTCATCAGATGGAACGATCCTTCAAATGAATCGGGTTTGGACCTATGTAGAATCTTATGTTTATCAAGGGATCGATCTTATTATTCAAGGCACCGAGCGTTTGCATGGACAGAATGAAGTATATTTTAATGAAGGCGTAACCCTATTGCAAAAATGCATTTGGCGCATGGTGGCACTTAATTCAACAATTGTCAGTTCCAAGTTCATGCTTGCATGTTTAGCTTATAGCAAAAAAAAGGAGGACGATCC
>NBJMC04201__coassemble_770_pt1 | contig 20753 bp, 19 predicted proteins | sample NBJMC04201__metabat2_low_PE_017 | metagenome-assembled genome bin NBJMC04201 | reverse complement strand
CGTTTCGCAATGCCCCTTGCACGGCTTCTTTGTATTGGAGAATATTTGTGCAATATTCTCCTTCTCCCAGTAATGGAAGTACGCATCAAAAGCGCGCGACGTTGATTTTCTGTTATATGGAACCGTTCCTACAATCAGCACTCTTGGATGCATATTACTTCTCCTATGATTTTTACTGAATACTCAATGTCTTTTTCAGGAGTGAATTTTGATTAAGCACACAAATGACAGTCGCACACAGCTCTATGCCACGCATAATATCAACAAACTGATTTCTGTTCTCTGCCTTAGTCTGCATCTCTCAATACCCTTTCAAACATAAACTTCCGCAGCCAATTCGGAGCCAACGATGATCCACTACGAATCACACAGCTCTTTATGTACTGGCCATTTCCAATAAACCCTTGCTGCTTCATGAACTTGAACAGCTTGACCTGCGTCTTGGCATACTTCCAACCGGCACGCCGCAGATACATATCCGAACCTGCCCTCATGTGTAGCAGCGGCTCTTGAATGTTGTAGCCTTGGTATCCAGCCATCAGCATCCGGAGCCAAAGGTAATAATCCTCCAGCAGGTAGAAGTCCTGGTAAGAACCAACCGCCTCGACTGCAGATTTCTTATACATCACGCAAGGATGATTAAACGGATTGCGCTTCTTTGCAAACTCTACAATTTCCGCATTCGTCTCTGGCGGCACTCGCCTTGTATCAACAGTGTTCGGGTCAGTTGCAAACTCTTCTACAATGCCGGAGCATATACTCACTTCCGGATGTGCGTTAAAAACAGCAATCTGCTTCTCGCAACGAGTTGGATAAGCTACGTCATCACTGTCCATCCGAGCTATCAACTCATTCCTGCAATGCATGATACCTTCATTCAGTGCACTCCCAAGGCCACCATTCTTTGCAAGGCGTACAACCTTCAAGGCCGCTCCCATTTCCCGCTGCTTTACAGCAATCACAGCATCCAACTCCGTAACCAACGGGCCATCGCATATCAACACAAAATCATCCGTAGGAAGCGTCTGTGCCTGAATACTCTCTATTGCCTGCTTCAAATAGGCTGGCTTTTCTTTGTAATATACAGACATGAGAACTGAGTATTCTCCGCACTTTTCAACACTCATAAGCACTTACCAGCCCTCTCACATATCACATCAAGTCATATCCTACCAAAGAATCCCTATTATCTACCCTCTTGTCTCCACAAAAAAGCGCCATAACCTAGCAATACATTTTTCTGCTCTGTTCTTTTCCGCTCTTGACTATGCTATATTCTCCCCGTGCTCCCCTGCGCCATTTGCCACTATCCCGACCTTTTCTTCCCCGTTCATTGTCGTCATCTGTCCCGCCTCGATTCCCTCGGTGCTTTCTGGCACAAACAGGATCCAAATGCGGTTATCCAGATGCTCCACAATATGCGGTGTTTCATCGTGTAAATTATCTGATTTTACCACAATATATAGTGTTTATGCGCTTTTCTCTGTCTTCTCTGCCACGCTCGCAGTTGTCTGTCCCTCTCTCACACCGCTTGTGCTGTCTCGGAGGAACAAAACCCTCACCGTCGCAAAGATCAGCTTGATATCCTCCGCGAGGCTGGCATGGTTGATGTACATCAAATCCATCTTGAGCTTGTCCTGCGGTTCGGTGTTGTACCGGCCATAGATCTGCGCGTATCCCGTCAAACCTGCCTTCACCTGCAGCCGCAGATCGAACGCGGGCAGTTCCTGGCGGTACTGCTCCGCAATCTCCGGGCGCTCCGGGCGCGGGCCCACAATGCTCATGTCCCCTTTGAGGATGTTGAACAGCTGCGGCAGCTCATCGAAGCGGATCGCGCGGATGATTCGACCGACCGGCGTGATCCTATCGTCGTGCTCGCCGGCCAGACGGGCGCCGCCCTTCTCCGCGTCCACGATCATGCTGCGCAATTTCAGAATTTTGAAGGGTTTCCCCTCCTTTGTCAGCCGCACCTGCTTATACAGCACCGGGCCGCCGTCGTAGCTTCGGATGGCCAATGCTGTTATAGCCATAAAAGGGCTGAATAGAATGAGGGCAACCAGTGATAACGTGATATCCATAACCCGTTTGATAAGCAGATATTCCGGGGTGGGCCTGCAGCGCCTGGCGCGGCAGATGGGCACCGAAAACGAGCGGATATGCTCCGCTCCTGCAGTAATTACATCGCCGGTATGCGGTACGAAATAGCACGCCTTACCCTTATCCACACAGTATTTGACGATGCCGTTGCGCAATGTGGCATTTACACCGCTGACGAACACCGCCTCGTACTCTTCCATGATTTGTATCAGCTTCAGAATCCCGCTTACACTTGCTTCACCAGCCGCTGTACCCTTTTCAAATGGCAGGTCGTGCACATTGTCCTCCACCCACTGCACCCTGCGTTCTACCTTCCAGCGGTCCGTAAAGAAACGGATCTCCTCCAACTTGTGCAGATCGCTGTCATTTCGGTAGATCACCACGGTCCGCTTGGGCTTGTGCAGCGAAAAATACAGCCGGTTTGCCGAAATCGTCCAGCCAGCGCAGAACAACGCCTGAACGCCTGCCGCTCCAATGCCGGCAAGAGGGTTGATCAGCTTGCGCGCGAGCACGCATACCAGAACATACGTGATGAATAAGCTAAGCAGATTCGCCAGCGTCTGTCCGTAAAACAGGTCGCTCACATGTGCCAAACCGACCTTATAAACGCCATAAACGCGGCCGAACATCATCAATAAAACCGCATACATCGCACACACGGCTATGCTGTTGGTGCTGAAAGCGCCTTCCATGGCTTGCCGTCTGTAAAACAGCATCCAGCATGCGATAAACACCAGCAGCATCACGAGATAATGCAACAGCAACATCCCGCGCATGATCAGCGATTTTCTCATCGCTTTCACGCTCATCCCCCCTACCACGTCTGCGTCCTTACGCCAACCCCGTCAGCTTCATTGCTTCGCTTCGTCCATACAGGCGTTCCAATGCGCCATATGCCTTTCTTATCAGAAAGGATCGGTGATTACAGTCGTGTGCATCCGATGCGACAAAATCCACAAGTCCACAGCGAAACCACCCCTGCAGAATACGCCTATGAAAAAAGCCGCCACTTGATAGAACAGTGGAGGCGTTCATCTGATACCGCACGTTGCGGCGTTCTTTCAAAGAGACAGCATGTTTTCCTGAATACAGGCAACGGTAGCGTTCCACATGTGCCAGTACCGGGATGTAACCGCCACGTTCCAGATATGCAACCGCTGCCTCCAATTCCCGGTATGAAACATCCGGCACAAATTCGACAAGTACATGGTCTGATTCGGCCAACGTCGGCAGGCGGTGGTTGAGCGCATATTGCTCCAGTGCGGGCGTGTACAGGATCTCTGCACCGGAATAGAGCCTCAGGGCATAACCCTTCCGATGGCAATAGCGCTGCGCCTCCTCCAAGCGTCCCCGGTAGAGGGCCCTGTCGAAAGGCTCGATTCCGGGTGTGACGTGCGGCGTCGCAAACAGAGAAAGAATTCCGTCCGCATCCGCCGCATCCAGCATTGCTTCCATCTCATGGCGGTCTTTCGCCCCATCATCCAGCCCGTAAAGAAAATGGGCATGAATATCCGTAAATCCAGCGAATTCCTTGTTCATAGCACTTAGCGCCTTGCCTGGCCGCGTTTGGTCGCGCCTTTTTTGGGCGGTTTGATTTCATAACGCTCATAGGCGGAATAGTATGATCTATAATAATATTTCTTGCTCAGATAATTATCATAATCGACCATGTTCAGCACTGTGCCAAGAATCGGACAGCCTGTCTGCTCGAGCTGCTCCTTGACATCAATCAGCTCCTGCCGTCGTACAGAGTTATAGTTGACCACGATGAGAGAGCCGTCGCAGTTTTTCGCGATCTGCGCCGCATCAATCACCAGGCCTACCGGCGGCGCGTCCACAATCACATAATCGACCTGCTGCGCAAGATGGTCCAGCAGCTGCGCAAAGCGTGGAGCGTTCAAAAGCGGAAGAGGATTGGACACTTCACGTCCCACCGGGACCATATACGCCCCCGCAATGTTGGTCTGATAGAGCACCTGTTCTTCGGTCACCATGCCGGCAAGCATGTGGCTCAATCCCCATTTTTCTTCTGCAGAGTCATAATCAAGCATGTATCTTGCTGAAATCATGCTTCGGCGCATGTCTGCATCGATCAGTACGACCGTCTTGCCAAATTTCGCGAACATCCGCATGATGTTCATAGAAAGAAAGCTCTTGCCTTCCGCCGCATGGCAGCTTGTGATCATGATCTTTTTGACCTCTGCACCCGCGAAAGAAAGGTTGGTACAGAGCGTATTGACCGCCTCGTTGCATGCATAGCTGAGAGGAGGAAACTCCCGTATATTCAGTGTTCTCATGCCTTCCTCCTATCGCGCGTCAACGGCTGCTTTGTATTTTTTCTGGGCTCCTCCACCGGCACCACCGCCAGCGTCGCAAGCCCTGTATACCTGCGAATTTCCTCAGCGGTCTTATACTTGTCGTCCATAATCATGCGCACCGTTATGATACCGATAGCCAGCATGCCGCCCAGCAAAAAGCCGAGCACAATATTGCGCGAGCGGTTGGGGCTGACGGGATTGGACGGAACCAGCGCCACAGACATGATGTTTGGCTTGTCCGTGGCCATGGTATCGGCGATATACTGGCTGGCGACCTGTGCATATTCATTGGCAATGTCTGCCGCTTCCTGTGGATCAGCCGACGTTACGGTGATATCCAGCATACGCGTATCGTTGTCGTTGACCACCGACAACATACTTCGCATCTGCGAATAGCTATAGGGAAGATTCAGATTGGAAATTACCTCCTCATGAACCTCCCACATCTGGAATACCTTGATGTAATCCTGTGTCAGCTCGCTTCCCAGCTGCAGATCCGACATGTTGATCGCTGAATCCCGATTGCTCAGCACATAGATGATCGATGTTGCCTCGTACATAGGCGTCACAAAATACGAGGTATACGCACCTATGATGAGTGCGAACCCCACCGCAAGGCAGGTTATCAGCTTCCAGCTTCCCAAAAGCCGATACATCAGTTCCACCAAATCAATGGTTTTCACATTATTCGAAGCAGGGGGCGTGACGCTTTCACGCGCCATACCTGCAGGGGCATAAGCTCCGTGCGGCTCCTGTTCCCGCTCCGGGTAACCTGCCATATACCCGCGCCGCTTTTGTTGTTCTGGCATGTTCCGTTCTCCGATCTTATTCTTTGACGGCCGGAAAGGAGCGCCCGTCTCCTTTCCGGTTCCGCCTGGCATGAATTATGGATTGGCCGTATCTGCACTGCTCACAACGGCGATCAGGGTAATGTTGTTTTGAATCATTTCCATAATGTCCGCCGTAAACTCCACCTGTACTGCCCCTTCTTCACCTACGCCGGCCCCTTCAAACGCTGTCCACATGATTTTACCGGTCACCGGGTCTTGGATACCAATCAGGATCACAACCGTTTCGTCCTTCGCATAAGGTGTCTTGAACTGGAATGTCGTTGTAACAGCGCCATATGTCCGGTCGTAGTTTAGCACAACCACAGGCATGAATTCGTTCACGATCAGTGTCTGAGCAGAGAACAGCTCGCTGAGGACCACGGTGTTGCCTTCTGCATCCTTAACTTCGCCAAAGTACGCTTCCACACCCGATGTTCCCTCATCGGCCGCGTATTGACGGATGCTTTCAGACAGCTTTGCGATCTCCGTCTGGCACAGTTCAATATGCTCCGAGTATTGTTCTGCCAATGTCTCATCCTCATTCTGCACAGGGATGATGGTTAGTTCGGAGTTTTCCGGCAGACCTGGGTTCAAGGTTGTCTCCACCGTAACGGTCACCATGTCTGCAGTATTTATGCTGGGACCTGATTCCGCCAGCGCAAATGCAGGCAGGCACAGTAACGCGAGAATCACACAAACGATTTTTTTCATGAAACGGTCTCCTTTCCATTGAGAGGCGCGCCTGACGCCGCCATTATCATAAAGCCGAAGGGCTTTATTTCACCTGTGTATAAAGCAGTTCCAGCACCAATGCTGTCAGTTCATCTTCATCTACATGAAATTCCATAAAACCATCCGAGCCGATCTCATAACTTCCTTCGGGCTTCATCGCTGGCAAACGGCCATACAGACGCGCTTCCCAAAGCAGATTAATCAACCTTCCCCGGCTCACGTTCGTCGTCAGGTACGGTTCCAACGTATCATAAAGATCCCCGATCGCCTCCTTGCTTTCATCAAGCCGATGGTCCAACTTCGCGCTCAAAAGAGATATGTATTCCTGCTGGCGTTCCATGCGCGCCTCGTTAGTGCCTATGCCGACACTTCGTCTGCTCCGCACAAAAATCTCCGCTTGATTCCCGTTCAACGTTAGTGTCGTTCCCGGCGTCATGGCCGCATCCAACGCGGAAAAATCATCCGCTAACGTTACCGTCACCCCGCCTGCCCAGTCATTGAGCGCAGAAATACCGTCCAGATTCATGGCTATATAGTAGTCGATCTGGCTACCCAGCAGCAGATTGGAAACAGCCTCCACCATCAGCTCACAGCTCTGCGCCCCGCCATCTCCAAAGCTGTGGGCAAGGCAGATCTGTGCGGTGCGCACGCCGGATCGGTTACCCAGGACTCCGAGGATGGTGATAGGGGTCATGGTGTCACGGTCGATCTGTACCTGCGAAACCGTTTCCGTCTCCGAGTCGATTACCACCAGCCGCAGAAAGTCTGCCTGGCCGCCGTTTCGGTTTCCGTTTGTGGAAATGTCGCTTTCCCGGTCCACGCCCATGAGCAAAATAGTAGATACCCCGGACTTCTTACGATATGTTGCACCACCCATTTCGATGGTGTCTCCATAAGCGTATCGCCGCAAATGGTTCCCACTCGATTCCGGCTTTGCATTTCGCGTTTCAAGCCATCTTCCACCCTTATAAAGCAGCAATAACGCAATTCCAATACCAATCACTATGCCAACTGTATACAGCATTACACGTCTTGTTGCATATCGATCCTTCACCTGCCGCCTCCTGATTGCAGTTTTATGCAACTGTATCTCGTTTATCTTAGGGACTCAGGATTAGCCTTCCGCTTTTCTATCACTTCGTATGTTAACCAGATTTTCCGGATCGCTCCTTCGTCGCCTAATGAAACAAGAAAAGTCCTTTTCCGACGGTCCATCCGCACGATCGTGCCATGCAGTTGCTTAAAAACACTGTCCGTAATCTCAATCCAATCTCCGATCTGTAATGCCCTCATCGCGCCAATGCTGCCATCGTTACGCCAGACCCAATCAGCAAACTCCAGATCGCGTCCAGCCAGCCCATCGCATCCTTTCTCGTAGCGCAGGACACGGACAACATGATTGACGGATGCCAATTCATCGTAACGAGGCTGTTCTTCATCCGAATATACAAAGACATAGCCTGGGAGCAAAGGCTTAGACACCTCGATCCATTGTCCTTTAGTTCGTACGAACCCAACTCTCTTTGGAAAAATAGCATGGCCCCAATCGTTTTTATGCACGGTATCCACAACGATTTTTTCTTTTCCTACCGTACAAAACAGGCATCGTACCGTATGATATCCGTTCATGCTGGTTTCTCAGCCCTTCCATTCCTGCAATGGGCATAGCTTCGCCATTGGCTGTTTTGCACAGCCCTGCCTTCCTAAGGTACTATGTCAGACGTTTCCCATCGCTACGCAATTCACTGTAACCGATGTTCCCACGCCGTCATGACTCGCATTAACAAAAAGGATACAAAAACATACCCCCTCCCAGCTTATTAGGGTTCAAGGGTCTAATATCTTTATGCGATCCTTCTGCCATTCCTTCCGTCCCAGGCATAGACGTATATGCCTAACTGTAGAAAGCTATAATGCAGATGGCGGATGCGCACCGCGAAACTACAAATTCGCGCCTGGTCCACACCCCTTGATATTCCTATGTTTTTTCACTCGGGCATGCTCTTTGACGGCTTATGCTTTCAGCAGGCAGCCAGAAGTTCCATAGCCGAACGCTGACGGTCAAGCAGGCTATGGGCATAAAAGTCCAGTGTTGTTTTGGCTGAACTGTGTCCAAGCAGCACACTCACCGTTTTGATATCAACTCCCAGTTCCAGCAATCGTGTGGCGAAGCTGTGCCTCAGCGTATGAAAGTGGGCCCCGACAATTCCCAGCTTGTTCATGATCTTTTGAAAGTGTCTCTGAAGAGTGCGCGGCTCTGCCGCCCGATCGGAAACGCCGAACACATATTCCGACGTCTGATTTTCCATGCGTTTCCTCAGCTGCTCCAGCAGGAACGCCGGCACCGGTAATACCCGCTGTGATCGTATGGACTTGGGCGAGCCAATCATCAACATCGTCCTTCCCCCCGTCTCCGGCTTCATTCTTGCCACACGCTGTGCAGTTCGACAAATGGTGATGGTACGCTTTTCCCAATCAATATCCAACCATTTGAGCGCGCATACTTCTCCCAGACGCATGCCGGTATACAGGGCCAGCAATACAGATAGCTCCTGTTGCGCCTCCGGCAGCGAACGAATCGCCTCCTGCTCCTGCCGGTTCAGCACGCGTTGTTCCGCCCTCTGCACACACTGAATCTTGATCTTCCGGCAGGGATTTTGGGCAATCTGCCCTTCTTCCTGGGCAAAACGTATTGCGGCTGCCAACAACCGGTAGACCCCTTTTACTGTGCAGCTGGCCAAGCCAGCTGCTTCCAATTCTTCAACAAAGTCGTGGATAATGATCGGCGTCAATTCCGACAGATCGTATTTCCCCAACTTGGGCAGCAGGTGTTTGTTGATGTGACGCCGGTATACCTGATAAGTGGAAGGCTTGACGCTGCCCAACACTTCATTTTCCATCCAGATTTCCATCCATCTGGCAAAAGTGATATGTCGGTTGGCGCATTTTGCCTTCCTATTCTGCTGCAATGCTTTCTTTTCCAGAAGCAAACCCCGCACTTCGGAGAACTGTCTCGCATACACATAGCCAAAACGAGTCTTTCCGTTCCTGGTTTTTCCCATCACATAGCGGCCCTCGTACCGTCCGTCCTGCCGCTTGTAGATATTCTCTCCGCGTCTTGCCATTTGATGATTCCTCACTTTCTTTGTACTCTGAGCTGACGGCTGCTTTGACGGCTTATTTTTTTGGTCATCCACAACCCTGTTTTGCGTGCTTTTTACGAATAATCCGTCTCGCATTCGTCTGCGACCGGATCAGGCGCTAACAGGCTGTCTTTCTATTGACATTTTAAGGTATTGAAGGTATAATATCGGTATGGTAGGAGAAGGGATTTCTGGAAACAGATATACTTGCTCTTACCAGGCGCGAATTTGTAGTTTTGCGGCAATTTGTCAGATAAAAAACAACCCGCTCGTTCAGCCCCAGCGAGTTTTTCGCTTTCTGGCTAAACGGGCGGGTTGTTTTCAGATTCTTATTAAGTTATCCAGATGTTTGCCGCTCTACGTCCAAACTTATAGCATCAAGTCTTTCCCTAATCATACAATTCTGGAAAACTCTCCAGCTACCCATCCGACGCGACTTCCAACTGCCACGGCATGCCATCCGTTTTCGGCCGTGGCGACATACGGGCAAGTCGTACCCGGCGCAAGCTGGGTGATGCGGCCGTATGTGAGGCCGTTCCCCTCACGGATGTTGACCTTGCCGCCGTCCGAGACGATGATCACCGTTCCGGAGACGGGCGTTTCTTCCGCATCCGGGGGCTCCGGCTGCGCGGGCTGGCTGTCCTTTCCCCCATCCGCTGCGGCGTCCATCAGGGCGGCATGGCTCTTTTCGCCGTACTTGCCGTCCGCCTCCAGCCCCGCGTCGGCCTGAAAGGCGCGGAGTGCCTCCTCGGTTTCCGCGCCGAACGTCCCGTCCGCGCCGCAGCGGGGCAGCGCATACCCCAGCGACAGAAGCAGCTCCTGCAGGGCGCGCACGTCGCTCCCTTCCGAGCCGTCCAGCAGCAGACGGCTGCCCAGCGGGATTTCCGCGGGGGACTCGTCGTCCGTGCCTCCCTGCAAAACCCCGTCGCCATAGTCGAGGAAGGGCAGCCGGTACCAGCTCGTCCAGCCGCGCCCGGCGACCTTCGTTTTGACGCAGCCGTCCGCAAAGCTCTTCCATTCCACGGCCTCGCCGTTTCCCACGTAGTAGCCCACGTGCCCTTCCTTGTGCAGCGCCAGCCCCACGACCTCCGGGAGCGTGTCGATGCCGCCCCAGTCCGCGCCTTTGCTCTTTGCGTAGGCGAACATGGAATCGGCCCCCTTGTCCGGGCAGCCGTGGGAGCCGTAGCTGCTGGCGTAGGTCCCGTCCGTGCCGATGGACGCCAAAACGCCCTGCCCGCCGCCGGTCCAGGCGTATCCCTTGACCGCGCCGATGCAGTCGGCGCAGACCTTTTTCTCCGAGATGTCCTGCCGGTACCGCGCCGTGCGGCCGGAGGCGTAATGCGAGGGATACTGGGCCGCCTTTCGGCTGCGCAGGCTTTCCGTACACTTGTACAGGCAGGTGCCGTACCAGTAGGGCTGGCCCACCATGGAGCGGCAGAAGGCCGCAAAGTGCTCGTTGGTCATGGGCGTTTGAACGCGATCAGACATGGCATGTTCCTCCTTTCAGGGGACGGCGGTTACTCGCAGCCGTCCTCCGTCCCGTCCGGCTCTTCGATGCGGTCGTGCAGCTGGGCCAGGATGGCCTTGAGCTTTTCGGGGATGGGCAGGCCCAAATGCCCCGCGTTTTCCAGCACACTCACGCCCTCGTTGGAGAGGTAAAAGCAGATCACGGCGCTGCGCAGGGCTTCTCCCGACTGCACCACATGCAGGTCCACGATATGCGCCACGCCCACCAGCATGAGGATCAGCACCTTTTTGAAGATGCCTCGAAAGCCCATGGAGCTGGACAGTTCCCGGTCGATCACCGCGCACATGACCCCGGTCACGTAGTCCATCACCATCAGGACGAGCAGCGCGGTCATCAGCCCGTCCACGCCGCCCACGAAGTACCCCAGCCAGCCGCCCACGGCGGCAATGGCCATCTGCAGCTTGGCCCATACCAGATCAATCGAAAAGTCACGCATGATGTTTCCTCCTTGTGATGGAAATAATACAAAAGCCGCCCGCATGGACGCCTCATGTTTCCGCTTCGATTTGCAAGGGTTCATCTTCCTCCGCCGCCTTCCACAGCGCGGGCGCGGCCGGCGGCTGCCACCCGGCCTGCGAAGTGTGCGCCTGAATACAGGTGTACTGCGTCCCGTCCTCCTTCGGGAAGGCCACCACGTCGCCGACCGCATAGGCGACGCCTTTCTCCCAGACGCGCACCGTGCCCTCGGCGACGATCTCCACCCTGTGCCAGAGGGCCGGGGTCTTGTCCGGCTGCCAGCCGCCCTGTGTGGTGTGCGCCTGGATACAGCGCCAGAGCGAACCCTTGTATGTGAACACGTCGCCTACCTGCACCGCGACGTTCGCGCGCCAGTTGCGCCCCTCCAATGCAGGCTGAACGGAGAGAAGTTCCTCATCCGAGATGCGCCCGTCCGCCACGGCGGTCCGGAGCAGCAAGCCCAGCACGTTTGGGAGCGCCTCTTCCGCCGATACCGAGACAAAGCTCTCCAGCGGCAAAGCCTGCATGAGCAGCTCGTCCGTAAGTGCCGCGCCTTCTTCCAGCGATACCTCGTCCGGGAACACCAGCGCCTGCTCCGCCGTCACCTGCGCCATCTGAAAGGCGTCCCCGGACAGGTTGTAGGTCGTTTCCGACAGCCGTTTTGCCAGAACGAAAGAGGAGCGGATGAGCGTTCTCACCCGCCCCTCAAAGGGGATTGCGATGTACATTGGAAACCTCCTTACCCGGCGGCCGTGCCGCCATAGATTACCCGCAAACAGGGCTTGTAGCTGCTGTCCGTTCCGGCGATGCGCATGTAGTTGGCCGACCATTTGGAAGCGCCGAAGTTGTAGGGCGACTCGTACAGGCACAGGCCGCCAAACGTTCCGTTAGCCAGGCCTTCCGCCACGGCCGGCGGGATGGCGAATGTCATCTGCTCCGCGCGGCCAAGGGTGCCGATGGCCCCGTAGTTTGCCGCGACGGCGGGCGCGCCGCTGGCCGTGGTGTTGGTGATGGCGCACAGGTAAAGCGTCCTGGCCGCGCCGGAGCCGCTGCCGGTCTTGCGATACAGGGTGAGCGTCGCGGACTTGACCGTCTTGCCGGAGAGCGCGCCGCGCAGACCTCCAAACCACATGCAGCCGTAGTTCCAGCTCAGGCCGCCGGAATACCCGGTCTCCGAATACACGCCCTGCACCATGTCCACCGTATCCGTGCGCCAGCCGCCGCGATAGGACTTGGTGAGCGTGGCATATTGCAGCGTGGTATCGTCCGGCGTCTGGGGCGCGACTGTCGCTCCCGCATCCGTGGTCACGCCCGCGTCGAAGATCTGTCCGTTGCAGGAGGACGTGCGCCCGCCCGAAGGCACCGTGCCCGTGCAAAAGGCGATGCCGGACATGCAGAACACCGAAAATGTGCACTGTCCCTTGCAGTAGTACAGGTTGCCCGTGGCGCTTTCCAGCCCCAGCCCGATATAGGCACTGCGAATCTCGCAGTAGCGCAGGTCCACATACGAGGCCGTAGCCTGCACCGCATTGGCGGTGACGTTGTTGAGATCGAGCACGCATCCGGTCAGAGAAAGAAAGGTATTGTTGCGGGCGTTGATGAGGTAGCTGTTTTTTGAAGTTCCGCCGACGAGGCCGCGGCAGTCGCGGATGTTCAGGTAGGAAAGCTCGATCCGCGCCGTGCAGCTGCTCACGGTGAGAAAGGTGCTCAGCGTCTTGTTGCGGTCCATTCCCTCGATGCGCAGCGTGTGTGGCCCGGTCACCCCGCTGATCTCCACGCCCTCCATCTCATAGAGCGTCTCGGCCTCGGAGGTGAAGAAGGTCACGGTCACGTCATAGCGCAGCGCCCTTCCGTTGATCCTGGAGAGCGCCTCCCGAAGGCTACGGCACGCATTGGCCGCCATGCCGCTCAGGGCGGGGTAGACATACAGCGTGGCGGGGCCGGTATAGGCGTTGACCACGGAGGGCGAAACCACCTCGTCGGCGTATAGCGCCTGAAAGCCGACGTCCCCGCTTGCGCTCATCTCCATGAGGACGTTTTCGTTGTTCGCGGGGTCGAGGAGCTGGAGCAGGAAGTTCTCCGTGGTAATGGCCACGTTGTTTCCTCCGATGGTGATGCCGCTGGTCTTGAGCTCCTGCGCGCCCACGGCTACCCATGCCGAGCCCGTATACCGCTTGAGGATGGGCGGAGAGAGGGAGGTATCCAGCCAGAGCATGTTGGCATAGAGGGTGGCAGGAGCGGTGTTGCTGCGATAGACCTTTTCGGTGTTGTAAACCGAAGTGCTGACCTTGAGGGCGATATTGCCGGCGTTTTGCGTGATGCGGGATTCCGCGCTGTCCATGCGTCCCGCCAGACCGTAGATGTCCTCGGGCGCGGCGCTCCAGTCCGTCCAGGCGTCCAGCACCTCCAGCTTGACGTTTCGGAACCGGACGTTTCCCGTCATGCCGTTGGCCGCGGATGTGCCGAGGGCGAAATAGGAGATGGAGACGGGGTTGTAGGGCGACAGGTCCAGCGGTCCGTATTGCAGGCGCACCCAGCCGTCGTCCGTGGCCTGAAAGCTCGCGTCCGTGGTGCGCAGGTACCAGCCGCGCCCGACGGTTTTGAACTGTCCGTTCTCGCTGTAGAGGTAGTACACCCACAGGCCGGAGTACACGCCCGGCGTGGCGGCTTCGGAGGCCTCCACCCCCTGACGGCGGATGTCCAGCGAAATGCGGATGGAAGCGCCGCTTTGGCTGTGCGCGAAGAAATCGTCCGAAACCGCGAGGCTTTTGAGGGTGAGGGAGGTGGCCTTGCCGTCCTCGTAGTAGCGGTTGGAAATGAAGGTAAATTCGCCGCCGCTGCCCAGGCAGTAGTTGCGGCCCTCGTACTTTTCATGGACGAAACTCGCGGACGCCGCTACCGTAGCCGTAATGGCCTGCGGGGTGATCTTCTGCTCGGCGGACTGCACGCGCGTGGAGAGGGAATCGACCTCTGTCTGATCTGCCTTGAGCGCGATGGCCGCGTCGGTCTGTTCAAAACGGGTGGACATCTCCTGGCGCGTTTCTCCCACCGCCACGCTGGCATCATAGCCCACCTGCGATAACGGCTTGAACGCGCCGTCCACAAAGCGATAGAGCGGGTGCTCGGGGAACACGCAGGTCTGGTAGGCGCCGGTGAGCGTACCCAGCGCCATGTAGGTCAGGCCGTCTTCTTGCGTAGGAACCTCGCTGGTCAGAAAGCTCTGAGCCGGAGTGAACGTCGTCCCGGCCAGCGTACCCACCACATAACAGGTCGTGCCGATGGTTCCCGCGAAGTCCGGTTCAATGGAGCGTAGCGTACAGTAGGGGAAGGTCAGGTAGAAATTGGAGCTGTACATCCCGGCGGACACGGCGGTGGCGCAGTAGAGCACCGGCCGGGTCACGTCAAAGGGTACGCCGGCCGCCAGTGGGAAGCAGCCGTCCGCGTCCGCAACCGCCAGCCTTCCCATGGCAATGGCTGTCTTGGCCTTGAGCGTGGTACCGATGCGGATGCGGTCGTAGGTGTCTGTGTTGTAGTTGGCATCCGCCCACCAGCCTTTGGCGATGGTCGTGGAATAGATGGTCACGTTTTCGCGGTAGGTCAGGCGCACGATGTTGCCTGCCCCGTACTGCGTGCCCAGCCGGACGCTGCCGCCATAGTAGCAGGGAATCGCCTCGGTGGTGCTGCCGTCCGCAAGCGTCAGCGCCAGCGTGACGTTGCTCCTGGACGCGGCAGGCAGCCAGTAGGCGATCTGCTGTCCGTCGTGCAGCTCCGGGAAGCTGGCGTTCCCTGTCCACGCCGCGGTGTACGTTGTCTGTGTGCCCACCACAAACTCCGCGCCGCCAGCCGCGGCAATCGCGGCGAGATCCTCCCTGTACTGGTCGCTTCCTGTCACGGTGGACACGATCGCTTCAGGAGTAATTTTCAGTTCCGCCTCAGCGACTCTTTCCTCAAGGCCGTCCACAGCAGCAGACGCTTCTTCAACGGCAGTCTGTACGTTTTCCACGTCCGTTCTCAGATCGGCGGAAGCCTCGTCTACCGCCTCCTCCACACTCAGACGAATCGATGTGTTGCTGGAAAGGTCCAGCGACTGTCCCACATCCGCCGCCAGATGATTTGCCGTGATGCTATGCGACTGAATGCGGTCGGCAGAAAGAAACCCGGCAACGATCAGGTCGGCCGTGAACCCCTCGCCTGTGCCGAAGGTTCGCCAGTCCCAGGAGCCGTCGTCATTCTTCTGGTTGGCGATCATGAACCCTTCCCCGCAGAGCTTCATGATGCTGCTTCCGTTCGCCGCCTCAAGAATCACATTTCCATTCTCGTCCGTATACCAGTTTGAGAGGGAGGATATAAGACGCGTCCTGAGCACGTCGATCGTTCCTTCCAACCGTTTGGCGGGAAGGGAACCGTCGTCAGATATGGCCTTTGCTCGGTCATATAGGGATTTTTTGTTGTTGACGATCTCTGCGATACCCGTGATCCGGGCGATCACGCCGTCCAGCGAAAGCCCTCCGACGCTCGACAAATCGTTGGAGATGGTAATGCTGTCCCGCTGCGGCGCCTCAGGATATTCTGTCAGTCTGGTCACATAGGCATGATCGTTCAGCCTGAGCCTTTCATCCCAGATGCGAAGCGCCATGTTCGGCTGAAAGACTTCCTTTTCATAGCCGCTGATACCCGAAAGATTCTGAACCGATACCGTATAGGTCACAGAGGGCTTTGCCTATGTATCCATGATTTCCGCGGCTTCCAGATACAACAGGTTTTCCTGTCCCGGCGCATAAGCAGTGTTGCTCCAGTAGCCATCGCGCAGCATGTCTCCCATAGCCACCGCAAACCGCTGTTCAATTTCCTCCTGATCGAGCATGGACGTCTGATAAAGGGCATCTATGCCGGCTCGTTCCACCGTCAATTGGGCCGCCCGGCGCATGAGCGCGTAAAGCCCTTCGGCTTCTTCCGTTCCCTCGTATAGTTCCTGAATCCCCGCTTCCGTCGCCGCGATCTGATCCAGAATTGCCTGCCGCTTATCGGCGTCCGTCTCCCTGTCCAACCGTTTGTTGAGGCTGAGGATACTCTCGCGCTTGGTTTCCACTGCAACCTCTTTGCCGCCGATGATCGCGGATGCACGCTGGATCCATTTGACGGCATACTCTGCCTCAGATGAAAACGTTCCTCCGGTTTGTTCCACATATGTGCCGTCTGACAAAAGGACCGTCACTTCATCTGTATCCGAGATTTCCGCCTGTTCCTGTTTTGCATCGCCTCCCAGAATCGTGCGGACGACCGCTCCATTGTCAAGCACGCACAGAACGTAGCTGATGGGCCCCCACAGTTCGTTGAGCTGATTGTCCAGCGCGATCAGAGCCCCCGTTTTTTCAGAAATGTCCGCTTTCGCCGCGGTGATATCGCGCAGGTATTCCGCCTAAGCCGTTTCATGTTCTTCGGTGAACACGCCCAGCTCCCTGTAGTAATCAAAGTCGAGCAAAAACGGCAGCCCCGTCGGATTCACCGGTTCAATCCCCACATAGCCATTGTCGCTATACTCGCCTTCGACGTACAGGCGGGTGACCACGTCAGCGGCATCTTCCTTTCTGTCCACCGCCGTCATGTTTTTTGCGAAGCTCTACTCCAGCATATCCTCATGCCTGTTAAGGCTGAAGACGCTGACTGTTCGCGCGTCGCCGTCGTAAACCGGATAGGCGGCAAACAGCTTGCAAATATCCGATATCTACAGGTACGTTCCCCTCTTGCCCTCGCTGGAAAGGGAGCGCACCTTTTCGGTCTCGCCGTCCGCTTCATAGAACGTTTCGCAGAAATCCAACCGCCAGCCTGTGCCGGATAACGCCTGCTCAAGCAGATACTGCGCCGTGCCGATGCCGTTGGTATCGTCGAACGCAAGGTCCAGATTCTTTTGATTCAGCAACGAGCAGACATGTTCGCAGGTGACGGTCGCCGTCACGTTCTGCCCCTTATGGCTGAACACCGGAGCGGTCAATACAAACCAGTCGGTTTTTCCGTCCCGTTCCAGCCGGACATAATAGCCGCTCCGAATAAAATCCCACCGGTCGTTGCGCTCGCCGTTGATCGTCTGCGCCAGAGAAAAGGTCAGCTCTTTCCACCCCGTGATCTCCGTAGTGATACGAAGGTCGTATACCTGTCCTTCCGGCTTCAGCTCAGAATCATACTACTCGCAGATCCTGACCCGATTCATATCACAGACGCACATCCGCCATTGCACGGACTTCACCTCCAGATCGTCAACGTATTCTTGGAAAAACCTCAACTTCCAGGCTTTCGAGCCGGGCAGTGCCCGAAAGTTCGATCTCGTTCATGGTTACGATGGGTGTGACCGTATTTCCCGTCGAATCGACCGCGCCGGATACAATGGCGTTGTTTGCATCCGTGATCTGTTGGATCTTCAGCCACTTGCCCAGATACAGATACTGCCCTTTCATATGCGGGAGAAAACCGCCCTGTGATGTGATGGCCACGCCGCCCTGCGTATGCCCTACGACTACGGAGCGCGCAAACGGCGTGCAGGGCGCGAGCGTAATATATCCCTCGTCGTGGAAGGGGAACGCTAATTCCGTCTCCTCTCCAAGGGCGATACGGGTCTGCCCCTTGCGGCTGTCCAGTTCCAAACAGGCGCCGGGGAGCAGGCTGTCTTCTTTCAAATCAACCACTTTGCATCTCTGACCCGTTGTGAAGTTTCGAACAAGCAGGCCGTTTTCGCCAACGTCGCCTGAGAGGCGAAACAGCGTATGCGCCGTTTCAGTTCCGGGATTGTAGATGAGAAAGCTTGTGCTGTCCGTCGTGGGCGCGGCCGGTTTGAGCGCCGCCGGCAAAACCCCTGTGGCTGCGCGCTCGGTTTCGTCGCAGGTTCCATCGTCCCATGTATGCAGCTACATGCCAAATGGCTCGCAGCAGGTCAGGTATGCCGTAAAGGTACCGCTGTACAGGTTCCCCGCTGCCGAATCGTGATCGTACAGCGCAATCTGAATGCGTTTGGAGGGAAACGCCTCGTAGCGCACGAAGGGACGCTCGTCGAAGATCAGGTCTCCGTGATTGCGCCGGTCAAGCCAGCGGTAGATCCCCTCAAGCTGTGCCTGCGTAATCTCCTCAAAGTAGCAGTCCAATTCAAACACCCTGCTTTTCACCCGCGCGCCGATATGATAGCCGCCGTCGCGCCCTTCCGCCGTCAGTTCTTCGACTTCGTATTCCGGCATACCGCTGCCGCGCGCTTTGGCGTCCGGATGGTAATAGCATCCCTATTCGCCGCTGTGTATGCCGGCAAAGGAAAATCCGCTCATACGCCCTCCTAATTAAATAAAAGAGCGCTATCTTTTCAGAAAGCGTTCATGCATGGTTATTTGTGACTACAGGTTCCGCCGCGATACACTTTGGTGATCCTCTTGGGAAGAACGCGTTTCGGTACATCGGGCAAGCTACTGCACAAATTCTTTTTGTTGCTCTTGCGGCATGCCCTGCGATTTGACTTCCACTTCTGTTCAATCTCCAACCCGATATCTGCGCCAAAGCTCTCCACAATTCTCTGGACTTTCTTCATCTCCAGGCTGCCATAGCAAAAGGTCAGGATCGCATACGCTCCATTTGGAAGCAGTGCAGTCTTATCAACAGGCTGATTCTCTTTTGGCTTCCAAACAACCAGAACGCCACGGAAGTGCAGGTTATCTTTGCCGATGTGTGTCACAATGTAATTTCCAGGTATCTTGAATGGATTTTCTACCAGTACAAGATCACCCAACTTAACCTGCATGAAGCCTTCCTCCAATCGACCGCTGTAAAATAATTGTATCACAAATTACTATCAACGTCCAAAAACAATTTGAAGAAGCTGGGCGGTCATCCGATACGAACGCCGCCCACCGCCATTCCGCGCGTCACCTTTTCCATGATCTGCTCGCTCACGCGCTCGGCCATTTCCTCGTAATCCTGATCGCTCTCCAGCCGCTGCACCTGCACCGTGATGTTTTCGATGTTCAGCGCCTGTGCCTGTCTTGCTTCCTGGAGCACGGGCGTCACCGCGCCGGCAGGTCCCCGTAGCAGGCGAATGGCGTGCAACGATTTGACCATGTCCTCGAATAGTTCGGTCTGGTATGGAGAGAGGACGCGCTCCGGCTTTTGCTTTGTTCCGTCCAGCCATGCCAGCCCGGTTGCATTTGCAAGCCCGCCTTTGGCGTAAGCCGACACGCGAATTTGTGAATACAGGGATTTTGCCCACTGTCCGATCATGCTGGAGCTGCTGCCGCCAATCTCGCGGCAAATGGAATTGATCTTTGACTGCGCCGCCTGACGCGCCGCCTTTTCCGTAGAGTATCCCCTGAGCGTACCGCCCCGTTTGCTGCCGATTGCCGGATATGTCGCCTGGTAGCGCACGACCCTCGTGCTGCCGGACTTGCTCCCGGAACCGCTCGAACCGCTGCTGCCGGAAGAGGTGGTCGGCGTATAGTTGTAACTCCTGATCTCTTCCGACACCTGCCTGTAAGCAGCCCGCAAGTCCTCCAGCTTTTCTCTCCACTCGTCCACATACGCCTCCGCCTGCAGCTTTCCGGCCTGCTGATAATCCGCGGAATGCTGTTTTAGAAACGCTATGATCGCCTCGTCGCCCTGCGCGATGATCCGTTCCACTTCATCCCAATAGGTCTGCGTATGTCCGCGCATATCGTCGAGCATTTCCTGCCAGCCCAGCCGCATCTCCTCGCGCGTGGCGTCGGTGGCCGTCTGATAGTCCTCGTGGTTCTGCTCCAGCCATGCGATGATCTCGCTGTCCGTGCTGGTCAGCAGCTCGCGCATCTCCTCGATCAGCCTGCGTGGATTGGAGAGGATCTCTTCATAGTAGTTCTCAACATATTCCATGTAATCGTCCAATGATTCGATCTGCGACTCGATCGCCGATTTCTGCGCATTGACTTCTTCCTCAGCCAGATCCCACGCGATTTCTTCGCGAAGCTGGGCAATCTCCTCCCGCAGCGCCAGCTCTTCCTTTTTCCGCGTCGGATCGGCGCTGATCCGCTCCAATTGCGCTTCCAGCTCGGCCAACTCCGCGGCGCGGTCCTCCTCCTCGTTGAGCTTTCTGCGCGCCTCCAGCTCTTCATCCAGATGTTCCAGTTCCTCGTTGAGCGCCTCGCGCTTGAGTTCGGCGATCTCCAGAAGTTCGTTGCGCTCTTTTTCGTAGCGCCGGGTCAGCACGTCCAGAAGCTCGTTTTCCAGGTCGATGCGTCCTTCCAGCATACGTTTGTTCAGCTCTTCGCGGTCAAGGATCGCCTCATGGATGGTCTCGCGCAGGTCGATCTCCATCTCACGGATCGTGTCGTGCCATTCCTCGATCTCCTGCTCCAGCGCTTCCAGATCGGTCACATTCTCCAGAATATGCTCGGAGTATTCCTGATGCGCCTCCTGCAGCGCCTCCAGATCGACCATTGCCTGATTGTAGTTCCTGCTGCCTTCTTTGTATTTCGACAGCTCGGCCTGCTTCTTCTGAATCTGCGCATCCAACGTGTCAATGTACTGGCGAAGCGATACGTTGCTGCCCTGCACAACACTCCTCTCTTTTTCGAGGTAGAGGATCACGCCCTGGATCTCGCCCCGCGCCTCGTGATAATCCTGCGCAAGCTGCGACATCTTACGGCGG
>NBJMC04201__coassemble_654_pt1 | contig 23641 bp, 17 predicted proteins | sample NBJMC04201__metabat2_low_PE_017 | metagenome-assembled genome bin NBJMC04201 | reverse complement strand
TCCACCATCTGTGCGACGGCGCGGCCATCACCGGCGACACGCAGCAGACGCTTGCACCCAACACCTACGGCTCCGCCAGCTATCAGGCGACGGTTGAGGGCTACACCTACGCGGGAGCCAGCCCGGAGACCTTCACCGTGGACGGCAGCGGCGCGCCCATTGAGGTGACGCTGAACTATACCAAAAACGCGCCGCAGGTGGTCAACTCCATCGTAACGTTCCACCATGTGGACGCAAACGGCGCGCCCATTGCCGCCGATACCCAGCAGGAGCTTGCGCCCAACACCTACAGTGCCTCCGGCTATCAGGTGGCGGTGCCGGGCTACACCTACGCCAGCGCCAATCCCGAATCCTTCACCGTGGACGGCAAGGGAACGCCGGTTGAGGTGACGCTCACCTATACCAAAGACCTCGTCGCTTCGAATGTAACGTTCCACCATGTGGACGCGGACGGCAATCCCCTGATGGCGGACCGCACCGTGGAGGTCGCGCCTTCGGCTGAGGCCTACCGCTCCGAAAGCTATGCCTCGGCTGCGCCGGAGGGCTACCTCTACGCCAGCGCCAACCCGGAGACCTTCACCGTGGACGGCAGCGGCACGCCCATCACCGTGGTGTTAACCTACGCGCAAAAGCCCGCCGTGACCGCCCCGGTCACCTTTGAATACGTGTCCGAGAGCGGCCGCGTGGTGGATAACCCCATGACGGTGGACCTGCCCGTGGGCCCCAACGATGTGATGGAATACTGCAAGGTGGTGGAGGGCTACACCTTTAAGTCCGTCAGCAGCCAGACCGTTGAGGTCAGCGCGGACGGCGTGGCCACGCCTGCCAAGGTCACCTTCACCTACACCGAGAATCCCACCACCGCGACCGTTCAGGTCCACTACCGCAACAGCATCGGCGACGACCTGCCCGGCTCGCCGGTCATCAAGCAGCTTGGACCGGGAACCTATCTCATCCAGCCCGAAGACGTGCCGGCCGGCTATATCGTCAGCAGCAGCGCGCAGCCCCAGACCGTCACCGTAACAAACGATCTGGTGGCCACGCCCAACAGCATCAGCTTCACCTGCTATGATGCCAACATCACCGGCACGCTGACCATCAACTACTACGACATTGCCGACCTCAGCAAGCCCATCGCCACCGAGCAGCGCCCGCTCAAGCCCGGTCCGCAGACCGTGGCGGCGGACGACTCGGTCGTGGCCAAGGCGGGCAACTACCAGCGCACCGAGGGCTACGCCGACCAGCAGGTGCAGGTCAACGAGGACGGCACCGTGGTGCCCGCAACGATTTCCTTCTACTACAAGTCGGTACAGAATACCAGCTACGTGGGCTACGCCGTGACTACCCGCCAGACGGCCATGCGCGCCAGCGCCGCCGCCAACGGCGCCGTGACGCAGACGCTGACTGTGAACACCCTGCTGTATATCAACGGACAGCAGCAGGTGAGCGGCGTTACCTGGGACAGCTCTCAGACCGTGCTGGGCGGCACCACGGCCTCCGGCTGGGTGACCGACGCCGATGTGCGCCACATCAGCGCCTCCGAGGCGCAGGCCCTCATCGACCAGTACAACCAGCAGCAGCAAAAGCCGACGCAGAGCCCCGGCTACTATATCACCCTGTACAACAGCGTGCCGCTGCGTACCTATACCAACATCTACGCCGAGGCCCGTTACCTCAAGAAGGATACCGTGGTCTATGTGCACAGTCAGGAGTACGACGGCAGCCGCAACATCTGGCACCTGACCACCTATGACGGCGTGACCGGCTATGTGCTCAACGGCCAGCTGCGCAAGCTGACCGACGAGGAAGTGAAGAACTACCTCGCCAGCGGCAATCCCTCCACGCCGGAGAATCCGGGCGGAAATCCCTACAACCCCAACGGCGCGTCCAGCTACGGCTATATCACCGCCAACAGCGTGAACTTCCGCACCGCGCCCAACGGCAGCCGCATCAAGCAGCTCAACAAGTACGCCATGGCCATGATTCTGGGCACCCGGCAGGTCAACGGCGTCACCTGGTACAATGTCAACTACAACGGCCAGATCGGCTGGATTCATGGCGACTACTTCCATCAGATGACGCTGACGGAGTTCAACTCCTTCCTCAGCAGCTCGCAGTACCAGCAGGGCCTGGCCAACAACGCCGTGGCCACGGCCACGCCCAAGCCCAGCACCGGCGGGAGCACGTCGGGCAATACGTCCGGCAACAAGGGCTCGGCCACGCAGGGCAGCGTATCCTCCGTGGAGGACTGGAACGTGGGCACCTGGCAGAACACCGGCGCGAATACGCAGAATACCTACGCGCCCTTCAACCCCTACGCTACCCCGGTGGCCACCACCACGCCCAAGGACCAGTACATGACCAAGGACGCGACGGTGAAGTTCTACCAGTCGCCGGACGCGGCCTCCAGCAGCCTGACGCTGCCGGCCAACGCCACCCTCAATGTGCTGGAAACCGTGACGCAGAACAACAAGACGTGGTACAAGGTGCAGTACAACGGCCAGACCGGCTATGTGGAGGCGGAGGCCGCTCTGACGGAAGTGACCGCCAGCGCCAGCCCCACACCCACGAGCACCTTCGTCATCGGTACCATGATTCCGATCAACTACGAGGATGAGACCATCGAGACGCAGACCTCCGGCGTGCCCTGGGGCCTGATCGGCGGGGCTGTGGTCATCATCGGCGGCGCGGGCGGCGCCTATGCCTACGCGCTCAACCAGAACAAGAAACGCAAGGCCGCCGCCGCGCGTGCGGCTGCCAGCAGGCGCGCCGCCACCGCGGCCGGGACGACTGCCGCCGGAGCGGCAGGGGCTGCCAGCCCCTATGCCCGCCGCGCAGCTGCCGCGCCCATCGCGCCGGGAACCAAGCAGAACGACACCAATTCGCAGAACAAGCCCGCCGGAAGCACCCCTTACAGCGGCGTGAAGAACCCGTACAGCAGCGGAAGCATCACCGGCACGCAGAATCCCTACAGCCGTCCCACGGCCGGACCGGGCACCAGCGCCACGACGGCCGGCAGCCAGGGCCTTCACGGCAGCGCGCCGACGGGCACGGCCCAGAACCCCTATGCCAGAAGCGCGCAGGCGGGGACGGGAACCGGCGCCGCCACAATGACGGGCACGGCCCAGAACCCCTACGCCAGAGGCGCGCAGGCGGGGACGGGAACCGGTGCCGCCGCAATGACGGGCACGGCCCAGAACCCCTATGCCGCCACCGGCACGCAGAGCGCTTCCGCATCCGCTAAGCCGGCTTCGGCGCAGACCACCGGTACAGGATCCGGCGCAGCGAAGCCCTACGCGGCAGGCGCGGCCTCCAGGATTCCCTATGCGGACGGAACGATGCCCACAGCGGGCGGATTCACGGGTTCCACAGACGCATCCTCCGCAAGCAGGGCCTCCACGGCTTCCGCCGGCGGCAGCGCCATGAATCCGGCGTCCGGCAGCCCGATGTCGAGCGGCCTGCACAGCGCGGGCAGCCTGGAGAGCAGAAGCACGTCTTCGGCTTCCGGTGAAGGCGCCGCTCAGACTGCCAATCCCTACGCGCGCCCGCTGGGCGCGGCACCCGCTTCCCAGTCTTCCACGCAGGAAAGCCAGGACGCGGAAAGCGCCACCCGCAGGCGGTCTACCCGCATGCAGCGCTATCATGCGGCAGGTGGGGATGACGAGGGCAGCGATACCTGATTTCTACTCACAGGGGCCGCGCGGCAAACGCCGCGCGGCCCTGCGCGCATCAGGATACCAAAGAAGGAGGAAACGACATGGCAGTTTACGGGACCTTTGCTTCCGTCACGGGCCAGACGCTGGAAAGGGTGCTCTGGCCCATCGAAGGAACGCCCAGGGGCGTGGTACAGCTGGTGCATGGCATGGCGGAGCACATCAGCCGCTATGACGCGGCGGCGCAGGCGCTCAACGCGGCGGGCTACGCGGTGGTGGGGCATACCCATCCGGGGCATGGCGAAAAGGCGCCGCTGCTGGGGTACTGGGAAAACGGATGGGATGCGCTCATCGAGGATGTACATGCCCTGCGGCTGGAAACCCAGAAGGAATACGCAGGCGCACCCTATTTTCTGCTGGGACATTCCATGGGCAGCTTCGTTGTGCGCGGATATTGCCTCAAGCATGAAAAGGGTCTGGCGGGCGTGGTGCTCAGCGGTACGGGTCACTTCACCAGACCCGTGGTGACGCTGGCAAAAGCCATCGCGAGCCTGCAATGCGCCCTGGGCGGCGAAAGAAAGCCAAGCCGTCTGGTGGAAAAGCTCAGTTCCTCCGGCTACAACCGGGGATATGACGACGTTAAGACCCCCTTTGACTGGCTCAGCCGGGATCGGGAGCAGGTGGCGCGGTACATCGCGGACCCGTACTGCGGCTTCACCTTCACGGCGGGGGCGTACCGCGACATGTTCGACGGCCTGAGCCGCCTCTACCCGCAGAAGCTGGGCGCGATGGAGAAGGATGTGCCCGTATACCTGTTTTCCGGCGACATGGACCCCGTGGGCGGTCATGGGGAAGGCGTGAAGCGGGTGGCGCAGGAGCTGCGCGACGCGGGCGTGCGGGATGTGACGCTCAGGCTCTACCCCGGCGGGCGGCACGAGATGTTCAACGAAACCAACCGCGACGAGGTATATGCGGACCTGATCGGCTGGCTGAATGAAAAAGCCGTCAAAGACAATAGATGTTAAAATTTGATTTCTTAATTGTTAAATTCTCCGGGATGTGTTACAATATGCGCATCCCGGGGTTTTTTATGCCCCAAATGGCTGGAGGTTGGTCGCTTGTGACGGAGAACGCCCTCAGGGAAAGGCTTTCCCAGGTAAAGTGCTTTATGCTGGACATGGACGGTACCTTCTATCTGGGTGACCGCCTGCTGGACGGGTCGCTGGATTTTCTGAATGCGCTGGAGCGTACGGGCCGTCGCGTTTTGTTTGTAACCAACAATTCCAGCAAATCGGCGGACAGGTATGTGGAAAAGCTCAGGGGCATGGGCGTGAGAGAGCCGTTTTTGAACGTGCTCACTTCGGGCCAGGCGGCGGGGCACTACTGTTTGCGCACCTATCCGGGGCAGAAGGCCTTCCTTCTGGGAAATGAACTCCTGCGCGCTGAATTGGAGCGGATGGGGCTGGTCATCGACAACGAGCATCCCGACTATGTGCTCATCGGCTACGATACCACCCTTGATTACGAAAAAATGACAAAAGTGTGCGACCTGGTGCGTGCGGGGCTGCCCTATGTGGCCACGCACCCGGATTTCAACTGCCCCACCGAGACGGGCTTCGCGCCGGATATCGGGGCCATTATCGCTTTTATCGAGGCCAGCGCGGGGCGAAGGCCGGATGTGATTCTGGGAAAGCCCTACGCCGGAATTGTGGAGGAGGCGCTGAAGCTGACCGGCCTGACGAAACAAGAGCTCGCCATGGTGGGCGACCGCCTCTATACCGACATCGCCACCGGGCTGAACTTCGGCATCCTGAGCATTCTGGTGCTGACCGGGGAGGCCAGCGAGGCGGACGTCGCCGCCACGGGCGTACAGCCCGATCTGATCTTTGAGCGCCTGAGCGCCATGAACCCCTATTTGGAACCCGGAAAGGATACAAAAAGATGAAACGAATTGCTGCCTGTCTATCGGCCCTGTTGCTTGCGCTGCTTGTGGTTGCAGAGGTTGCGGCCTCGCTTGCCGAGGCGCAGGTGACCATCACGCTCAGCACGGGGGAGACGATTGCCCCTGTACAATCCGGAAGCGCCGAAACCGTGGCGCCCACGGTGGCCCTGACGGTGGCGCCCACCGCCGCTGCGACGGATACGCCCGCGCCTACCGGCACGCCTGCGCCGACTCCGTCGCCGACCGCGGCGCCGCCCACGCTCAAATATGGCGATCAGGGCGAAGCGGTGAGCGAGCTTCAGAGCCGGCTGAGCGAACTGGGCTACTATGTGGGCCGCATCAGCGGTAATTTTCTGGAGGGTACACAGAACGGCGTCAAACGTTTTCAGGAGGATTACGGCCTGGAAGTGACCGGCGAGCTGGACCCCGAAAGCGCCGAACTGCTTAAGAAAGCCGAGTACCGCTCCCTGCGCTACGGCGACGACGGCGATGACGTCAAGCGCCTGCAGACGGTGCTGCGCGAGTTGGGCTATCTGGATGCCAATTCCACCGGCAAATACCGCGCGGCCACGCAGGAAGCCGTAGCGGATTTTCAGCAGGCCATGGGCGTGGAGGCGACCGGCGAGGCGGATCTGGAGACGCAGCGCCTGCTCTTTGGCGATACGGCTCTGGCCAAGGGCGCGCAGCCCACGCCCACACCGGACCCGAACGCGGATCTCGGCGACATCAACGACGTGGTCATGGTCGAGGACGGCGCCAGCACACCCGACAGCCTGGGCACCAACGAATACGGCGGCCATAAGCTGCAACGCGGCGACCAGGGCGAGGAGGTCAAGCAGGTGCAGACCCGCCTGACGGAGCTGGGCTTCTTCACCGGCCCCATCAGCGGCAACTATATGAATCAGACCATTGCGGCCATCAAGGCGTTTCAGGAGCACAACGGCATGTTCGTCACGGGGGATACGGACGAGGAAACCTGGAACATGCTCTTTAACAGCAGCGACGTGCTGGACATCAGCGCTACCGCCCGGCCCACGCCCGTGCCCACGCCCGTGCCCTACGCCATCACCGTGGACGTGCGCAACCAGGTGACCATCGTCTATGGCCTGGACGAAAACGGAGAATACACCGTGCCCGTCAAGCAGATGGTGTGCTCCACGGGAATGAAAGCCACGCCCAGCGACGTGGGCGAATGGGTCCTCAACGGCCGCAAGGCGCGCTGGTGCTATTTCCCCACCTGGGGCAGCCATGCGCAGTACTGGACCCGCATCAATGAAAACATTGCCTTCCACAGCGTGATCTATAACACCGTGGACCTGAATAACATGAGTACGAAGAGCTATAATCTGCTGGGCTCGCGCGCCTCGCACGGGTGCATCCGCCTTCTGGTGAGCGACGCCAAGTGGATTTACGACAACGTGGGCGAGGGCGTGGTGGTCACCGTCACCGAGGATCTGCCCGACGATGAGGAACTGCGCAAGGCCGTGGCTGCCCCGCCGCTCAACTCCAGCAAGACGGGCCCCGTCACCACCCCCGAACCCACGCCCGCGCCGGTTTATGTATCCGGCGCAATGCCGCCCCAGCCCTTTGAAAAGCTCAAGAAGGGCGAGGAGAGCGAGGCCGTGTACTGGCTCCAGTGCCGCCTCAAGGAGCTGGGCTACTACAGCGGCACCGTCACCGGCGGCTACTACAGCGGCACCCAGAAAGCTGTGAAGGCGTTCCAGAAGGCCAACGGCATCTATGCCACCGGCACCGCCGACGTGGAGACCCTCGAAGCCATCTATGCCGACGTGATGGACCCGCAGGCCACACCGCCCGTCACGCCCACGCCGGAGCCCACCCCGGAACCCACCCCCAGCCCCACCCCGGCCCCGACCACCGAACCGGGGAAAACATCCAACAATAACGCCTGAGGCGCATTCAGGCGCGGGAGGCAAGCATGAAACGGACCGGCCTGAAAAACCGGAAGCTGCCGGATTACACCCGTGGAGAAGAGATCTTCAACATGGTATCGCATATTGTGGGCGGCGCATTCGGGATTGTCGCACTGGTGCTGTGCCTGATTACCTCCATCCTGAAGGGCAATCCCTGGTCCATCGTAAGCAGCGTGGTATACGGTGTGTCCATGGTGCTTCTCTACACCATGTCCAGCGTATACCACGGACTGCTGCCGGAAATGGCCAAAAAGGTGATGCAGGTGCTGGACCACTGTACCATCTACCTGCTTATCGCGGGTACCTATACGCCCATCGCGCTGTGCGCCATCCGGCCCGGCTATCCCGCCTGGGGCTGGGCGCTGTTCGGAGGGGTGTGGGCCATTGCGATCGTGGCGATCGTCTTTACCGCCATTGATTTGAAGAAGTACGCCGTGCTTTCCATGATCTGCTACATCGGCATGGGCTGGTGCGTGGTGTTGGCGGCGGACCCTGTGCTCAAGACAATCCCCGTTCCCGGCCTGATCTGGCTGCTGGCAGGCGGCATCGCTTATACGGTGGGCGCTATTCTCTATGGCCTGGGCCGGAAACACCGCTACATGCATTCGGTGTTTCACCTGTTTGTGCTGGCAGGGAGCATTCTGCACTTTGTGTGCATCTTCGTCTATATCATCTGATGAGACGCGCAATAAAAAAAAGAAAAATGGCTTGACAAATTTGGTTAGAGGTGTTAAACTCTTGGACGGTTAGAGGTTATATGCTTCTAACCGCCATTTTGCCCCATGAGTTAGTCTAATCAAATTGCAAAGGGCGGGGGGATGACATGATGCCATTGGCGATGGCGAACGTGGGCGACGTCAACATCATCCGCAAGATCACCGGCAGGGACGAGGTGCGTCAGCGCCTGGCGGAGCTGGGATTCGTGGTGGGGGAGACGGTTGTGGTGGTCAGCGAACTGGGGGGCAACCTGATTCTGAACGTAAAGGAAAGCCGCGTTGCCCTGGACAAAACGATGGCCATGCGGATCATGGTCTGAAGCAGGAGGAGGTACCTTATGAAGACCCTCAAGGAAGTCAGGATTGGCGAATCGGCCATTATCAAAAGGCTGCACGGCGAGGGCGCTCTCAAGCGGCGCATCATGGACATGGGCCTGACCAAAGGAACCGAGGTGTATGTGCGCAAGGTCGCGCCTCTGGGCGACCCCATGGAGCTGACGGTGCGCGGATACGAGCTGTCTGTGCGCAAGAGCGATGCGGAAAACATCGAGGTGGAGTGATTCTTTTTTTCTCCGTGAGTTAGCCATAACAAACATTGAGGAGGCGGCGGTATGTCCACAAAGATCGCCCTGGCGGGCAATCCAAACTGCGGTAAAACCACCATGTTCAACGACCTGACCGGTTCCAACCAGTACGTTGGCAACTGGCCGGGCGTGACGGTGGAAAAGAAGGAGGGCAGGCTGAAAGGCGAACCGGATGTCGTCATCCAGGACCTTCCCGGCATCTACAGCCTTTCGCCCTATACGCTGGAGGAGGTGATCGCCCGCGGCTATCTGGTAAACCAGCGGCCGGATGCCATCCTCAACATCGTGGACGCCACCAACATCGAGCGCAACCTGTACCTGACCACGCAGCTGGCCGAGCTGGGCATTCCCATGATCGTCGCCCTGAACATGATCGACGTGACGCGCAAAAACGGCGACAAGATTGATCTGCGCAAGCTGGGCGAGGCGCTGGGCTGCGAGGTGGTGGAAACCAGCGCCCTGAGGGGCGAGGGCAGCCGCGAGGTGGCCCGCAAGGCCGCGATGCTTGCGGGAAAAAAGGCGGGCGAGCCGCCGCACGTATTCGCCGGGAGCGTGGAGCACGCCCTGGCGCATATCGAGGATCTGATCACGCACCGCGACGGGCAGGAAGCCGTGCATCACCATCACGCCGACGGCAGCCGGCACGAGGGCGGTATCGTACCTGACCACCTCGCCCGCTGGTATGCCATCAAGCTCTTTGAGCGAGACGAAAAGGTACGGGAGGAACTGAACCTTCCCGACGGCATCAAGGACGCCATCGAAAGCACCATCAAGGATTGCGAAGCCGAGATGGACGACGACGCGGAATCCATCATCACCAACCAGCGCTATGCCTATATCAACCGGCTGGTGTCCACCTGCGTTAAAAAAGGCCGCCCCAAGGGCGCGCTGACCACCTCGGACAAGATCGACCGGGTGGTGACCAACCGGTGGCTGGCTCTGCCCATCTTCGTGCTGGTAATGGGGCTGGTGTACTATATCGCGGTCAGCACCATCGGCACCATCGTGACCGACTTCACCAATGACGTATTCGTGGGCGAATGGATTCAGGAGCCCGTGCGCGGCTGGCTGGAGGGCATCGGCACCGCCGGGTGGCTGGTGGGGCTGGTTTGCGACGGCATCATCGCCGGCGTGGGCGCGGTGATCGGCTTTGTTCCGCAGATGCTGGTGCTGTTCTTCATGCTGGCCATTCTGGAGGACGTGGGCTACATGGCCCGTATCGCTTTCATCATGGACCGCATCTTCCGCAAATTCGGCCTCTCGGGCAAGAGCTTCATCCCCATGCTGATCGGCACCGGCTGCGGCGTGCCGGGCGTGATGGCCTCGCGCACCATTGAAAACGACCGCGACCGCAAGATGACCATCCTTACCACCACCTTCATTCCCTGCGGCGCCAAGATGCCCATTATCGGCCTCATCGCCGGCGCGCTGTTCCACAATGCGGGCTGGGTGGCAACCTCAGCGTATTTCATCGGTGTGGCCGCCATCGTCATCAGCGGCATCATCCTCAAAAAGACCCGCATCTTCGCGGGCGATCCCGCTCCCTTCGTCATGGAGCTGCCCGCCTACCATGCGCCGTCCGCCAAAAACGTGCTGCATTCCATGTGGGAGCGCGGCTGGAGCTTCATCAAGCGCGCGGGCACGGTGATTCTGGTTTCCGCCATCGTGATCTGGTTCATGCAGGGCTACGGCTGGGAGGCCCGGATCCCGGAGGATGCGATGGCCGCGGACGCGGAGGTGGTGGAGACCGTCGATGCGCCCGTCACCTTCGGCGCCGTCGAAAATACCGACAACAGCATTCTGGGCCGCGTGGGCTCCGCAGTGGCGCCCGTGTTTGAGCCGCTGGGATTCGGCGACTGGAAGCCCACGGTGGCCACGGTGCTGGGTCTGGTGGCAAAGGAGGAGGTTGTCAACGTCTTTGGCATCCTCTACAACACCGATACCGACGAGCGCGATACCGCCACGCTGCTGGAAGAGGGCTCCGAGGAGGAAGTGGAGCAGGGCCTCAGCCCCATCGCTCAGAACTTTGATGAGATGTCCGGCGGTTACGGCAGGCTTGCGGCCTTTGCCTTCATGATTTTCAACCTCCTGTGCGCCCCGTGCTTTGCGGCGATCGGCGCCATCAAGCGCGAGATGAACAACGCCCGCTGGACGTGGTTTGCCATCGGCTACCAGTGCGTGTTTGCCTATGTGATCGCGCTGATCGTGTTCCGTCTGGGCATCCTTGTGGCGGGCGCGGGCTTCACGGTGTGGACGGCGGTTGCGCTGGTGCTTCTGGCAGGGCTGATCTATCTGCTGGCGCGGCCCAACCGCTATGACGAAAACCACCTGACCCACAAGGTCAGCGTGGAGGCATAACCATCCGGAATATCAGGAAAGGAGCTGCGTGAATATGGCAACCTTGATTGTAGGCGGCGTGGTGCTGCTGGCGGTTGCGGCCGCCGTATGGAAGATGGTCCGGGACCGCAGAAAGGGCGGGTGCAGCTGCGGAGGCGACTGCTCGCGCTGCTCCGGATGCGGACACTGATATTTGGAGGGAGGGCCTTTGCCCTCCCTCCTTTTTTGCGCCCTCACATTGCCTTTGCCCCGCGTCTGTGCTACACTGTGCGTAGTGTAATCCGGCAGGGAGGTCTTTTTTTTGGAACGCGATCTGACCCGCGACAGCATTCGCAAGGGACTGGTTCTTTTCAGCCTTCCGCTGATTGCGGGCAACCTGCTTCAGCAGTGCTACAATATTGTGGATACCTGGGTGGTGGGACGCTTCCTGGGCAGCGTGGCGCTGGCCGCCGTAGGCAGCGCCTTTTCGCTGATGACGCTGCTCACCAGCCTGCTTCTGGGCCTGTGCATGGGCAGCGGGGTGGTCATGAGCCAGCTTTACGGCCAGGGGGACCGCGAGGGCCTGCGCCGTGCCATGGGCAACGCCTTCGTGGGGATTGCGCTGGCGGCGCTGGCGCTGGCGGCGGCGGCTTTTGCCCTGCTGGACAGCCTGATGGTGTGGATGCGGGTGCCTGCCGAGGCCGTGGAAGATCTGCGCGGTTACCTGCAAATCATATTCTGGGGCATTGGCTTTACATTTCTGTATAACTTTTTTGCCACCGCTCTGCGCAGCGTGGGAAATTCCGCGGCGGCGCTGTGGTTTTTGCTGTGCGCTACGGTGATGAATATCGCGCTGGATTTGTGGTTTGTCACAGGCCTGGGCTGGGGGGTGGAGGGCGCCGCCCTTGCGACGGTGATCGCCCAGGCGGCAAGCGCGGCCGGGATCGTCGTGTATTCTCTCCTGAAAATGGGGGACCTGCGCCCCGGCATTCGCCACCTGAGGCCGGACGGGCCGCTTATCAGGCGCATCGCGGTGGTTTCCGTGCTCACGGGCGCGCAGCAGTCCATCATGAATTTCGGTATTCTGATGATCCAAAGCCTGGTCAACAGCTTTGGCGTAAACGTGATGGCCGCCTTCGCGGCAGGCGTGAAAATCGACGCGTTTGCCTACGCGCCCGCACAGGACTTTGCTAACGGGTTCGCCACTTTTGTGGCGCAGAATGCCGGCGCCGGCCGCGCCGACCGGGTGCGGCGGGGCCTTCGGGAAGCGGCCATGATGTCCCTGGGCTTCTGTGCGCTGGTATCGGCGGTGGTGGGGATCTTTGCCGTGCCGCTGCTGAGCATCTTCATTGATCCCTCGCAGGGCGATGTCATGGCGGTGGGTGTGCATTACCTGCGCACAGAGGGCCTGTGTTATGTGGGCATCGGCCTTTTGTTTCTGCTCTATGCCACCTACCGCGGCCTGGAGCGGGCGGGCATGAGCATCGTGCTGACCGTGATTTCGCTGGGCCTGCGCGTGGTGCTGGCCTACTGGCTGGCTCCCTCATGGGGGCTGGACGCGGTATGGTGGGCCATTCCCATCGGGTGGGCGGTGGCGGATGCGACAGGTCTGATGGCCTTAAAACATTCCATGACATCGCTAAGAACCCGTTAAAAACAGGGCGGAGTGGAAAGCAGAGGGCGCAGGCATTTCATTTTACCCCATGATATGCTATAATGATACACTGCGATTGAAATCCCTTTGATGATTTGTACCGCTTTGTGGATACGGAGGATGGATGTATGCGAATCCTGGTGGTTGGTGACGGCAAAGTAGGTCATACGCTGGCGGAACATCTCGCGCGAGAGGGGCATGACGTGGTCATTGTGGACCGCAGCGAGGAAGTCCTCCAGCGCAGCGAGGATACGCTGGATGTGCTGTGCGTGCGTGGCAATGGGGCCAACGCCGCCACTTTGGTGGACGCGGGGGCGGACAAGGCGGATATCATCATTGCCGCCACCGCCAGCGACGAAACCAACATGCTTTGCTGCCTGGTGGCCAAAAAGCTGGGAACCAAGTACTCCATCGCCCGCATCCGTGACCCTGAATACAACGACAGCCTGACGCTTTTGCAGCGCGAGATGGGCATCGACATGCCGGTCAATCCCGAGCGTGCCACCGCGCTGGAAATCAGCCGGCTGCTGCGCTTTCCCTTTGCCAGCAACATCGAATCCTTTGCCAAGGGGCGGGTGGAGATGGTGGAGTTCCGCGCGCAGGAGCACGATGTGGTGGTGGGCCACGCGCTCAAGGACCTTCCGCGCAAACTCAACGGCCTGCCCCAGGTGCTTTATGCCGCGGTGGAGCGCGAGGGAAATGTGGTGATTCCCAACGGCGATTTTATCATCCGCGCCGGTGACCGGGTGCATGTGGCCGCCGATATGGTAACCATTACCTCCTACTTCCGCTACCTGGGCAAAAACTCCCTGCGTGTGAAAAACGTGATGCTGCTGGGCGGCGGCCGCATCAGCTACTATCTGGCCAAGATGATCGTTCCCATGGGCATTCACGTGTCGATGATTGAAATCAACGAAAAAAAGGCCAATGACCTCAGCGAATCCCTGCCTGATGTCAATGTGATCTATGGCGACGGCACCGATCAGGAACTGCTGGAGCAGGAGGGCCTTCAGCAGATGGACGCCTTCGTGGCCCTGTGCGACCGGGACGAGGAAAACCTGATGACCGGTCTTTTTGCCGTCAAGGAAGGCGTGCCCAAGGTGATTGTGAAGAACAACCGCGTGGCCTATGCCGATATCATCAGCGCCATGGGTCTGGACAGCATCATCAGCCCCAAGGCCATCACCTGCGCCAACATTCTGCGCTACGTGCGCGGCAGGGGCAACGCCTACGGCACCAAGCTGGAACGCCTCTACCGCCTGGTCAATGGCAAGGCGGAGGCGCTGGAATTCATCCCCAAGGGCACGGACCCCTATATCGGCATTCCGCTGCGCAAGCTCAACATCCGCCGCGGCACGCTGGTGGCGGTCATTGTCAGGCAGGGCAAGGTGATCGTGCCTTTCGGCAACGACTACATCGAAGCCGGCGACCGTGTGGTGGTGATTGCCTGTGAAAGCGGCATCAGCGATTTGAACGAGGTTATCCGCAAATGAACAAACGACTGGTCCTGCGCCTGCTGGGCGCGATTCTGCTGATCGAGGCGCTGGCCATGGCGCCCTCGCTGGCCATTTCGCTCCTTTACGGCGACGGCGACGCCCTCGCCCTGCTGAGCAGCATGGCCCTGCTGGCGGCGCTGGGCTTCCCCGCCTGGCGGTTTGCGCATCCCAGAGAGCAAAACCTGCGCGCCCGCGAGGGCTTTCTGGTGGTGGCCCTCTCCTGGGTGCTGCTCAGCGCCTTTGGCGCGCTGCCCTTTGTGATCTCCGGCCTGATTCCCAACTATATCGACGCCTTTTTCGAGGCGGTATCCGGCTTTACCACCACGGGCGCCACGTTGATGGGCAACTTTGACGGGCTGCCCCGCGGCGTGATGTTCTGGCGCAGCTTCACCCACTGGATCGGCGGCATGGGCGTGCTGGTGCTCACCCTGGCGCTGCTGCCGCAGATGACGGGACGCTCCTCGCACCTGGTGCGGGCGGAAAGCCCCGGTCCCAGCCTGAGCAAGATCGTACCCAAGATGGGCGATACGGCCAAGATTCTCTACCTGATCTACGGCGTGCTGACCGTGATCGAGCTGGCGGCGCTCATCATCGCGGGGATGTCGCCCTATGACGCGGCCATTCATGCGATGGGCACGGCGGGCACGGGCGGCTTCAGCAACTACGGCAGCAGCGTCGGCGCGTTTGACAGCGCCGTAATTGACGCGATCATCACGTTCTTCATGGTGCTGTTCGGCATCAACTTCGCGCTGTTCTACCGCGTGCTGGTGGGCGGCTGGCGCGACGCGCTCCGCAGCGAGGAGCTGCGCTGGTATCTGGCCCTGTTTGCCGGCTCGACGCTGTTTGTGTCGCTGATGATCCTGCCTCAGTACGGCACTTTTCTCAATGCCTTGCGCTACGGCAGCTTTCAGGTGGCCACCATCATGTCCACCACGGGCTACGCCACGGCGGATTTCAACCTGTGGCCTCAGGCGGTCAAGGCGCTCATCGTGGTGCTGATGTTCATCGGCTCGTGCGCGGGCTCCACGGCAGGCGGCATCAAGGTGGTACGGGTGGGAATCCTGTGCAAGCTGGGCTGTCGTGAGGTGCGCCGCACGTTTCAGCCGCGCAAGGTGCAGGTGGTGCGCTTTGAGGGCAAGGGCGTGGAGGAAAACCGTCTCACCCAGGTATCGGCATTTTTCTTCGTCTATGTGCTGCTGGTACTGGCGGGGATGTTCCTTGTGTCGCTGGAAGGGTTGTACGACCTGGAAACCAACTTTACCGCCGTGCTCACCTGCATCAGCAACGTGGGCCCCGGCCTGGGACATGTGGGCCCGGTTGAGAACTTCTCAGGCTACGGCCCCTTTGCCAAGGTGGTGCTGAGCCTGCTGATGCTGGCCGGCAGGCTGGAGTTGTTCCCCATATTGGTGCTGTTCCATCCCTCTGCGTGGCGCAAGGGATAAACCCGTCCGGATGCGAAGGCGGCCCGGTTCTCTCCCGCTGGGGGAGGAGGGGCCGCCTTTTTTTGTCACATGTTTGTAAAAATCGCTTGCCGCAGGCCAACTTTATTTTCCAACAGGCTATACTTTCCTTGGGTTTTCATGTACAATAAGCTAGGGTAAATTCGTAACATTTCCAGCCCAAAGAGAAAGGAGAGGATGAAACTGAAACGGATCATCTGCCTTTTCATGATGTTTTTCCTGTTGTGTCCGCTCTATGCCTTTGCGGACGATTCCGGCGTGCTGGCCGAGGGTGAACTGAATGAGTGGGTCGTCAAGGTACTGCGCGACAGCGCTGCCGGGCAGCCTATCAACGCGCCGGTGGGGGAGGAATCCCACACGGAGGACGGCTACGCCTTTATCTATGACTTCGCTACCCTGTATTACGACAAGCCCGTGCTGGATCAGGACAGCGTGCTCCTGGCCGTGTCCGTGACGGACGAGGCGTATCCCGGCCCGCGCGGTATTAAGCTGGGCGACGCGCAGAGCGTTTTGATCGATACCTATGGCTGGCAGAATCCCACGCTGGTGGGCGACGGGATTTTTGCCGCCTTCTACCGCCTCAACAGCCTTCCCCAGTCCGCCTACTGGAGCTGGGCGCAGCTGGACGGCGCCGGCGCAATCACGGGCGTGCAGTGCGCCATCCATGTGCAGGTGTCCGACGGGCGCTATACCGATGCGGGCGTGGTGTACTCTCTGGAGGGTGGCGTGGTGACGGCCATCCGCGTCTATGGGCTCAGCAGCTTCATCAGCGCCGATGAGGTGCGCGGCAACCTGGAGGCGGTCGAAAGCGTGCAGACGGCAGCCAGCGGGGACACCGTGGACGACGTGCCGGACGTAACGCTGAGCGCTGCGACCGTGGCGGCCAATCAGGCGCAGCCCTTTGGGCTGAAGGACCTGTCTTTTTCGGGAATGGATTATGCAACGCTGACGTTGGAGGGGGCGAAGGCGGCGCTGGGTGAGCCCGCAGGCCAGACCGCCGCGGAGGATGCGGCGGGCGGCACCTACCTGAATCTGACCTGGAGCGGCGTGGAGCTGATTTGGCTGGAGGAGGCGGCAGGCGGCCGTGCGCAGTCCCTGCGGGTCTCAAACGCCCAGACGGAGGGACCCCGCGGGCTGAAAGCGGGCATGACCTTTGAGGAGGCGTCCTCGCTGTTCCTCAGCGAGGGCAAGCCGGGTGTGCTCTACGGCCAGCCAGGGGATACGGACTACGGCGAAGCAGTCAACGAAGGAACCCAGACGCTGCTGACCTACTATACAGCCGCAGAATCTGCACAGAGCGCCGGAAGCTATGTGCTGCAGCTTGTCTTTGAAAACGGCGCGCTCAAGGAGTGGGTGCTTTCCACCTCCGAGATGCGCTGGACCCTGTAACCCTTTGGACCCCGATGCTGGGAGGAACGGCCATGAAGATTGATCTCACCTGTCCTGTTGAGCTCTGGCAATATGCCATGCCCACCGAAGATGACGCCGACTGCACCTTTGTCATGAACAACCTCAGCGACAAGGTCGTGGTGTCCGTCCAGGTGACCCTCAAATGCTTTGACAAGGAGGACATGCTTCTCTTTTCACAGACGGAGCGCATCCAGGGCCTCAAGGCCGGGGTGGGCGAACGGTTCAGCATCATGCTGTTGCCCTCCCAGTGGCGAGACGTGGAGGGCGTTGATCTGGTGATCGAAAAGGTCTGGTTCGACGATTCCACCATCTGGCGGAGGGGCAACGCGCCCTTGACGTATTACAAATCCAACGCCCTGCCGGGCGGCCGCGCGCTGGACCAGCTGCGCTTTGTGGCCGGCAAGGACGCGGTGGGGTATCCCTGCGTGCAGGATCAGGTATGGCTGTGTGTATGTGGCCGTGCCAACGCGCTGGAAAGCGACCGCTGCTGCCGCTGCGAGCGGCGGCGCGACGCGGTGTTTGCCAGCTACAGCCCGGAAAATGTAGCCCATGTCATCGCCGCTCATGAGCAGAAGCTGGCCATGGCGGCCCGCAAGGCCCGCGAGGAAAACAATCTGGTCATCGAAAAGCAGGAGGTCCAGCGCGCATCCAAACGCCGCCGTCGCCGCATGACGGTCTGGATTGCGAGCCTGTCGGCGGCCGCGGTGGCGCTGGCTGCCGTGATCGTTCTGTGGGTTGTGCCCGCGGTGCGCTACCAGTCGGCCATGGGGCTGATGAACGGCGGGCAATTCGACGAGGCGCGGGCGGCTTTCAGCGCGATGGGCGATTACGGTGACGCGAAGGAGCAGCTGGCCGCGTGCGATTATCAGGAGGCCCTTTCCCTGCTGGAGACGGGCGGTGTGGATGCGCTTGTGCAGGCGGAGGCGGACTTTGCCGCCCTGGGCGATTATCAGGACAGCGCGGAAAGGCTCAAGCAGGCCACCTATGCGCTGGGACAGGCCTATCTGGAAGAGGGAAGCTATGAACTGGCCGCCGACCGTTTCCTCTCCCTGGGCGATTATCAGGACAGCGCGGAGAAGGTCAAGCAGGCCACTTACCAGCAGGCACAGGCGCTTTACGACAGCGGCAACTATGCCGTAGCACGCGTGCTGTTCCAGGGCCTGGCGGACTACAGCGATGCCGCCGACCGCGCCCAGGCCTGCACGTATCAGGAGGGCAAAGCCCTCTACGATGCGGGCGACTATGCGGGGGCCGCAGCGGCGCTTGCTCCGCTGGGTGAATACGAGGACGCGGTGCAGCTGGTGAATCAGTCCAACTACGCCCTGGCGGAGGAGAAGCTGGCCCAGGGACTGGGCGAGGAAGCGGGCCGCCTGTTTCTGGCGGCCGGGGATTATTCCGACGCAGCCGCCCGCGGAAACGACTGCATCTATCAGGCGGCGCTGGCCGCCAAGGAAGCCGGCGACTACGACAAGGCCACCGAGCTGTTTACCCTGATTATCGGTTATCTGGACAGCGAAGGGCAGATTCAGGACTGCCTCTATCAGCAGGCGGCGGCGCTGAGGGACGGAGGAGACTACGCCGGCGCCATCGCCCTGTTGGAGATGGGCGGCACGCCCCGCAGCGAGGACGCGCAGCAGCTCTATTACGAATGCAACTATGAGCTGGCCATGGACGCCATCGAGGCGGAGGATCTGGAGCGCGCTCAGACCCTGCTGGAAAACGTGGACAACTACAAGGACAGCGAAAAACAGCTCAACGCCGTTCGCTACGAACTGGCCGAAGCCGCCCTCGCGGCGGAAAACTATGCGGACGCGCGCATCCTTTATAACGCGCTGGGCTCCTATAAGGACAGCGAAACCAAGCTCAAGCAGTGCAGCTACGCCATTGCCAGCGCGGCGCTCGCGGCGGGGGACTATGCCACGGCAATCTCCGGCTTCGAGGCCCTGGGAAATTATCAGGACAGCCCCGCCATGTTTGAGGAGGCGGCCTATCAGCAGGCCCTTGCATTAAAGGCGGCGGGAGATACCCAGGGCGCGGCGGAAGTGCTGGCGGAACTGCCCGACAGCGACCGCGCCAAGGCCGAGCTGATCTCCATCCAGCTGGATCATGGGGCCGAACTGGAGGCGGCGGGTGATTACGCGGCGGCGGCAGAGGTGTACGCGGCCATTGAGGACAGCGAGGAGGCACAGGAGCGTTACAACGCCTGTCTGTACACCCAGGCCGAGCAGCTGCGCGACGCGGGCGACCTGACCGCCGCGGGTGCGGCCTTCGAGGCCCTGGGCGACTACCGCGACGCCGCTGAACAGAGCGAGTCCTGCTACGAAACCTACTTTGGCAACGTTGCGCAGACCGCTCGTGATGCCATGGAGCAGCAGGACTATCCCGCGGTGATCGCCGCCCTGGAGGGGTTCTCCATGGATGACCTCACAGGCAGTTACGCCGATCTGCCGGAAATCTACAATGAGGCCTGCTATCAGTACGCGGAGCAGCTGTACCGTGAGGGCAAGCCCTATGAAGCCCTGCCCTATTACCAGCGCGTGGGCGACTACCGCGATACGGCTGAAAGCAAGCTGGAACGGCGAGCCTATCTGATTCTGGGCGAATGGACCTCCACCACCGGCAAGACCGCCACCTTCCGGACGGATGGCACCTGCGACCTGATGGGTGAGACGCTCCATTTCTATGTGAGCAACTTCAGCCTCTACACCGGCGAGACCGAGGACGATATGACGATCACGCACAAGCTCAGCAGCATTGACAAAACCTCCATGAGCCTGCGCGACATCCGCGATGGACAGGATGTGGTGTATAAATTCTCCCGCGTGGGGGAATGGACTTTGCCGGAGGAAACCGCTGCGCCTGAAACGACGCCTGCCCCGCCTGCGGAGGCGGGCGCGGAGGGTACGCCCGCGCCGGAAGATGAGGACGGCTCGGAAACCGCTTCCGTCCCGGAAGGGGAATCAGGCGAGGAGGCAACGACTCCGCCCGCTACGGAGGCCGTGAATGACGCGGACGAATAACCCCGCCCATGCGCGCGAAGACACGTATCCCCGCAAGCTGGAAATTGGCGTGCTCTACGGATTTCGGGCGCTGATGGTGCTGGCGGTGGTGAACTACCACATCTGGCAGCAGAGCTGGCTTTCCCAGCGCGTGAGCCTGCTGGGACTGTCGACGGATTTTGACTTCTTCACCCGTTCGAGCTACCTGTTTGTGGACGGGATGATCCTGCTCAGCGGCTTTCTGCTCTATCTGCCCTATGCGCGGCAGACGCTGGAGGGCACCCCAGTCCCGAAAACCGGGCGGTTTTACCTCAACCGCCTTTTGCGCATCGTGCCCAGCTACCTGGCGGCCGTGCTGCTGGCGCTGGTATGTTTCGCGTTGCCCCAGGGGGCTTACGTTACCTCCGGCGCCATGGCCAAGGATGTTGCGGCGCACCTTACGTTCACCTTCCTGTTCTGGCCGGAAACGTACCTCTATACGCCCCTCAACGCGGCCCTGTGGACGATTGCGGTAGAAATGCAGTTCTACCTGCTCTTCCCCTTCCTCGCCCGGGCAGCACAGAAAAAACCGGCCATCACGCTGCCGGTCATGGCGGTGTTGGGCTGGGGGTGGCGGCTTGGCGTGGCGCATTTTGCCCAGGATACGGGCATGCTTATCAACCAGATGCCCGCGTATCTGGACGTATATGCCCTGGGTATGCTGGGGGCAATGGCCTATCTGCGCATGCGGCGCGCCTGGGAGCACATGCGGCCTGCCCGGCGGCGCGCGCTCAGCTGGGCGTGCGTGGCGGGATTTGCAGTGGGCGTAGCCGTGGTGCTGGCCATTCTTCGGGCGCAATCGACGGCCAGCGCGGCCGGGCAGCGGGCGTTGCATCTGTCGCAGATGGAGATGCGCCTGCCCCTGACGCTGGTTTTGCTGGGAGCCATGCTGTGCGCGGCGCATATGCCCCGCGTTTTGCAAAAGGTGCTGGATAACCGGCTCATGCGCTTTTTATCGGCCATATCCATGAACCTCTACATCTGGCATCAGATTCTCTCCGTGCAGATGCGCGTGGCCTGGTTCCCGGACGCGAACACCTTGCACATCACCCCCGTGCAGCAGCGGGCTTATTCGCTGCTGTGTTTCAGTGTGGCCATACTTGTGGCGATGGCCGCCACCTATGGGCTGGAACAGCCCGCGGCCAAGGCGGTCAACGCCTGGATCAAACGATTGGGAAGGAAGCGAAACCATGAAGGACCCCAGATTGGAAACCCTTGCCCGCCAGCTGATTCGCTATTCGTGCGCCCTCAAGCCGGGCGAGCGCGTGCTAATCGAGAATTTTGGCGTAGAGCCGGAGGCAGTGACGGCACTGATTCGTGAGGCATATGCGGCAGGCGCAGAGCCGATCGTCATTTTGCGTGACATGAGGGTTCAGCGCGCGCTGATGCTGGGCGCAACGGCTGAGAAATGGGATGAAGAAGCCCGTGTGGATGCCGACCGCATGCGTGCCGTAGACGCCTATATCGGCCTGCGGGCGGGTACAAACGCCTACGAGCAGGCCGATGTGCCGCCGGAGAAGCAGCGCCTGTACATGCAGCATTACAGCCAGCCTGTGCACAGCCTGATCCGTGTGCCGGATACGCGCTGGGTCGTGCTGCGCTATCCCACCCCGGCCATGGCCCAGCAGGCGGGCATGAGCACCGAGGCGTTTGAGGACTTCTACTTTGACGTGTGTACTCTTGATTATAACAAGATGAGCCATGCGATGGATGCATTGGCCGCCCGCATGGAGCGCACCAATGAAGTACACATCAAGGGAACCGGCACGGACTTGCGCTTTTCCATCGCCGGAATGCCGGCGATCAAGTGCGATGGCAAGCTCAATATCCCCGATGGGGAAATCTACACCGCGCCCGTGCGCGACAGCGTGAACGGGGTGCTCCAATACAACACGCCCAGCCTCTATCAGGGGAATGTGTTTGAACGCACGCGCCTGACCTTCCGGGACGGAAAGATCATGGAAGCGACCAGCACCGATACCGTGCGCAGCAATCAGATTTTCGACACCGACGAAGGTGCGCGCTATATTGGGGAGTTTGCCATCGGCGTCAATCCCTATATTACCCGCGCCATCAAGGACACCCTGTTTGATGAAAAGATTGCCGGCAGCTTCCACTTCACCCCCGGCAACTGTTATGACGAGTGCCCCAACGGCAATCACAGCGCCATCCATTGGGATCTGGTGTGCATCCAGACGCCTGAATATGGCGGCGGGGAAATGTATTTTGACGGCGAGCTGATCCGAAAGGACGGGCTGTTTGTTCCGGAGGACCTGCAGGCCCTCAACCCTGAAAATCTCAAATAAGCAAAGAACCGCCCCCGGCCAAGATGCGCCGGGGGCGGTTGTATAAGCTTAGCGGCAGAACTTTTCAATATAGGCGTCCAGACATTTCTGGATGACGTCGCGCGCCGCGTCTTTCCCGCGAAGCTCGTCCACCACGGTTTCCTTTCCCTCTAGGTTTTTATAGACGGAGAAAAAATGGCTGATTTCCGTGAACAGGTGCGCGGGAAGCTCGCTCACATCGTGGTAGGAGTTGTAGGACGGGTCCTGAAACGGGATGGCGATGATCTTCTCGTCCAGGCGGCCCTGGTCCAGCATGGTGATCACGCCGATGGGATAGCAGCGCACCAGGCTCAGGGGCTGGATGACCTCACTGGAGAGCACCAGCACATCCAGAGGGTCGTTATCATCTGCGTAAGTGCGGGGGATCAAGCCATAATTGGTGGGATAATGCGTGGAGGTATAGAGGATGCGGTCCAGAATCAGATGGCCCGTTTCCTTGTCCAGCTCGTATTTCTTTTTGCTCCCTTTTTCGATTTCGATTACAGCGATAAAATCGTCCTTGGTAATGCGGGAAGGGGAAATATCATGCCAGATATTGCTCATGTCAGTCACCAGCCTCTCGGATCGTTGTCAGTGGTATTGTAACAAGCATGACGGGATTTGTAAAGCCATTCAACGGCGTCTTGTGGTATACTGGAACTGATCCCAATGCAAGGAGGCGTTTCAAATGACCAGAAGGACAAAAACGATGATCCTTTCGATATGTCTGATTGCGGCGCTGATGCTGACCGCATGCCAGACCCATGTAGACAGCGATCCCTGGCCTGCCAGTGATGGCGTGACGGCTACGGACGCACCTGAAACAACACAGGACGCAGGCAGCACGCAGGACAGCGCGCAGACCCTGCCCACAGAGGTGCCGCAGCCGGAAGGTGAACCCGGGCTGAATGGCTGATATACGACGGACCCCGCCGCAGCATCGCGCTGCGGCGGGGTTGTTTGTGTTCCTGTCCATGCGGTATCAAAAAAGCGCGTCCGCTTTCGCGGACGCGCCTGAACGCATCTTACTCGATGACCTTGGACACGACGCCGGAGCCGACCGTGCGGCCGCCCTCGCGGATAGCGAAGCGCAGGCCCTGCTCGATGGCGATGG
>NBJMC04201__coassemble_649_pt1 | contig 23764 bp, 13 predicted proteins | sample NBJMC04201__metabat2_low_PE_017 | metagenome-assembled genome bin NBJMC04201 | reverse complement strand
GAACGGCAAAATTTTTTACACTTCTATTACTTCTTTATCGCACATCAGTAAAGTCCCAGGGCATCAAGCAACTCATGGCGGGCGGCGGGATGGCGCTCATCGGCACCATGCTGATCCCGCTGCTCAAGGGCTTGTTCGGCTGATCCAAAGACCATCCCGGCGGCCTCCCGTATAACGCGGGAGGCCGTCAGAAAGGAGGAAACGGTTGGACTTTATCTGGAACAGGATCACGGATTGGCTCAAGGAGATTCTGGTAGGCGGCATCATGGGAAACCTTCAGGGGTTGTTCGATCAGGTAAACACCCAGGTGGCCGGAATCGCCGGACAGGTCGGCACGACACCGCAGGCATGGAACGGCGGCGTGTACAGCATGATCCGCAGCCTGTCCGATCAGGTGATTCTGCCCATCGCGGGCGTGATCCTCGCCATCGTGATGACGATGGAGCTTTTGCAGCTGGTGATGGAAAAGAACAACATGCATGACTTCGAGACCTGGGTGTTCTTCAAATGGATGTTCAAAACGTTCTGCGCCGTCATGATCGTAACCAACACCTGGGATATCGTGATGGGCGTGTTTGATCTGGCGCAGGGCGTGGTCAACGCGGCGGCGGGTGTGATCTCGTCGGACACGTCGCTGGAGCTGGGCGAAGTCGTTGCAAATCTGGAGGCGCGGCTGATGGAGATGGAGATCGGGCCGCTGCTGGGGCTTTGGTTCCAGAGCCTGTTCGTAGGGGTCACGATGAACGCGCTGACCATCTGCATCTTTGTGGTAATCTACGGCCGCATGGTGGAGATCTACACCGTCACGTCCCTTGCACCGCTGCCCATGGCTACCATGATGAACCGGGAATGGGGGCAGATGGGACAGAATTACCTGCGGTCGCTGTTTGCGCTGGGCTTTCAGGCGTTCCTGATCATCGTGTGTGTGGCGATCTACGCGGTGCTGGTGCGCTCCATCGCCACGGACGGGGATGTGGCGTCCGCCATCTGGACCTGCATTGGCTACACGGTGCTCCTGTGCTTCACGCTTTTCAAGTCCGGCAGCGTCGCAAAGGGAATCTTCGGGGCGCATTAGCCTTTTCGCCTGCCCGGTTTCATGGTACAATGCGGGCAGGGAGGATGCTGCCATGAACGATCAGGATTCTGTCCGGTTGCCTAAGAAATGGGATGACGATGACGAAGCTCGTGCCCTGATGGAGACTGCTCTTGAACTGATGGATGAAATCAATAAGGGACGTATCTCCGGCGAAGAGCGGGGCTGGATTGATGCCGAGGTGGTGGAGGACCTACTTGTCGGTCAGGCCGATAAGAGCGCGTTCAGCCAGAAAAAACTACGACATGAGCCTTGTGTTTCCACCAGACTGTGTGAGGCGGAAACGGAAGCTGCCAAGATAAACGAACGCTTTTCACACGAGGATGCGATGGCTGATTTGCGCGCGAAGCTGAAAGAAAACCGTCCCTGACTCCCATATGTTTCCCCGGCGCCTCTTGCGAGGCGCTTTTTTCTACCCCCCAGGACCCAATCAAAGGAGGGATTCATTGGCCTACGTTTCCGTTCCCAAGGACCTGACAAGAGTCAAGAGCAAGGTAATCTTCAACCTCACCAAGCGGCAGATCGTCTGCTTCGGTGGCGGCGCGCTGATCGGCGTGCCGCTTTTCTTTTGGCTCCGGCCGGGGCTGGGCGCAAGCCCCGCGGCCATCTGCATGATGCTCGCAATGCTCCCGTTTTTTCTGCTGGGCCTGTACGAAAACAACGGCAGGCCGCTTGAAAAGGTGCTGCGCGACGTGGCGGACACGCTCGTCCGCCGCCCGAAAGCCCGGCCTTACCGGACCAATAACGTCTACGGCGCGCTGATGCGCCAGGAAGCCATCGACAAGGAGGTGCGAAAGCCCGGCGCCCGCAAGCTCACCCGCGAGGAAAAGGAACAGATCAAAGCCGTCATTCGGAAAAACCGCCCCAACGGCCGGCAGCCGGGCAGCGCGCAAGAGACCATCCCGTATGACCGCATCTGGCCGGACGGCATCTGTCTGGCGCGTGGCTGGTACACAAAGACGCTTCAGTTTCAGGACATCAACTACCAGCTTTCGCACAATGACGCCAAAAGCGCCATCTTCGAGGGCTGGTGCGATTTCCTCAACTACTTCGACAGCTCCATCCATCTCCAGTTTTCCTTTCTGAACAGGAACGCCGACGCGGACCGCTTTGAAAACTGCATCCATATCCCCGTTCGCAGGGATGGGGCGGAAAGGATCAGGAGCGAATACGCGCAGATTCTCAGCAATCAGCTTGCCAGAGGCAGCAACGGCATCGAAAGGGTCAAGTACCTGACCTTCGGCATCCGGGCGGACAGTCTCAAGACGGCCAGAGCGCGCCTTGACCGAATCGAGCTGGACGTTCTGGCCAACCTCAAGCGCATGGGCGTCGCCGCGTCTCTGCTTGATGGCCGGGAGCGGCTGCATCTTCTGCACCGCATCTTCCACACCGATACGCAGGAACCGTTCCGTTTCGAATGGGAGTGGCTTGCGCCCTCCGGGCTGTCCACCAAAGATTTCGTGGCTCCATCGTCCTTCGCCTTTGGCGAAAGCCGCCGCTTTCGCATGGGCGGCACGCTGGGGGCGGCAAGCGTCCTGCAAATTCTCGCGCCGGAGCTCAACGACCGCATGCTGGCCGATTTTCTGGACATCGACGCAAGCCTCATCGTCACCATGCACATCCAGTCCATCGACCAGAACGCGGCCATCAAGCAGATCAAGCGCAAAATCACCGATCTGGACAAGACCAAGATGGAGGAGCAGAAGCGGGCGGTGCGCGCCGGGTACGACATGGACATCCTGCCCAGCGACCTGGCCACCTACGGCGCGGAGGCCAAAAAGCTGCTGGAGGATCTGCAAAGCCGAAACGAGCGCATGTTTCTGGTCACGTTTCTGGTGCTCAACACCGGTACGAACCGGCAGGCGCTTGAGAACATGGTCTTTCAGGCGCAGGGCGTGGCGCAGAAATACAACTGCCAGCTCACCCGCCTGGACTTCCAGCAGGAGAAGGCGCTGGCGGCCTCGCTGCCGCTGGGCGTAAACGAGCTGGAAATTCAGCGAGCGCTGACCACCAGCTCCACGGCCATCTTCGTGCCCTTCACCACGCAGGAGCTGTTCCAGACCACGGGCGAGCCGATGTATTACGGCCTCAACGCCCTGTCCAACAACATGATCATGGCCGACCGCAAGCAGCTCAAGAACCCCAACGGGCTGATTCTGGGTACGCCGGGCAGCGGCAAATCGTTCAGCGCCAAGCGTGAGATCACCAACTGCTACCTGCTGACAGACGACGACATCCTCATCTGCGACCCGGAGGCTGAATACGCGCCGCTGGTGGAGGCGCTGCATGGACAGGTCATCCGAATTTCGCCCTCCAGTCCCCACCGCATCAATCCCATGGACATCAACCTCAACTACTCCGAAGACGCCAACCCGATCTCGCTCAAATCGGATTTCATTCTCGGCCTGTGCGAGCTGATCGTGGGCGGACGAAACGGCCTGATGCCCATCGAAAAGACCGTGATCGACCGCGCCGTGCGCATGGTGTACCGCCGGTATCTGGCGGACCCACGCCCCGAAAACATGCCCGTGCTGGGCGATCTGTACAACGCCCTTCGCAGCCAGCGGGAAGCCGAGGCGAAAAACATCGCCACGGCGCTGGAAATCTACGTGTCCGGCTCCCTCAGCGTCTTTAACGGCCAGACCAACGTGGACATCACCAGCCGCCTTGTCTGCTATGACATCAAGGCGCTGGGCAAGCAGCTCAAGCAGCTGGGCATGCATATCGTCCAGGATCAGATCTGGGGCCGCGTAACGGCCAACCGCTCCGCGGGCAAGGCAACCTGGTGTTATCTGGACGAGTTCCACCTCCTGCTCAAGGAGGAGCAGACCGCGGCGTACAGCGTCGAGATTTGGAAGCGTTTCAGGAAATGGGGCGGTGTGCCAACAGGGATCACCCAGAACGTCAAGGACCTGCTTTCCTCCCGCGAGGTGGAGAACATCTTTGAGAACTCCGACTTTATCTACATGCTCAATCAGGCCGCCGGGGACCGGGAAATCCTCGCATCCAGGCTCGGTATTTCGCCGCATCAGCTCTCCTATGTCACCCATTCGGGGGAAGGCGAGGGACTGCTGTTCTACGGCAACGTGATTCTGCCCTTTGTGGATCATTTCCCCAGGGACACCGAGCTCTACCGCCTGCTCACCACCAAACCAGACGAGGTACGAAGGGAGGCGAAGGCATGAACGCAGCGGCATGGCTGGCGGTTCTCCTGGGATGGGGCCTTTTGAGCTGGTTGTTTCTGGGCGTGGCGCGCCTGGCGGCGCAGGCCGACCGGGAGACGGAAAGGGCGTTTCAGACCATGATCCGGCAGCAGCGCGGAAAGGAGGACATGGATGGACGAAAGCCGCCTGAAGTTTGCGGAGGATGAACAGCCGCCCGCCGGACAGGAGGCCCCCGCGCGCCGGATGGAGGCCGCCGCGCCAAAGCCCGGCGCGGGCCGTCCCACTAAGCGCAGACGCATGGAGATCGCGCGCGCCGCCGGGGCCCGCCTGCAAACGGAGAAACCGCGTCAGACTTCCTCCCGGCTCATCCATGAGGCGCTGCCCCAGGCCGGAGAGGAAGTCCACCGGCAGATTCGCCGCGTGGAGGATGACAACACCGGCGTACAGGCGGCGCATGAGACGGAGCAGGGCGCGGAAAGCGGCATGGGGCTGGTTGTCCGAAGCGCCCGGAGGGCAAGGCTGAACGCATCCCGCCACACGGAGCAGGCTGCGCAAGCCGTCCGCCCGCAGGCTCCGTCCTCCAGCAACCCGCTTTCCCGCTGGCGGCAGAAGCGGGCCATCCGCCGGACGTACATGACGGGACAGGCGGCGGGCGAAACGGCGCGGAGCGCGGCGCAGGCCGGCGGCGCAGTCGCCCGCGCGAAGCGAGGAGTGAAAGCCCTGGTCGCGCGCAGCCGGAAAACGTATCTTCTGGCGGGTGCGCTGGTGGCTCTCCTCGCCTTTGTGATGAACGGCCTGTCCTCCTGCGCCCCGCTGGTGCAAAGCGCGATGCAGTCCCTCGTGATCGCCGCCTACCCCGCCGGGGACGAGGACCTGCTGGCGGCGGAGCGGTACTACGCGAATTTGGAGAAGGAACTGCAAAATGAGCTGAACCATTATGCTTCCCATCATCCCGACTTTGATGAATACCGCATCGAAGCAGACGATATCTGGCACGACCCCCATGCGCTCATGGCGTTGATCTCCGCGCACGCGAACGGGGAATGGACCGTCGATGACGCATATGGCTACATGGACCGGCTGTTTGAAAAGCAGTACATCCTGACCGAAGATATTGAGGAGGAAACCCGCTACCGCCGGGAATGGGTCACGCGCTACCGCAGGGAGGAGGACGCGGAGACAGGGGAAGTAACCTGGGTTCCCTATCAGGTGGAGGAGGACGTGCCCTACACCTACCGTATTTGCACCGTCACGCTGGATAACTTCAACCTCTCCCACCTGCCCTTCTACGTACTGTCCCGCGAGGGGGTGGGGCGCTATGCCATGTACATCTCCGTGCTGGGCATGCGCGAGGACCTGTTCCGGGGCAACCCCTACGCTTCCACGCTGCGCGAGCCGGGCGAATACGACATCCCGGCGGATGTTATGGAGGATGAAACCTTTCGCCGGCTGATCGAGGAGGCGGAGAAGTACATCGGCTATCCCTATGTATGGGGCGGCGACAGCCCGGAAACCAGCTTTGACTGCTCCGGGTTCATCAGCTACGTCTTTGCGGCCAGCGGTGTCAGGGACGTGGGCCGGCTGGGCGCGACCAGCCTGTACGGGCGCTGCATGCCCATCGCGCCCCAGGAAGCGCGGCCCGGCGACCTGATCTTCTTTGAAGGGACCATTTCCGGGGAGGAGGGCATCACCCATGTGGGGCTGTATGTGGGCGGGAATCACATGCTGCACTGCGGCTCGCCCATCGGGTATGCGGACCTCACAGATTCCTACTGGCAAAATCACTTCTATGGCTACGGCAGACTGTACGAGTAAAGAAAGGAGAAAACATGGAGAAAAGCAAGCTGGAAAAATACCGCGAGGAACGCGCGCGGCATCTGGAGAAGATTGCGGACCTGCAAAAGCGGGTACGGGCGCTGGACCAGCGCATCATGGAAAACGAAAGCATGGAGATTCGCGCCCTGATGCGCAGCGAGAACGTGACGCTGGAGGAGCTGACGGCGCTGGTGCGCAGGATGCAGCAGCAGCACCGTCAGCCGGTGGAAAATACCGCTCCGGCCCACGAAGAACCGCCGTACCAGCGGCTCGCCTACGCGGCTACCTTCCCGGATTGGAAGGGGGAAAACGAATGAGGAAACAGCGGACATTCATCCGCCTGATGGCGCTGCTTCTTCTGCTGCCGGTGCTTCTGACGGCGGCCTGTTCCTTTGCGGCCATGGCGGAAGGCGAGGTGATTCTGGAGGACCCGGCTTTGATTGGCGATCTGGAGGACGCCATGGCGGACCTGGTGATGGAGTCCGTTAAGCAGACAGAGGGAGAACCGGCTCCTACGCAAGAGACGGCCGCAGAACCGTCTGTGGAACCCTCGCAGGAACCGACCGTCGAGCCGTCCACGCAACCCTCGCAGGAACCGACCGCCGAGCCGTCCGCGCAACCCTCGCAGGAGCCGACCGCCGAGCCGTCCGCGCAACCCTCGCAGGAACCGACCGCCGAGCCGTCCGCCCAGCCCACGCAGGAGCCCACCGTCGAGCCATCCGTGCAGCCCACGCAGGAGCCCACCGCGGCTCCTGCGGCAAGCTATGAAATTGAGATGGAGGCTCCTTCCGGCTGGTATCTCAATCGCGCCGTGATGGAGATCACGGTCCGGGACCTGGGTGGCACGGGCTGGGCCGCCGTGCGCATCAGCGTGGGCGGAAAGACGCTCATTGACGGGCCGCTGCCCTCCGGCCACGTCTGGATCGACCTGCTGGAAAACAGCGAGGTAGAAGTCATTGTAACCGACCCCTATGGCGAGGCGCACCGCAAGAGCCTGCCGGTCAACTGCATTGACAACACCCGTCCCACCCTCAAGGCGAGCGTTAAGGGCGAATACCTGCACATCGAAGCCGCCGACGCGCAATCCGGCGTGGCCGCGGTACAGGTCAACGGCACGTCCTACACGGAGCTGTCGGGCGGCACGCTGAGCATCCATCTCAAGCAATACGCGGACGCCTATGAGCAGTTGCTGGTGCAGGCGGTGGACCGTGTGGGCAACGTGAGCAAGGCCATCGCGGTGGCCAACCCGTTCTTTCACGACACGCCCGCGGCCGCTTCCCCTACCGCCGCGCCGACCGCCGTGCCCACGCGAAAGCCTGGGTCCTCCGGCAGTGGGTCCAGCAGCGGGTCCGGCGGGAGCCGCGCCACGCCCAAACCGACGGCAACGCCCCTTCCGACCGTGGCCCCAACCGTGACGGCGGCGGTTCTGCCCACACTCCTGCCGGTGACCGGGCCATTGGGGATGCCCTTTACCCAGGCGGGCAACGCCTTTACCCGCGATCTGCTCTACGACCGCTACACCAACAAGCAGTTCATCGCCATCGAGACGCGCGGCGGCGATGTGTTCTACATGGTGATCGACTACGACAAGCCGCTGGACGAGGACGGGGAACAGTATGAAACCTACTTTCTCAACCTCGTGGACAGCCGGGACCTGCTGGACATCGTGGACGAAAGCCTGATCGAGCCGGAGATCGTCTACGTCACGCCGGAGCCTACGGTCCCAGCCACGCCGCAGCCGGTTTCCGGGCAGGAGCCAAAGGACGCGGGAGCAGCGCCCCTGCTGGGGCTGGCCGGGCTGCTGGCTGTCGCGGGCGGCGGGGCGCTGGCGTATGTCAGACTGAAAAAAACCGGCAAAAACCGCAAACCGGCATATGATTATGCGCTTGACGATGAGGAGGACGAGGAGAATGACGAAAAGCGCTAGGGAAGTGCGAAGGCGACCTTCACGGCACTCCCCTCTGCTGCCTATAATACCGCTTGTCGCGGCGCTGCTGCTGTTGGCGGGCATGGGGGCTATCCTGATGCCCGTTTTGCAGATGGACCGGGAGATTCGCAGGGATGTGGAGGAATATGCGCAGCTTCGGGAAACGGCAAGTCTTCCCGCCGAAGCGCCTTCCCGGCCGCCCGATGCGGATGCCGAAGGAAACCCGCTTGCCTGCCGGGTCCAGCCATCTGCCGCGCCCCCTGACCGGTTCACCGGAGCGGACCTTGCGGCGTGTCAGGCGCAGAACGAAGATTTTATCGCATGGCTGTCCATCCCCGGAACGCCCATCGACTATCCCGTTGTGCGTACCGGCGATTCGGATTATTACCTGAACCACACGTTTTCAGGCCGCAAGAGCTATCTGGGCACGCTTTTTTCCCTCGAAGGGACGGACTACGAAACGCCCGGACGCAATATCGGCATCTACGGCCACCATATCCGCAGCAGCGGCGAAGCAATGTTTTCGCCGCTGCTTTCGTATAAGGACCCGGAGTTCTGCGCCGCTCACGCCGTGATCTATCTGGATTCCCTGTATCACAGCGCGGCCTACCGCGTCTTTGCCGCCGTCAACCTGCGAAGCGGCGAGTGGGACCCCGCCACGGCCCGCTTTGCCGGGGACGAGGACTTTCTTGCCTTTGTCCGTCGGGCACGGGCGCAGGCGCTGTACGATACGGGCATCGAACCCGGCGCGGAGGATGAAATTCTGACGCTCATCACCTGTGACCGAAGCTATAGCGACCCCGGCGGGCGGTTGGTGGTCATGGCCGTCCGGGAATACTGAAGGAGGAATGAAAGATGAATCATAAACCACGCACAAGACTGGCCGCGCTGCTTCTGGCCTGTCTCCTGCTGTGCCCTTCGCCGGGCAGGAGCGAAGCGGCGGTGCAGACAGACGTGCCGGTGCCGCAAGAAGCGGCGATACCGGCAGAAGAAACGCTGGAGTCGCAGGAAACCGTGCAGGAGCCGGCTGCAACGCCGGCAGAGGAAGCGGCGCAAGAAGTGGAGCCTACGGAAGCACCTGCACTTCCTACAGAGGAACCTATGCCGGAGCCAACCGAGGCTCCACCGGCAGAAACGGCACTTCCAACGCAGGAACCAACGCAGCCTCCTGCACAAGCCCCGACCGAAGCACCGCCGGCTTCGACAGAAGAACCAGCTCCCACAGATGTGGTCCCCCTGCCGCTCTCCCTGCAAGACGCCATGGCCCAGCGTGGTTTCGCCTATGTGCTGGCTGCGGCTATCCCTCTGTATGCCGCGCAGGACCTCGCCGAACCCGCCTATTGCATGGCGCAGGAAACGGCGGTGCTGCTGGTCCATCGCCTTGTGCCCGAAAGGTTTGCCGAGGTCTGGCTGCTTAACGAAAGCTATGAGCTCATCACAGCCTATACCGCCGTGGACGCGCTGCCCGAAGCTGCGCTGTCCGATCAGGAGGTTGCCGCGCTGGCCGGTGAACGCCCGTCGGCCCTGACGGCGGATGAACGCCTTGTCTTTGTTGTGCCGGGATATGTGCCCGCGCAGGAACCCGTTCCTGAGCCGGGTGCAGCGGAGACTGTGACCCCCTCCGCAGAGCCGGAAGCCGCCGAAACCACGTCTGTGCAGCCCGGCGCGTTTGTACAGGTGAGCACCCAAACCAATGTCTATACCGACATTGATTCGAGCGGCATGGATGCGGACAGTCTGTGGGCCGGATGCTTCACACAGGACGCAACCGTGCAGGTAGAAGAAACCCTCCAGGATGCCCTCGGTCGCTGGTGGTACCGGGTGCGCTACCTGTACGGCGACGATTTTGCCGACGGTACGCTCAAGTGGACGGAACAGGGAACGCTCTGGGTGCTTGCGCAGGAAACCTGCGCCACCGGCGCGGCGGACCTCACCGTGACGGATTACGCCCTGCCCGTAAGTACTTCCTCCCGGATGATGCGCATGTCCGCCAGCCCCATGCCCGGTTTTTCGCTCAAGACCATCAACGCGCCGGTGCCGTCGCTGTATGTGGGGCAGGGCGGGTTGTACGGCAGCTCCGGCAGGGACAGTGCGTATTTGCAGATCGCCAAGGCCCCCGGCCATGGTACGGTGTATGCGACACCGCATTACCTGGACGGATACACGGTGTATTGCCTTGAGCACACGCTGCCCGGTCCCGGCGAGAACATCTCCGGCGGCGGCCAGCAGCCCACCGGCCCGTATGTTATCGTGGACATGGATTCGTACCGTACCAATCCCGGCTATTCCTCCATCATCTATCACGAAAGCACCCTGCACGCCATCGGCTGGGTGCTTCGTCATACCTACCCGTTCATGGTCATCGACGATGATGACCCGGACAATGAAACCTGGTCGCGCGTTGCCGGACAGTTCGCCATCCGGCAGGTCATCCGCGAGCTGGAAGGGCCGCAATACGTCCGTGATTACTGGAACATGGACAACTTCTACCGCGCCAGCGGACAGGCTCCCGGCGTGTATCTGGAATACGCGCGCTGGCTTGCGGCCAACGGTATCGCCCGCGCCTCCATGACGGGGGCCATCTCCGTGAGCAACCGGTCCACCCGCTTTTCGGGCGGTTCCCTGACCGGCACCGTCACCCTTACCACGGACGCGGACCTCATTCGCGTCAGCCGGTCCTATGGGGTTTTGACCGGAAACACCGCCGGGCAGGATGAATCCTACTACTACCTCAACAGCGGGGATACGGTGTCCATCAACGCGCCGGGGACCCACCTCAGCTTTGTGGCCGAATCGGTTTCGTCCGACGAGGAGGAGGCGAGCTTTCTGGTAGGCGTACCGGACGTAGCCATCCAGAAGGTGCTCATCCCGCAGTACGGCGCGCCCTACAAGCTCCAGTCCGTGACCGTCACCTTCGATATGCCCCTGGGCGCGGCAGCCGTCACCAAGACGTCCGCCTCCACCGGCGCGCCGCTGGCGGGCGCGGTGTTTGAGCTGGTCAGCGGAAACGCCGTCATCGCAACGCAGACCACCGGCGCGGACGGCGTGGCGCGCTTTGAGAACCTCCAGCCGGGCGTGTACACCATCCGGGAAAAGAGCGCCCCGGAAGGGTATCTTGTATCCGTTCCGGGCGAGCAGAGCGTCACCGTCACGGCGGGCGGCACGGCCCATGCGAGCTTTGCCAACGCGGAGATCACGGGCAAGATCCGCATTGTGAAACGGGACAGCCTGACACGGGAGGCGCTGGCCGGAGCGGAGTTCACCGTCACCCGTTTGTCGGCTCCCGCAGGCGCAACCGGCGTGGGCGGCAGCGTGGTCATCGTCACGGATGCAAGCGGCGTTGCCGAAACCGGCTGGCTTCCCTGGGGCCGATACCGCATCGAGGAAACCACAGTGCCGCAGCACTATGTGGACGTTGGCTTTGAAACCGAAGTCGAGATTCGGGACAGCGGCAGGACCTGCGAGATCGAGGTTGAGAACGAGCCAACAAAGGGGTACATCCGCATCACCAAGACCGACCGCCTGAACGGCAACCCCATCGAGGGCGTGCGCTTTGATATTTACGAAAATGATGAGTATGGCTCGGCGCTGGTCGGCAGCATGGTAACGGATGAGAATGGTGTGGCCGTATCCGAACTGCTGCGCAAGGGGCGCTACATCGTCCGAGAACAAGGCAAAACGGCGGGGTATGTGTTTGAGGAGATTGCGCTGGACGCGGTGGTAAAGCCGGATGAAACCACCGACCTGTCCGTGACCAACCAGCCGGTGCAGGTCCGGTTGAAGCTGTACAAGCGCGACGCGGACGAATACGCCGGGAAGCCCGCGGATGCGCCCGGCACGCGCGGCGACGGTGAGCTGACGGGCGCGGTCTTCCGCGTGCTCGCGGCGCAGGACATCACCGACCGGCAGGGCAACGTGATCTATGAAAAGGGCGCTGTGGTCGTTGATTCCCTGACCACGGCGGGTGAGGATGCTTCCGTAACCACGGATGCGCTCTGGCCGGGCGTGTATGAGATTGTGGAGCTTGCGCCGCCTGTGGGGTATCAGGCAAGCGATACGGCTATTACGATGGATACCCGCGACGCTGCCCGGCAGTCTGTGGAAGCCGTCATTACCTATGAAGGTGTTGTCACCAATGAAATCCGCTATGGCGCGCAGGCCATTGTCAAATTGCTCGGCGGTATGAGCGACGATCCCGACCCGGACCGCGTGGAGACGCCGGAGGCGGGCGCGGAGTTTCTCGTGTATCTTCGCAAGGCCGGGTCTTACGAAAACGCCCGCGCGTTGGAGCGCGACCGGCTGGTGACGGATGAAAACGGCTACGCGAAAACCAAAGCCCTGCCCTACGGCGTCTATGTGCTGGAGCAGATAAAGGGCGCGCCGGGGTATGAGCTCAAGGGCCCGCTCCTCTTTGAGATCGACGGGACCGAGGATGTCCTCAACCCGCCGCCCCTGACGCTCTCCGACCGGCCCATCCGCTACCTGCTGCGCCTGATAAAGACGGACAGCGAAACAGGAAAGACCATCACACTTTCCGGCGTCTCTTTCAAGCTCAGAGACGAGACGGGAGAGTTTGTTACCCAAACCGTCTCCTATCCCACCCGGCAGGAGACCGACACCTTTGTTACCGACGAAACCGGCAGTGTGACATTGCCCGAAACGCTCACCTGGGGCCTGTACTTCGTTGAGGAAGTCACAGCCCCGAAAGGCTATCTCATTCGCGAGGAGGCGCTGCCGGTGTTCGTAGGGCAGGACGGCGACGCGCCCGGAGAAACGTACCAGATCGACGTGGAAGTCCCCAACGAGCCGGTCAAGGGGCGGATTCTGCTTGAAAAGAAGGGGCCGCGGCTCACCGGGTTCGAGGTGACGGCGGATGCTTACGGGAACGAGGCGCACCGCCCCGTATACGAAGAAAGGTATCTGGCGGGGGCGGTGTTTGAGCTTCGGGCGGCGGAAACCGTCACAGGCGGGGACGGAACGGTCTGGTTTGAACAGGGCGAGCTGGTGGAAACCCTCACCACCGCCTCGAATGGGCCGGCAGCCTCCGGGCTGCTGCCGCTGGGACGGTATGTGCTGGTGGAAATTCACGCGCCCGAAGGGTATGCGCTGGATGACACGCCGCATGAGGTGGCATTGACCAGTGCAGACAATCAGACAGCCATCGTGAATCTCACGGTGGAGGTCGGCAATGACTATTATCCTGCCGAAATCACGATTCAGAAAGAAGCCGAAACCCTGCAAAGCGTTCCGCAGGATGATGGGATGATCATCCGAAGCGTAACGACCGTCCCCGGTGAGGGCTTTGTATTCGGTCTGTACAATGCCTCCGACATTCCCTATGACGGCGGCGTTCTCCCTGCCGGTATGCTGGTGGCCTCCGGCGCGACGGATACGGAGGGGCGGCTGGTGTTTGCCGGGCAGTACCCGCACGGGGAGTACTATGTGAAGGAGCTGCAAGCGCCGGAAGGCTGGAAATTGCCTGCCGGGACGTTTCCCGCTTCGATCCTGCCTGAGAAAGCGCAAGAAGACGCCGTCATCCGCGCCGGTCTGACGGTGCATAACGAGCTGATCTGCACGCCCGTCACGATCACCAAGACCGACATCACCGGCGCGGCCCCGGTGCCCGGCGCGCTCATCGAGGTACGAAACAGCCGGGATGAGATCATCTATCGTGCGCGCACGGATGAAAACGGCGAGCTGCCGGACATTCTCCTCATGCCCGGACAGTATGCCTTCCGTGAGGTGCTCGCGCCGGACGGCTACGCGCTCAACGAGGCCGTATGCATCTTCGTGGTGGACGCACAGGGCCAGGTGAGCGGCGATACGGAGATTCGGGATGATTGGACGCGCTTTTCCCTGCGCAAGACCGACACAGGCGGCCGGGTACTTGCGGGCGTACAGTTTGCGCTGGTCGATGCGGACGGAAACCAGATTATGACCGCCGAGACGGACGAAAACGGGCTGGCCTCGTTTAAAAGGATTCCTCACGGGCGCTACACCGTGGTGGAAACGCGGCCTCTGCCCGGCTATCTTCCCGCCGGAACGGTCGCGGAGCTGACCGTGGACGGGCAGTACGTCAATCCCGACGCGCCGCTGGAGATCGTCAATGTTCCCGCGGACACTCCCGACATCCAGACCGGAGTGGACCTGCCCTTCACGCCCCTGATGTGGGCAGGCGTGGGGATGACGGCGGGCTCGCTGGTACTCATCGGCGTCTATGGGTACAGGCGCAGGAAGCGCAGGTGACAGCTTTCGGGAGGACGGCTCTGCTGGCCGTCCTCCTTCCCCGCGGTTGCCGGGTGGGAGCAAATACGGTATAATGAAGCCAATTCAAAGGAAGAAGCGGTGAGAAAACATGCCCAACGAAACCGACGGCATCATCAAGCGATTTGAGCAAAGAACCATTCGCAGCCTGTGGGATGAGGAGCGCCAGGAATGGTATTTCTCCATCGTGGATGTGGTAGGCGCGCTTACGGACAGCCCGGATTATCAGACGGGGCGCAAGTATTGGAATAAGCTCAAGCAGCGTCTACATGAAGAAGGCAGCGAACTGGTGACAAATTGTCACCAGTTGAAAATGCCGGCGGCAGATGGCAAAATGCGTCTGACCGACGCAGCCGATACCGGGCAGCTTTTGCGCATCATCCAGTCCATCCCCTCGCCCAAGGCCGAACCCTTCAAGCTGTGGCTGGCGCAGGTGGGCCGGGAGCGCATCGAGGAAACCATCGACCCGGAGCTGAGCATTGAGCGCGCGCTGGAAACCTATCTGCGCAAGGGATATTCCCGCGAGTGGATCAATCAGCGCCTGCAGGCCATTCAGGTGCGCAGAGAGCTGACGGATGAGTGGCAGGCGCGCGGCGTAAAAAAAGGCGTCGAGTATGCCATCCTCACCGACGAGATCACCCGCGCATGGTCGGGAATGAACACCCGGCAGTACAAGCGGTTCAAGGGGCTCAAAAAGGAAAACCTGCGCGACAACATGAGCACCACGGAAATTGTGCTCAACATGCTGGCGGAAGCATCCACAAAGGATATTTCCCAGGCCGAAGCGCCGGAAACCTTTGCGGAAAACCAGCAGGTCGCCCGCAAGGGCGGCGAGGTCGCGGGCATTGCGCGGCAGGCGCTGGAAGCGCGTACCGGCAAGCCCGTCATTACCCCGCAAAACGCGCTGGACTTTCACCGCCTGATCGAAGATGTCATGGAAGAAACGGCGGCTTTGCCGGAGACGGAGAAGCGGGGCGAATGACGGACCGGCTGCCGCGCCCCATGCGCTCATGCCGAAAAAAAGAACCAAACGCAAGAAGCAGTCCTCTCAAGGGCTGCTTCAGTTTGTCGAAAAAGTCCGCCTGCGGTGGCCTTTTTCGCCAGATGCTTAAGAAATGTTTGCGCCAAGGGGCGCAAACTCCCCGCCCGCCCGGCAAAGCCGGGCGATACGAATTCACTTTGGAGGGCCTGCGGGCCCTCCAAGCCTCCCGAAAGGTTTTTTTGACAGTCTGAAGCAGTCCTCTCAAGGGCTGCTTTTTCTTATGCAGATGAAGGAGGAAACTCATGAAACGGTTGATTATAGCGGAAAAACCCAGCGTTGCCCAGGCCATTGCCGCGGTGCTGAACATCAGGGAGAAGAAGCCCGGCTGTCTGGAGGGAGCGGACGTCCTGGTGAGCTGGTGCGTCGGGCATCTGGTGGAACTGGCCGCGCCGGAGGGTTACGATGCGCGCTACGCCAGATGGCGGCAGGAGGACCTGCCCATCGTCCCAGGGCCCTGGAAGTACGAGGTCATTGAAAAGAGCGCCCGGCAGTTTGAAACGCTCAAACGCCTCATGCGCCGCGCCGACATTTCCGAGGTTGTCAACGCCTGCGACGCGGGGCGCGAGGGCGAGCTCATCTTCCGCCTCGTCTATGACCTGGCGGGCTGCGATAAGCCCGTCCTGCGGCTCTGGATCTCCTCCATGGAGGAAGACGCCATCCGCGAGGGGCTGCGGCAGATGAAGCCGGCCGCGCACTATGATGCGCTGGGGCAGGCCGCCCTGTGCCGGGCGCAAGCGGACTGGCTGGTGGGCATCAACGCCACCCGCCACTTTTCCCTGCTCTATGGACGGACGCTCAACGTCGGGCGCGTGATGACCCCCACGCTGGCCATGCTGGTGGAGCGCGAGGCGGATATCGCCGCGTTTCAGCCGTCCGCCTATTATCATGTGCGGCTGGACTGCGGCTCCTTCCCGGCCGAAAGCGAGCGCACGGAGGATCGCGCGGAGGCGGAGCGCATCGCCGCCCTGTGCGGCGGCAAGGAAGCAAGGGTCGTAACGGTGGAAACCAGCGAACGCAGGGAACAGCCGCCCAGGCTCTACGACCTGACCGCGCTCCAGCGCGACGCCAACCGTCTGCTCGGCTACACCGCGCAGCAGACGCTGGACTACGCGCAATCCCTGTATGAAAAGCAACTGCTGACCTACCCGCGAACGGACAGCCGGTATCTGCCGCAGGGCATGACGGAGAAAGCGCGCGAGCTGGTTGCTTATGCGGCGGCGGCGCTTCCATTTGCCGCGGGGCTTTCCCTGCCCTGTCATCCCCGGCAGCTTGCCGGAAAGGTCAGCGACCACCACGCCCTGCTTCCCACGGCGGCTCTCCGGGATCACCCGCTGGACGCCCTGCCCGCCGGCGAAAGGAGCGTGCTGACGCTGGTGGCGGCGCGCCTGCTCTGTGCCGCCGGGGAGGCGTGCGTGATGCTGGAGACAACCGCCCGGCTGGAATGTGAGGGGGTCTCCTTTACCGCCAGGGGAAGAAGGACGGTGCATCCGGGATGGAAGGCGCTGGACGCCGCTTTCCGCGCCACGCTCAGAAGCCGGGAACGCGAGGAGGAGGCGGACGGCCTGCCGCCCCTGAACGAGCGCATGACCTTCCTCCCCGTGACGGCTTCCGTCAGGGAAGGGAAGACCACGCCGCCCGAACGGTATTCGGAAGATACCCTTTTGTCAGCCATGGAGAACGCGGGCAATGAGAATCCCTCAAAGGATGCGGAACGCCGCGGCCTGGGCACCCCGGCCACCCGCGCCGCCATCATTGAAAAACTGCTCAAATCCGGTCTTGCGGAGCGAAGGGCGTTGCGCAGGCGCATCTGCCTCGTCCCGACGGACAAGGGGATTTCCCTGATTACCGTGCTGCCGGAGGCGATTCAGTCCCCGGCCCTGACCGCCGCGTGGGAACAGAAGCTGCGGGAGGTGGAGCAGGGCGCGCTGGACGGGGAAGCGTTCCTCAAAGACATCACGGACATGGTGCGGGAGCTCGCCTCCTCCGAGCATCCCGTTCGGGACGTGCACATGCTGTTTGCCGACAACCGCCGGGCCGTGGGCGTATGCCCGCGCTGCGGCGCTTCGGTCGTGGAAAACGCAAAGGGTTTCGTCTGCACCGCGCGTGGCTGCGGCTTCGCGCTGTGGAAGAAGGACCGCTTTTTCGCCGCCATGCGCAAGGAGCTGACAGCCTCCGTCGCGGCCGCGCTGCTCAAGGAGGGGCGGGTGAGCCTGAAAGGGCTGTTTTCCCCCAGAACGGGGCGCACCTATGAGGCGGACGTCGTGCTTGAGGACACGGGGACGCCGTTTGTAAAGTATCGTCTGGAATTTGCGGAAGGGAGGAAACAAAAGTGAGCCAGGAAAAGACCATTCGCTTTATTGACACCAATTACCGGACGCTGTTTACCCTTCCCGACGGAGGGAACCTCCGGATGATCTTCCCGGATGGCAGAAGCAAGGTAAGCCGGTGCCGGTATGTGGACGAGTACCACACGGAGGTGGCCGGGCGTGTGTACCACATCTGCGAGTTTGCCGGGCATATGGAGCGGGGCGGCATCGCCTGCGCGCCGGAGGAGCCCCTGCCCAGGCAGACGGACAAGCAGGCGTTCCAGGAGCGCCGTTTTCTCCGGGCTCCCTTCGGCGCATATGCCATCTACCAGCTCACACGCGAAGAGGCGACCCGCAATCTGCGCTTTGAACCGTTTGAGCATCTGCGGGCGGCGGGGCTGGCGGTGGACCGTGCCAACTACGATCTCGTCTACACCGGCGCCCTGCCGTCACGCCCCGATCTGTCGCGGGAAGCGTTGCTCGAATCGCTGTACGAGCGGTTCAACCTCGACCCTCCACGCGATTTCACCGGCCATAGCCTGACCGTCAGCGATGTGGTCGGCCTCAAGGGAAAGAGCGGCGTCAGCTTTCATTATGTGGACAGCTTCGGCTTTGCGGAGCTTCCGGCCTTCCTGCCTGCCCCTGACAGGGCTATGGAGGAGGCAAGCCGTGCGGCGGAGCTGGCGGAGCAGCCCTTTGCGCTGGTCTCCTTTCGGGGAAAGCCCGCGCTGCTGGCAGACTGGCGCGTGGACAGGAGCCTGCTGCCCCAGGAAATTTATGCGTATGACCTGCGGTATGGGGAGGAGTGGGGCGTGCCTGTCACGCTGGAAAATCAGGCGCGCGTCAATTTTTGCGGCACGCTTCTTTTCAATGAACCTCTGACCCTTTCGCCCGACGGGCGCATCACACTGGACAGAGATGCAATCGATCATCTGGATGGAAAAGCGATCTCCCTTTCGGAATTTCAAAAGCAGCAGGCACTTCAGCGCCGGCCGCCGTTGCTGAAGCGGCTCAGGGAGCCGCGCCCCGCGCAGACCGGACGCAAACCGGCAAAAGCAGAACAGGAGCGATGACATGTTCAATACGACGGAAATGAATCTCATGATCCTCTACAACCCCGGCACCCGCCTGGGACTGATGGAGGAGCTGGGCAACATGCTGGGGTATCTGTCCGGGGAGGAAACCGGGCTGCGCCGCACGACGGTAGGCGTCATCCGCAAGCTCCAGACCATGACCGACGAGGACTTTGACCGGCTCGACCTCGATCCGTCCGGTCTCTGCCTGAAAGGAAGGTGAACGCATGCCCGACAGCAGGACGGACAGCCTTGTGCAGCTAGCGCAGGATACGGCCCGGCGCATTACCGGCAGTCACACGGCGTGGATGGCGTATCTTCAAACCGCCGCCCGCCTGTACAAATATCCCTATCACGAACAGCTTCTCATCTTTGCCCAGCGTCCGCAGGCCACGGCCTGCGCGGGTTACGAGGTCTGGAAAAATACCATGCGCCGCTATGTGCGCAGGGGCGCGAAGGGCATTGCGCTGCTGGATACCTCCGGGGACGCGCCCCGGCTGCGCTACGTCTTTGACGTGGCGGACACCGGCGAGCTTTCGCAGTCGCGCAGCCTGAACCTCTGGAAACTATCGGAGGAAAACGCGCAGGCGGTTTCGCTTTCGCTGGAAAACGGCTACGACGTGCCCGCCCGCGAGGGGCTGGAGCGGCAGCTTCGCGCCATCTCTTCGCAGCTCGCGGGCGCTTGCTGGGTGGACCGCAAGCAGGAGATCTTCGACATCGTTGACGGTTCGTTTCTGGAGGGGTACGATGAAGGTGCGATAGGAGCTTCCTTCCGCAGAGCCGCATCCGTCAGCCTGGAATACGCGCTGCGTTCCCGGTGCGGACTGGCAAACGAGGGACGCTTCATCCGCGAGGACTTCATCCCCGTGATGGAATGGAACACCCCGGAGGCAGCCGCCGCGCTGGGCACGGCGGTCAGCGAGATGAGCGGGGAGGTCCTGCGGACCATTGAAATCAGCATCCGAAACCACGAAAGGAGCCTTAGCCATGATTACCTACCGGCAGAGCGGAGAGACCCTGATTCCCGACCTGAAGCTGAACGAAACGGAGGAGCGGCCCCTGGGCAAGTACGGGCGGATGCGCAGGACGTACCTGCAAACGCATCGGACGATGCTGTGGAACAGCCTGCTGCTAAGCGGGACATTGCAGGAGCACCTGCTGGAGACCGACGCGGCGGCACAGAGCCGTCTGGAGCTGCTGATGCCGGGGCTGATGAAGGACGCGGGCGCGACGGAGGCATTGAAAGCCAGCGACCCGATGCGATGGGTCGGCCTGATGAACGCCTGCAAGGCGCAGGCCGAGGAAATCATCCTCAGGGAGCTGGTGTACAGCTAAGTTTTCTGGAGGGCCTTGCGGCCCAGCCCGGTACGGAAAGAGCGGAGAGCGATATGCCCTCCGCTCTTTCCATTCCCCAGGAAGTGGTGGACGAGGTGCTCCGGGTGGGCGGGAACACGGCCCATCACCGGGAACGGATCGTCGCTGCCTTTGAGAAGCAGAAACCTGATACCCCGGATTTCCTGAGAAGCCTCCTGCATGGCGGAAACGGTATCGTCACCGATGCAGGAACCTTTGCCGCATGGTACGACGAGACCGGCATCCGTATCTCACGCGGCCGCGCCGCCCGGCATGCTCCTTCCGCGAAGCTCGTTTCATGGCAGGAAGCCGCAAGCCGCATCGGACAGCTTCTGGAGGAGGGACGGTTCGCCGCCAATGTGGAGCTGGCCGGGGCCGAAGAATATGAACGCTTCCGGCTTGCCGAAAAGCTGTGGTACCTGCGGCGGGATTTCAGCGGAAAAGCCATAGACGCCGGGTATCTGTCCAGCCTCGCCAAAGACATGGAAGGCGGTTTCCAAGAGGGGACCGAATGGCTTGCTGAAAAGCTGACGGACCCTGCGTTTCGCGCACGGCTTAATAGCGAGTACCGGCAGTTTCTGTCGGATCAGCAGCAAAGCGGCGATCTCCTTCGGTTTCACTTTCACCGGCTGGATGAAATACTGGAAGCCCTTGAAGACCTTGACCTTCCTCGCAGGGCCTTTTCATCTGAAATGGCGGAAATTCCGCCTGTCCGGCAGTTCATCACCGAAGATGAAATCGACGCAAATCTGGCGGGAGGCGGCCTCATGTACGGCAGCAAGGGACGCATCTTTGCCTTTTTCCAGCAGCCCTACTCCGACAGGGAACGAGTGGATTTTCTCAAGCAGGAGTACGGTACGGGCGGACGTTCGCACGCGCTGTCCAATGCGGATGGAAGCGACGAATCGCATAGCGGAAAGGGGATGCGGTATCAAAAAAGGGATTGCCCTGAGGTGCGTCTTACCTGGCAGAAAGTCGCCGGACGAATCGCCGGACTGATCCGGCAGGGCCTTTATCTGACTGAGCAGGAGCAGGCAGAGTATGACCGAATCCAGGCGGAAAAGGCTCAGGCCGGAGAAGATACCATCCACCCCACCGCCATCCGCGAGGCGCTGGAAAGACGCGGCATCGTGGGCGGACAGGTGGCGGACCCGGAGAGGGCGGAAAGCGACCCGTTTATTCAGCAGGTCATGGCTGATGCGGAGCAGGCATCCGCTTCCCCGGAGGAGGCTCCGGATGGGACCGGTGAAGCCCCGTTCCCGTATGCCGTGGGCGATACGGTCCGTCTGGAGGACGGAAAGCCCTTTGTGATCGAGGAGGCTGGAACCTTTACCATCAGGCTCCGCGATCCGTCCCTGGCCTATCCCCTCATCCGCGCCGAAAGCAGGGAGAGCTTTGCGCGGCTCATGGAGCGATATCCCCAGACTGCCCTTTCTTCCGCGCAGAATTTCCGCATCACGGATGACGATTTGGGCGTGGGCGGGGCAAAGACGCGGTATGGCTGGAATGTCGCGGCCATCCGTACCCTTCGGGCGCTGGAAGCGGAAGACCGTCCCGCCACGCTCCAGGAGCAGGAGACCCTATCCCGCTATGTGGGTTGGGGCGGCATCCCGCAGGCGTTTGACGCGCAGAACGAGGACTGGCGCAAGGAGTACGCGGAGCTCAAGGCGCTGCTGTCCGAGACAGAGTATGCGTCTGCCCGCGCCTCCACCCTCAACGCCCACTACACCAGCCCCGCGGTGATCCGCGCCATCTATGACGCTGTGGAACAGATGGGCTTTCGCACCGGGAACATTCTGGAACCGGCTATGGGTGTGGGCAACTTCTTCGGCCTGCTGCCGGAGAGCATGGCGGGCAGCCGCCTGTACGGCGTGGAGCTGGACAGCATCACCGGCCGCATCGCCCGGCAGCTCTACCCCGAAGCGGACATCACCGTGGCTGGGTTTGAAACCACCGACCGGCGCGATTTCTTCGACCTGGCCGTGGGCAACGTGCCCTTCGGGAATTATCAGGTCAACGACAAAGCCTACAATCATCTTCGTTTCAACATTCACGACTACTTCTTCGCCAAAGCCATCGACCAGGTACGGCCCGGCGGCATCATCGCCTTTGTGACCTCAAAGGGAACCATGGACAAGCAAAGCCCCGATGTGCGCCGCTTTATCGCCCAGCGTGCCGAGCTGCTCGGCGCTATCCGTCTTCCCAACAACGCCTTTGCCCGAAACGCCAACACGGAAGTCACCTCCGACATTCTTTTTCTGCAAAAGCGGGACAGGCCCATCACCATTGAGCCGGATTGGGTCCACCTGGGGCAGACCGGGGACGGCATCCCCGTCAACAGCTACTTTGCAGAACATCCCGAAATGATTCTGGGCCGCATGGCATGGGATGACAGCATGTATGGCGGCCGCAAGGAAACCGCCTGCCTGCCGCTGGACGGCGCAGACCTGGCCAGCCAGCTTCATGAGGCCGTAGAGCGCCTTCAAGGAAGCTACCTGGAAGCCGAGCCGCCGGAGCTGGGCACGGGCGAGGCCATCCGCGCCGCCATTCCCGCCGACCCGAATGTAAAAAACTACACCTATACCGTGGTGGACGGGCAGGTGTATTACCGGGAAAACAGCCTCATGGTGCGGCCCGACCTCAGCGCCGCCGCCGAAGCCCGCGTCAAGGGCATGGTGTCCCTGCGGGACTGTGTGCAGGAGCTCATCGCCCTGCAGATGGACCCCGCCACGCCGGACAGCGCCATTCGGGACCAGCAGGCCGAGCTGAACCGGCGCTATGACGCCTACACCGCAAAGAACGGCCTGCTCAACAGCCGGGGAAACGCGCAGGCGTTTTCGGACGATTCCTCCTACTACCTGCTGTGCTCGCTGGAAATCCTCGACGAGGACGGAAACCTCCGGCGCAAGGCGGATATGTTTACCAAGAGGACCATCAAGCCCCACGAGGCGGTGACTTCCGTGGACACCGCCAGCGAAGCCCTGGCCGTATCCATTGCGGAAAAGGCGGGTGTGGACATGGCGTATATGGAGCAGCTTACCGGCCAAACGCGGGACGAGCTGGCGTCCCAGCTTCAGGGGGCGATCTACCGCCTGCCGGAATCCGCGGGAGACGAGCCATGCTATGTCACCGCGGACGAATACCTCTCCGGCAATATCCGCTCCAAGCTCGCCTCTGCCAGAGTGGCCGTCGAAAAAGACGAAGCCTTCCAGATCAACGTATCCGCGCTGGAAAAGGCCATGCCCAGGGACCTGGACGCCTCCGAGATCGAGGTCCGGCTGGGGGCGACCTGGATTCCACCGCGCTACATTCAGCAGTTCATGCTTGAACTGCTTCAGCCACCCATACAGGCGCGCTACCGGCTCCGGGTCGCCTATTCCTCCGCGACCGCCGAATGGCAAATCGAGAACAAGAGCAGCGTCCCCGCGCACAACGTGGCGGCCTATACCACCTACGGCACCGGCCGCGCCAGCGCATACAAGATTCTGGAGGATTCGCTCAACCTGCGCGACGTGCGCATCTACGACACCGTGCGGGATGCGGACGGCAAGGAAAAGCGCGTCCTCAATTCAAAGGAAACCACCCTCGCCCAGCAGAAGCAGCAGGCTGTTAAGGATGCTTTCCGCGATTGGCTCTGGCAGGACCCGACCCGGCGACAGGAGTTGTGCGCCCGCTACAACGAGCTGTTCAACGCCACCCGACCCCGTGAGTACGACGGGTCCCACAT
>NBJMC04201__coassemble_431_pt1 | contig 35791 bp, 33 predicted proteins | sample NBJMC04201__metabat2_low_PE_017 | metagenome-assembled genome bin NBJMC04201 | reverse complement strand
AACAGTATCTTCTTTATATGGGAATGGCTATTATTTTGGGAGTCATATTTATATCTGTAGAAAAACAGTTGCTTCGACTGTTGTATGGACTTAAATCTTATTGTCTCAGCAAAAAATAAATACTATAGGTCCAGTAAATACTGGCATAAGTTTTTGAACGAAAACAATAAGTCATTATAACGAAAGGTATTTAGCCGATGAAAAGAATCGAGACCGAACTTCCTGGCGTTTATATCATACAGCCACAAGTTTTCGGCGATCATCGAGGTTATTTCATGGAAACATATAACATACAGAGTTTTCATGAAATGGGTATAGAAACAGTGTTCATACAGGACAATCAAAGCTTTACAGCAAAGAAGGGCACAGTACGCGGTATCCATTTCCAGAATCCCCCGATGGCACAGACCAAACTAGTACGTGTGACGCATGGCGCTGTGATGGATATAGCAGTTGATCTGCGACAAGGAAGCCCGACTTATTTAAAATGGCAGGCGGTGGAATTGACCGCAGACAATAAGCTCATGCTTTATATTCCTCGAGGCTTTGGTCACGGCTTTAAGACATTAACAAATGATGTAGAGTTCTGCTATAAGGTGGATAGTCTTTACAGCAAGGAACATGATTGCGGCATTCGCTTTGACGATCCTATCATTGGTATAGACTGGGGAGAGGCCGTAAGAGAAGAGCTGCTTTCCCAAAAGGACATGAAGGCACCGTTACTTTATGACAGCGACTGCAAATTTGTATATGAAGAAACCCAACTTTATGATATAGATTCAAAATGAAAATATTTGTTACAGGTATCTGTGGCCAGTTGGGACATGACGTGATGAATGAGCTAGCACAGCGCGGACATGAGGGGCTGGGGAGCGATCTTACGCCCATATACAGCGGCGTGCAGGACGGAAGCGCAGTATGTGTCATGCCCTATGAGCAGCTAGATATCACGGACGCGAAAGCGGTGCGTGAGAGTCTCCTGCGCGTACGACCTGACGCAGTGATTCACTGTGCAGCATGGACAGCGGTAGACGCGGCCGAGGAAAAAGAGAATAAGAACAAGGTACTCGCGATTAACGCGAATGGCACGCGGCATATCGCGCAGGTGTGTGCAGAACTAGAATGTAGTTTGATGTACATTAGTACTGACTATGTATTTGACGGCCAAGGTGAGGTACCATGGCAGCCGGACTGCGAAGCCTTTGCCCCGCTGAACGTTTACGGCCAGAGCAAGCTGGAGGGCGAACAGGCGGTGCGTGAGCTGGTAGAGAAGTTCTTCATCGTGCGCATTGCGTGGGTGTTTGGCATAAGCGGGAACAACTTTATCAGGACCATGCTGCGCCTCGGACATACGCATCCCACTCTGCGCGTAGTAAACGACCAGATTGGCACGCCGACCTACACGCTGGACCTGGCTCGGCTGCTGGTGGACATGATCGAGACGGAGAAATACGGCGCTTACCACGTCACCAATGAGGGAGGGTATATCAGCTGGTATGACTTTGCCTGCGAGATCTTCCGCCAAGCGAGGCTGCCCGTTACCGTGCAACCCGTGACGACGGCGGAGTACGGTCTATCGAAAGCCGTCCGCCCGTTCAACAGCAGGCTAGACAAAACGAAGCTAATTGAAAGTGGTTTTATGCCCCTTCCCGATTGGCGCGATGCGCTGAAAAGGTATTTGAAAGAAATACAGAAAATTCTGTGATTTGCCCTTTCAAAAACATTCTGATCTTCTCCTATACCTCCAATGTAATGAAACTTGGAGCACAGCATTAGATAGAGGTTGATTCTTTTAGGTCAGGTAGAATAAGTTTCGCAAAAATAAAAGAGACATGGTTTGCAGATCTCTGATAGAATGAAGTCGCGACACACCATTCGAAAGGAGACAGCAAACCATGTCCGAGAAGATTGTACAGCTAAACGAGGAAGCAATCAAGGGACAGATCGAGGAGTTGGTACGAGGTAGCGTAGAGGAAACCCTCAACGAGCTCCTGGAGGCCGAGGCAGAGAAGTTGACCCAGGCAGCGCGGTACGAGCGTAACGAACAGCGCCAGGGCTGCCGCAGCGGCCACTACAACCGAAACCTCACCACCACTTCCGGGGATGTCACTCTCAAGGTGCCTAAGCTGAAAGGGATCTCCTTTGAGACTGCCATCATTGAACGGTATCGCCGCCGGGAAAGCAGCGTGGAAGAGGCCCTCATTGAGATGTACCTAGCCGGCGTATCCGTCCGGCGCGTGGAGGACATCACCGAGGCCCTGTGGGGTAACAAGGTCTCACCCTCCACCATCAGTGAGCTGAACAAGAAAGCGTATGTCCACATTGAGGATTGGCGGAACCGCCCTCTGCAGGGTGGGCGCTATCCGTATGTCTATGTGGATGGGATCTACCTGCGCCGCAACTGGGGCGGAGAGTTTGAAAATGTGGCCATTCTTGTGGCAATTGCGGTCAATGAGGACGGATATCGTGAGGTTCTGGGCGCCGCTGAGGGTATGAAGGAGGATAAGGCCAGCTGGGTCAGTTTCTTTCAGTGGCTGCGTAGCCGTGGCCTGGACGGCGTCAAACTGGTAGTTGGAGACAAGCGCCTTGGTATGCTGGAGGCTGTAGGAGAAGTGTTTCCTGAGGCTAAATACCAGCGGTGTACCGTCCATTTTTACCGCAATGTATTCTCAGTCACGCCTCGTTCCAAAGTGAAGCTGGTAGCCAAAATGCTCAAGGCGATCCACGCTCAGGAGAGCAAGAAAGCTGCCAGGGAAAAGGCTAAGGCCGTGGTGGAGGAACTCCGTTCCATGAAGCTGAAAGAGGCCGCCAAGAAGGTGGAGGATGGGATCGAGGAGACTCTCACCTATTGCGATTTCCCGAGTGAACACTGGACACGTATCCGCACGAATAATGTCATCGAACGGCTGAACCGGGAGATCCGCCGCCGTACCCGTGTGGTGGGCAGCTTCCCGGACGGCAATTCCGTTCTCATGCTGGTCTGTGCCCGGCTGCGCCATGTGGCTGGCACCCAATGGGGCAACAAAAAGTACATGAATATGAAGCACTTGGAGGCGACATTTGATGAGGCCTCCATCGCTGGCTGACTTCATTTATGCCAGAGTCTGTAAACTAATTTGCGAAAGATCCTTGACATTACCGTTTTTGGACTGCGTGTATGCCTTGTCCAACCTTTCATCTGCACTCCTGCTCCTCATAACCCTCCCAAATCGCACCTTGCCAGTACAAACCTCCCGTCAGGCTCTACCCCTGTTTGCAAACCGCTGCTGTACTTGGCTACACTCCAGCATTAGAAATGCTGTACATTCTCGGGGCGAATTTCAGGCTTTTTCTTCGCTTTAAGGGGCCTGCATCGAAGGGGACGAGGATTTACCCACACGACCGGCTTCAAGGGCCTCCATTCAAAAAAATGCGCTGCCGCACGGCAGCGCCTGTTTTGATCCTCCTCACACCGAAAGACCTATGCCCCTCTCAGCCTACACCTTCCGAGCCGCCCTTTCTACCCTCATCCCACCCCGCCCGCTTTCCCAGGTCATCCATGGCCGCGCAAAACCGCTCCCACGGTTTCCATGTTGTCAGTAACCGGTCGCCCTCCCGAATCCGAAGCGTCCGTCTGATCTCCTTGGGAATGACCACGCGCCCAAGCTCGTCAATTCTGCGCACAATCCCCGTTGCCCGCAATGTTCCCATCCTCCTTGACGGCGGTGCAACACTTATGCCGCATTGCTTTGCCGTTTGTCTTTGCATCCCTAGTATGGAATTTGGAGGGGTGATTATGCGGCGGAAAGATTTGGGACATGTCTCGCCAGACGGGATTCTGGAAAAAAATAGCGCCCGGCTAAAGCCGGGCATGGCGCCGGAAAAGCGGTTTCATTGAGAAAACGGCGGGCGAACGCGCCTGTCCGGCACAGGTTGGCAACCGAGACAGGCAAAAAACGGTTCAGCATTCACGCAGCACGTCTGCGTAAAAGGCATCCATCTCCTCCCGCGTGGGAAAGACCGCCACGTACATCTGGTTGCCCATCGCGCCGGAGAGCGCGTCGGGGATGCGCTCCACCATGCGCAGCTGCGCGCTGTAGCGCCGAAGTATCTCGTCATGGCTCAGCGCAAAAGGCTTGCCGTCACGCCGGCCGGCAAAGGCGCAGAAATAATGCTGGCCCGAAGGCAGGGTGGAACGGTCGAAGGCGATCATGTCCGCCCAGATCTTGTAGACGTCGGTGCTGTTGGCGTAGTTCATCATGTCGGGTGAGAAGCCGCCGCAGGGGCGCATGTTGACCTCCAGCGCCACCACGTCGCCCTTTTGGCCCATGCCGGGCTGGTCCTGCGTCAGACGGAAAAACTCAAAATGGACGAAGCGGCTCCTGACCCCAAAGCTTTTGACCGTGGCGCGGCCAGCGGCGCGAATGTCGTCGGCCAGGTCGCGCACGATGTAGTAGATGGAGTTGTCGTTGTCATTGACGATGTCCATAATGGAGAAGGGCGTCACGTTGCCGGTTTCAAACATGGGATCGCCGTGGGAATCGATGATGGCGTCATAGCTGTTGACCTCGGCATGGATGAACTCCTCCATGATATAGCGCACGCCCGGCTCCCGCTGCGTATCCAGAAACCAGTGGAGGCCGCCCTCGTCCGTCAGCTTGAAGGTATGGGCCGCGCCCACGCCGTTGTCCGGCTTGACCACCACGGGATATCCCACCGTTTCAATGAAGGCCCGGCAACCGTCATAATCGTCCACGATGTGGTAGCGCGCCACGGGGATACCGGCCTTCTGGTAGTATTCCTTCATGCGGGATTTGTACTTGATGCGCTCCATATCCTGCGACTGGAAGCCGCTTTCGATATGGAAATCCGTGCGCAGGCGGGCGTCGCGCTCCAGCCAGTATTCGTTGTTGCTCTCCAGCCAGTCGATGCGCCCGTAGCGAAAGATGAAGAAGGCCACCGCGCGGTATACCTCGTCATAGTTTTCCAGACTGGATACCTTGTAATACTCGTTGAGGCTGTCCTTGAGCTGGGGCGAAAGCTCGTCATAGGGCTGATCTCCGATACCCAGCACGTTGAGCCCGTTGTTTTTCAGCTCCCGGCAGAACTGCCAGTAGTTGGTTGGAAAATTGGGAGAGAGAAAGACAAAATTTTTCATTTCAGACCCGGCTCCTTTCGTGCGTTGATGCGGCCAAGCAGGTATCAGTCCAGCAGGAAGGGTACGAAGTACGCCACCTGTTTATACCACCAGTCCCAATCGTGCGCACAGTCATATCCCCATACGTCTACCCAGACATGAATGCCCTTCTGGGCGCAGATATCCCGCAGGCGCAGGGTGGTTTCCGGGATCTCCCAGGGGCCCTGGCCTACGCACAGGATACCTCGGTTCTGGTTGTAGCGCTGGATGTAGGGATGATCCGCCGGCATTCCGGCCAGGTAATCGACAGGGGAGTTGCGGTAGACCTCCTCGTCCATGTAGCCGTCAAAGCCGTAGGAGGCGGTGTAGATGCCGCTGAGGGCCAGCAGCCCGTCAAAGAGGTCCGGAAAGCGGAAAAACAGGTTGGCTGCGTGCAGCGCGCCCAGGCTGCACCCAAAGGCGATAATGCCGGGATATCCCTCCCAGCCGTTGAGCCGGTTGGCCTCGCCGCGGATGAAGGGGACGGCCTCGCGGGTGATGAAGTCCATCCACTGCTCATGGCGGCGGATGCGCCAGTGGGGATCGCCGCCCTTGTCGGACCAGGTTTCGCGGTCGATGGTATCGATGGAAAAGACCATCACGCGACCGGCGTCGATCCAGGGGGCCCAGGCGTCGGTCATGTGGAAATTTTCAAAGTCATAGAAGCGGCCGTCCTGACAGGGGATGAACAGCACCGGCCGGCCCGCGTGGCCGTAGCGCTTGATCTCCATGTCGCGCCCCAGCGAGGGGCTGTACTCCCGGTAATACTCCGTCTGCATTGGAGAGACACCCCTTTCAGGACTGCTCGTAGAGCAACGTGTTGATGAAAAAGGGAATCTGGCGCGACCAGCTCGCTTCGCTGTGCTCTCCGTGGGGTACGATGCGGCTGGTCAGCAGCACGCGCCTTTCGATCAGCCGCCCGCCCACGGTGGCAAAGGCGCGCCGCATATGCCGGCGCGAGCGCATCTCCTTCGCGCCGTAATCCATGTAGACCACCGTGCCGGGCCGGATGTCCGCCTCGTCGATCAGCTGGGTCAGCTTTTTGGGGGCCACCCACAGGGAGGGCGACAGCGCCGCTGCGCGCGAAAACACCTGGTTGTAGCACAGGACCGCGTACAGGCTCATCAGCCCGCCCATGGAGCTGCCGGCGATGAAGGTATGCGCGCGGCCGGGCTTTGTGGGGTAGCGCCGGTCGATCAGGGGTTTGAGCTCCTGAGTGAACCAGTCCATCGTCTCCTGCCCCCGGCCCGTCACATGGCCCAAATGCGGGTCATCAAAGGAAAAGGGAGAGTATTCCGAAAGCCGGCCGTTATCCGGGCTATGGTTGCATTCCACGGCCACGATCATCATGCGGGTGTTCGTTTCGTCCATGTAGGCGCCCATGCCCCAGGAGGTGCCGTAGGTGGCGTCCTCGTCGAAAAACACGTTGTGCCCGTCAAACATATACAGTACGGGCAGCCGCTCCCGCCCGTCCATTCCGTCGGGCAGGTACACATATACATTGCGCGGCTCCTCACCCGTGTAGGCGGGATAAGGGATGCTCCATTTTTCCACCATGGAGAGGAATCATCTCCTTATAATATGGCACGGCCTCAAAAAGGCCTGTGCATTAGTTTAGCACGCTAAGGCGGGAATTGCAATTCCTGGATGGAAAAAGTTGCAGAAGAAGGAAAGGGAAAAGAATTTGTTATGAAATCATCTTTTTTCTAACAGAAGGCAAATTCCTGTGTGATGTCAATTCTGATGTGAGATGGAAAATAGGATGAATTCCCCTTGATTCACAGGGAGAAACATGCTATACTACGCGCTGGTTAAAAAATCATCAATTTTACCAGGGAGGAAGGACCATCATGAAAAAGCGCATTCTTGCGATCCTGACCGCCATTATGTTGGTGATGACCGGCGCCGCACTGGGCGAAGCCGCTCCTGCTGAAGTCAGCGGCGACTTCACCGGCACGGCCAAGGGCTTTGGCGGCGATGTGACCGTGACTGTGACTTTGACCGACGGGGCTATCACCGCCGTGACCGCCGAGGGCGCGGGAGAGACCGAGGGCGTGGGCTCCAAGGCCATCGAACTGATGCCCGCCGATATGTCGGAATCCGGCAGCATCGCCGTGGATACGGTGGCCGGCGCGACCATCACCTCCAACGCGATCCTTGAGGCCGTCAAGGCCGCCCTGACCGCCGCGGGCGTGGACCCCGAGGCCTATAACGTGGCCGTGGACAAGGGCACCGTCGAAGACCAGGTCCGCAGCTGCGACGTGGTCATCGTGGGCGCGGGCGGCGCAGGCATGACCGCCGCCATTACCGCTGCCGACGCGGGCAAGAGCGTGGTCATCCTGGAGAGCCAGGCGATGGTGGGCGGCAACTCCGTGCGCGCCACCGGCGGCATGAACGCCAGTAAGACCGTCTGGCAGGACGAGAACACCTTCGCAGAGGAAGCCGGCGTGGAAAAGACGCTGGCCAGCGCCGCCGAGACCTATGCGGACGACGAAACCGTGACGGCCCTGGCTCAGACCGTGAGCGAGCAGTGGAAGGCCTACCAGGAGAAGCCCGAAGGCTACTTCGACAGCGTGGAGCTCATGGAGCTGGATACCATGATCGGCGGCAAGGCGATCAATGACTTTGACCTGGTCAAGACCCTCTGCGAAAACAGCGCCGCCGGCATCGACTGGCTGGACACCATTGGCGCTCAGCTGCATGACGTGGCCAGCTTTGGCGGCGCGTCGGTCAAGCGCATCCACCGCCCGGTGGACGCCGAGGGCAAGACCATCTCCGTGGGCAGCTACATCGTGCCCGTGCTGGAAAGTGCCTGCGAGGAACGCGGCATCGAGATCCTTTTCAACACCACCGCCACCGCCCTGCGCCAGGATGAAAACGGCAATGTGACCGGCGTGGAAGGCGTGACCAAGGACGGCGCCAACGTGATCGTAGAGGCCAAGGCAGTCGTGCTGGCCACCGGCGGCTTCGGGGCGAACCTGGAGATGGTTGCCTCCTACAAACCGGAGCTGAAAGGCTTTATGACCACCAATGCCGCCGGTGCACAGGGCCAGGGCATCGCCATGGCCCAGGCGGTGGGTGCGGCGACCGTCGATATGGACCAGATTCAGATTCACCCCACCGTGCAGTTTGACACCGCTGCGCTGATTACCGAGGGCCTGCGCGGCGACGGCGCGATTCTGGTCAACGCCGAGGGCAAGCGCTTCACCGACGAGGTGGGCACCCGCGACGTGGTTTCCGCCGCCGAGATCGCCCAGCCCGGCAGCTACAGCTGGCTGGTGGTGGATCAGGCGATGGTGGATGCCTCCAGCGTGATCGCCGGCTACATCACCAAGGGCCTGACCGTGAGCGGCGAGGACTACGCCGCGCTGGCCGAGGCCATGGGCGTGGACGCCGAGACCTTCACCGCCACCATGGAAGCCTGGAACGCCTGCGTCGAGAGCAAGACCGATGAAGAGTTCGGCCGTACCAGCTTCGCCAATCCCCTCAACACCGCTCCCTACTACGCCATCAAGGTGACGGCGGGCATCCACCACACCATGGGCGGCCTGAAGATCAACACCGCCACCGAAGTCCTCAATGAGGCGGGCGAGGCCATCCCCGGCCTGTTCGCGGCGGGCGAGGTCACCGGCGGCGTGCATGGCGCCAACCGCCTGGGCGGCAACGCTGTGGCTGACTTCATCGTGTTCGGCCGCATCGCGGGCGCCAGTGCGGCGGAATATGCCAAGTAAGCCTGATATCACATGTCCTGCGGGACGGCCTGGACGCAAGTCCTTGCCGTCCCGCTCTCTTTTTCAGGCAAGGGCGGAGAGGACGGGCGCGGGCGATTGTGCTACAATGTCCATACATAAGGGAGGAATCAGCCGGATGGAATGGATCGAACGCTGGAACCGGGCCATGGACGAAATCGAGCTCAGCCTGACGGGGGAGATCGACTGTGAGCGGCTGGGGCGTATTGCCTGCTGCTCGGCCTATCACTTCCAGCGGATGTTTACCTATCTGGCGGGCGTGCCTCTGGGGGAATATGTGCGGCGGCGTAGAATGTCCCTTGCGGCGGCAGATTTGCAAGCCGGGCGGGATAAGCTCATCGACATCGCGGCGCGCTATGGCTACGAGTCGCCCACGGCGTTCAACCGGGCATTTCGGGCGGTGCATGGGATTGCGCCCTCGGCAGTCCGCACGGGAGGTGTGCCGGTCAAATGCTACCCCAGAATGGTTTTTAGCCTGAGCGTACAGGGAGGGGAAGAAATGCAGTACCGCATCGAAACCAGAGACGCTTTCCGCGTGGTGGGCATCTCCCGACCGCTGGACCGCGAGATCGAAAACAACTTCCGGGAAGTTCCCCTGATGTGGGACGCCGCCGCGCGCGACGGCACCGTGGCCGCTCTGGCCGCGCGGATGGACGGGGAACCCAAAGGGCTGCTGGGCATCAGCGCGTGCACCGGAGGAGAAGCATGGCGATACCTCATTGCCGTGGCCTCGCAGGCCGATCCCGGCCCGTTTGAGACGTATACCGTGCCCGCCGCCACCTGGGCCGTATTTTCCGGCGAGGGCACGGGCCGCTCTATTCAGGCGCTGGAGAAACGCATCGTGACCGAATGGCTGCCCGGCTCCGGCTATGAGTATGCCGACGGGCCGGACATCGAGGTATATCTGGAACCGGACCCGGTTCATACGCGCTATGAGGTGTGGGTGCCGGTGACCCGGCGGATGGAATGACGGCAGGACGCCCAGGTGTCGAGGAAGTCGGGTAAAGTGTATGGGGTGGCGAATCGAAAAGCGATACCGGGAACATCGTCCTTCCGGACTGGGTGCCCATCGGTCCCCCTATTTTCTTTGCTGGTTGCACCCTTCGCTAGGGCATGCTATACTCGGTATAGGCCGTTTGAGACGCGCATAGGCTCGTCTGAACAGAAAGGGGAAAGGCGGCGGTGCGCAATGCGGCGGCAGGATGGCTTTTGGAAAAATGTGCTGGCAGGGCTGCTGATGGGAATCGGCTGCGTGCTTCCGGGCGTGAGCGGCGGGGTGATGGCGGTCAGCTTTGGGCTCTACCGGCCCATGCTGGACGCGGTGCTGGGCATTTTCCACGATACGCGCAGGAAGCTCGTGTTTCTGGCGCCGCTGGCCGTGGGCGGTGCGGCGGGGCTGCTGCTGGGTGCCAGAGGCCTGGGCGCGGCCATGCGGCTGTATGAAAAGCCCATGCTGTGCTTGTTCACGGGCTTTATTCTGGGCGGCGTGCCCGACCTGCTGGCCGAGGCCGAGGAGGACGGGCGCTTTCGCAGGCGGTGGCTGGGGGCGCTGGCGGGCGGCGTGCTGCTTGCGCTGCCCATGGCGCTTTTGAGGGCGCAGGGCATGGAGCGGGCGCTGTCGCTCACGCCTCTGCGAGCGCTGGCGGTGGGGCTGGTGGAGGGCGTGGGCACGGTGGTGCCGGGGCTGTCCACGTCGTTTATCCTCATCAATCTGGGGTGGTATCAGGCCTATCTCGACGCGCTGGCACACCCGCAGGCAGGCCTGCTGGCGCTGGTTGCACTGGGATTTGCGGCATCGGCGCTGGTTTCGATGAAAGCGGTTCAATGGCTGTTTGACCATGCGCGGGGATACACCTGCTACGCGGTGCTGGGCTTTTTGCTGGTGTCGGTAGCGCTGGTGTTTCCCGGCTTTGGAAGCGGGTGGACGCTCTGGGCGCAGCTTGCCGCGCTGCTGGCCGGCCTGATGGTGGCGCGGTGGATGGGCGGCCTGGGAGAACCCGTAGCGACAACGTCAAAGGGGTGAAGCAATGCGTGCTGGAAATCAACGACGACTGAAAGGAAGGCTGGATCGGATGCGCCATGCGCGCCATCGCGGCGCGCTGATTGAGAAATGGAAGGAGTCACTGCGTTCGGTCCTGCCGATCACGGCTATCGTGATTGCGCTGGGCCTGCTGGCGGTGCCTGCGCCCTCGGGCGCGATGCTGGCGTTTTTGGCGGGCGCGGTGCTGCTGGTGGTGGGCATGGGATTGTTCACGCTGGGCACGGACCTGGCCATGATCCCCATCGGCGAGCACGTGGGCGCAGCCATGACCCGCAGCAAAAAGCTGTGGGTGGTGCTTTTGTGCTCCTTTCTGGTCGGCGTGATCGTGACCATATCGGAGCCGGATTTGCAGGTGCTGGCCCATCAGGTGCCCGGCGTGCCGGACCTGACGCTGATTGTATCGGTAGCGCTGGGCGTGGGCGTGTTTCTGGTGCTGGCGCTTCTGCGCATTTTGCTGCGCATCCGCATGGCGTGGCTGCTGCTGGGGTGCTATGCGCTGGTGTTTGTGCTGGCGCAGTTTGTGCCGGGGGCGTTTCTGGCCGTGGCCTTTGACGCCGGCGGCGTGACCACGGGCCCCATGACGGTGCCTTTCATCCTGTCGCTGGGCGTGGGCGTGAGCGCCATCCGCAGCGACCCCAATGCGGAAAACGACAGCTTCGGCCTGGTGGCGCTCAGCTCCGTCGGTCCCATTCTGGCGGTGATGCTGCTGGGCCTGATCTACCGGCCGGACGGCGCGGCCTATGGGCCGGACGCCGCCCTGCTCGACGCGGCGGACACGCTGGAGCTGTCCCGCCAGTTCGCCCATGCCCTGCCTGAATATCTGGGCGAGGTGGCCATCGCCCTTGCGCCCATCGCGGCGTTCTTTGCCGGGAGCCAGCTGATGATTCTGCACCTGCCCAGGCGCGAGGTGCTGCGCATCGCGGCGGGGCTTTTATACACGTATGTGGGCCTGGCGCTGTTTCTGACGGGGGTGAACGTGGGGTTCATGCCCATGGGCAACTACCTGGGACAGGCCCTCGCGGGCATGGAGCGGCGCTGGCTGCTGGTGCCGCTGGGGATGCTGATGGGATACTTCGTGGTATCGGCCGAGCCCGCGGTGCATGTGCTGAGCCGGCAGGTGTACGAGCTGACCGCGGGCGCCATTCCTCCGCGCGCGCTGGGATTGAGCCTGTCGGTGGGCGTATCGGTGTCGGTGGGGCTGGCGATGCTGCGCATCCTGACCGGCGTGCCCATTCTGTGGCTGCTGGCGCCGGGCTATGCCGTGGCGCTTGTGCTGATGCCCTTCGTGCCGCCGATTTTTACCTCCATCGCCTTTGACTCCGGCGGCGTGGCCTCCGGCCCGATGACGGCCACCTTCCTCTTGCCCATGGCCATGGGCGCGTGCGCCGCCGTGGGCGGGGATATGGCCACGGACGCCTTTGGCGTGGTGGCCATGGTGGCCATGACGCCCCTGATTACGCTTCAGGTGCTGGGGCTGGTGTTCAAGCGCAGACAGCGCGCGCTGAAGGCGACCGCGCCGCAGGCGGAGGCGGAGGAGATCATCGAATGAGCGGCGCGTTCCATTGCCGCATGGGGGAGGATGCATCATGCATGACCTATGTCTGATAAACCTGATCGTCGGGCGCGGGGACGGAGAGGCGTTTCTGGACTTTCTCGGGGATCAGGGAATAAAAACGGCCCACAGCCTGCCTTGCCGGGGAACGGCAGGCAAAAAGCTGCTGGATCTTTTGGGCCTGGAAGAGAGCGAAAAGACGCTGCTGTGGGCCATGACCTCGCGCGCGAGGGCCGGGCGGCTGCTGGCCCGCCTGGTGCGCGAGATGGGGCTGGATATGCCCGGCGCGGGCATTGCCTTCACAACCCCGGTGGGCAGCGTGGCGGGCGCAACCAGCCTGCGCAGCCTCACGGAGGGACAGGACATTATCATGGGAGAGGTGACGGATATGCCTGCTGCGTTTCTGTATGAACTGATCATCGCCATTGTCAACCGTGGCCATGCGGATACCGTGATGGACGCGGCGCGCGCGGCGGGCGCCGCAGGGGGCACGGTGCTGCACGCCAAGGGCACGCAGCCGGGCGAAAGCAGTCAGTTTTTCGGCCTGTCCATCGCCGAGGAAAAGGAGATGCTGCTGATTTTGACCGCGGCAGGCGACCGCAGCCGCATCATGCGGGCTGTGATGGATCACGCCGGGGTGCAGAGTCCCGCGCACACGGTGATGTTTTCCCTGCCGGTGGAAAGCGTGGCGGGCCTGCGCAGCGTGATGGCGGCCGCGGGACAGCGGGAGGAATAAAAAAATCGCAAAAATACAGGATGCAAGGTGCGCACCCGGCATCTCAGACTGACAAAAAACCTGGTCCGGGAGGGCCGGAGGGCCCCGGCTCTCCAAGTGAAATCCGAAGCCGGCGAACGTTTTCCCGGCCGCACAACAGGAGCAGGGGAAACGTGCACTGGCGGAAGGGGCCGCCGGAGACGAGCTTTTTTGGCACGCCTGAATGCAGGGCCCGCGCCTTGCATCTTTGCATGCCTGCGTGCTATAATACGCGAAAGTGCCCAGATGGGGCAAAAAGGAGGCGCACCCGTTATGTCCGATCCCGTAAAGCAAGTGGCCATGAGAATTCTGGACCTGCGAGAGATTTCGGACTACACCGTTGACAAGATGGCCGAAGTGCTCAATGTGCCTGTCGAAGAATACCGCAAATATGAAAGCGGCGAGGTCGATATGCCCATCAGCTTTCTGGTTAAGATCGGCGAGGTATTTCATGTGGATATGACAGAGCTCCTGACCGGTGAGGCGCCGCGCCTCAACGTGCTCAGCGTCACGCGCGCGGGCAGGGGACAGGAAGAAACCAGCTGTCATGATCAGTATGTTTACCGCAACCTGGCCTATAATTTCGTTGGCCGCAAGATCGAGCCGATGTATGTGGTCGTGGACCCGGAGGACAACAAGACGTTGACCCCCAACAGCCACGACGGACAGGAGTTTGATTACATCCTCTCCGGCACCATGCACATCGTGATCGGCAAAAACGATGTGGTCCTGCATCCCGGCGACAGCGTGTACTATGATTCGCGCACGCCGCATGCCATGGAGGCCGTCGGCGGCGAGGCGGTGCATTTTCTGGCCATCGTGATCCCGTAAGCGTCCGGGCGATCGCATCCCCCCGTTCCGAAGGAGTTTGAAACCGTATGCTGGCTGACCGATATATTCGTACCGACCTGACGTCTCAGGAGGATTTTGAAAAAAACTTTACCCTCAAGGTGCCCGAACATTTCCATTTCGCCTACGATGTGGTGGACGAATACGCGCGCATCTCGCCCGATAAGCGGGCGCTGATCTGGTGCGACCTCAAGGGGCATGAGCGCACCTTCACCTTTGGCGAAATCAGCCGCATGAGCAACCAGGCGGCCAATGTGTTCAAGGCGCACGGCCTCAAAAAGGGCGACCCCGTGATTCTGATGCTCAAGCGCCGCTGGCAGTTCTGGGTAGCGGCGGTGGGCCTGCTCAAGCTGGGCTGCGTGCTGATTCCCGCCACGGCGCAGCTGCAAAAGAAGGACATCGTCTACCGCGTTCAGGCTTCCAGCGCCCGCGCCATTCTGTGCGTGGAGGAGCCGGAGGTGCGCGAACACGTGCTGGCCTCCGCACCGGAGTGCGATACGCTTACGGCGCTGTTCACGCTGGGCGACGAACCGGGCTTTTTGGATTTTGACGCGGAGATGGCCGCCGCCTCCGAGCAGTGGGACAAGCCCGCCGAGCTGCCGAAGAACGACGATATCATGCTCATCTACTTCACCAGCGGCACCACCGGCATGCCCAAGATGGCCGCGCACAGCTGGACCTACCCCATCGCGCAGACGGTCACGGCCTACTACTGGCACAACGTGGGGGATGAGTCCATCCACATGGCCGTGGCCGACACCGGCTGGGCCAAAGCCGGCTGGGGCAAGCTCTACGGCCAGTGGATCTGCGGCGCAACGCTGTTTGTATACGATTTTGACCGCTTCATCGCCGCCGATTTGCTCAAAATGCTGGAAAAGCACCGCGTGACCAGCTTTTGCGCGCCGCCCACGGTGTACCGCTTCCTCATCAAGGAGGACCTTTCGAGCTATGATCTGAGCGCCCTGAAATGGGCCAACTGCGCGGGCGAACCCCTCAACCCCGAAGTGTATGACCAGTTCCTCCGGCTCACGGGCGTGAAGATTCACGAGGGCTTCGGCCAGAGCGAGACCACGCCGCTGCTGATGACCAGCAAGTGGATGGAGCCCAAGACCGGCAGCACCGGCCGTCCCTCGCCCGCCTACGACATCGCGCTGGTGGACGAAAACGGCCAGGACGTGGATGACGGCGTGGAGGGCGAAATCGTCATCCGGCTGGACAAGGGCCATCCGGCGGGACTGTTTCTGGGCTATTACCGCAATCAGGAGCAGACCGACGCGGTATTCTATAACGGTATGTACCACACCGGCGACATGGCCTGGCGCGATGTGGACGGCTACTATAACTTCATTGGCCGCAGCGACGACGTCATCAAGTCCAGCGGCTACCGCATCGGTCCCTTCGAGGTGGAGAGCGCGCTGCTCACCCACCCGGCGGTGCTGGAATGCGCGGTGACGGCCGTGCCGCACCCGGACCGCGGCCAGGTGGTCAAGGCCACGGTGGTGCTGGTGAAAAACCGTGGCTACGAGCCCACCGACGCGCTCAAGAAGGAGCTGCAAAACCACGTCAAGCAGGTTACGGCCCCCTACAAATACCCCCGCATCGTGGAATTTGTGGACGAGCTGCCCAAGACCGTCAGCGGCAAGATCCAGCGCAAGCTCATCCGCCGCACGGACGCCGATACCGGCGCAGACCGCCTGATCGTGCGCCCCGCCACCCCCGACGACGCGGAAATGACGCTGGCCTATCTTGCGCAGATCGCGGGCGAATCGGACAACCTGTCCTTCGGCGCCGAGGGCCTGGATATGAACGTGGAGCAGGAGCGCGGCTACATCGAGGGCATCACCGGGCGCAGCCTGCTATTGCTGGGTTTCATTGGCGATGAGCTGGCCGCCATGGGCGCTCTCAAGTGCATGCGCCGCGAGCGGGCCCGGCACCGTGCGTCCCTGTCGGTTACGGTACGCAAGAAATACTGGCACCGCGGCATCGGCACGCAGATGGTGAACCACCTGATCGAGCACGCCAGGCAGGGCGGCATTTCCGTCATCGAGCTGGAGGTGCGTTCGGATAACGTGAGCGCCATCTCCCTGTGTCAGAAGATGGGCTTTGAGCGCATCGGTGTGTATCCGAAGTTCTTCCGCATCAACGGGCGGGATTATGACGCGGATCTGATGAACCTGTATCTGTAATGGAAGAGGCCAGACACAAAGAGGACGCACCGCTGAAAAAGGGCGCGTCCTCTTTCTTTTTTGTTCGCTTCAGGCTTATGATTCTCGGCTCGCCGCTTCCAGCGCGGCCACCTCATCCTGCGTCAGGCGGAAGGTGAGGGCTACGGCGTTGGCTTCGGCCTGGGCGGGGCTTTTCATGCCCGCAATGACCACGCTCCGGGGCAGGTGATCCAGAATCCAGCGTACCGCCACCGCCGCCACGGATACGCCGTGCGCCTGCGCGATGGGGCGCATGACGTCCACGATGCGCAGGTTGCGAAGTAGCTTGTCACCGTAGAAGTTGTCATAAACGGCGCGGCTGCGGCGGTCATCCTTTTCAAAATGCACGTCTGCCCCGTATTTGCCGGTCAGGATGCCCTGCCCCAGACTGCCCCAGGTGAGCGGCGCGGCATCCAGCAGGCGCGCAGTTTCGAGCATGGCGGCCTCGTCGTCGCGGTGAGCCAGGCTGTAGTGATTCTGAAATGAGGCCACATGGTCCCGGTAGGGAATGAAGGAGGCGGCCTGAGCGGGGGTCACGTTGCTCAGCCCGACCGCGCCGATGCGTCCGGCACGCTTGTGCCTGAGCAGCGCCTCCATCATTTCATCGACGGGGGTCACGCCGTCCAGATAATGCACCTGATAGAGGTCGATATAGTCCGTGTTCAGGCGTTTCAGGCTCGCGGCCAGCGCCCGTTCGATATAGGCGGGGCTGTTGTCATAAAAGGTGCGGCCGTTTTCCACGCGCACCCCAAACTTGCTGGCGATGACCACACGATCGCGCACGTCGCGCAATGCCTGGCCGATGTTGCTCTCCGACCGGCCCAGACCGTAGGTATCGGCGGTGTCAAAGAAGTTGACGCCGCATTCAAAGGCGCGGCGAAGCGCCCCTTCGATCTGATCGTGGTCCACCTGCCCCCAGCCGTATTCCCCGGCGGGGCAGCCGCCTGCGCACAGGCGGGATACGGGCAGGTCAATGCCTTTCAAGCGAATGGTTTCCATGTGGTGCTCCTTTGGTTCACGGCCTGCGCAGGCCCTTTGGATAGTGATTCTTGAACTGCCCGCCGCTGGCCTTGCCAAAGCCCAGCACAAGGCCCTCATATACGGCCAGCGCCCAGCCGCTCATGTCCTCCGGCGCGGGAAGGGCCTCCCCGCTCTGGTAGCGCAGCGCCCCGGCGCGGTCCAGCGCAAGCACCGGCAGGCCGCAGGCGGGGGAAAGGCACATGGCCAGCGCGTGGTCCGGCGCAAAGATTTTGCCCTTCATCACGCCCAGCTGCACGCCCGCGCGCAGCACGCGAATCCCGTCCAGCGGCGGCAGATCGGGCGCGGAGAGCAGCGCGTCGCCCAGCTGCGCGTTGGCGGCCGGCAGGCCGCGAAGAGGCGCGGCAAAGGCCGAATAAGCGGCGCGCACGGCGGGCGCGGGCGGCGAGAGCCGCTCCGCCGCAGGCCTCATCAGGTCCGCCGCGGGCGCGTCTCCGGCGCGGCGCAGGCAGGCCACGAAATGTCCTTCGCCGCGCACGCAGTGGGGATAGAGGCGCAGCATGCCCTCCGGAGCGTCCAATGTACCATAGTCGCCCGACAGGGAAAAGGGCTGCGCCGAAAAGTCGGGATGCTCCCGGAGAAACCAGCGCACGGTTTCTTCGTTTTCCTCGGGGGAGAGGGTGCAGGTGCTGTACACCAGCCGTCCGCCGGGGCGCAGCATAGCGGCCGCACAGCCCAGGATACGCCGCTGCCGCTCGGCACAGCCCGCGGGAGAGGCGGGGTTCCATTCGGCGCGGGTTTCGGGGTGGCGGCGGAACATGCCTTCGCCGCTGCAGGGGGCGTCCACCAGCACGGCATCAAACAGGACGCCCCAGCGCGCGGCCAGCGCCTCCGGCTGGGCGCTCACCACCAGCGCGTTGGGTACGCCCATGCGCTCGATGTTGCGGCTCAGGATTTTTGCACGGGAAGGCACCGGTTCGTTGGATACCAGCAGCCCTTCGCCCGCCAGCGCCGCGGCGATTTGCGTGCTCTTGCCACCGGGCGCGGCGCACAGGTCCAAAACGCATTCGCCGGGCCGGGGCGAAAGCACGCTCACCGGGGCCATGGCGCTGGGTTCCTGCAGATAATATGCGCCCGCTTCATGCAGCGGATCGGTTCCGGCAGGGCTGTCGTTGCGCAGATAGCGCCCCAGCGCAGGGTACCACGGCACCGGTTCCTCCACGCCGCCTACGGCTTCCAGCGCCGCATCGGACACGGGCTTTTGCGGGTTCAGGCGCAGGCCGCGCAGACAGGGCATCTCCATTGCGGCGAAGTAGGCGTCCGCCTCTTCTCCCAGCTGCGCGCGCATGCGGGACACAAAGGCGGGCGGCAGCGCAGGGCTCATTCGCTGTCCACCAGCCAATCCGGCTTCATGATGGGTTCAAAGGCAAAGAACAGAGGCTTGAGCGCATCGGGCAAAGATTCCTTCAAATGCGCGCGCCCGGCGATCATGCTCACGGGGCGGTCCAGCTGCGCGGCGGCCTGCTTGAGCAGCTCCTGACCGGCGAGCAGCACCTCCGGGGTGGTGTGTTCCTGCAAATTGGCGTTGTTGACCAGGTGGTCGGGCGTCAGGCGCGCCTGCCGCTCGATCAGGCGGTACAGCCCGGTGATATCCTCCACCGACGAGCTGAAAGGACGGCAGGGGTTGACCACGTAGAGCACGTTCATCTCATCCCGCAGGGCACGCGTGTAGGGCGCATAGCGGCCCAGAGCGGTGGCTCCGGTATCGTCGCCGCCCACGTCGATCACCACATGCGCGTAGGGCTGCTCAAACACCGCCTGGATTTGAGCGGGCAGGGCCGGAATATCTACGGTGGACATGGCAAAGGAGGGCATGAATACCTCGATGCCCTCCGCCTCCAGCAGCGCGTGTTGCTCAGCGCTGCGAAAATAGGGGTTGACGATATCCAGGTCCACCAGCGCGATGCGGCCTTCCGGCTCACGCGCACGCTGCGTGCGCGCGATGGCAATGGCCAGCTCGGTTTTGCCGCTGCCGTAATTGCCCACCAGCACGGTGTAGCGTTTGTCCATGGGCAGCATTATTTCTCACCGCCTTGCTGATCTCTGGGCCGGGGATAGACGGGCTCATGAAACGCCTGCGTCACATCCACGGTGGATTGCAGGTCATGAATGGTGGGACGGTGATCCTCGTCGTCCACACCGACCAGATCGCGCGCCTTTTTGGCCAGCCGCCTGAGGGCGCTCCCGCCAGAGGTGGGCGCCTGGGCGCCTGCGCGCATGGTAAAGGGATGGAATACCGGCGGCTTCATGGCGGGCTGTGCCTCCGGCGTATCCACGTTTTCCTCCTCCGCGGAAGAAAGGGGCGTCGACTGCGTCAGGCCCAGACGTTCGCGGAACTCCGCCGCATCCAGGCCGGGATGTACCGGCCGCGATTCCGCAGCGGGCGGCGGGGCGGGTGGGGCAGGTGGCGGCGCGTACAGCTCTTCCGGGGGCCTGGGCGGAGCAAAACCCGCCTGCATGTCGCGGATGGACTGAATGGGTTCAGGCCGGGGCGCGCCAAAGGACGAATCCATTCCCTCGGCGGGGTTGTCCCACAGAGGGCGGACCAGCGCGTCTCCCTCCTCCCAGCGTTCCTCCGTTTCATCAAAGACGGGGTCCAGATCCTGCGGGGGCTGATAGGGCTGGGAATAGGGCGCATACAGCGGCCCCTGCTCCAGCGGCGCGTACTGCACGGTGGCCTGATTCATCGCGGGGGCCTGAGAGCCGGGCGCAAAATCCTGCGCGGGGGCATAGGCCCGCGTGGCGCCGAAGTCCTGGGGATACGCCTGATCGAAGGCGTCGGGTGCATGGGACGCAGAATCATCCGGAAAGGGAACCTCCTGCCCGTCGGGCGAAGCGGAAGGCTCCTCCTCCGGGGGGATGGCGTCCTCCTCCGGGTATACATCCCCGTGCCGGGCGGCACGCGCACGCTTGAGGCGGCCCAGCCTGGAAGACCACACGTAATACGGGCGCCAGCGGATCAGATAGACGATACGGTCGATCACAAAGCCGCCTGCGCAGAGAATCGGGACGATCACTTTCCAGTTGGCCGCGAGAAAACGGTAGAACAGACCTGCATCCTCGCTGGACAAAAGGCGCCACAGGTCGTTGACAAGCACGCGCATCCAGCTAAGCAGCAGGGTCAGAATCGCATTGGCAAAGCCGTTCATTCACCGGCTCCTTTCCATGGGCTATTTCACCGTCACCAAAACGGTGGAGGGCGTGGCGGTGAAGGTCATGCCGGTCATGTCGGTATCCTCCACATGCAGCTCCACGGGCAATTCATAGGAGCCTGGCTCCAGACCCGATACGTCCACATAGGCCACCACGCTGGCAGCGCGCAGGCCGTCCATGATGAGCTGCGGCCCCCTGAGCACGATGCCGAGCGTCTTGAGGCTGAGGCTGACCGAAACATCGCCGGTCGCGCCGCGTGAAAACAGCTTGACACTTTCAAAGGTGCGCGATACCATCACCGGTTCGATTTCCACAGTCAGGGTCACGGTATCGGCGCTGAGGTAGACCGAATCGGCGGGCCATTGCGGCTCGACCTCTACGGAGAAGGTTTCGGTACGGCCGGTGATGTCCACCGGGTCGGAGATGGAGAGATCCTCCAGCAGGTCCAGCGTGGACTGCGGTCCCGCGACGACCACGGTGGAAGGGGTGACGGTGACGCCCGCCACACGGTAGCCATCAGCGGGCTTCCCTTCCGTGAGTCCCTCGCTGGACAGATTCACGGTGCGGGTGGGGTAGAGGTCCTGTTCCACGGTGATGGTGCGCAGCACCACATCCGCGCTGGTGACTTCCAGCAGATCGCTTTCCACGGGGTCACCGTCAGCATTGACAAACCGCATGGGAAGCGCCGTGCGCACCGTGCCGGCCTTTGCGGCCAGGCGGGAAACATCAAAGTCCACATAAACACGCGAAATCTGGTCCACCAGGCTTTTGGGGCCGCTGAGGGTGACGGCGGAGGGGTCCAGCGAAATCGGAGTGCCGTAGAACCCTTCCGGATACTCGCCGATGATGTTGACGGATACGGGGACGCGGTAGTTGGTCACAAACTGATCCACCACCACGGTGATGGTTTCCGGCGATATGCCCCGCACGGTGCCATAGGTGGAGGTGGAGGTGGTATTGATGCGCAGGGTCTGCTCGCCGGCCTCGGTGATGCGCGTAAGGTCCACGCGGGGGTTGTAGTTGGAGGCGGTCACGGTGTTGTATTCGCGCTGGGGCACGTCCACGCGCAGGCGCGCGGTCAGGTTTTCATCCTCCAGACCGGAGAGGACGATCAGCCCGCTGTTGCGGCGGAGCGTGTCGGCCCCCACCACGCTGACCGTCACATCGGTGAATACGCGCTCGCGCGTGAGGGTGGGGTCCTGGGTAATCAGCCCTGCCCACAGGCACAGCGCCAGAAACAGCGCCAGCAGCTTCCAGGGCCAGTTGTGATAAATCAGGCGCCAAAGGCGCTGCGGAGCGCCCTTGAGCGCCTTGCGCAGGCTGGGACGCGGCTGCTCGGCAGCCTTTTTGGGCTCGGCGTTCATTCGGCGCCTCCTTTCCGGCGCTTGGTTTTTTCCATTAAGGTGGACCATAGCCCCGTTTCTTTCTGATGATAGATGGACAAAAGCAGATTCTCCAGCGCCGCGCGGTCCAGATGGCGGGTCAGCCGCCCGTTGCGCGCCACGGAGATGGTGCCGGTTTCCTCGCTGACAATGAGGGAAATCGCGTCCGTCGTTTCGGTCACGCCCAGGGCCGCACGGTGCCGGGTGCCCAGTTCACGGCTGATGCCCTTGCCGTCGCTGAGGCTCAGGATGCAGGCGGCCGCCATGATGCGCGGCCCGCGGATGACCACCGCGCCGTCGTGCAGGGGGGTATTGGGCTCGAAGATGTTTTCCAGAAGCGCGGCGGAGATCTGCGAGTTGAGCGAGGTACCGGTCTCAATGATGTCCTTGAGGCCGATGCGCTGTTCGATGACGATCAGCGCGCCCACGCGGCGGCGGCTGAGGGTGAGCAGGCAGCTGGTGATCTCGTTGACGATATGGCTGCTTTCCTCCAGATCGGCGGATACGGAGGCTTTGTGAATGGCCCCGCGTCCGAGCTGCTCCAGCGCCTTGCGCAGCTCCGGCTGAAACAGAATCACCAGCACCACAGCGCCGTTATTGACCACATTGAGCAGCACCCAGTTGAGCGCCGTCAGGCCCAGAAGATCGCTTACCCAGCTGGCCACCACCAGTGTGACCAGGCCCTTGAGAACGGCGCTGGCGCGCGTTTCCTTGGTGAGCATGAGCAGCTCATAGAGCAAAAAGGCCACGATGAGGATATCCAGCACGTCGGCGATGGTGGGGCGGTTGAACACGTTCCAAAGCACGGTCTGGATTTGTGCCCACAAGGTCTCCATCGGTTCCCCTCCCTGCCGCGATGAATGCGTATACTACCATCTATTATACAACATGCTTCAAGCGGATTAAACCCCCTTCGGCCGTTTTTTTACCCCGGTTACGGTTCGCGGGGCAGTTGTTACAAAACGCTGCCGGAGCGTTTGTACAAAGGAGCGGTTTTATGCTATACTATGCCATAAGCGGGCGGAGGAGGGGGCTGTATGGCTGGAGAGCATGCCGGGCACAGGCAGCGGATGAGGGAGCGGTTCCTCGCCGGAGGGCTGGAGGGCTTCGCAGACCACGAGGTGCTGGAGCTGATGCTGTTTTACGCCATTCCCCAGCGCAACGTAAATCCCCTGGCGCACCGCCTGCTGGACCGGTTCGGAACCCTGCATGCCGTGCTGGAAGCGCCCGTGGAAGAGCTGATGAAGGTCGAAGGCGTGGGCCAGTACGCGGCGCTGCTGCTCAGCCTTTTCAGCCATGCCGCCCGGCGGCTGGAGATGAGCCGGGAGAATACCGGCAAGCTGATCTGCAACCGCGGAATGGCGGAAAAGCACGCCGTGCGGCTTTTGCAGGGCCTGCGGACGGAACACTTTTACGCCGTTTGCCTCGATGGCAGGATGCAGCTGATCGCGGATGAGCTCATCGCGCGCGGGTCCATCGACGAGGTGCAGGCGTATCCGCGCGTGGTGGCGGAGGCGGTGCTCAGGCACAATGCGCACTCCGTGGTCCTGTGCCACAATCATCCGGGAGGATCGCCCGTGCCGTCGCACCAGGATGTGGAGGTCACCCGCCAGCTGGCGGCGCTGCTGAGTTCGCTGGGCGTGGCGATGGCGGACCACATCATCGTATCCGGCAGGGAGGCGCTGAGCATGGCCGGCTGCGGGCTGATTACGCGCGAGAGGCGCGAGGACAGGCTGCTCACCCGCGTGGCCAATTCGGACGGCGAAACGCTTATCCGGGCCGAACTGATGAAAAAACGAAAGGAAAAGCAAACATAACGCATGGAGAACACAGGGAAAAAATGCCGCTGGGCGGTCAAGGCGCTGCTGGCGCTTGTGTGGCTGGTTGTGGCCGGCGTGGTGTGCTATGCCGCGCTGATCGGTCTGGTGTATTATTGGGAGGTCAACGTGCCTGAGCCTACGGATTACGACAGCATCATCGTGCTGGGCGCGCAGGTGCTGCCATCGGGCGAACCGTCCGTGCAGCTGCGCTGGCGGCTGGATAAGGCCAAGGAATACTATGAAAAGCATCCCTGCTACATGGTCGTCACCGGCGGGCAGGGCGGACAGGAACCCGCTCCGGAGGGGGATGTGATGCGGGCTGTGCTCATCGCGGAGGGCCTGAGCGAGGAGCATGTCATCAGCGACCCGCACAGCGCGGACACGAAGGAAAACATCCGAAACGCATGGGCCATCCTGCAGGAAAAGGGATGCCAGAAGCCGCTGATCGTCACCAGCGATTATCACCTGCCTCGCGCGCTGGCCATCGCGCGCGACGCGGGGCTTGAGGCGCAGGGCGCGGGCAGCCTGTGCCGCCCGGAATGGAACTACTGGCTCAAAAATCATATGCGCGAGGCGTTGGCATGGGTGAAATACTGGGGCGTGAAATACCTGGGGCTGAAGCTGTAAACCTGGATGCGTGGGAGGCGGAACTGGCGCGGCACCTGGATGGTCTGGGCGCGGACGCCGCCGCACCGGCGCGCCTTGCCCGCTATCACCGGCTGCTGTGTGAGTGGAACGCTCGCATGAACCTGACCGGCGATACGGACTTTGCGGTGGCGCTCTACCGGCATTATCTGGATTCGCTGGCGCCCCTGCAGCTGGAGGGGCTGTTTGCGCATGGCGCGCGGGTGATTGACGTAGGGAGCGGCGCGGGCTTTCCCGGCCTGCCGCTGGCCATCGCCCGGCCGGACCTGCAGGTGACGCTGCTGGATGCGCTTCAGAAGCGGATTTCCTTCCTCGCGGCCGTGGTGGAGGAACTGGGACTGACCCATGTACGCCTGGTGCATGCACGGGCCGAGGACGGCGCGCGCAATCCGGAACACCGCGAGCGCTACGACTTGGCCGTGGCGCGGGCGGTGGCTCCGCTGCCGGTGCTGTGCGAGCTGATGCTGCCCTTTGTGGCGGTGGGCGGGCGCATGCTCTGCTACAAGGGTCCCGCCGCGCAGGACGAGCTGGAGGCGGGAGGCCGGGCCGCCCGGATGCTGGGAGGCGGCGCACTGGAGGTGCTGCCGGCAGACGTTCCGGGGCAGCCGGACTGGCGGCACATCATTGTCGCCTGCCGCAAGAAGGAAAAAACCGTTCGACAATATCCCCGAAAAGCCGGCACACCCGGCCGTGCTCCGCTGGGAATGGGGAATACAAAAAAATAGAATTCGTCAAAAACCGACATGCGGCGCGCTCTTTTTCGGGCGCGCCGCGCTTTTGCTGTCGAACGGTTCCCCTGCTGCTCCGGCAGGAAAGCGGCGGGCCGGGGAGGAATGACATAGACATGGGCGCGCCCGTGAGGCCCCGCATGTCAAGGGGGAGGGCATGAGCGGCCTCTGGGCGCGTCCGATCCGTTGAGCAAAGGAGGCCGTTACATGCAAGCGGCGGCCAATCAGGTACGATGGGTACCCATCGGTGAGATCGTGGAACCCTGGGAAGAAAGCGCGGAGGGCGAGCCCGACGGCGCGGTGGTATTGTCCCAGCGCCCGGATGGGCGCTATACGCTGGTGAGCGGACTCAACACCCTGCGGCGCATGCGGGATGCGGGTCAGGTCTGTGTGGATGCGGTTACCTGCCCCGCGGAATGTATGGAAAGGCGTGTGGCGCGGTTTTTGGACCAGCTGATGCGCGGCCGTCTGCATTATCTGGACGAGGCGGAGGAATACCGGGCGCTTCTGGCCGCGGGGATGGACCCCAAGGAGCTGGCCGCGCGCATCGGGCGCACGCCCGCCACCATCCGCAAAAAGCTGCGCCTTTTGAACCTGGGCGACGAGGCGATGGGGCTGCTGCGCGAGCATGGCCTGTGCGAAGGCTATGCCCAGGCACTTTTGCGCGTGCCGGGCATCCAGGGGCGCCTGCGCGTACTCAGGCATGTGATCGAGGAAAAGCTGAGCGTGCCGGATACGGAACGGCTGGTCAGCGACGTGCTGGCGCGCATGCCCGTTCCTCTGGCGGGCGGACGGCATATGAAGCCCCTGATCCGCGATTATCGCCTGTACGTCAACGCGATTCGCGGTGTGGTGGAGCAGATGCGCGATGCGGGGCTGGATGCCCGCATGCAGGTGAACGTGGGGCAGCGGGTGGCTGAGGTTCGTATCGACATGCCCATGCAGACCGCTGCCAGACTGGGCAGAAGGTAACGGACGCCTGGAAGCAGGCAGCCGTTTTTCACAATCGGGCCCGCCGCCTATCGAGCGGCGGGCCCGATTCAGGCTGCTGACAAAGTGCGGGGTGCAGGGGGATTATCACCCTGCCGGGGTTTGGGGCAGGGCCCCAAAGCTTTATGTCGCAGCATATTTCGTGAGCGTTGCGAGCGTCCGAAGGACGCAAGAAACGCGGCTCTCCCCAAAATCAGGGGTTTTTCAACGGTCTGAATCGGGCCCGCCGCCTATCGAGCGGCGGGCCCGATTGGTTTGCTTTGCGAGAGGATGGGGGACGGAGCCCTTCCGAATATGAACTTATGCAGCTTCTACGCTGTGCACAGGATGAAAGGAAGACGCGACAGAGCTTCGGTTGAAATGATGGGTTATGACCCCGCCTCCAAGGCCGAGAGGCAGCTTTCCAGCGTGCTTTCCCCGGCAAGATAGGCCATCGCTGCCTCCACCAGGGCCTGAAAGGCGTCATCGTGCGCCTGGCTTTCGCACAGCAGGGGATGCAGCTGCAGGTCCAGCCAGGGAAGCACCTGCGTGCGATAGAGGTCCAGTCCCTCCTGCGTGACTTCGTAGTTGGCGGGATGGTCCACATTGGTTCCCGTTGTTTCGGCCAGATGGGCCAGTTCAGGGTACAGTGCCGCAACGGCGCTGTCAGGCGAGAGCAGCGCGGCGTGTGTGGGCAGGCGGGTTGCGGCGGCATGCTCCAGAAAGGCGAGGGCCGCCTCCCGGTTCGGGCTGTTGGGGTTGAGCACGTAGACTCGCAGCTCCGTGGGCACGCGCTGCGGCGCATTTGTACTCACGGATGGGCGCGGCACGGGATGCCTGGCCGGTGCCGTGTCGCCGGGAATGTGTGCGCGCAGATTGAGGCTGTATTCCGTCTCCAGCCCGCCGCCGTCTCCGGCGGGCGCATCCAGCGGCAGGTTCGCCGCCTTGAGCGCCTCCAGTGCCGGGGCGAGCGCCTCGGACGGCAGGTCGCCTTCCTCCATCAGCAACTGGGTGAGCAGGTAGCGCACATATTGCTCCCGCGTCCACGGCATGAGGTGGGAAGCGGCCAGCTCCGCAAGGGTAGGGGGCGGAGGTTTCGCGCCCTCTGCGGCCTGCCAGGCCATCACCGCTGGTGCCCCCGCACAGGCCAGTAGCTGTCCGTCCCACACCAGCACGTTACGGAATATGGGGGCCATGCCCTCGGCTTCGGCCAGCAGCGCGTCCGACCCGATGGCGGGGAAGAAGCCCTCCCGGAGCAGGCCGAGCAGCTCGCCATCCAGCCGCAGGTAAAACAGGTCGGTTGTGTCGCCTGCACGGATGGCCTCGACTGCGTCGCGGGCACAGAAGTGGTTTGTTTCAGTGCGGCGGGAGATGACCGTGCCGGGGTACGCCTGCTGGAAGCTGTGGTCCAGATTCATTTCCAGCGAGGGCAGGCCGCGTATGGTGAGCAGGGTCTGGGCTTCTTCCGGCCCGTCGAGCGCAATCAGGCGGATGCCCTCCACGCCAGCGGCCACATACCAGTCACCCAGCACGCCCCGGAAGCTGACCACCGCGGGCAAAGCGCAGGCACGGATAGACTGCCAGTCCGTGCCGTCCCAGCGGGCGAGCATGCCGTCCACCATGGCATAGAACGTGCCACGCTCCTGCGCCCAGCATATGCCGCGCAGGTCCGAGGGGGTGCCCAGGGCCTCCTGTACCTCGCCGGTGGCTGCGTCGAGCAGGACGGCCTGGTTGCCGCCCTCCGCACCCCGAATACCCAGCAACAGGCCATCCCGGTAGGACGATAAGTGCACATATCCCTCAAGCGCCAGCGCCTGCGCGCTGCCGTCTGCAATGTCCGCGCGCACAAGGTATATCGTGCTACTGGTCGTATCGCCGCAGACGAGGTACAGCGCCCCGTCCTGCCAGAACAGCGCACGTATGTTTTGCGCCAGCGCATCCAGAGGCGTACCCGCATAGTTCAGTACCGGCGCGAGATCCTCACCGGTCCAGCGCCAGATCTTTTTCGTCTCGTTATCCATGAGAAGAAGTGTTTCGCCCGTGTGCACAGGGTGCGTGCCCGGCGTGCTCAGACCGGCTTCACGCCATGATTTGCCTGAAATCAACACCTGAGGCGTCTCGTTCTCAGGCTGCCAGACCATGAGCGAAAAGCCATCGGAATAGTAAAGCCGTTGCCCGTCTGTAGTGCCGCTGTATACCGAGCCGTCCATCTCACGGCCGACGAAGCCCAGACCATGGAGTGCCGTCACGGCCAGCGCCGTGGCTGCTCCCAGCAGAAGTACGATTACGGCCACCAGCATAAGGGACGTTTTTCGTTTCACGGGACAGCCCTCCCGTGCTTTTTGCAAAATGGCGTGCACGGCTTCCTCCGGCATCCTGAGGCCGTCCACATGATGCTCGATGGCCTGACGGATTGCGTTATTCTTCATCGCCGTCACCTCCCGTCAGCGCGTCGCGGAGCACTGCTTCGGCCCGCTTGAGCCGATGATGCGCCGTGGAGCGGCTCAAGCCCAGCGCCGCGGCGGACTCCTCAAGTGTCATGTCCTGATAGTAGTAGAGGAGAAGGACCTGCCGGTACTTTTCCGGCAACCGCAAGATGTCCAGAAACAGGAGCCTTTCCTGGGGAGGCACGCTCATGGCGGAGGGCGGCAGGTCATCCAGCACGCGCGTAAGGTCCACATGCCGGTGCCAGCGGCTGCGGTGAATATCGCGGCAGACGTTGAGGGCAATATGCATCAGCCACGTCTTTTCTCCACGGCCCTTGTAGCGGTCCATGAAGCGCCAGGCCCGCAGAAAGGTTTCCTGCGCAGCGTCTTCAGCCTCCCGCATATCCAGCAGCGTGAGATAGCACATCCGGAGCACAGCATCTCCATAGCGGGCAACCCACTCTTCCAGACGCCGCTCACGCCCGTCTCCCTCCATGATGCGCACCACCTTTCAATATCATAGACGGAGCAGGGCACCGCTTTTTTCCGATTATTCATGAAAAAAGTCCCCGCATCTTTCGGCGCAGGGTGCATATAGTGGAAATGAGCGAGGTGACGCCGCATGCCTGTAGAAAAATGCTATCCCTCCGGGAAAAACACGCCGCTGATGATCGCCGGTTATGCGCTGCTGGCGCTGGGCGTTCTGTTGCTGTTTTTATGCATTCCCTGCTGGGCGTGGCTGGCGCTGCTGGGGCTGGGGCTGATCGTTGCGGGAGCGCTGCTTTTGCGGCTTAGCAAGGCTTGGAGGTGAGAAACTTGTCTGTCAGGATGATCTGCGTGCGTGCGCCAAGGTTCTTAAGCGGATTCTTTCGGCTGTTTCTGCGCAGGCGCGCCTAACCGGCGCAGCGGGCGACACCCCGGAAGCGTGGGTGCGCCCTGTGAAATGACCGGCAAATCCCCCATGGCGTTGCCAACCAGCGGCGCGCGCCCTTCCGGGCGGTCCAACGGGGCCGGGGAAGGGTGCGCGCCGCTTTGCGCATGTCAGGGCCTGCGTGCGTCGATGGCGACAAGCCAGGGCATGCCGGTCTGGCCGTCCGAATCCTGCCAGGCGGTGGCGACCAGCCAGGCGGGGAAAAAGGTCACACCGTCAGCGGTGTGATAGGCGGGGCGGATGTCCAGCACCACGGGCCAGTGGGCGGGCAGGGCGCGCCCACGCTCATCCTCGCGGGGAACGGGCTGGATGCAGTCAAACTGCCGTGCCAGGTCCTCAAGCGCCTCCAGCGGCGTTTTTACCGCGCCGGCATAAGGCGCGGCACTCACCTCGCGCGGGGCATAGGACAAGGTGAAATCACGCATCTCGCCGCTATCGCCCACATAGAGGTTGGCCACGCAGCTGTGGCCAATCCCGTCCGTCCCCGTCCAGGTGCAGGGGGATACGGGCAGACCGCGCAAGGAGAAGGCAAGCTGTACCCAGGTGTAATCCACCCGGGGGGTAAACCATTCGGCCAGACTGCGCCGCACGAAGGCCTCCCGCGCTTCGGGGGCCTCGTTCAGAGCGTAGAGCCGCGCCTCGTCCTCCGGGCGGAGAAGATGGATCACGTGCCCCTCGCTCAGGCCACAGTCCAAAAGGAAGCTCAGCGCCGTGGCGCGAGCCCGCTCACGCGCGCCGTCTGCGTCCGTGCCGCTTGCGGCGGGGGAGAGGGGAGCGGCGCTTCCGGCCGCAAAGGCGGGGCCAAAGCGTTTCAGCGCTCCGTCGCTCCAGTCCGCGCCGGTCGCGCGCATGGCTTCGCCCACGGCGGTTTCGTCCGGCACGATCCATTCGGTGGTCAGAACGGCCAGCTGCTCAGGCGTAAACTCCGGGGGTACGGGGCAGTCCACACGCAGGGCCAACGCTGTTTCGCCGCTTTCCCCGCTCACGCCCACGATGTCGCCCCGAAGCCGCCCGCCACTCGCGGTTACGCCCGACGCATCGCGCGCCTTTGCGGCATCCGCTGTGCAGGGCAGCAGCAGACACAACACCAGCAGATAAGTCCAGGCGCGCTTCATGGGTCCATCTCCTCCTTTTCAGCTTCGGTGGGGGCCGGTGCGGCGAGCAGCACGCTTTCGATAGCCACACGGGCCTGAGTGGGATCGTAGACGGTCCATTCCAGACGGAGGAAAATCGCGTCTCCATCCGTGAGGACGGGCAGGTCGGAAGCGGTGATGAAGTCCGCGGGCAGCTGCAGGGCCAGCAGCACGCCATCCCCATCCGGCTGACAGGCGACAGACAGGCCGGTATCCGGCCAGCCGTCCACGCCGCCGGAACGGGTATAGCAGGCGAAGCCGTCCTCCAAAAGCACCGGGCCGGATGCATCCTGCCCGTCCGGGAGGAGTATGCCGTCCTCCTCCGTCAGCCCGACGGTCAGCGGTTGTCCGTCTTTCGCCGCCACACGGAGGGCCAGCGTGAGCCGTCCTTCGATCCACGCCGCGTCCAGCGCGGAGACCTCCGTGAGCCGCAGGCCCGAAGCGTCCGTTACGTCAAGAGACCGCACGCTGAGCGCCGGCCGGACGCGCTCGCGGTTGTGAAACAGCCGGTACGGGTTTGTTTCCCAAAAGGACAAAAGCCCCAGCTGCGCCGCTATCGCCGTGGCGCAGATCAGCAGCGCCGCGGCCAGCGCGGGGACAAGCCGCCGCCCCATGCGGCGACGGGGTGCCGGCGCGTCCGGCAGCGAGGAAAGCACCTGCGCAAGCCGGGCACCAGCTTCGGGCGGACGTTCCCGTGCGGCCAGCATGCGCATGGCGCGGTCAAATGCTCTGTCATCCATCGTCAAAGTCCCTCTTTCTCAAGGATCTCTTTCAGGCGACGCCGCCCACGGCTCAGGCGCGAGGCGGCGGTGCCGCGTGGCACGCCCAGCACCGCGGCGATCTCCTCCAGCGGATAGTTTTCAAAATACATCAGTTCCAGCGGCACGCGCTCCTTTTCGTCAAGACGCATCAGAAGCGGCGTGAGCTCCGGGCCGCCGTCCGTGCCGGCAGGCGTATCGGGCCAGTCGCCGCGCAGCTCCACGCGCCCCCGGCGGCGCAGGATGTTGCGCGCTTCGTTGAGGCAGGCACGCATCAGCCACGCGTCGAACGCGTCCTCCCGCCGGAGCGAGGCGAGGCGGCGGTAGCAGTTGAGCACCGCCTGCGCGGCGGCGTCCTCGGCGTCGGCATGGCTGTGCGTAACGCACCGTGCCAGGCGCACCATGCCCGGCCACAGCGCCCGCACCCTCGCCTCGAAGCCGATCTTGTCCATGAGGCTGTCCTCCTTGCCGGTTGGTTCATTTGAAGGCCTTCACCTGATAGACGCGCGGCAGGACGGAAAGTTTGCAAAGTCAGGGAAAAAAGGGCGGCCCCGGAAAAACGGGACCGCCGCAGCGTGTCAGAAAACCTGTTTCAGGAGGTTTGGAGGACCGAAGCCCAAAAGTCTATCGCCGGATCTGAATATCGCCTGGGGCCGCAGACCGAAATCCCGGCCGGGGCACGAATGAGGGGGACGAGCGGGGAGGGACGATGCTGCCTTGCCGGCAGCCGGTATCCAGCCCGGCAAGGCCTGCAAACCCATCCTGCACGTGTTGGCCTCAAAGGAGGGGGCGTCCTGTCAACCGTCCCCCAAAGCCCGGGCCTTCAGAAAAAACGGCTATTTGGCGCGAGGTTTGAAGGCCAGCGCGATCAGCGTTCCGAAGAATACCGCCGCCGCGATGCCGCCCGCCGTGGCGGACAGGCCGCCCGTGAACGCGCCGATAAGCCCGATTTCATCCACGGCGCCCATCACGCCCTGACACAGGGCATGTCCAAAGCCCGTAAGGGGTACGGTCGCACCCGCACCGGCAAAATCCGCCAGCGGGCCGTACACCCCGATGGCGCTGAGCAGCACCCCGACGATGATATAGCACACCAAAATGCGGGCGGGCGTGAGCCGTGTGCGCAGCACCAGAAGCTCGCCCACGGCGCACAGCGCGCCGCCCACCAGAAAGACTTTCAGATACATCCAAAGCACCGACATGGATTTGCCTCCCGGTTTTTTTATAGCTTGGGGGACTCCAGCACGACAGCGTGGGCGATGCCGGGGATGGTTTCGCCCTGCTGGCTGCTGGTCACGCTCATCAGCGCGCCCGTGGCCATAAAGATGATGCGCTTGAGATCGCCCTGCTGGAGGGCGGGCAGAAGGCTGGCGCACAGCACCGAGGCGCTGCATCCGCAGCCGCTGCCTCCGGCATGCGCATCCTGCCGCTCGCGGTCGTAAATCATCAGGCCGCAATCGCGATGGATGCGCTCGTCCAGCGGCATGCGCTGCTCGCGCATGAGCTGCAACAGCAAATCACGCCCCACCTGCCCCAGATCGCCGGTGACGATGAGGTCGTAGTCCGCGGGCTGAGTATGGGTATCCGCCAGCAGGGCCAGCAAAGTGTCGGCTGCCGCTGGGGAAGATGTCAATATAGGGCCATATTTTATGCTTCGCTTGCGTTGGCCAAACAATCGCGATTGGCCTGAATATAGTCAGAAACCTGTGAAAAAGCATCGGCAAAGCGCAGGCGTATGGTGAGCGAGCCTCCCTCGTGGACATAGATGGCATCTACCAGCTCGACCATCACCTCTCTGGTAAGCTTCGTCAGATTGCGGTGTTTTATGAAGGTAGAAAGGAAACCGTTTCTTTCCTCGATGCTATCCGCAGCTACCTCCATCTCTTGTTCAAGACGATGAATCGTGCTGGTGATTTCGGAAAGCCTACGGTCAAAGCCAGCTTTCAGCTGTATATATTCCTCCTTGCTGATGTCCCCGTTTTTCCAGTCAGGATAGAGCGAAAGCTTCATCTGTTCCACCTGATCCCGCTCATGCTGCTTGGCAGCAAGGGATTTTATTAGTGGGGATGCACTTTTTTTGCGTCGGCTGCTTTGATGGATTTGTTCGATCAGACTATCCATCTCTACGGCTAGATCAATCTGTTTTTTGAGCGTTTCCAACACGGCCTGTTCTACCCGGTCGCTTCGGATAGTATGCTTGGTACAAGCGCCCTTTTGCATTTTTTTGAAGGTGGAGCAGATGTAATAGCAATAGTCTTTGTATGGCTGGGAGATGAGCTTTCGGTTCATTGCGCGTCCACAGTCGGCACATTTCATGAAGCCAGCCAGAAGAAACACATGATCGCTCGCTGGCGATGTGCGCATATCACGCTGAAAAAGCCTCTGCGCCTTTTGAAATGTTTCCTCAGAAATGATCGCCTCATGCGTTCCTGCTGTGATTATCCAGTCACTCTGAGGAACTGCAACAGCAACATGAATCTTATAGCTTTTGATTTTATTCCTTCCCTGAACGAGGCAGCCTGTGTAAACCTGATTCCTTAAAATGCGGCGCACAGAACTGTCCGGCCATAACCCATCGTTTCTTTCGCCGGTTGAATGCCTATAATTTAAACCCTTGTTGCGTTTATAAGCGGTTGGGTTAGGTACGCCCAAAGCGTTGAGTTTTTTGGCGATACCGATGATACTCATACCTCCAATAAACCAGTCAAAGATATTTCTAACGACTTCGGCGGCTTCCTCATCCACAATCAAATGGTTATGATCCGCGGGGTCTTTACAATAGCCATAGGTTGCGAAGGAACCAATGAATTTGCCTTGCTTGCGTTTCATATCCAATGAGGCGCGAACCTTATTGGATATATCACGGCAGTATTCATCGTTGATGATATTCTTGAAAGGGACGACCAGGTTATTCATTGCCTGCGGGTTTTTTACACTGTCCAGCATATCGCCTATGGATATGAACCTTACGTCCATAAAGGGAAAAATCTTTTCGATGTATTCGCCGACTTCGATATAGTTACGGCCTAAACGGGAGAGATCCTTTACAATTACGCAGTTAATGGTCCGGTCTTTCAGATCGCAAAGCAAGCGTTGAAAGGAAGGACGCTCAAAATTTGTGCCAGTATAGCCATCGTCAATATAGACATCATGGATACGGATGTCACTTTCGCCGGAAACGAAACTCTGCAGAAGGGTGCGCTGATTTGCAACGCTGTCGCTTTCGATCTTGTCTCCATCCTCACGCGACAGGCGCACATAGAGAGCGGCGTTCCAGATCTTTTTTTCGCCGCAGAGCGCAGGTGCAGACTGGTACTTGCTGATACGGGGCATGTCGGTACCTCCATCTTTTTTTTGATGGCAACACGTCCCAACGGGCATCTATACATGAGCATCATATCACGACGCGCGCCAGCAGGCAATGATAAGAGTTCCCAATCATCCATCAATGAGACGCTCCAAGCGTTCCTGAAGCGTAATGTTCGATTCACCGAACTCCAGGTTTACTTCCATGTCGTGAACCCTATAACGATAGGGATTTCCCACGGCGCCGATATAGTTTCGCAGCCTTTCACGAACAGGCAGTCTGCTGTCAACTGTAATGGTTGAAATATCAACCGGCGAATCGAGCGTATTTTTAGAAGAGAGCGAGTTTTTTAGGGACAATGCATTCACCTTCCTTCGCTCTGTAGCATGACCTGCTGCACCGTAAAAAACACATATATATTGCGCTACTTATGTCGAAAGCTATGTTGAGCCGCACAATGGGGCTTTTGAGGCGCACCATTGCGCGGCCACACGAGTGAAAAGCCGTATTTGCCATGCAGCCCCGGCAAGGGGATGTCACAGGCTGCGGACGGCTCCATCCGCAACATAGCCCCGCCTGTACCGCCGTCCCCCGGACGGGCGCATACCGCAGGGACTCCCCCTCAAGTCAGTGGGAGGCCGTAGTGGAAGTCTCATTGTCCCCGCGCGGCATCGTCGCGCGCCTGCCTGCCACGGCAGGGTCAACGGGATGCGTGAATCGCTCCGGCCTGCGCCATCGTCGCGCCGCCCCGTTCGCCGCTCCGCCGCGCGGGGGATTGTACCTGTAACACCGCGTATTCGATTGTCAAGGTGCCATGAGGATGGTATTATTTCCTCTCATATATACTGCTTCAAAAAAAGTAAAAAAAGAAATGCGAAGAAAAAACTTTTTTTGCACCATATAAGTAGTTTATTTAGTCCTCTGGTTATTGAAGCACGTACTGCAGCTTGACTCACACCTTCTGTCTGAGCAATGTCCTTAATACTTTTTCTATTGATTATATGGTCATAAATACGTTTAAACTGCTTATGGGGCAAGGAATGGAGCATATCCATCAGTTTTTTGCTAAGCTCTTTGTTTCATAGATCTCATTTGGCATTATTACAGGTTTTTTCAAATTAGCTTCAATTCCATCTCCTCGGTCTAGTGAGTAAAATGCATGATAACGACGCTTTTTTTGGCAATAGTTTTTTTTCG
>NBJMC04201__coassemble_353_pt1 | contig 43497 bp, 40 predicted proteins | sample NBJMC04201__metabat2_low_PE_017 | metagenome-assembled genome bin NBJMC04201 | reverse complement strand
CTTTTCAATCTGTCCACAAACAGATAGCTGTGCTTCAATTCTGGAGACAATTTCCTGCTGTTGGTTTAATTCTGGAAGGGCAATGGGCACATTGGAAAAGTTTTTAGCACCAAGGTGATTGATCCCAACCCCTCCAACGATGCGCGCAAAGTAGCCTGACGTATACAGAAATTTATAATACCACAGTACATATTCAGGGTTTTCCTGAATAACCCTGTGGCGAATGACAGTATTTTGAAAACAGCAGTCAGGGAGATTGTTTTTCCAAATGACGGGCTTTCCTACTTGTTTTGCGCTGCCAGATGCTTCCGATAGAACGATATCATTGTATTTGAGAAAATATTTTTTACGCTCTATCGGGTTGAATTCCATTTCAAGGACATCGGAAAGATCCAATCCATCTTCGGTAATATTCGCAGCGCGAATGTATTTTGTTGGATAGTCTTTAGCTACATTTTGTGGGGAACGTTGTCGTCCTAAACACACTTCACCAATTTCTGAAGCCTTGCAGATGCGCCAGTTGTCCTTTGGCGTAAGGTGAAACGCGAGCACCGCCTGCCGGTACACCGCAAGCTGCTGCTTTGTGGTGTTCAGCGTTTCCACGGCCTTGTCCAGTTCGGAGAACAGCTCCTCAATCCGGGCGACGATGCGCGCTTGCTCGGGGAGAGGGGGAACTACCATTTTTATCGCAAGCAAATCCCTTTTTGCAAGGCTTGGTATTGTTGTAGATTTATCCAAATCTTTAAAATTAAAATGCCTGCAAAAATAATATAAGAATTTAGGGAGCAACTCAGGACCGGGTACTATACCAAATGCCGTATCAACATTCCAAAAACGTTCATTAACATAAATAGGGCTGTTGATTGTCCCTTTTCGTCCAACAATAGTGGTACCTGCTTCACATAGAAAGGCATTCGCTCTTCCTATGATTCCACCGCTACCATAAATAGGATATTGTCCATTATCAGTTTCAACATTTTTCTGATTCTTTCCACTCACTATTGTCAATATATCTTCCCATTTTCGCATGGGGTGAGTAAAATTTGTATCTGGCATTACTTAAGAAACTCCTTTGATCATTTTGTTCCGATTAAATTAACAATAGTGCCGGAACATCCTCCATTGATGCCATACGCCCCCTTCAATGCCGACAAAAGAGACTCGTCAATATTTGGTAATAGTGTGTTATGCTCAGATTCTCCAATAGACATAGCATATGAAAAGGTCTTTTGTTTCTTACCATACAAGACGTTGATTTCTATTTGATATTCTCCGATCTCCCAAAAGAATTCTTGATTTAAGATGCTTTTGGCTTTGATAAATTCATCTTTGGCTTTATAGCAATGACTCGCGGTCAGATAATCTGGGCATTCCTTTCTTAGGTCAGGAATACTGTTGAATAAATCTTCTGTACATGATTTGAATTTCTTCCCAAAGGAGTCAAAGGGATCTGCAAATTCAACGAAAGCGCACATAATGCCATCTGCTTCGATTCGAAATGGGTGTGCAGATTCCATAGTTTGCAAGTAGTTTCCCATCATCTTTTGATTGACCGGGGAAATAAAACTTGACCATTGAAGATTCAGTTTACGATCATCTTTTTGACGGGTAACTTTAACGGCAATCTGTTTAATTGAAACAGGTTTATGCTCGGACTCGTAAACACCGTCTATGCGCAAATAAGACCCACTTTGATTAAAGTAGAGGAATGCAGTACCCATTGGGAGGAAGTTTAGTTTTTCTTGAGTTATCCATTTCTTCCAAACCATCTGAATAATAGGGATAAGAATTGCAATGATTGACAGAACAACGGCCAACATCTCATAGGAGGTCATAGGAATACTGAAATCAAACTTCATATGTATTTCTCCTTTACGCCACCAATTCCACATTCATTTCCCGCAAGATGTCCTCGTAGTGTGCGCCAAAGACCTCATAAAACCGCCCGAGGCCCCCTCTGCGGTCAAAGGGGCTCAGCTCCAGATCCTCCGGCTCCACGCTCAGGGAGACGGCGATGTGGTCCTTGATCAGCCGCAGCCATTCCATCTGTTCATCGGTGAAGTGCACCGCACCGGCGTTGCGCCGGAGCGTCCACTGCATGAAGTTGTAGTTCACCCGATCGGCAAAGGGCGCCAGATGATCGGCATAGCCCATCTCAAAGCGGATGATCGACACCAGATCGGCCAGCTGGCCCAGCGTGCCGCCCTTGACCTTGCCGGGCTTTTGAATGGCATAGCAGTCCCAGAGCCGCTCGATGGTGACGCCCTTGGCCTTGAGCTTTTCATAGAGCGCTTTGAGCCGGGAAATGGCCATGGGCCGGTCCCTGTAGCGCTGGTCGTAAAGAATCCGCAGGGCGATGATTTCATCCCGGTTTTCCGCGATGAAGTCGCGCAGGGTCTGTATGGCGCGCTCAGCGTTGGCCTCCTGCTGCACGTCGAAGCCCGCGAAGAGCACCGTGTCCAGATTGACATTGTCGATGATCTGATCGTGGTTGCGGCGGACGTTTTCCATGTAATCCCGCGCCTCGGGGCTGAGAAAAGGCGTGATGGCCTGCGCAATCAGCGCCTTTTGCGATTGCGTCAGCTGCTGCGGCGTGGGGGATGCGGTAGCAAAATCGGCCTGCGCCTTTTGCGCGATCACGTCCTCGTCAAAGGCGTCGAGCAACTGCTCCGCCACGCGCCCGGCAGGAAGGCCCACGGTTTCCTCAAACCCCTTTTTTTCGGAAGCCGTCATCCGGCTGTTCAGGCGAATGACGCGGTTTGCCAAAGAGGTGAGGGTGTTTTCGTCCCGCGCGCCCAGGACGACATTCATCATCAGCTCTTTCATGCTGACGGAAGGCTTGCGCTCCAGCGTGCGTGTGCTGGACTTCTTGGACTTGGTGACGCCCACCGCGTCCACGATGACAAAATGATCTTTGTTTTCGGTGGCGGAGGGGGATACCTTCTGCAAATCATCCTTGCTGAGGGTGCGCGTACCGCGGCCCTTCATTTGTTCAAAATAGTTTTTGCTGCGCACGTCGCGCATGAAGATCAGGCACTCGATGGGCTTGACGTCGGTGCCGGTGGCAATCATGTCCACGGTAACGGCGATGCGGGGATTGTAGCCGTTGCGGAATTCGCTGAGGATGCCTTCGGGGTTTTCGGCGGAATACGTGATCTTCTGACAGAAGGTGTTGCCCTCGTTGAATTCATCACGAACGATCTGGATGATGTCGTCCGCGTGGCTGTCCGTCTTGGCGAAGATCAGCGTTTTGGGCACCTCTTTGCGGCGGGGAAACAGCGTGGTGAACACGTTTTCCTTGAATGTGCGGATCACCGCGCGGATCTGGCTGGGATTGACGATTTCCCGATCCAGCTGCGGGGGTTTATAGTCCACATCTTCGTCCATCTGTTTCCAGCGCTTTTCACGGGACAGGCGGCTGCGGGTTTCGATCATCTGCTTCATGATCAACGCGCCGTTTTTGCCGATTTGGGTTTCGATCAGGAAGACATCCTCCCCGACGTTCACACAGTCAATGATCGCCTGTTCCCGCGGGTATTCGCTGACCACATTCTCGTTGAAAAACGCGAAGGTGCGATTGTCGGGCGTCGCCGTGAGGCCGACGATGAACGCATCAAAATACTCCAGCACCTGGCTCCACACGTTGTAAATGGAACGGTGGCACTCGTCCACGATGATGCAGTCGAAAAACTCGGGCGGATACTTGGCGTTGTACACGACATCCTTGGGCGCCTTGGTGTCGGCCGTGACGTATTCATAGAAGGAGGTTTCCTCTGCGGAAGCGTCAAGCTCTTCGCCCTTCAAGATGGAATACATGCGCTGAATGGTGCTGATGCACACCTGAACGCCTTCGGGGATATAGGCGGATTTCAGCCGGTGAACGCCGTAGATTTGCGAAAAAGACCGGGGATCATCATTGGGGCGGTAGGCCAGGAATTCGCGTTCTGCCTGTTCGCCGAGGCTGCGGGTATCCACCAGGAAGAGGACGCGGTTCATCTTTCCATATTTCAAAAGCCGATAGACCGATGTGATGGCAGTGAACGTTTTGCCTGCGCCGGTCGCCATTTGAACGAGCGCGCGGGGCTTGTTGTGAGCGAAGGAAGCGTCCAGATTTTGAATGGCGGTAATCTGACACTGGCGAAACCCCGTTGTATCCAAGGGCGGAAAATGCTTCATGTTGTTGCGGATGGTATCCGGCTGTTTGAGCAGCGCCGCGAGGGTTTCCGGCCGGTGAAAAGAAAAGATTTTGCGGGACCGGTACTTGATATCCGCATAATCCGTGAAGCGGGTCAGCTTATCGGTGGCTTCGTAAGCAAAGCGGATGCGGTATTCGCATTTGACCCACTTGAAAGAGCTGTTTGCATACCGGACGGACTGCTTCTCCACCGCGGTGATGTTTTCTCCGGCTTCGCTTTTCTTGGCCTCGACAACGCCGACAGGCACGCCTTCGACGAAGAGCGCATAATCTACCTCGCCCGTGGAGATGGGAAACTCGCGCACAGCGACGCCCATAGCGGCCATGGGATTGAGCGATTTGACATCTTGAATGATCCAGCCGGATTGCAACAGCTTTCTGTCAATCACTTCTCTGGCTCTCTGTTCAGGCGTCATGCGGTTTCGCCTCGCTTTCGTCGTCGGATATGAATTCAAGGATATCGTTTGGGGTGCAGTTCATCGCCCTGCAGATGCTTTCGACTTTATCCAAAGCAATGTACTGACCGCACTTGAGTTTGGTAATGATGTTTGCAGAGATACGGGCTTCACGCATGAGTTGCCCGTTTGAAATATTCCTTTCAATCATCATGTGCAGCAGACGCTTATAGCTGACGGCCATGCAATCACCCCATCCAGTTTATTTCTTTATTCTATCATGGTTCTGTGAAAAAATCAACGATTATAGAACGACGCAATCGGCATGGGTTTGACAGGGGGGCTTTGGAATAGGAAGATACATAAAGAAAGACAGATTATGCAAACGAATGTGGTGAGCCAAACTCAGGGGCATTTTGCCGACTTTGCCATCGCGGTTGAGGGGCAGGAAGAAGGAATCCCCTGTTCGCCGGAACCGAGCTTGTCTGAAACCATTGTAGCAAGCAGGGCAGAAGTAAAACAATTTGCATTGGCAAGCAATGCAATCGTTTTACTTCCTGCACTTCGCTTGTTGGGGGCCCGGCCCCCAATCCCCCGTAATGCAGAGCAAGCTCTGCGGTTGTGAGACGTATTTGCTTCTTTCGCTGTTTCATCCAACGCCTGACAGACAAAAAACGCCCTATGGCGGCTGTGCTGTATCGCATGGATCGCCATAGGGCGTTTATGTTTCTGTGTGTGTTAGTTATCTGTGTCGCGGGGCAACTCACGAATGAAGCAATTGGCGAGTTGGCCTTACAAAGCAGAACAGCTCAGATGTAGACCAACTCCACGAGAAGAATCTCTTCGGTCTGTGCCGCGATGGCATTCATCGCCCCCGCCCACTGGAGTGGATCTGCGTTTTTCAGTTCCTCCGTGAGTCCCGCTTTTGTCATCATTTGAGGCAGCAGGATGTCCATTCTTTGCACCGCTGCGCGATCGACTTCGCGCAGTTGGTGCATCAGTTGTCCGCTGAGCAGCAGCCGTGAAAACAATCCGGGCCGGTGCGTTTTGAGGTATTGACAGCGCAGGGTGCCGTACTTGCCGAGTGGCATCCTGTCTTCTGCGCTCAGCCCCATGTCGGGAATCAGAAATTCACCGCAGCGATTGTAGTTTAGCTTGAACATCGTTTCCATCTCCTTGCGTCGTTGTGTTTGATCTTTGTGTGCAGTGTGCATCCGAAAATTCGGGTTTGATGTCGGCGGTCAGGGCTTTCACCTTCGAGACCGAAACAGGAGCGTGTCACGCTCCTGTCTGAGCGGAGAATGGGATGCGTCTACCAGCGGAAGTTTCGCAGGATTCCGTCGCTGTCAAGATACTGCTGACGCGCTTCCTCGCGGTGGGCTTCGTTTTCGGAAGTCCTGTACTTCGTGTAAAGATCATGCCTTTTCAGCGCTTCCATTTTCTGCTCAAGCGCAGCTTTGATGCGAGCGCCGGGTTCGTCGATGCCGATAACATGATACAGGAACAGATCGCAAAACAGGTCTTCCGGGATTTGAACGGACTTCATAAAACTCCTTTCCGTGTCGCTCGTGACGCTCGTGTCGCTATTTGGGATATTGGGCCAATATAGAAAATAGCGTCACGAGCGTCACATAGCGTCACGCGGGTGAATGCTTGAGTGTCAGAGTAACGAGTCTTCCGTCGTGTGTGCGCTTGCTCTCAAAGACGATTCCGTGTTCATTGAACATCCGCTCGGCGTTGATGTTCAGATATCGGGTGAGCACATGGGGCAGAAGGGGAACATCTGGCAGATGCGCCGTCAGTTCTGAGGGCCGTCCACTCCATACGGGAGCGAGGGGCGTAACGAGTTTTGCCACGGATTCGAGCACGGGATCTGGAGGCGTCTTAAAGACTTCTGTCTCGGATTTGATCAGCTTCCAGAGGCAGTGCGCTTGATCAAATTCAAGTGTCAGCTCCTGATCCTGCTGGTCACGGCCCACAACGCTGAGCTTGGCACTGCGGTCTGTTCGCTTCTTCTTTTGCAGGATGAATGCGCCATCCGCCGCACCGAGCAAGCCGTTTGTCCCCGAAATCATGTCGAAGCTGTCCTCGGATTCCATCTTGCGCGTGTGATGAACCACCAGCAGGCACACGTTGTGCTTATCGCTGAACGCCTTGAGTTTGGCCACGATTTCATAATCGCTGGCGTAGTTGTACTTGTCTCCGCCGAGTTCCCGAATCTTTTGCAGCGTATCCACGATGATGAGCTTGGTGTTTGGATGTTCCTGCATGAACAGGTCAAGCTGGTCGCTCAATCCGCCGCAGAGCGTACGGGACTGCGTGGCGAAGTGCAGCGCATCGGTGCCCTCCATGCCGAACATCTTGAACAGACGCTTCTGAATCCTCGCGTAGTCGTCCTCCAGGGCGAGGTACAAGACCTCGCCCGGATGGATAGCGTACGACCAAAGCGGCGTTCCTGTGGCAATGTGGTAACTGAGCTGCGCCATGAAGAATGACTTTCCGATTTTGGGCGCGCCGGCAAACAGGTACGTTCCCGCATAGAGCAGGTTCTCGATGATCACCGACTTGGGCGGGTAGGCGGTGTCGTATAGGGCGCTCATCGAGAGGGTATCGAGACTTCCTTTCCGAAGATTGCGCTTTCCGGCTTTTTCTGGTATAATGTTAGTGGTTTCATTGATAATCGACTGTTCCCCGGCTGCTGCAACAGCTGGAATCGGAGCGGTCGCTTTTTTGTTTTCAGGCATCGTGTTGTTCATGCAATCCCTCCATGATCTTCAGTGTAAATTCAAGCCTGTCCATCCATTCCGGTTCGACGTGATCGGCAGATTTGATCTGCTGCAGTTCCAGCAAAAGGGCTTCAAGCTGATGACGCAGCGCCTTGTAGACCCGCGGATTCCCCTGAACCACGATCTCCTTTTGCAAAAGCCGGGCAATCATGTAGTCCTGCTTGGTCATGCCGGATAGCTTGGCATAGTAGCTCAGCAGCGCATTTTCCTCTGGGGACATGCGAAAGGATACGGTTACGCTCCGCCAACGCCCTTGGGCATCCATTACTTTTCGGGACATGCGCGCTCTCCTTTCTTCGTCCATTCATCGTCCAGGCGGTTAGCCATTTCCGTCTGTTTATCGGGAAACAGGTGGGCATACCGGTAGGTGATGTCGATGCTCTCGTGGCCTACGCGTTCGGCAATTGCCACGGCGGAGAATCCCATTTCAATGAGAAGCGAAACGTGGGAGTGCCTCAAATCGTGAATCCGAATGCGTTTGACGCCTGCCTGTTTTGCGCCCCGGTCCATCTCGTGATGCAGATAGTTCTTGGTGATGGGGAAGATGCGATCCGTTGAACGCAGACCATACAGCGATTTCAGATAGTCCTGCATCTCCTCGGCGAGAAACCTGGGAATCCTGATGACCCGATTGCTCTTGCTCGTCTTCGGCGCGGTGATGACATCCTGACCTTTGAGCCGTTGATAGGATTTGTTGATCGTCAGCGTAAAGCGCTCGAAGTTGAAATCGGCCGGGGTCAGCGCCAGCAGCTCTCCCATGCGGATGCCGCACCAGTAGAGCATCTCAAAGGCGTAGTAGGACATGGGCTTATCCATCATGGCCTGTGCAAATTGCAGGTACTCCGCCTTGGTCCAGAACAGCATTTCCTTGTGAGTTTCCTTGCCCATGTTTCCGGCAATTTCAGCGGGATTCTGCTTGAGACGGTAGTACTTGACCGCGTAGTTGAATATGGCGCTGAGCTGGCTGTGAATGGACTTGAGATACGTCGGAGAATAGGGTTTTCCGTTCTTTTGCCGAATGCCCATGAGCGTGTTTTGCCAGGCGATCACATCGCGCGGCTCGATCTCGCTGAGCGTTCGGTCCTTAAAGTACGGGAGAATCTTGGTGTCGATGATGTTGTCCTTGGATTCCCAGGTGTGTTCGCGGATGCGCTCGCGCTTTTCGCTGCGGTAGATGCTTACGAAATCCCCAAACCGCATGTCGGGATCGGCATTCTTCTGAAGGAGAAACTGCCGCTCCCATTCCAGCGCGTCGCGCTTGAGCTTGAAGCCGCGCTTCATCTTCTTGCGCTTTGTGCCGGTAAAATCCGTGTAGTAGAACGAGGCGTAAAACGTTCCGTGGGCTTCATCCTTGTAAGCGGGCAATCAGATCACCTCCTTTTCAGTCAGACCGTAAAACTGTTCCAGGAAATACTTTCGGCTGACGCGTCCCGAAACCGTGGTGTACCCCATCTTCTGAAGCTTTTCATTCCAGACATGGATCATCTTGTAGGCAGACGCCTTAGACACGCCCAGTTCCTCTGCCACTTCCTGTGCATTCATCAGAATCGTGTTTTTCATAGAGCCTCCTTTTAGATGACTATATATTTTTGCTTAGTCATCATCCGTATTATAGCACTAAATAAATACGTTTAGCAAGTTTTTTGAAAATTTTTTCTAACTTTTTTTATTTAGAAATTCTTGATGCCCGCAGGGGTGTGTGCTATACTGTTTTTGAAGTGATGAAACACGGGGGATCACGAATATGGCAGTAGGCGACCGGATCAAGCGGATACGGAATTTCCGCAAGATGACGATGAAAGAGCTGGGGATGGCTGTTGGATTCGATGAGAACAGCGCCGACGTACGCATTGCCCAGTACGAAAACAACTCCCGCAGGCCCAAAGAAGAGCTGCTCAGGAAGATTGCCAGCGCACTGGATGTCAGCTATGAATCCCTTGCGGATGCGACGATGGACGACGCCAGCGGCATTCTGCATGCGCTGTTTGAGCTGGATGACCGCTATCCGTGGATGCACCTGGTCGAGACGACCGACAACACGGATGCTTCCGTGCCGCATAAGCGCATTGCCATTTGCTTTGACTACAACCTGCTCAATGATTTCATGACCGAGTGGATGCTCAGAAAGCAGCAGATGCGCAGCGGTGAAATCACCCGGGAAGAATACCAGGAGTGGAAGCTGAACTGGCCGCAGACGGCGGACGACTGCGGGAAGTTTGAACCCAAGAAAGCGTGGCGCAAAAGCAAATAGAGACATAAAAAGCCCTCCGAAACTTGCCGTTTCGGAGGGCATATTCATGTCTCTCCAAATTGTCAGAATAACGCTTTCAGTATCAAATCAGTAGCAGGCAAGGAAATGAGGACTCAAAATCCTTGCAATGCCTTGATTTTTTGAACTCTCAGGGTTATTCCCACTCAATCGTCCCCACGGGCTTGGGGCTGAGATCGTACAGCACGCGGCACACGCCGGGGACCTCGCTGAGCACGCGGTCGGTCACGCGCTTGAGGAGCGCCCAGGGAAGCTCGGGCACGGTGGCGGTCATGGCGTCGACGGTGTTGACCGCGCGGATGATCACCGGCCAGTCGAATACGCGCGCGCCATCGCGCACGCCGGTGGAGCGCATGTCGGGCACGATGGTGAAGAACTGCCACACCTGGGAGGTCAGGCCCGCGCGGTCAAATTCCTCGCGCAGGATGGCGTCGGACTCGCGCAGGGCGGCGAGGCGGTCGCGGGTGATGGCGCCCAGGCAGCGCACGCCCAGGCCGGGGCCGGGGAAGGGCTGGCGGTACACCATGCTGTCCGGCAGGCCCAGGGCCGCGCCGACCTGACGCACCTCGTCCTTGAAGAGCAGGCGCAGCGGCTCGACCAGATCGAATTTGAGGTCGTCGGGCAGGCCGCCCACGTTGTGATGCGCCTTCACGCCGTGGCTTTCCACGATGTCGGGGTAAATGGTGCCCTGGGCCAGGAACTCGATGCCCTCCAGCTTGCGAGCCTCCTCCTCGAACACGCGGATGAACTCCGCGCCGATGATCTTGCGCTTCTGCTCCGGGTCGCTCACGCCCTCCAGGCGGGTGAGGAAGCGGTCCACCGCGTCCACATAGATCAGGTTGGCGCCCAGCTGGTTGCGGAACACCTCCACCACCTGCTCGCTCTCTCCCTTGCGCATCAGGCCGTGGTTGACGTGCACGCACACCAGCTGCCGGCCGATGGCGCGGATGAGCAGCGCCGCCACCACCGAGCTGTCCACCCCGCCGCTGAGGGCCAGGAGCACCTTTTTGTCGCCCACCTGGGCGCGCAGGGCCGCCACCTGTTCGTCGATAAAGGCCTGCGCCAGCTCCGGCGTGTTGATGCGCGCCATGCTGTCGGGCCGCTTGTTGGTTTCCATGAGAACTCTCTCCTTCCGCCGATTGATCCTATGGCATATCATAGCATACAGGGCGCGAATGCGCCAGTGTCTGCGCGGGTTTTTGTCCAAAAAAAGCGCAGAGGCAGGCGAAATCTGCCGTTGCCCTCGCGCCGGGGGTGTGTTACAATAGCTGCGTTTCCATAGCGCCGCGGGCGCAGCGAGGAGGATGTTTCCATGCCGAATTTTTCCCTGAAGGATCAGGTGGTTTTCGAGGCGGCACGCCAGTTTGCCACGCCGTTTCATCTCTATAGCGAGCGCGGCATTCGCCAGACCGCGCGCGCGCTCAAGGACGCCTTTGGCGAGATCGAGGATTTCCGCGAGTACTTTGCGGTCAAGGCCCTGCCCACCCCCGCCGTTTTGCGCATCCTCAAGGAGGAGGGCTGCGGGGTGGACTGCGCCAGCGCCACCGAGCTGATGCTGGCCGACGCCTGCGGATTTCAGGGCGGGGACATCATGTTCAGCGCCAACGACGTGACCGGGGACGAGTTCGCCCTCGCCCGGCGGCTGGGCGCGTACATCAACCTGGACGACATCACCCATGTGGACACGCTGGCGCAAAACGGCGGCGTGCCGGAAACGGTGTGCCTGCGCTTCAATCCCGGCGGCACCTTCCGCATCGGCAACGCCATCATGGGCGACCCCGGCGACGCCAAGTACGGCATGACGCGCCCGCAGCTCACTGAGGCGCTTTTGCGCCTCAGGGACCTGGGGGCCGTGCGCTTCGGCCTGCACGCCTTCCTCAGCAGCAATACCACCGACCCCGCCTATTATCCCGCCCTGGCAAGGCTCCTGTTTCAGACCGGCCGCGAGCTGATGGACGAGAGCGGCATGCCGCTGGCCTTTGTCAACCTGTCGGGCGGCATCGGCATTCCCTACCGGCCCGATCAGCCCGAAACCGATATCCGCGCCGTGGGCGAGGGCGTGGCGCGCGAGTACCGCCGCGCCTTCACCGAAAACGGCATCCGCGGCGTGGCCATCAAGACCGAGCTGGGCCGCTACATGACCGGCCCCAACGGCTGGCTGGTGACGCATATCATCAACGAAAAGCGCATCCACAAGCACTACCTGGGCCTGGACGCCAGCGCCTGCGACCTGATGCGCCCCGCCATGTACGGCGCTTATCACCACATCACCATTCCCGGCAAGGAGTACCTGCCGCATGACCAGCTGGTGGATGTGACGGGGAGCCTGTGCGAAAACAACGACAAATTCGCCGTGGACCGCATGCTGCCCAAAACCGAGATCGGCGACCTGCTGGTGATCCACGACACCGGCGCGCACGGCCTGAGCATGGGCTACAACTACAACGGCAAGCTGCGCTGCAAGGAGGTCCTCTGGTGCGAGGACGGCTCCTTCCGGATGATCCGCCGGGCCGAAACCCCGCGCGACTACTTCGCCACGCTGGATATGGACCCGGTCTGGCCGGTGCTGGAGGCGCGGTGGCTGAAATAAAGGAAAAAATGGCAGGCGGCCGCCCGGAAAAGGCGGCCGCCTGCTTTGTTTATGCTTCGTTTGATGGAAAGGCGAAGGTAAAGACGGTCCCCCGGCCCTCTTCGCTGGCAACCGAGATGGTCACCCCGTGCCGCCGGGCGATCTCCGCCGCGATGGCCAGGCCCAGGCCCGCGCCCTCGTGCGAGGGGTCGCGTGTGTGGTGGAAGCGCTCGAAGATCAGCGGCACCTCCGCGGCGGGAATGCCGGGGCCCTCGTCGGCCACGGAGACGGAGCGCTGCGCCTCGTCCAGCCACAGGCGAACGCCCCGCCCCGGCGGCGTGAATTTCACGGCGTTGTCCACGGCGATCATGAGCATCTGGCGCAGGCGGGAATAGTCGCCCATGACCTGGGGATGGGCGGACGGCTCCTCGCAGGCAAAGGTCAGGCCCTTTTGGGTGCACAGGGCGCGGGCGCTCATGGCCACGTCGCTAAGCAGCTCGCTCAGGTCCACGGGCGCGAGGTCCAGCGCAAAGTCGTCGCTCTGCAGGCGCGAAAGCTCCAGAAGGTCGCGGATGAGGTGCTGGAGCCAGCGCGTCTCCCCGATCATCTGGGCGTAATAGGCGCTCACGGCCTCGCCGCTCACCACGCCGTCGCGCAGGGCCTCCAGCGACCCGCGGATCACCGTGACCGGGGTTTTCAGCTCGTGGCTGATGCCGGAAAACAGCCGCTGCTGCGCCAGGCGGTGCTGCTCGTCGCGGCGGCGCGCCTCCTCCAGGCGCTGGGCCAGCACGTCCATCGAGCGCGCCAGCGAGCCCACCTCGTCGCGCCGCCGGGCGTGCAGGGGCTGCACCGGATGGCCGGAGGCCAGCGCCACGGCGACCTTTTCCACCCGGACGATGGGCCGCGTGAACAGCCGCGAAAACACCAGCGCCAGCACCGCCGAAAGCACGAAGGCGATCAGCCCGCTGGAGATGAGGATGGCCGCGCTGGGCACCTGCTGAAAGCCCAGCTCGCGCAGCGTGGCGTCCAGAAGCACCACGCCCAGCACGCGGCTTTGCGCGTCCATCACGGGCATGGAGGCGCACAGGCGGGTTTCGCCGTCCATCTCGGCATGGATGATGGGCGTTTTGCCCATGAAGCCCAGGGCGATGCTCTGCTCCAGATAGCCCGCCAGCAGGGGGTGCTCCAGTACCTGCACCACGCCGTCAAAGTAGCCGGTCACGTTGTGGTGCGAATCCACCAGGTAGACGTTGCAGCGGGTGAGCTGCTCGGTCAGGGCGAGGTAGGGGGGCAGGTTTTCCTCGCTGACGATGAAGCGGGTTTCGTCCAGCGAGGCGTCATAGGCGGAGGGCGCCACCAGCTCCGAGAGGTTCTGGGCGATGGCGAAGGCGTCGCGCTGCATGGCCTGGCTGTGATGCGTGATGGACTGGCGCACCATCAGCGCGTTGTAGATCACCGCGGTGAGGACGGTAAAGGCCGCCAGCAGCAGCGAAAACAGCAGCATCAGCCGCATGGTGAGCGAGCGCTTCATGGCAGCCGCCTTTCAAACTTGTAGCCCGTGCCCCAGACGGTGGCGATGGAGAAGAAGTCGTGCGGGTAGGCGTCCAGCTTCTGCCTAAGGCGCTTGATGTGCGAATCCACCGCGCGGTAGTTGCCCGCGTGCTCCACGCCCCACACCAGCGTGAGCAGGTTGTCGCGCGTGAACACGCGGCCCGGCGCGGAGGCCAGGGTGTAGAGCAGCTCGGTTTCGCGGCGGGTCAGGTCCAGCCTGCGCCCGTCCAGCGTCACGCTCAGCGACGGCAGGTGGATCGAAAGGCTCCCCACCACCAGCGTCTCCTGGCCCGTGGGCGCGGGCATGCGCCGCAGCACCGCCCGGATGCGCGCCATCACCTCGCCGGGGGAGAAGGGCTTGACGATGTAGTCGTCCGCGCCGATGTCCAGGCCCAGAATGCGGTCGGCGTCCTCGTCGCGGGCGGTGATCATCAGAATCGGCACGCCCGATACCCGCCGGATGCGCCGGCACACCTCCAGCCCGTCGATGCCCGGCAGCAGGATGTCCAAAAGGATCACGGACGGGTCCGCCGCGTCAAAGAGGGACAGCGCCTCCTCGCCCGAACGCGCGCACAAAAGCGGCCAGGCCTCCGCGGCGATATAGCGCGAGAGGATCTCCACGATCTGCTCGTTGTCATCCACGATCAAAATGGGGTTCACTTGCGTCCCTCCCCGCAGTTTATCAGGGACATTGTAGAAGGTTGAAAGGAGATTGTCAAATTTTCGACGAAAATTTCAAAAAGCCATACTTTTGCCACAATCGGCATGTATGCTTATTTTTGCAACCGGGAGGAAGCAGACGATGAAACGGATCTGCATGGCGGCTTTTCTGGCGCTTTGGCTGGCCCTTACGGGCGGCGCGGCGGCGCAGGAGACGACGTATGCCGACGGGATCTACCGCGGCTTTTACTACGACGGGGGCATCGAGCAGATCGCCATCCAGTTCGAGCTGCGCGGCGGCGTGTTTCAGTCCGTGGTATACCGCGGGGTCAAGTACAAGGACGGCGACTACATGAGCGACGACGCCAGCGACGCCCAGAAGGCCGCGCTGCGCCAGTACCGCGAGCTGGCCGCCTACCTGGTGGGCAAGGGCGTGGACGCCATCGACGACCTCTACGCCCCCTACGGCATCGTGGAGGACATCGACGCGGTCACCACCGCCACGATGCAGTCCTCCAAGCTGATCTCGGCCCTGTGGGACGGCCTCAACCGCCGCCCGTTCAAGCTGCTGAGCACCGCCAAGCTGCCCGCGGCCGGCGACTTCGCCGACGGGGTGTACCGCGGCTCCTACATGGAGGACGGCGAGGAGGAAGTGGCGGTGGAGTTCACGCTGGAAAACAACGTCTTTTCCGACGTGCGCTACCGCGCGCTGAGCTATCACGGCGTGGACTATCTCAGCCCGGACGCCCCGGAGGACGCAAAGCGGGTGGCCGGACAGTTCGAGGCGCTGCTTGCGCATCTTCAGGGGCAGCCCGTGGACGCCGTCAACGACCTCTACCAGCCCGGCGACATCGCGCCGGACGTGGACGGCTTCAGCGGCGCTACCCTGCGCGCGCCCAAGGTGATCTCCGCCATCTGGGACGCGCTCAACCGCCACGCCTGGCATGTGGAATGACGCGCTTTGCCGCCCTTCTTGGGCGGTGAAACATAAAAAAACCATCTGCAAAGGAGAGCATCAACCATGAAGAAACTGCTGACCGCCGTTCTGGCCGCGCTGATGGCGCTGTGCCTGATCCTTCCCGCCGTGGCCGAGGGTGAAGTGACCATCGGACAGGCCCTCTACGCCGCGCACGGCACCAAGTGCTTCGCCGTGCTGACCGTGGCCATGCAGGACGGCGTGATCGCCGACGCCTACATCGACGAGTTCCAGTTCATGACCGCGGGCGAGGCCGTGGGCGTGCCCAACAGCGACGCCGACTTCGGCCAGAGCTATCCCGAGGGCAAGGTGCTGGCCTCCAAGCGCGAAAACGCCGAAATGTACAGCGCGAACATGGCCGCCGCCGGCTCCACCGTGGCGCTGGACGTGAACTATGACGCCATTCAGGACTACGTGACCGGCAAGACCATCGAGGAGCTGGAAGCCGCCGTGGACGGCAAGACCGCCGAGGAAATGGTGGACGCGGTCGCCGGCTGCACGCTGGTGGATACGCTGGGCTATGTGAACGGCCTGATCGAAGCCGCCAAGGCCGCCTCCAAGTAAGAGGCGCGACGCACGGGGCCGCCGGGGGAGCATTCCCCCGGCGGCCTTAGACTGTTGAAAAAACCGTGATTTTGGAGAGCGCCGCGTTTCTTGCGCCCTTCGGGCGCTCGCAACGCTCACGAAATGTGCTGCGGCATAAGACTTTGGGGCGCTGCCCCAAACCCCGGCAGGGGGATGATCCCCCTGCACCCCGCACTTTGTCGGCGGCCTCTTTGCACTTGCAAGAAGCCGCTTTTTTTGCTATGCTGGGTGCATCTGCGCCGGGGCGCGTCCCCGGCGGAACCGAAGGAGGCGGCGGCGGTGGAGCGGCCCATGCGCGAGATGCTCGCGGGCGTGGCGGACAGGCTGTCTTTGCATATGCCGGGAGCGCAGGGGCGCGGGCCGTTCGGGCCGGTGGACCCCTACCGGTTGGAAACCACCGAGCTCGGCGTGACCGACGACCTCTACGCCCCCTGCGGGGCGATCGCGCGGGCGGAGACGCTGGCGGCGCGCTGCGCGGGCGCGGCGCACACGCTGATGCTCACCGGCGGGTCCACCGCGGGGGTGCAGGCCATGCTGCTCTACGCCGCGGGCGGCGGCGGAGCGGTGATTTTGCCGCGGAACGCGCACCTTTCCGCGCTGCACCTGTGCGCGGTGGCGGGGCTGGACGTGGTGTTTGCCCGGCCGTCGTTTACGGCGTCGGGCCCGTGCCATACCACCGACGAGAGCTATCTGGAGGCGCTGGAATGCCGCCCGGACGCGCGGGCGCTGCTGGTGGTCAGGCCGGATTACTACGGCGCGCTGCACTGGCCGGCGCGGGCGGCGGCGCGGGCGCGGGCGCTGGGCATCCCCGTGCTGTGCGACGAGGCGCACGGCGCGCATCTCAACTGGGACGCGGAGACGCCCACGGCGGGCGCGCTGGGGGCGGATGTGTGGGTGCAGTCGGCGCACAAGACGCTGCCCGCGCTCAACGGCGGGGCATGGCTGCATGCGGGGCCGGGCATGGACGCGGCGCGCCTTCGGGCGATGCTGCGCGCGGTGCAGAGTAGCAGCCCGTCGTTTGTGACGCTGCTTGCGCTGGACGACGCGCGCGCCTGGATGGAGCAAAACGGCGCGGAGGCCGTCGCGCGGCTCAAGGCCGCGGCGGCGCGGTTTCACGCGCGGGCGGCGGCGCTGGGCTACGCCGATGGGCAGGACGAGCCGGGCTGGGCCTACGACCGCACGCGCGTGGTGCTCCGGGCCCCGCAGGGCGGGTATGCGCTTTCGGAGGCGCTGGCCGCGCGGGGCGTGGACGTGGAGATGAGCGACGCCGATCGGGTGGTGTGCATCCTCTCGCTCCTTGATGGGCCGGAGCGGCTTGAGCGGCTGGCGCGGGTGCTGCGGGAGGTCGCGGCGGACGGACGGCGCAAAGGGCCGGACGGGTCCTGCGCGGATGAAAACAGCGGTGGAGCGGGCATGCCCGGCGCGGTGCGTGCGGACGGCGGCGGTTTGGGCGCGGACCACGGGACGCAGGGTGCGGAACATGGAAGCGCGGACGGGATCGGTTCGGACGGCCTGCGGGCATTCGCGGCGGACGGCGGGCCGGACTGGTTGCCCCCGCCTGAGCCGCCCGAGCGCGTCGTGCCGCTTCGGGAAGCGTTTTTCGCGCCGTCGGAGGCGGTGCCGCTCGACCGGGTGGCGGGCCGCGTGAGCGCCGCAGCGGCCGGGCCGTACCCGCCGGGCGCGGCGCTGGTCACCCCCGGCGAGCGGGTGACGGAGGAGCTGGCGGCGTATCTGGCCGCGCTGGGCCCGCGCCGCACGTTCGGCCTGGGGCCGGGGGGCACGCTGGCGTGCCTGCGTGCCTGCGCTGACGGGCGCGGGGCGCGAAGCCGCGGCCATCCTGCGCTGACGGGGGACGCGCGAAACCGTCAATATTTCCTATCCACCCGCGCGCAAAGGCGCGGGGCAAACGGTTGACTGCATACGGTAAAGGAGATCGCTATGGACATTTTCCCCTATGACGCGGTGGTGTTTGATCTGGACGGCACGCTCTTTGACGCGGAGGAGGGCATCGTTTCCTCGGTGCGGAGGGCGATGGACGAGATGGGGCTGGAGGTGCCGGCGGACGCGGACCTGCGCGAGGTGGTGGGCCCGCCGCTGGCGGATTCCTTCCGCGACCTGCTGGGCGTGCCCGAGACGCGCGTTCAGGAGGCCGTGGACCGCTACCGCCGCGATTTCAGCGCGCGGGGCATGTACCTCTACAGCGTGTACCCCAACATCCGCAGCATCCTGCGCATGCTGCACGAGGCCGGGGTGCACGTGGGGCTGGCCACCTCCAAGCCGCTTCGGCTGGCGAGGGACATCCTGTCCTACTTCGCGCTGGACGGCGATTTTGACCGCATCGTGGGCGAGGAGGACGCGGCGGCCAAGCTGGGCAAGGCCGAGCTGATCCGCCGGGCCCTGCCGGACCGCTACCGCCGCGCCGCCATGGTGGGCGACCGCAAGTTCGATATGGCCGGCGCGCTGGCCAACGGCATCGAGGGCATCGGCGCGGGCTACGGCTGCGGCACCGAGGAGGAGCTCACCGTGGCGGGCGCGTCGGTCGTGGTGCCGGATACCGAGGGCCTGCGCGCGGTGCTCTGCCCCGGCGGGGAGATCCCGCGCGGGTTCTTCCTCACGGTGGAAGGCCCCGACGGCAGCGGCAAGACCACCCAGACCGAGCTTCTGGAAAAGCGCCTGCGCCAGTTCGGCTTCAGCGTGCTGCGCACGCGCGAGCCGGGCGGCTGCGCCATCAGCGAGGACATCCGCCGCATCATCCTCGACACGGCCAACACCGACATGTGCCCCGCCTGCGAGGCGCTGCTCTACGCCGCCGCGCGCGCCCAGCACGTCAGCCAGGTCATCCGCCCGGCGGTGGAGCGGGGGATGCTGGTGCTGTGCGACCGGTTCGTGGACAGCTCCGTGGCCTATCAGGGCGGCGGGCGCGGGCTGGGCGTGGAAACCGTGCAGCAGATCAACGACCCCGCCGTGGACGGCATGACCCCCGACGCCACGCTCTATCTGGCCATCGACCACCGGGAGGCGCTGCGCCGCAGGCTGAGCGCCTCCGAGCCCGACCGGCTGGAGCTGGAGGCGGGCGAGTTCCATGAGCGGGTGCAGAAGGCCTACGAGCGCCTTGTGCGCGACAATCGCCGCCGCTTTGTGGTGGTGGACGCGGCGCGCGGCGTGGACGAGGTGGCCAGGGACGCGCTGGACGCGGTGCTGGAACGCCTGCTGCCCGACCGCCGGGCCTGAAGCGGGAGGAAACCGGGATGGAGAGAATCGTGGTGGGCATGTCCGGCGGGGTGGACAGCTCCGTGGCGGCGCTGCTGCTCAAGCGGCAGGGCTACGACGTGGTGGGCGTGTTCATGAAAAACTGGGACGAGAAGGACGAAAACGGCACCTGCACCGCCGCCGACGACTGGAACGACGTGCAGAGCGTGTGCGATACCATCGGCATCCCCTGCTATGCCGTCAACTTTGAAAAGGAATATTACGACCGGGTCTTTTCCTATTTTCTGGACGAGTACCGGCGCGGCCGCACGCCCAACCCCGACGTGCTGTGCAACCGCGAGATCAAGTTCCGCGCGTTTCTGGACTATGCGCTCAAGCTGGGCGCAAGCCGCATGGCTACCGGGCACTTCGTGCAATCGGAGGTGCGAAATGGGCATCCGGTGCTCCTCAAGGGCGCGGACGCGAACAAGGATCAGAGCTACTTCCTTTATATGCTCAAGGAGCGGCAGCTCGCGCGCGCGCTGTTTCCCGTAGGCGGCATGACCAAGGCGCAGGTGCGCGCCGTCGCGGAGGAAAACGGCCTGTCCACCAGCAAAAAGAAGGATTCGACGGGCGTGTGCTTCATCGGCGAGCGCAACTTCCGGCGTTTCTTGCAGGGCTTTTTGCCCATGCAGCCGGGCCAGATGCGCACCCCGGACGGCCGGGTGGTGGGCGAGCACATCGGCCTGGCCTACTACACGCTGGGCCAGCGGCGCGGCCTGGGCATCGGCGGCGGGGGCGACGGGCGGCGCTGGTTCGTGGTGGACAAGGACCTTGAGCACAACGTGCTTGTGGTGGAGCAGGGCGAGGACAGCCCGCGCCTGTACAGCCGGTTCGTGCGCGCCTCCGGGGCGACGTGGATCGCCGGGGAACCGCCCGCGCCGGACGGCACGCCCATGCGCCTGACGGCGCGCTTCCGCTACCGGCAGTCAGATCAGGCGGTGACGGTCGTGGCGCGGGGCGAAAGCCTGCTGATCGAGGCGGACGAGCTCCAGCGCGCGGTCACGCCCGGGCAGAGTGTGGTGCTCTATGACGGGGACGTGTGCCTGGGCGGCGCGGTGGCCGACGCGGCGGGGATGACGGCGAAGGGGTGAGGGCGCGGTGGGCAGCGCGGACATGGTGCATGCAGGGGGCTTGAGTTCCCTGCTTACAATGTGATAGGCTTTCCCAAAAGCAGAGAAAGGACCCCTGAAAATGAAACGTATCGCATTGCTGATGATTCCTCTTCTGCTGTGCTTCGCCGCTGGTGCGGTGGCGGAGAATATACAGCCGGCTTCTAATGAAATGTATGAATGCGGAGACTATATCTACATTCTGATGGAAGACGGCACAGCCGCGATTATAAACTATATCGGCGCGGCTTCGGAACTGGAGGTGCCCGGAGAGATAGAGGGCCATCCCGTGGCCTACATCGCCGACGGCGCTTTCTATCAGTGCGATAGCCTGACCAGCATCACCCTTCCCGACGGCGTGACCTCTATCGGCGAGTCTGCATTCAGTTGGTGCGGCAGCCTGGCCAGCGTCACCCTTCCCGACAGCGTGGCTTTCATCGGTGATTCTGCATTTTATTCCTGCGGCAGCCTGACCGGCATCACCCTCCCCGACAGCGTCGTTTCCATGGGCGGGAATCCTTTTGCGGCTTGCGGCAAACTGCAAACCATTGCGGTTTCCCCTGATCATCCCAAGCTGGCCGTGGCAGACAACGTGTTGTTTGACAAAACGGAAAAAAAGCTGATTTGCTATCCGGCAGGACTCGATGCCGCTAATTATGAAATCCCGCAGGGAATCACCGCGGTTGGTGATTCTGCGTTCAGCTTCTGCCACAGCCTGACCAGCGTCACCCTCCCCGACGGCGTGACTACCATCGGCGATGCCGCTTTCAGCGCCTGCCACAGCCTGACCAGCGTCACCCTTCCCGACAGCGTGACTACCATCGGTGATTTTGCATTCAGTTCTTGCGACAGCCTGACCGGTATCACCCTTCCCGACGGGGTGACCTCCATCGGCAATTCCGCGTTCTATTCCTGCGGCAGCCTGACCAGCATCACCCTTCCCGACGGCGTGACTTCCATCGGCAATTCTGCATTCAATTGGTGCGACAGCCTGACCGGTATCACCCTTCCCGACGGCGTGACTTCCATCGGCAATTCTGCTTTCCGCTCCTGCTTCAGCCTGACCGATATCACCCTTCCCGACAGCGTGACTTCTATCGGCAATTTTGCATTCGATTCCTGCGGCAGCCTGACCAGCGCTGTCATCCCCGACGGCGTGACCTCCATCGGTAAAGACGCTTTTGATGACTGTGCCGATAACCTGGCGCTGACCGTAGGCCAGAATTCCTATGCGATGCAGTACGCGATAGACAACGACATTCACTACATCTGTCCGGACACCAATAACTAGCTGTACGAATAACGCTGCGGACGGCGGAACGCTGCAGGGCTGCAAGCGACCTCGGAGAAGGGCGGCCAGCGCGCCCCATCTCCCGCCGCCCTGCACCATCTGGCCTAAAATCGTCCGCTTCTTCATAGAAAAACAATGCAAATACATCCAATTTTCGCAAAGCCGCTTGCGTGATAAGCACACAGCGGCTATAATATTCAACAACATTCGGGATGGTTCCGGATGTGACGAAGTATAGTAGGGAGGTAACCAAGATGAAAAAGATTGTATCCGTGATCCTGACGCTGGCTCTGGCGCTGGGCCTGGCCCTGCCCGCCGTGGCTGAGGACGCGATCAAGATCGGCGTGATCGGCCCCCTGACCGGCCCCGCCGCCATTTACGGCACCGCCGTGGTCAACGCGGCCAAGATCGCCGCCGACGAGGTCAACGCGCTGGGCGGCCTGCAGATCGAAATCGACGCGCAGGACGACGAGCATGACCCCGAAAAGGCCATCAACGCCTACAACACCGTGCTGGACAACGGCGCCAAGCTGATCGTGGGCACCGTGACCTCCGGCCCCTGCGCCGCCGTGGCCGCCAAGGCGTATGAGGAGCGCATCTTCATGCTGACGCCCTCCGCCTCCTCCACCGACGTTATCGCCGACAAGGACAACGTCTATCAGGTCTGCTTCACCGACCCCGCCCAGGGCGCCGCTTCCGCCCAGTACATCGCCGAGCATGGCCTGGCCACCAAGGTCGCCGTGATCTACAACAACGGCGACGTGTACTCCACCGGCATCTATCAGACCTTCGAGGCCAAGGCCGCCGAGCTGGGCCTGGAGATCGTGAAGGTCACCACCTTCACCGACGAGACCACCGACTTCTCCGTGCAGGTGACCGAGACCAAGAACGCCGGTGCCGAGCTGGTGTTCCTGCCCATCTACTACACCCCCGCTTCCATGATCCTCACCCAGGCCGCTTCGATGGACTATGCGCCCATCTTCTTCGGCGTGGACGGCATGGACGGCATCCTCACCATGGAGGGCTTCGACACCAGCCTGGCCGAGGGCGTGCTGCTGCTGACCCCCTTCAGCGCCGACGCCAAGGACGAAAAGACCGTCAACTTTGTCAACAAGTATGTCGAGCTCTACGGCGACACCCCCAACCAGTTCGCCGCCGACGCCTATGACGCGGTCTACGCCGTCTACGAGGCGATGGTCGCCGGCGGCATCACCGCCGACACCACCCCCGAGGAAGCCTGCGAGATCATGATCGAGCAGATGCAGCAGCTCACCATCGAGGGCCTCACCGGCACCATGACCTGGTCCGCCACGGGTGAAGTGAGCAAGACCCCCACCGCCGTCAAGATCGAAAACGGCGTGTACGTGGGCATGGAATAACAACCGCCCGGCGTCCCTTCCCGGCCCCCGCGGCCGGGAGGGGCCTACAAGCGAACACAGCGAAGGTAACCAACGGTAGTCTGACGGGAAGGCACGCCCGACTACCGTTGATTACCTTATCGCGTTTCAAACGAGACAAAGGATGTGGGAGAGCATGACACAATTCCTGTCCTACCTGTGCAACGGCATCAGCTTGGGCAGCGTGTACGCCATCATCGCCCTGGGATATACGATGGTGTACGGCATCGCCAAAATGCTCAACTTCGCACACGGCGACGTCATCATGATCGGCGCCTACATCGCCTTCTGCGCCATGCAGTACTGGGGCTTCCCGCCGATTCTGTCGGTGCTGGCGGCCATGGTGGTGTGCACGGTGCTGGGCATGGTGATCGAGCGCACCGCCTACAAGCCGCTTAGGCAGGCCTCGTCCCTGGCGGTTCTGATTACGGCCATCGGCATGAGCTACCTGCTGCAGAACATCGCCCTGCTGGTGTGGGGCGCCAATCCCAAGAGCTTCCCCTCGGTGGTGGGGCTGGGCTCGCTGTCCCTGCTGGGCGGGCAGATGATCATCTCCGGCGAGGCCATCGTGACCATCGCCGCGTGCGTGGTCATCATGATCGCCCTGACCCTCTTCACCGGCAAGACCAAGATGGGCAAGGCCATGCGCGTGGTGTCCGAGGACAAGGGCGCGGCCGAGCTCATGGGCATTAACGTCAACCTTACCATCACCGTGACCTTCGCCATCGGCTCGGCGCTGGCGGCCATCGCGGGCGTGCTTTTGTGCTCGGCCTATCCCACGCTCCAGCCCACCACCGGCTCCATGCCGGGCATCAAGGCCTTCACGGCGGCGGTGTTCGGCGGCATCGGGTCCATTCCCGGCGCCATGCTGGGCGGCATTCTGCTGGGCGTGATCGAAATCCTGGGCAAGGCCTACGTATCCACGGAGCTGGGCGACGCGTTCGTGTTCGCGGTGCTGATCGTGGTGCTGCTGGTCAAGCCCGCCGGCCTGCTGGGCAAGACCGTGCATGAGAAAGTGTGAGGTGGCGGCCATGAGCATGAGCATGAGAAAAAAACGGGCCATCGGCGGCCTTGTGACGTACCTGATGGTGATCGCCGCCTACCTGGTGTGCCAGTACCTGCTGGCCACCGGCGGCATGACCCGCTCGCTGCGCGGCCAGCTGGTGCCCATCTGCGTATGGGTGGTGATGGCGGTTTCGCTCAACCTCGTGGTGGGCGTATCGGGCGAACTGAGCCTGGGCCACGCGGGCTTCATGAGCGTGGGCGCGTTTTCCGGCATCGTGGCCTCCGGCTGGATGCTGGGTGCCTTTCAGCTTGAAAACGAGGTCGTGCGGCTGCTGCTGTCGATGATCGTGGGCGGCGTGTTCGCGGGCATCGCGGGCGTGCTGATCGGCATTCCGGTGCTGAGGCTGCGCGGCGACTACCTGGCCATCGTGACGCTGGCCTTCGGCGAGATCATCCGAAACGTGATCAACTGCCTGTATATCTCCATCGACGCGGGGCGGCTGCACTTTGCCTTCAACGACAGCAACATCCCCGGCGAGCTGCTCGTCAGCGGCCCCAAGGGCGGCGTGGGCATCGACACCATCGCCACCTTCGGGATGGGCTTCGCGCTGATCCTCTTTACCCTCTTCGTGGTGCAGAACCTCGTCAACAGCCGCTCCGGCCGCGCCATCATGGCCACCCGTGACAGCCGCATCGCCGCCGAGTCCGTGGGCATCAACATCACCAAGTACAAGATGATGGCCTTCGTGACCAGCGCCGTGCTCGCCGGCATGGCCGGCTCGCTCTACGGCCTGAACTTCTCCACCGTGGCCGCCAGCAAGTTCAAGTTCGACACCTCCATTCTCGTGCTGGTGTTCGTGGTGCTGGGCGGCATCGGCTCCATCCGCGGCTCCATCATCGCCGCGACGCTGCTTACCATTCTGCCCGAGGTGCTGCGCGCCTTCAGCGACTACCGCATGCTGGTGTACGCGGTGGTGCTGATTCTGGTGATGCTGGCCACCAACAGCCCGTTTTTGAGCGTGCGGCTCCAGCGCCTCAAGGCGCTTGTGCGCCGTGAAAAGACCAACCCCGGAAAGGAGGGCGAGGCGGCATGACGCAGCAGCACAAGCGGCAATCCGAAACCAAGATGGTGCCCGTCCCCAGCCATTCCATCGTGCCCGAGCGCGACGTGGACAAGCGCCCCGTGCTGGAAACGCGCCACCTGGGCGTGGAGTTCGGCGGACTGAAGGCCGTGGAGGACTTTAACCTGACCATCGGGCGCACCGAGATCGCGGGCCTCATCGGCCCCAACGGCGCGGGCAAGACCACCGTATTCAACCTGCTGACCAAGGTGTACCAGCCGACCACCGGCGTGGTCATCCTCGACGGCAAGGACACCGCCGGCATGAACGCCGTGCAGGCCAACAAGCTGGGCATCGCCCGCACGTTCCAGAATATCCGCCTCTTCGGCAACATGACGGTGGAGGAAAACGTGCGCATCGGGCTGCACAACCAGATCAAGTACGGCATGTTCTCCGGCATCTTCCGCCTGCCCGCCTACTGGAAGCAGGAGAAGAAGCAGCACGAAAAGGCGCTGGAGCTGCTTTCCATCTTCGACATGCAGGGCATGGCCCAGTACCGCGCCGGGTCGCTGCCCTACGGCGCGCAGCGGCGGCTGGAAATCGTGCGCGCGCTGGCCACGCATCCCAAGCTCCTGTTGCTGGACGAGCCCGCCGCCGGCATGAACCCGCACGAAACCGAGGAACTGATGGAGAACATCATCAAGATCCGCGACCAGTTCCAGATCGCCGTGATGCTCATCGAGCACGACATGAACCTGGTCATGGGCATCTGCGAGGGCATCTGCGTGCTCAACTACGGGCGCATCATCGCCAAGGGCACCGCCAGCGAGATCCAGCAGAACCCCACCGTCATCGAGGCCTATCTGGGCAAGCGGAAGGAGGCGCAGGCATGAGCCTTCTCAAGGTTGACAACATCCACGTGTACTACGGCGCGATTCACGCCATCAAGGGCATCTCCTTCGAGGTCAACGAGGGCGAGATCGTCACCCTCATCGGCGCCAACGGCGCGGGCAAGTCCACCACGCTCAACACCATTGCGGGCCTGCTCAAGCCCCGCAGCGGCTCCATCACCTTCGAGGGCCGGAATCTGCTGGGTATGAAGGCGCACAAGCTGGTGTCCCAGGGCATGGCGCTGTGCCCGGAGGGGAGGCGCATCTTCCAGCTGATGACCGTGCGCGAAAACCTCGAAATGGGCGGCTATTCCCGCCCGCCGCAGGAGATCGAGGGCTCGCTGGAGGACGTGTTCGCCCGCTTCCCGCGCCTCAAGGAGCGCGAAAAGCAGATCGCGGGCACTTTGAGCGGCGGCGAGCAGCAGATGCTCGCCATGGGACGCGCCCTGATGAGCAAGCCAAAGCTGCTCATGCTGGACGAGCCGTCGATGGGCCTTGCCCCCATTCTGGTGGAGCAGATCTTCGACATCATCAAGGAGCTGCACGAGGCGGGCACCACCATCCTTCTGGTGGAGCAGAACGCGCAGATGGCCCTGTCCATCGCCGACCGCGCCTACGTGCTGGGCACGGGCTGCATCACCATGAGCGGCAACGCCGCGGAGGTGCTGGCCGACGACGGCGTGCGCAAGGCGTACCTCGGCGGCTGACAAACGCAAAAAAAGGCCCCCTTCTCTGCCATCCGGCAGGGGAGGGGGACGTTTTTTTTCATCAGCTTCCGGAGGCGGCGCGTTCTCCCAGCCGCTTGTGCACCTGCTCGCGCAGGAGCGTGTAGCACACCGAGGTGAGCGGAATAAACAGCAGCATGCCCAGAATGCCCATCAGGCCCTCGCCCAGCAGCACCGCGAAGAGCACCCAGATGGACGGCAGGCCGATGGCGTTGCCCATGACGTGGGGGTAGATGAGGTTGCCCTCGATCTGCTGCAGGACCAGAAACAGCGCGACAAAGCCCAGCGCCTGCAGGGGGTTGTTGACCAGAATGAGAATCGCGCCCACGATGCAGCCCATCCACGCGCCGATGACCGGAATCAGCGCCGTCACCGCGATGAACACGCTGATGAGCAGCACATAGGGCATGCCCAGCAGCGTCATGGTCACAAAGAACATGCCGCCCAGGATGCACGCCTCCAGGCACTGGCCCGTGATGAAGCTGGAAAACGTGCGCTGGCTGAGGTCCGCCACCGAAAGCGCCTTTTCGACCCAGCGGGGCTTGAGGTAGGCGCGCATGAGGTTTTTGACCTGGGAGCGCAGGCGCTCCTTGGAGGAGAGGAAGTAGATGGTGAACATCACCGTGAAAAAGAAGCTCAATACGTTCTGATACACCGTGCCGATGACCGTGGTGGAAAACGCCGCGCCCTTGAGCAGGAGGTTGACCATGTCGGCGATCTTGGCGTCCACGTCGCTGACGGAGGGGACGGTGAAGCTGGCGCTGAGCACCTGCGAAACGCTGAAGCCGTAGGGCTCGATCAGCTCATCCAGCCGCGCGAGCGCCGCGGGAATGGCCCGGATGACCGACACAAGGGTGTTGATGAGCTCCGGCACCACGATGGACATGATGACGTACACCACCCCCACCACCAGCGCCAGCACCAGCACCATCGCCACCGGCCGCCGCGCCCGGCGCAGGCGGGGCGACCGGTCCATGAAAAACAGAACCCGCCGCTCCAGAAAGCGCATGGGCACGTTGAGCACGAAGGCCAAAACGCCGCCCAGGAAAAAGGGCATCAGGATGCTCCACAGGGTCAGCATCAGCCCCGTGAGCGAGCTGCCGCGCTCAAAAAGAAAATAAATGCCGATGATGAGCGTGGCCAGCAGCAGGATGGCCAGGAATTTACGGCGCTCCAATCGCATCGCCTCCCGTGCGCGTCTTTCCCTTATCATACCACATCCGGGCGGGCGGAGGAAGGGCGTTTTTTGCATGCGGGAGAGATTGGTTACGCTTTGTTCATCTTTCCCGGATGGTTTGTTCATTTTTGCCTGCTATGATGGAGGTAGAAAGGGGGCGGTGGGCATGTCGAAGCGGCGCAGGGTGGCGGCAGCGCTGGGGATTGTGCTGGGCGTCTATGTGCTGCTGGCGGCGCTCCCCTACGCCTTCCCGCCCGCGGCGGAGCGGGCGCAGGCGGCGTTCGTGCCCGTGGAGGACGGCGCGGCGGGCGACCGGGCCACCCTCCTGACCACGGGCGAGGAGGCGCTTGCCGCCCGGCTCAACCTGATCGCCAACGCGCAGACCTCGCTCATCGTGGGCAGCTATCTCTACGCCGACGACGAGAGCGGCTACACCGTGGCCGCGGCCCTGCTGGACGCCGCGGACCGGGGCGTGAAGGTGCGCATCGTGGTGGACGGGCTGGTGGGACGGCTGAATTTCCTCGACGGCGACCTGGGCTATGCGCTGGGTACGCATGAGAACATCGAGATCCGCCTCTACAACCCCGTGAACCTGCTGGCCCCCTGGGGGCTGAGCGCGCGCTTCCATGAAAAGTACGTCATCGCGGACGGAAAGACCTTCGTGCTGGGCGGGCGCAACATCTCCGACGAGTTCCTCACCCCTGAGGAGCACCCCGCCTACAACTATGATCTGGATGTGCTCATGTGGCGCGAAACGCCCGCGCAGGGCAGCGCCGCGAGCCTGTTGACGGCCTATTTCGACCGGCTGTGGGACGAGGAATGCGCCCCGGCCTACGAGCGGGCCCCGGCGTGGCGGGAGGCGGGCGCCGCGCGCACGCAGGACGAGCTGCGCAGCCGCTGGGAGGCGATGGAGACGGAATACGCCCGGGCCATCGCCCCGGCGGACTGGGAGGCGCTGACCGTGCCGGTGGAGGGCTGTGCCCTGCTGACCAACCCGATCAACCCCGGCGTGAAGGAGCCGGCGCTGTGGACCTCGCTGGTGGCGCTGATGAGGAGCGCGGAGGAGCGCGTGTGGATTCAGACGCCCTATGTGGTGCTGGACGGCGCCATGCGCGACGGCCTGCGGGCGGCGGCGGAGCAGGCGCCGGAGATGGTGCTATTGACCAATTCGCGCGCCGGGGGCAACAACATCGTGGCCTCGGCGGACGCGGTGTTTCACCGGGGGATGGCGCTTTCGATGCCGCTTGCCTATTATGAGCTGCAGGCCCCGCGCAGCATGCACACCAAGGCCATGCTGGTGGACGGAGACATCAGCGTGTTCGGTTCGTTCAACTTTGACATGCGCAGCGCCTACTCGGACACCGAGGTGATGCTGGCCGTGAAAAGCGAGCCGCTCAACGACCGGATGGAGGCGTACATGCTGGACATGCGCGCCCTGGCCCTGCCCGTGGAGGCGGACGGCGGCTATGGCGAGGGCGAAGCGGAGGCGCTGGACACGCCGCTTCTGAAAAATCTGCTGATTGTGACGGCGTCGCCGTTGATTTCGCTGGTGCGGTTTCTGGTATGAGGCGCGAGGCGGGCGGGAACGCCGGATGAGAGCGCCCCGGTGCGGGGGCGGGAAGAGGCGCGGCCGGGAGCCGCCGGAAAGGAGAAAAACATGAGGCAACTTTGCGGATGCATGGGCTGGGGACTCAGGGTGGACCGGGAGGGCAACCTGCACGATACGTTCCCCGCGCCGGGGGAGCCGGCCTGCTGGCCGCGCACGCCGTGGCATGTGAAGGTCCGCCGCCCCAGAAAGCGCCTGGCGCGCGGGAGGCGGCTGCTCAGAGGCACTTTGGGCGCGGGAAAGCGGCTGATCCAGGCCTGCCGCCCGATGCGCGTTTCGCGGGCGGCGTGCGCGCCGGGGCTGGGCCGGGCGTGAGCGGCGCGTGCGGCTCCGGGAAGGGCGCAGGGGCGCGGCGCGCGGCCAGACGGCGCGGCGGGCCTGAGCGCCGGACACAAGCCGGAAACGGTCCGGGAAGGAGCGGCCAGACGGCGCGGCGGGCCTGAGCGCCGGACACAAGCTGGAAACGGTTTGGAAAGGAGCGGCCTGACGGCGCGGCGCGCGTGAGCGCCGGGCACAAGCCGGAAACGGTCCGGGAAGGAGCGGCCAGGCGGCGCGGCGCGGAAAGGGTGCGTGGGCCGGCAGGTTATGGACAAGTGAAAAAAAGCCCCGGAGGGCGCGGCGCGGGCCGCGTGCCGCCGGGGACGCAACAAGGCCGGGGGACGCAGGACGTGTCCCCCGGCTTTTTTGTCAGCTGCGGCCCAGAATGGCCCCGGCGATGCCGCCCCCGGCCACGCCCATGGCCAGGTCGCTGAGGTAGGCGGTGAAGGGCAGCTGCTGGCCGGAGAGCAGCGCGTAGAGGCCCACGCCCAGCGCCATGTAAATCAGCCCCAGCAAAGCGCCCCACATGAGGCCCCGGTCGCTGCCGCGGCCCACCATCACCCGGACGCCCACGAAGATGGAAGCCAGCTTGATGAGCTGGTTGACCACGCGCACGACGGTATCGCTGGGACGGAGCCACTGCATCAGCAGGGCGAAAAGCAGCACGCACGCCAGCGTGACGCCCACGGCGGCCAGAAGGCCGCGCAGGAGGCGCGGGGCACGGCTGCGGCGCGACCGCCTGCGCGGGGGGCGGGCGGCGGCCGGGGTGGCATAGGTTGCAGGCATAAGAAAAACCTCCCTCTGTTCGCTTTGGTACAGGATATGCGAACGGGGGGAGGCTTCATGCCCGGAAAGGGCGTCAGTTGAGGACCTCGCTGTCGTTTTCGATGGCGACTTCCTCCACGTTGCGGATGGCCCAGCGGGCAAAGACCAGCTTGACATTGTCGCGGCCCACGCTGAGCTCGATGGTATCGTCCTTGATGGAGGTGATGGTGCCGTAGATGCCGCCGATGGTGCATACGCGGTCGCCGTTCTTGAGGGCGGCCAGCATTTCCTTGACCTTCTTGTCCTTCTTCTTCTGCGGACGGATCAGCAGGAAGTAGAACACCACGAACATGAGGACCAGCGGCAGGATCATGCCCAGCATTTCGCCCACGCCCGCGGTGGCGGTGGCGGCGGCCGCATCGGTGGCGGCGGCGTCCGCGGCGCCGGTGGCGGCGTCGGTCAGACCCATCAGCATTTGAGTGAGTGCGTTCATCGTTTGGTAAACCCCTTTCCAAAGTGGTAAGGATGATTATAGCAAATCCTTACGCAAAGCACAAGCGCAAAAAAGCGTGCGGCCTCCGCCGGGGGCAGGGCGGGCCGTCAGAGGCTGCGGTGGTTGCGGCAGGGGCCGCGCAGCAGGTCGCCCGCCCCGGCCCCGCCGGGAATGGGCATGCGAAGCAGCGTGCCGGCCACCGAGGCCGTCTGGACGGATTCACCCGTCGTATCCAGCGTCATGCGGGAGACGGTGAAGGCGCGCGGGCCCGCCGGGGTGAGCACCTCCAGCGCGTCGCCCACGTAGAAGCGGTTTTTCAGGCGCACGAGGCACTCGCCGCCGTCCGGCGCGCCCGCTACCACGTCGCCCACGTATTCCATCGACTGCGTGAAGCCCTCCGCGCCGCCGGGCGTCTCGGGCGGGCCGAAGTAAAAGCCCGTGGTAAGCGTGCGGTGGCTGGCCTTTCGGACCTCCGCAAGCAGCTCCGGCACGGCCCGGCGGTACGCCTCCGCGCCCTCCCGCTCCAAAAGGTCCAGCGCGCGGCGGTAGGCCGACACCACCGTGGCCACGTAATAGGCGGTTTTCATGCGGCCCTCGATCTTGAGGCTGGCAACGCCCGCGTCCCGCAGGCGGTCCAGATGGCCGATCATGCACAAATCGCCTGCGGAATACAGGTACGTGCCCCGCTCGTCCTCGTAGACGGGCAGGTATTCGCCGGGGCGCTTTTCCTCCGTCAGGTGGTAGCGCCAGCGGCAGGGCTGGGCGCACGCGCCGCGGTTGGCGCTGCGGCCGGTGAGCGCCGCGCTGAGCAGGCAGCGCCCGCTGTAGGCCACGCACATGGCCCCGTGCACGAACGCCTCCAGCGCCATGTCCGGGGAGAGCGCGCGGCGCAGGGCCGCGATGTCCTCCAGGCGCATCTCCCGCGCCAGCACCACGCGCGTGGCGCCCGTGACCGCGCGCAGCGCCTCCGCCGCCGGGGCGTTCAACACGCTCAGCTGCGTGCTCAAATGCAGCGCAAGGCCCGGAACCTGCCTTCGCAGCTCCGCCGCCACGCCCACGTCGGCCACGATGGCCGCGTCCACGCCCGCCTCCAGCGCCTCGCGCGCCGTATCCACGAAGTCCGCAAGCTCGCCGTCCGTGGCAAGGGCGTTGATCGCGGCGTAGAAGCGCGCGCCCTGCGCGTGGCACAGGCGCACGGCCTCCGAAAGCGCTGCCGCGTCAAAATTGCCCGCGAAGGCGCGCAGGCTGTGCCGCGAAAGCCCGCCGTAGACCGCGTCCGCGCCGAAGCGCAGCGCGGCCTTCAGCTGCTCCATGCCCCCCGCGGGGGCGAGCAGCTCCATCCTTTGCATGGTCACATGCCCCGCTCCTCGTCGTATGCCTTCCACAGCGGCGCGTAGATGGCCACGGCGCGCTCGTGCTCCTCCAGCGTGCGGCTGAAGTGAAGCTCGCCGGTGCTGGGGTCCTTGCTGCAGAAGTACAGGTATTTTTCGGCCACGTAGCTCTCGTCCGGGTACAGGGCCGCGTTGATGGCCTCCGGCGAGGGGTTGCAGATGGGGCCTACGGGCAGGCCGCTGACCTTGTAGGTGTTGTAGGGGGAATCCACCGCCAGGTCGCTCTGGCGCAGCGCCATGCGCCGCTCGCCCGTCACGTAGTGCACGGTCGGGTCGCTCTGGAGCAGCATGCCCTGATCGAGGCGGTTGTGGAACACCGCGCTCACCTTGGCAAAGTCCGCCTTCTTGGCCTCCTTCTCGATCATGGAGGCCAGGGTGAGGACCTGATCCATCGTCATGCCGATCTCCTCGGCGCGCGCCTGCCATTCGGCGGTAAAGACCTTGTCCGTCTGGGAAAGCAGCTTTTTGATGATGTCCAGCGCGCTTGCGTCGGTGTAGATCTCATAGGTGTTGGGCGCGAGGTAGCCCTCCAGCAGGTAGCGGCGGCTTTCGACGTTTTCGGTCTTGAGCTCCTCGTCGATGAAGTAGTAGTCCGTGACGCCCTCGCCGGTCTTGCAGATATTCAGGAACTCCGAGGTATCGTCAAAGATGCCCTGGTTTTTGAGCGCCTCGGCGATCACCTCCACCGTGTCGCCGGGGATGATGGTGATGTCGGTGGTGATGGGGTTGCCGTCGCCGGTGGTGAGCAGGTCCGCGATTTCAAAGACGTCCATGCTCTTTTTGATGAGGTAGTCGCCCGCCTGAATCTTCTGGCCAAGGCCCGCGAAGTCGCAGTAATACTTGAAAAAGGTGCGGCTCTTGATGAGGCCCTGCTCCTCAAGGTTGTTGGCCACGCGGGTGAGGCTGTTGCCGCTCTCCACGGAAAAGGCGTACTCCTGCGTGTCCGCGGGATCGACGGGGCTGATGAAATGCTCGTCCACCGCCGCATACACGCCCGACGCCAGCCCAAAGACGATGAGCAGGGACGCAAGCACAATCAGTACGGGCCGGAGGATATTCCACAGCCCGCTGTACCAGTAAAAGCCGTATTCGCGCTCGTCGCGCAAGGATTCATGGTCGTATTCCCGGTTGGGGTCGCGCTTTCTTGACAAAACGCCGCCTCCTTTTACATGTCGCCGATCTCCGCGCCGATATCCGCCGCCTCCGCCACGCGCTCCATCACCGCGGCGGCCAGGCGCTGCGCGCTCATGCGCGACAGCAGATAGGCCGATACCTCGTCGCTTTCGTAGAGCAAAGCGCTTAAGCGCTCAAATTCCCGCGCGTCCTCGGGCTTTGGCTCCACGCCTGCGGCCGCCGCCATGCGCAGCGCCGCCTCAGCCCGCGTGAAGCGCTCAAGCAGCCGCCGGCTGACCTCGTCCTCCATGACGCTTTCGCGCAGGCGCGCGCAGGTCCGGAAGGGCTCCGTTTCCCTGAGCGCCACAAGCAGCGCGTCCGTGGCGCTCGCCACCTCATATGGCAGTTCCATGACATAAGCCCCTCCTTTCGCGCCTATCTAGTATAACGCAAACGGGCAAAAATTTCATGCCTTTTTTGCATTCCGCGCGCGGAGGCGCGCATATCGTTTGGCAAGCGCAACGCAAGGAGGTTTTTGCATGGACAAAACGTTCGACCTGTACAGGGACATCGCCGAGCGCACCGACGGCGACGTATACATCGGCGTGGTGGGCCCGGTGCGCACGGGCAAGAGCACGCTCATCGCCCGCATGATGGAAAAGCTCGTCCTGCCCGCCATGGCGCCCGGCCCGCGCCGCGACCGCCTTTCGGACGAGCTGCCCCAGAGCGGCAGCGGCCGCACCATCATGACCACGCAGCCCAAGTTCGTGCCCGGCGAGGCCGTGACCGTGACGCTGGGCGACCAGGCCACGGTGCGCGTGCGCATGGTGGACAGCGTGGGCTATCTGGTGGAGGGGGCGCTCGGCACCGAGGAGGACGGGGCCGCGCGCATGGTGCACACCCCGTGGTTTGACTACGACATCCCCTTTGAGCAGGCGGCGGAGACGGGCACGCGCAAGGTGATCGCCGACCACGCCACCATCGGGCTGGTGGTGACCACCGACGGCACCGTGGCAGACCTGCCGCGCGAGAGCTACACCGCGGCGGAGGAGCGGGTGGTCAGCGAGCTCAAGACCCTTGGCAAGCCCTTCATCGTGGTGCTCAACTCCCGCACGCCCGACGTCCCGGACGCCCAGCGCCTGCGCGAGCGCCTGGCCGGGCGCTACGGCGTGCCCGTGATGGCGATGAACGTCAAGGAAATGGAAGTGGACGACATCCTGGGGATGTTTGAGCAGGTGCTGTTTCAGTTTCCGTTGCGCGAGATCCGCATCGCCGTGCCCGACTGGCTCAGCGCCCTGGACGAGGGGCACTGGCTGGCCGCGCATGTGCTGGAGGGCGTGCGCGCCGGGGCGGCGCAGGTCACGCGCGTGGGCGATTACGCCGCCTTTGCCGGGGCGTTTGCCGATTCGCCCTACACCGAGGGGCTCAAGAACGAGGGCATCGACCTGGGGCAGGGGCGCGTCAGGTTCTCCCTGCCGCTCAAGGACGGGCTGTTCAACCGCGTGCTGGGCGAGGAGTGCGGCACGGAGATCCGCGGCGACGCGCATCTTTTGCGCCTGATGAAGGAGCTGGTGGCCGCCAAGACCGAATACGACCACGTGGCCGACGCGCTCAAGAGCGTGCGCGAGACGGGCTACGGCCTGGTGACCCCCACGATGAACGAGCTGACTTTGCAGGAGCCGGAGATCGTCAAGCAGGGAAGCCGCTTCGGCGTGCGGCTGAAGGCCAACGCGCCGTCTCTGCACCTCATCCGCGTGGACATCGAAACCGAGGTCAGCCCCGTGGTGGGCACCGAAAAGCAGAGCGAGGAGCTGGTGCGCTACCTGCTGGAGGAGTTTGAAAACGATCCCCAGCGCATCTGGAACACCGATTTCTTCGGCAAGAGCCTGCACGAGCTGGTGCGCGAGGGCCTGAGCAACAAGCTCATGCGCATGCCCGCCGACGCGCAGGAGAAGGTGCAGGAGACGCTGTCCAAGATCATCAACGAGGGCAACGGGGGGATGATCTGCATACTGCTATGAGCGCGGCGGAAAAGCTCGGCTGGCGCCGATCTTTTCCGCCGGGGGTTGCGCCGGCCGCCTACTTCGCCGGCGGCTTTGCCGCCGGCTCGCCGGGCGGCGACCGGCGTAAGGTAGCCTTGCTTGCGCAAGGCTGCCGAATCCACCGCGCATGTCGCTGGATTCGGAATTCAGCTTGGAGAGCTGCGGCTCTCCAAACCTCTGAGGGCTGGTGCGGGCGAGAGGCCCGGCGGTATGTGCCGCCGTTTGCCGCTTGCCGCGTTTCTTGTGTCCCGGTTGCTCAATCATTCACGCTTCCCTGACGGTCGCGCTCATGGTTTCGCTGCCCCGCTTCGGGTCGCTTTGGGCCTTCGGCCCAAGTGCCCACAGGGCACACGCTTCCCTTCGCGCCTTTGGACACTCGAAACGCTTGTGCGCAGCGGGGGCGGGGAGGCCCGCACCCATGGCGCGAGCGGTGGGCGCGGGGACGCGCCTACCGCGGCGGGAACGGGCGCATGCAGCGGGGTTTCTGCCGGGCGGTGCGGAGGAGCATGGCCCGGCGGGGACAGCTGCGGGGTGCGGCGAGGCGCGTTTCTTGCGCCTTTCAGGCGCTCGAAACGCTTACGCCGCCTGCGTTCGCCGCAAAGACGGCCCATGCCATAGTGAGCGTAGGGCGGGTATGGGACCCGCCCGCAAGCGAGCGGCGACCAAGAGAATACTGCGCACAGCGCGTGCGGCCGCTCACGGCGGCCGCACGTGCGAAGCAACTTTTTTCCGCAAAAACGGTTGACAAGGCGAAAAGATGGTGCTATCATTCCTGCAAGCAACGCAGAAGGAGGCAGAGCCGGTATGAAAGCAGCACGCATGGACCACAGCTCCGCCTATTACTTTACCTTTAGCTTTACGTTTGTGCGTAAGGCTCTTTTGCGTTGTGCTGTGTGAGGAAGAGGAAAAAGGGTTTCCACCCCCGCGGCCAATGCCGCGGGGGTTTTTTCATGAACGAAGGAGGCGGCGGTCCCCATGATCGTGATTCTCAAGAAGCATCCCGATGAAAAGCAGCTGAACAACCTGATGGCCTGGCTCAAGAGCCTGAACATCGCCATTCATCCCTCCGAGGGCGCCACGCATCTGGTGCTGGGGCTGGTGGGGGATACCTCGGTGGTGGACATCGACCTTTTGCGGGCGCTGGACATCGTCGAGGACGTCAAGCGCGTGCAGGAGCCCTACAAGAACGCCAACCGCAAGTTCCACGAGGAGGACAGCGTCATCCCCGTGGGGAACACGCAGGTGGGCGGCGGCGTGTTTTCCGTGATCGCCGGGCCGTGCAGCATCGAAAGCGAGGAGCAGGTGTGCCTGATCGCCGCGGCGGTGAAGGCCTCGGGCGCGACGATGCTGCGCGGCGGCGCGTTCAAGCCGCGCACCTCGCCCTACGCCTTCCAGGGGCTGCGGGGGCACGGGCTGGAGCTGCTTCTGGAGGCCAAGCGCTTAACCGGCCTGCCCGTGGTCACGGAGATCATGGACCTAAGCCAGCTTCCGCTCTTTGACGAGGTGGACGTGATCCAGGTCGGCGCGCGCAACATGCAGAACTTCGAGCTGCTCAAGGAGCTGGGCCACACGGGAAAGCCCATCCTCATCAAGCGCGGGCTGGCCAACACCCTGCAGGAGCTGCTCATGAGCGCCGAGTACGTCATGGCCGGGGGCAACGAAAAGGTGATCCTCTGCGAGCGCGGCATCCGCACCTTTGAGACGGCCACGCGCAACACCCTCGACCTCTCCGCCGTGCCCATGCTCAAAAAGCTCACCCACCTGCCGGTGATCGTGGACCCCAGCCACGCCACGGGCATCTCGTGGATGGTCAAGCCCATGGCGCTGGCCGCCACCGCCGCGGGCGCGGACGGCCTGATGATCGAGGTGCACAACGATCCCAAACGCGCCCTGTGCGACGGCGCGCAGTCGCTGACGCCGGAGGCGTTCCGCGACGTGATGGAGGGCGTGCGCGCGGTTCTGCCGCATGCCTGGCATATGCCGAAGGAGGGCGTGTGACATGGACATCGGCGTGGTGGGCCTGGGGCTGATCGGCGGCTCCATGGCAAAGACGATTCGCCGCAACACCCCGCACACGGTGCTGGGCACGGACACCGACCCCCAGGTGATGTACAAGGCCCGGCTGCTGGAGGCCATCGACGGCGATCTGACCGACGAGCGGCTGGCCATCTGCGACATCGTGTTCATCGCCACCTGGCCCCGCGCGGCGGTAACCTACGTACAGGAGCACGCCGCGGCGTTCAAAAAGGGCGCGTGGGTGATCGACCTGTGCGGCGTCAAGCGCGCGGTGTGCGGGCCGCTGTTTGAGACGGCCAGGGAAAACGGCTTTACCTTCATCGGCGGGCACCCGATGGCGGGCATCGAGTACTGGGGATTCGACCATGCGACGGCAACGCTGTTTGACAACGCCTCCATGATCCTCACCCCGCCGCCGGGCACGGACATCCGCACGCTTTCGGACCTCAAGCACTTCTTCCGCGGCCTGGGCTTCGGGCGGGTGGTGATGACCACGCCGGAGGAGCACGACCGGCTGATCGGCTACACGTCGCAGCTGGCGCACGTGGTGTCCAGCGCGTATGTGAAAAGCCCGGAGGCGATGAAGCACCCCGGCTTTTCGGCGGGCAGCTTCAAGGACATGACGCGCGTGGCGCGGCTGAGCGAAAAGATGTGGACGGAGCTGTTTTTGCTCAACCGCGACGAATTGCAAAGCGAGCTGGACGCGCTGATTGAGCACCTTGAGGAGTACCGCGCGGCGCTCTCCGCCGGGGACGCGGAGGGGCTTGAAAGGCTGCTTCGCGAGGGGCGCGAGCGCAAGGAGATCGTGGACCGGAAGGAGGACGAGCCATGAGATGCGTGGAGGTGCGGGCCGGGCGGCCCTATGAGGTATTCATCGGCCGGGGGCTGATGGACGCGGCGGGCGGCATGATTGTCGAGGCGCTGGGCGGGACGCGCATGGCCGCCATCCTGACCGACGACACCGTGGATGCGCTCTACGGCGCGCGGGTGGAGCAGGCGCTTTCCGAAAGCGGGCTGCGCACCTGCCGCTTCGCCATGCCCCACGGCGAGGCCCACAAGACGCTGGCAACGTGGGAAAAGATGCTCGCCTTCCTCTCGGAGCAGGGCATGACGCGCGCGGACGCGGTGGTAGCGCTGGGCGGCGGCGTGCCGGGCGACGTGGCGGGCTTTGCCGCGGCGTGCTACCAGCGCGGCGTGGATCTGGTGCAGATCCCCACGACGCTGCTTGCCATGATCGACAGCAGCGTGGGCGGCAAGACGGGCGTGGACCTGGGGGGACTTAAGAACCAAGTGGGGGCGTTCCATCAGCCGCGGCTGGTGCTGATCGACCCGGACGCGCTTTCCACCTTGCCCGCGGCCACGCTTTCGGACGGCGCGGCGGAGGCGGTCAAGTACGGCGTGCTGGGCGATACGGAGCTGTTTGAACGGCTCTCCCGCGGCGGATGGACGGAGGACGCCGAGTGGGTGATCGAGCGGTGCGTTTTCCACAAGGCCGCGCTCGTGGCCGCCGACGAGCTCGACCGGGGCAGCCGACAGCTGCTCAACCTTGGCCACACGCTGGGACACGCCATTGAAAAGTGCAGCGGTTTCCGCTTCTCGCACGGGCAGGCGGTGGCCGTGGGCATGATCTACGCCGCGCGGATCGCGCGGAGCATGGGCCTGTGCGGGCCGGAGGTGGAGGCGGACATCGCCGCCGCGCTCACGGCTGGCGGCCTGCCCCTCTTCGCGCCCTACGGGGCGGCGGAGCTGGCCGCGGCGGCCATGGCGGACAAGAAGCGCGCGGGCGGGGAAATCACGCTGGTCCTGCCCCGCGCGATCGGCCGGTGCGAGCTCAGGCGCGTGCCGGCGGCGGAGCTGGAGGAACTGGCGCGCGTGGCGGTGGGGGGCTGAGGCCCCGAAGGCCAAGCCAAATGGAGGAACGCTGGCGCGCGGGGGCTGCGGAGCCGGAAGCGATGCGCGTGGCGGTGGGGGGCTGAGGCCCCTGACGATCAATCAGACGAAAGAAGGACGATTGCGATGGAGATTCAGGAGATCAGGAAACGGATCGACGAGGCGGACGAGCAGCTGGTGCAGGCGTTTGCCAAGCGCATGCGCGCGGCGAGCGACATCGCCGACTACAAGCGCGAGCACGGCCTGCCCGTATGGGACCCGGCGCGCGAGCGCGAGGTGATGGCGAAGCAGACGAAGGCGGTGGATGGGGACATGGCGATGTACGTCAAGCTCCTCTACAACACCATCTTTGACATCAGCCGCAGCTACCAGCAGCGCAGGCTCCATCGCGGCGGGGAGCTGGGCAACCGCATTGCCCGCGCCATCGCGGAAACGCCGAAAACCTTCCCCCGCGAGGCCGTGGTGGCCTGTCAGGGCGTGGAGGGGGCGTACAGCCAGCAGGCGTGCGACAAGCTGTTCGCGCTGCCGTCCATCATGTATTTCAAGCGCTTCGAGGGCGTGTTTCAGGCCATCGAAAGCGGGCTGTGCCGCTACGGCGTATTGCCGATTGAAAACAGCTCCTACGGCTCGGTCACGGAGGTCTACGACCTGATGCGGCGCTACCGCTTCTCCATCGTGCGCAGCGTGCGCCTCAAGATCGACCACCGGCTCGTCGCCCGGCCCGGCGCGACCCTCTCCTCCATCCGCGAGATCGTCAGCCATGAGCAGGCCATCGGCCAGTGCTCCGCGTTCCTCAAGACCCTCAAGGACGTGAAGATCACCGTCTGCGAAAACACCGCCATGGCCGCCCAGATGGTGAGCCAGAGCGGCCGCGACGACATCGCCGCCATCTCCTCGCCCGCCTGCGCGGGCCTGTACGGCCTGCGCGTGCTCAAGAGCGACATCTCCGACTCCGACAGCAACTTCACCCGCTTCATCTGCATCTCCAAGGAGCTGGAAATCTACCCCGGCGCGGACAAGGTGAGCCTGATGCTCAACGTCCCGCATCGCCCCGGCGCGCTCTACGGCATGATCGCGCGCTTCGCGGCACTGGGCCTGAACCTGACCAAGCTGGAAAGCCGGCCCATCGCGGGCACGGACTTCGAGTTCATGTTCTACTTTGACCTGGACGCCTCGGTCTACGACGAGGACGCGCTGGGCCTTCTGTGCGAGCTGGACGAGGGCCCGGAGGCGTTCACCTACCTGGGCAGCTATTCGGAGGGCTGAGATGCGCTGCGGACTGATCGGCGAAAAGCTGGGGCACAGCCATTCCAAAACGCTGCACGGGCTGCTCGCGGACTACCGCTACGACCTGATCGAGCTGGCGCCGGAGGAGCTGGGGCCGTTCCTTAAAAAGGGCGAATTTGACGGGCTGAACGTGACGATTCCCTACAAGCAGGCGGTGATTCCGTATCTGCGCGAGCTCAGCCCCGCGGCGCGGGCCATCGGCAGCGTCAACACCATCGTGCGCAGGCCGGACGGCAGCCTCTTTGGCGACAACACCGACGCCTACGGCCTTGGCGTGATCACCGGGCGCGCGGGCATGGCCTTCGCCGGAACCAAGACGCTCATTCTGGGCAGCGGCGGCACGTCCAAAACGGCGCGCCACGTGGTGGAGGCGGCGGGCGGCGAGGCGGTGACCGTCTCGCGCACGGGCGAAACCAACTACGAAAACCTTGAGCGCCACGCGGACGCGGCCTGGCTCATCAACGCCACGCCCGTGGGCATGTACCCCAAAGTGCAGGCCGCGCCGGTGGACCTTGCGCGGCTTACGAACCTTCGCGGCGTGGCGGACGTGATCTACAACCCGTTGCGCACGCGGCTTTTGCAGCAGGCGCGGGCGCTGGGCATCCCCTGCCAAGGCGGGCTGACGATGCTGACCTATCAGGCGGTGCGGGCGTGCGAGCGCTTCACCGGGCGGCCCGTGCCCGCGGAGCGCGCTCGGGAGGCCGAGCGGGCGCTCCGGCGCGCGGTGACGGGCCTTGCGCTGGTGGGCATGCCGGGCGCGGGCAAGAGCACCGTGGGCGCGCTGGCGGCGGCGCGGCTGGGCATGCCGTTTGTGGATCTGGACGGGGAAATCGAAAAGGCGGCGGGCATGCCCATCCCGCGCATCTTTGAAACCGAGGGCGAGGCGGGGTTCCGCCGCCGCGAGACGGAGGCGCTCCGGCGCGTTGCGCTCGTCGGCGGGCAGGTGATCGCCGCGGGCGGGGGCGTGGTCAAGAGCGCGGAAAACCGCGAGCTTTTGCGCATGAACTGCGCGGTGGTGCACATCACGCGGCCCATCGAGGCGCTGCCCATGGACGGGCGGCCGCTTTCGCAGGGGCGCGAGGCGCTTGCGCGGCTGTGGCGCGAGCGGGCGGGCCTCTACGCCGCCGCCGCGGACGCGGAGATTGAAAACGGCGCGTCGCCGGAGGACTGCGCGCGCGCCGTGGAGGAGGCGTACCATGAAGCTGTTTGTGATTAACGGGCCGAACCTGAACCTGCTGGGTGTGCGGGAGCCGGACATCTACGGGAAAAAGACCTACGCGGATCTGGTGGCCTACGTGGAGGCCGTGTGCGCGCGGGAGGGCGTGGAGGTGGAATGCTTCCAGTCCAACCACGAGGGCGCGTTGGTGGACATCATCCAGAGCGCGCTGGGGCGGGCGGACGGGATCGTCATCAACCCCGCGGCCTACACACACACGAGCGTGGCCATCCTCGACGCGCTCAAGGCCGTCGCCCTGCCCGCGGTGGAGGTGCATCTGAGCGACGTGGACTCGCGCGAGCCCTTCCGGCACGTGAGCTACCCGGCCATGGCCTGCATCGCGCAGGTGAAGGGGCTGGGATTTGCGGGGTATGAAAAGGCCATTTTGCTGCTCAGGGAGCGGCTGATCAACTGACTTCAGGGGGACGGCGCGGCCAAATAAGGCGGCGCCGCCTTTTTTTTTCGCCGATTTTTGGCCGAACGATGAAGGATGTATGAAATAACGGCGCATCGGAAGGAAACGGGGGGTCGAAAGCGAATTGCTTAATCCACAGGGTTTTGGTAAACCCTTTATACGCAGGATGAAGGAGGAGCGAAAGCATGAAGGTGGACGACAAATCACCCAAAAGACCGCTGATTTTTTACTACCTGATCGCCATGGTGGTTTTGATGCTCTTAAACGCGCTGGTATTTCCGGCGATGCTGGCCACACCGGTGACGGAGGTCGGGTACAACGACTTTCTGACCATGATCGACAACAAGCAGGTCAAGGAAGTCGCCATGGAGGAGGACCAGATCCTCTTCACCGCCACGGATGAAAACGGACAGACCGCCATCTACAAGACCGGCGTATGGCCGGACGAGGGCCTGACGGAGCGCCTCTACGCATCGGGCGCGAAGTTCGCCTCGGCCATTCCCACGCAGGATTCGCCGCTGCTCAGCTTCCTGACGACGTGGGTATTCCCGATTCTGCTGTTCGTGGCCATCGGGCAGATCATGGGCCGGATGCTCACCAAGCGCATGGGCGGAAACGCCATGCAGTTTGGCAAGAGCAACGCCAAAATCTACGTCGAGAGCCAGACCGGCAAGACCTTTGCCGACGTGGCCGGGCAGGACGAGGCCAAGGACGCCCTGCGGGAGATCGTGGACTTCCTCCACAACCCCGACAAGTACAAGAGCATCGGCGCCTCCCTGCCCAAGGGCGCGCTGCTCGTAGGCCCTCCGGGCACGGGCAAGACGCTTTTGGCCAAGGCCGTCGCGGGCGAGGCCAAGGTGCCGTTTTTCTCCATCTCCGGCAGCGAATTTGTGGAGATGTTCGTGGGCATGGGCGCGGCCAAGGTGCGCGACCTGTTCAAGCAGGCCGCGGATAAGGCCCCGTGCATCGTGTTTATTGACGAGATCGACACCATCGGCAAAAAGCGCGACGGCGCGGCCGGCATCGGCGGCAACGACGAGCGCGAACAGACC
>NBJMC04201__coassemble_284_pt1 | contig 52547 bp, 52 predicted proteins | sample NBJMC04201__metabat2_low_PE_017 | metagenome-assembled genome bin NBJMC04201 | reverse complement strand
TTTTCATATAGCAGTCTCCTTTCATCAGAAACTACATCAGGCCTAAAGCCTGATAAAAAGAAATAGCCTTTACTGCATACTCGCAGGAAACATCAAAAAAATCAGCAATTTCCCATGTCTCGGATAGTCCGCTGCGATATGCTTTTTTAAGCTCGCACAGTGGCATGAGCTTTGAGTAGGACCATTTGTCCGCGCGGCGCTCTGCTTTGGCGCGAATGTCGAATGAAGAGTACTCGTTATAGAAGCCGCCGTATTCACAATGTCCCAATTCATGCGCCAGAGCTTCTTTTTCTCCAACGCGCGTAAGTCTGGAGGATAGGACAATATAGCAACGCTTGCTTTGAATGGTAAATGACTTGCAGCTTTCCAACGGCTGAAAATCGACATTGTGGTGCTTTGCTTCTGCTATAGCAAACAATGCCTCATTTGTCACCGGCCTCACGCTCCTTGATATAGCGCGCATACCTTTTGACTTCTTCGAGTTGTGCATCTGTTATGTTACCATCGCCACCGAACAGAGCAAATTTTATATCGGCATCTGTAATAGTTGCTTTATGACTAATATCCTGCTCGCCGATCAATGCGGCCACAGATGTATTCAGGCCGGACGCAATTTGGCTGATCGTTTCGGTAGAAGGGGATATCGCATCTTTTTCGATCAGGCTGATCGTGCCTTGAGATACACCACTTGCTCTTCCCAGCGCACGCTGCGACAATCCTTTTTTACAGCGCAAATCTCGTATGCGCTCACCCAGGGTCATTGCTTGCCACTCCTTTATGATAAAAAATTATATCGCTATTATATCATGGAATGATTAAAATACTAGTTGACAAGTGATAAATATACTCGTATAATGCGATTAACATATTAGTCATTGGGGGTGGGAAATTGATTAGGTTGCAAGCCATGCGAGAAGCAAAAGGATGGTCGCAGCGTATGCTGTCTGAAAAGAGCGGTGTTAAGCAGGCAGTAATTAGCTTGATTGAACAGGGCTATACAAAGAACCCGCGCGTTGATACCATCAGCAAATTGGCTCAGGCGCTTGAATGTACGATAGATGTACTTGTCGGGGAAGCAGAAGAACAGGAGGGACGATGATGCCGCGCAAATACCTGACCCCAAAGGAAGCGGCTGCGGCATTGGGCTTGTCTACTGCAACCATCAGCCGATGCGTCAAGCGAGGAGCTCCAGTGCACCGCTGGGGCTCGACTGGCACCCGATACCGGATATGCCTTGAAGAATTCGTTGCCTGGATGGAGCGGCAAAACAGCGATTATACCTCTGCAGGAGAATCGCAAGCCCAGCAACAGGATGCCGAGGAAATGGCGAGAAAGCGCCGGGAGATGATACGGGCGCTTTAGAAAGGATAGGCTGAAAATGAGAATTTGCATGGAACTTTCCTCCGAACGCGCACAGCTTGATCGACTGCGGGCCGCCTATAAGGACCACCTCGCGGTGGAGGGAAATAGCCGACTGAAATGGCTTGAACGGGAGATCGACATGCAGGAGGAAAAGGTGAAGGTGCTGACAGCCGCGCGGAATGCGACGCATCCAGGAGGATGTCTGGCATGCGCCAGCAGAGCAACATGCAGCCTTCTTTCGGTGGTGGACTGATGCTGAAGAAATACCGGGAGAAAGGAGGGGTGCGATATGTCCGAAAAAATACGCGACCTGCAAGATTTTCTTGCGTTGCTGGACGATGTGAAGGGACCCAGCGCCAGCGGGAACTATGTGGCGCGGTGTCCGGCACACGATGACGGCACCCCAAGCCTTACGGTCTGCGCGAAAGAAAGCCCAAAGGATGGAAAGCGGCGTATCTATTTTCATTGTCAGACCAAACGTTGTACCCAGGAACAGATCCTCAATGCCCTTGGACTGACGGCGCGTGATTTGATTATAGACGATTGGTGCACTCGTGTTGATCACTTGTCTGATGGCACTAGAATATATACTGTTGGCAAGAAGTCGCCCAAATCTAAAGACGCAGGCAATGGGCTTGGAAAGTTGACCAATACCTACGACTATACAGATAGTAATGGCACGGTTCTGTTCCAGGTTTGCAGATTTGAAAAGCTGGATGCGGATGGGAAGAAAGTCAAAACCTTTCGCCAGCGGCAATACAGGCCGGACGCCCCAGAAGCCAGGAACGGGTATGTATGGAGTGTCCCCAATGAAATACGGATACGCACATTGTACCACCTGCCGGAAGTGTCGTCGGCGATCCGAAACGGGACGCCAGTATTTGTGGTAGAGGGCGAGAAGGACGCCGACACGATGGCACGCCTGGGCTATGTGGCCACAACGAATCCGGGCGGCGCTGGGAAATGGCAGGATGAACACACCGCATTGCTGCGCGGCGGCGATATCGTGGTGCTGTATGATTGCGACGTTGAAAAGAATAATTACACCGGGCAGAAGCATGCCTGGGATGTTGCCACCAGGCTAAAGGATAGTGCGTTGCGGGTAAGAATGCCAGCGCTTCCAGACGCCTGCCCGGATATGCCGCCCAAAGGCGACATTACGGATTTTTTTGAAATCATGGGCGAGGAGGCCGGGAAAAAAGCCTTTGATGCGCTGGTGGCAGAGTGCGCCGATTTTGACCCTCAGGCCGTACCCCCATGGCTTGACCCGATGGAAGCAGCGGCAGCGATGTATGACAAAGTGGGCGGCTACTGCGTGCAGGACGGATGCATCTGCCAAAGGACAAACGACGGTGACCGGAAGCTGTGCACATTTGTGGCTCTGCCATCGCAGATCGTTACGCGGGACGATGGTGTGAACCTTGAAAAAGTGTTCGTGATCGACGGCTGGGCGCAGGGCGGACAGCAGCTTCCGCAGGTACAGGTAAAAGCGCCCCGATTCAAGGGGATGGATTGGGTGCTGGAAAGCTGGGATTTTGCGGCCAATATCATGCCAGGCAACCTGATTAAGGACAAGCTACGTTATGCCATTACCGAGGTTGGCCGTATGAGCGCGAAGCGAAGAACCGTGTACACGCATACAGGCTGGCGCAAGATCGGCGGCCAATGGACGTATCTGCATCAAGGCGGGGCGGTTGGCACCGAGGGGGTGAGCGTAGACCTGGAAAGCTCGCTGGCCAACTACACGCTGAACGGCTGCGATGATCTTGAACCGGGAGAAGCGGCGCGCCAAAGCCTGATGGTGCGCAAATGTATCTCCGACCGCCTAGCGGTTCCGCTCCTGGGGGTGATGTTTCTTGCGCCGCTGTGCGAATTCATGCGGCAAGCGTCGTATTCTCCGGGTTTCGCTCTGTTTATCCTCGGAGGAACTGGTTGCCGCAAGTCAACGGCTATTGGACTTGCACTTAGCTATTTCGGCGCGTTTCATGCAAAAAATCTGCCTGCCAGCTTCGATGACACCTCCAATACAATCCGAAAAAAAGCGTTTATCCTCAAGGACTGTCCGATCGTGATTGATGACTATCACCCGGAAACGAGCTTGCAGGAACGGCGCAGGATGGAAAGCATTGCGCAGAGCTTGAGCCGTGCATTTGGCGACGGAACGGATCGCGGACGATTAAAGGCGGACCTGAGCCTGCGGGAAGCTATGCCGCCACGCGGCGTTGCAGTGATGAGCGGCGAGGATATGCCGAATATTGGTGACAGCGGCACAGCCAGATTCTATGTGGTGAATGTCGGGCAGCAGGATGTGCCGATAACGGAGGAGTTGACGGAGGCGCAGGAAATGGCTAGGCGAGGAGTGCTGCGCAGGGTAATGCGCGGGTATATCGAGTTTTTGCAGCCACGCGCCGACAGATTGAGCAAGCAGCTTGAAACGCGATGGCTGAAGCTGCGTGCCCAGGCGATCAAAGAAACGCAAGGGGCGCACAAACGCGCTCCGGAGGCGCTTGCCCACATAATGCTTGGCTACAGCATGATGCAGGACTACCTTGTGTCGGTCGGGGCGATGACGGACGAAGAGGCAAACGCCGATTTTCTGGACGCCTGGCGCGTACTGGTCGAAAACAGCACGGAACAGGGAAAGGAGGCCAGAGAGGAACGTCCGAGCAAACGCTTCATTTCCGCTATCGGCGAGCTTCTGGTGAACCAGACAGTGACAGTAAAGGATCTGAGCATCCATTCCACCACAGCAGAAAAAGGCATGATAGGCTATATGGACGCGGACTATTACTATCTGCTTCCCGAAATGTCTTACACAACTGTTTCCAGGCTGTACAGCGATCAGGGAATGACTTTTCCGCTATCCAAGCGGCTTTTGTTTCGACAGCTCAGGGATGACGGGATAATCGTGCCAGATGCCGATGGCAAGACGACCAAAAGCAAGAGCGTAGGCGGAAAGATCATACGTCTCCTGTGGATTCCCAAGCGCTTTTTGGACGGGGATACACCAGCCCATGAAGAGCAGATTCATATGGACGGATATATGCAGGTCAGCGATGAGGACATGCCGTTTTGATTCCACGGAAAGGATGGTACAGTATGAAAGCCAGTGAAATGAAAGTAACCTACATCGACCCCAATATGCGTCAACTCTTTGTCGAAAAGTTACCTGATGGCGGATATGGCGTGTGGAGCCAGAAGGACAAGCATGTGCCGCGCAGGCTGATGGCTGCGTCTATCCAAAAGGACGGATACAAAACGTTTGAGGATGCGCAGCATGCATTGGACCTCTATGTGTCAAACAAGCGGTACAGCGGGCCGGGCAATGCAAGCTGGGAAGTGCTTGTAAACGGAAAGGCAACAAGCTGGAATGACTACAGCGCCATGGTGCGTGGCGAACTGTCTGCGCCATCGGCGGAGGCTCCAGCGGCAATCGTGTCGCTGGCCAACATTGAATACAGGATCGCGGTCCATATACAAGGGGTTTATGAGAATATCCTTGAGGTTGGCCGTTGTTTGAACGAGGCGAAGGAGGCCGGGCTTGTACCCCACGGACAATGGGAAGCGTGGGTCAGGAAAAACACCGGTATGGGCGAACGTAGCGCACAGAAGCTGATGCAGGCTGCGCGATGCGTACAGGCCGGGAGCGCGATGGAGCGCCTGCCCATCAGCAAGATACAGGCTATTTTATCGCTTCCAGAGGCGGAGCGCGAACCGATGGCGGAGCGGGCAACAACAGAGGACATGAGTTTGCGGGAACTGCAAGAGGCTATCAAGCGGGAAAAGCAGCGCGCTGACCAACTGGCCGATGAGAAGGACAAGAGCATCGCCCGCGCTGTAGCCGCCGAGCGCGAGCTGGACAATTTGAAAGCGGACCTTCCAAAGCTGGCCGAGAATCTTGCAGATGAATACGTGGAAAAGGCTGCCGAAGAAATGAATGCCTTGCGTGAGCAGCTGGAACAGGCGCGCGCCAAAGCGTCGGCACCGACTGCCAGTATCAGCCCGGAGGCGCAGGCGGAGATCGACCGACTGACCCGCGAGCTGGCCGAGGTCGAACGTTACGCCGAGCAGCAGGCAGAGTTGCGGCAGCACGCCCAGCAAGAGCTTCTCAACCAGCGAGTGCAGACTGCGCGAGGTGAGAGTGCTGAATTATCCGCCTTCGGGTGTGGCGAGCTTGCAGCGGCTGTGCAGGCGTTTATGGGAGCTGCGGGCATTCTTCCTCATCTTGGGGCGAGCATTGCGCAGATAGCTGAGGCAGAACGCATACAAATGAGGCAATATGTTGATATGGTGGCCACATGGGTGGAAGGGGCACGCCAGGCGCTGGCCGCGGTCATTATTGAGGAGGATGGAATATGGAAAAGGGAAAGCTGATGAAGGTTCAGGATGCCGAAGCCATCGCTCTGTCCCCGGAGGTAAAGGCGGCGCTGGGACAAATGGGTGAGATCATGCGCAGCATGGCCGATATGCTGCGTGCAACCAACGAGCGTATGGCATCGCTTGAACGGGAGGTCCGGCTTATGACCAAGGTGACGCCAGCGCAGGCCAACGCCATCAATGAATCCATCCGGCAAAGGGCTGTGGAGCTATGCGGGGAGTATCGGGCGAAGGGATGCGAGAAAGCCGCAGCGAACGCGATCCGGCGGGCCGTGCGCCTGACCACCGGCGTCAACAGCATCCGGGAATTGCCACGATGCGAATATGCTGTGGCAATGGAACAGGTAAAGATGTGGGATGATTTCAAGACCATGAGAGCACTTAGAAGCAAGGCTGACAAGGAGGCGCGGCATGAATAAGCTCATCATAATCGGAAACCTGACCCGCGACCCGGAGCTACGCACGACACAGGATGGAACGGCTGTTTGCAATTTTACGGTTGCCGTAAACCGAAAGGTACGGACAGACGGCCATCCGGAGGCGGATTACTTTCGTGTGACGGCTTGGCGCACACTGGGCGAGAACTGCGCAAAATACCTGTCCAAGGGAAAAAAGGTGTGCGTTACCGGTGCAATATCGGCGCGGGAGTATACGGGTGGCGACGGAAGTACCCATGCATCGCTTGATCTTTTGGCCGATGAAGTGGAATTCCTGACGCCCAAAAGCACCGACCCCGGCACAGGGAGGGATGCGGGATGAACGCCATGGAAATCCTGAACAGATGCCGTAGCGCAGCCGGTGAGATCGAACGGCTGGACCAGCGCATTGCTCGTTACAGCGCGTGCGCGACAGACAGCTCGGCGCGCATTGGCCGTGTAGGATGCGCGCAGGGAACGGCATGCGATCCTGTTTCACAATTCGCCGTAGAGATAGCGGATTGCAGACAGCAGCGTGATCAGCGGCAACGCGAGTACATGGCTGAAAATTACTGTGCCTGCAAGCTGCTGGATACACTGCCGGAAACGGAGTGCGCCATCTTGTATCGATACTATCTGGCAAGAAAGACTGTTGGTGAAATCGCCTGTTCGCTGCACTTCACGGTCAACTATGTTAAGCGAAAGAAGGCGGAAGCCGTAGCAAGACTTGAAGAAATCGATATTGCTTCGGTTTATGAACATTTGCCGGACTGGTATATTGATCAGATCAAGCAGGACGGAGTGCGAAAATCATGAGGATACCCCCAGGATACCTTTAGGATACCCTCAGGAAACCCAAAGGATACCCATAGGATACCATAAGGATACCCTGAGGATACCTTGCGGAAACCATTGACGCTGTGTTATGGTTATGCTGGCCGAAGGGATAAGGAACGATGCGGATTATGGAGCCTGCATCGTTCCTCTTTGGTTTCAAAAGCGTCTGCGCAGACGCTTTTCAAGAATGGTATGGCGGCCTTGCCTGGATGGCATGGCCGCCGCCGCATATCCGGGTGGAACAAAACATGCAAAGAAAACAAGCCGATCCGTTTTATTTGTCGAAGGCATGGCGGACCGTGCGGGCCGAAGCCCTGCGCCGGGACCATGGCATGTGCGTGCGCTGCATGGAGCGATTCATGAACGGCGGTGAAAAGCCCAGACTTGCCGTGATCGTTCACCACAAAAAATCCCGAAAGGAATACCCGGAGCTTGAGCTTGATCTTGACAACCTGGAAAGCCTGTGCGACATTTGCCACAACCGCGAGCATCCCGAAAAGGGAAAGAAAAAGCCCGAAACAAGTTTACCGGATATCTGCAAAGGCATACGAATCATCGACATTTGAAAGGGTGAGAGCATGAACGCACAGCTGCGCGAAAAGCATTTTGAGAACCTCAGGGACCCTTGCGCCATGGAAATGTACGATGGGCTGTGCAGCGACTACGAACGCCTGTATGGAGTGATCCCTGCCAGCGCCCAGACGATTATTTGCGACATCGCCGTTATGGAACAAAGCAAACGCGCTTATTATGAAAATATCAACAAATGCGGCGTGATGGAGGAATTTCGCAACGGTCGCCAGCATTTCTGGCGCGAAAACAAGGCTGTGCAGGCCGCCCGCGCCCTGGCCGAACAGCAACGCAAGCACATGAACGAACTGAAACTGACACCTTCCAGCCAGCGTGTCACGTCTGATACTGCTGACGATGAGTTTAACAGCTTCTGAAAACAAGACTGCTGCCCGCGTCCACCAGTATGCGCGCGACGTGCTTGACGGAACCATCCCCATGGGCGAAAAGGTGCGGCTTGCATGCCAGCGCCATTTTGACGATCTGGAAAAGAGCCGTTCGCCGGATTATCCCTGGCGCTTCGACGAAGCAAAAGCTGCGCGCCCCATAGAGTTTATGGAGCGTTTTTTATCGCCTACAAAGGGCGAGTACGGAAAAATGCGGCTGCTGGGCTGGCAGTGCTTCGTAGAAGGAAGCCTGTACGGCTGGGTGGACAAACGAACCGGGCTGCGCCGTTTCCGCGAAGGACTTATCGTTGTGGGGCGCGGAAACGGAAAATCCACCATGGTGGCAGGAAATGCGACCTATGGAGCCAGCAAGGATGGGGAACGCGGAGCGGACATCTATCTGCTCGCCAACTCAAAGGAACAGGCGGGCATCGTCTACGAGGAGTGTCAGGCGCAGATTCGCGCAAGCCCCAAGCTGTCACCGCACTTCCGTGTGCTGCGTGACGGCATTCATTACGACGCGACAGGCGGCAGAATCCAGCACCGTGCGAGCGACAGCCGAAAGCTGGACGGTTTGAACCCGCATCTTGCTATCTTTGACGAGCTGCATGGCTTTCATGGCTTCAAGCTGATAAACGTCATCAAGCGCGCCATGAAGAAACGCCGACAGCCGCTTGCCCTGTACATCACCACGATGGGCACGGTGCTGGACGGGCCGCTGATGCATTATTACAACCTGTTCACTGATGCCATGCGCGGGCAGCTCCGACAGGAAATCAGCGACCGGCTTTTCGCGTTTATCTGCGAGCTGGACCAAGAGGATGATATCGAGGATACAAGCACATGGATCAAAGCCAATCCGAGCTTGGGTACGCTGCTGAGGATGGAGGACCTGGTGAGTGATTGGGAACGTTCCAAGCTGGTGCCACAGGAGCGAAGCGACTTTATCAACAAGCAGCTCAACATTTTCACCAATAGCGGCGAAGCCGTATTCGTGGATTATGATGTCATTGAGCGCAACCGCGCTATCATCGACATCAGCAGTTTGGAAGGCCGCGACTGCTATGGCGGATTTGACCTTTCCAATACGGAGGACCATACGGCTGCCGTGCTGGAATTCGAGCTGGACGATGGGCGCATATTTGTGCTGCCTCATACATGGGTGCCGGAACGAAAAGTACAGCTGGACAATGAAAAGCTGCCCTACTATGAATATGCCATGCAGGGCCTGCTGAGCATCGTGCCGGGAGAGTATATCGAAAAAGAACTGGTATTTGACTGGTTTAAGCGAATGGGAGAAAGGTATAACATCGTCACCATCGGTTACGACGTGGCTCAGGCGACCACGCTTGTGCGAATGCTTAAGGAACACGGCTTTGCCTGCGAGGTAGTAAGGCAGGGAGCCATTACATGCAATGCGCCCATGAAGGATATCCGCGAAAGGCTGCTGGACGGAAAGATCGTGATGAACCGAAACCCACTGTTCTGCTGGTATCTTGGGAACGTCCGGCTGCGCCGAAACTTTTACGATCAGGAGAAGGAAAACTGGTATCCGACCAAACGCGACAGGTACCGAAAGATCGACGGATTTATGGCGTTTCTCAATGCGCACGTCGAGTACCTTCGCATCAATCCGCTGGACAATACCGACCGGGATGTGCAAGTGACCGTGTACAGCCTGTATGACTAGGAGGGAAGCGTCTGAATGTGGCCTTTCAAAAACGCCCGTGACAAGCCTGCTGCCAACAGCCCGGATTATGGCAAGATGCGAAACGTGAACCGCACGCGCGCCGACTGGACGATGGCCAACAGTGAGGCCATCTATGCGGCTGTGAGCCGGATCAGCAACACCGTCGCCATGATCCCCATGCATTTGTACAAGGGAATGGAGATCGTCAGGGATGATCCCCGCGAAATCCAGGTGGCCTACACGCCCAACGCCACCATGAATCCGTTCACCTTTCGGCAGACGATGGAAGCGTTCCGGAATGTGGAGGGAAGCGCCTATGCGCTGCTGGTGCCAACCGAGGATGGCTTGGGCGTATCCAGCATGGATGTGCTGGACGCCGCGAGAGTAACGCCAATGCGCGATCAGCAGACGCGGGAAATCTGGTATCGGTTTACGCTGGATGATGGCGTACAGGCGATGGTGCATTCCTCAAGCATGATCGCCCTGCACCATATGAGTGCAAACGGGGAGCGCGCCATTCGGCCTGTAGACGTGCTGGCCGGGACGCTGGACTATGACCGGCAGATCAAGGAATTTTCCCTGACCCAGCTTGACGGCGTCAATACCGGCGTTGTGCTGAACATACCGGGGACAGGACTTAGCGACCAGAAGAAAGAAGCGGCGATCAACAAATTTCTGGAAGCATACCGAAAAAGCGGCGGCAGGCTGGTGGTTCTGGAAGGCGGCATAACGGCAACCGCGCTGACCGGCAGCCCGGTCGACCCGCGCGTGCTGGATGTGGAGCGGATCAGCAAGAACCGGGTGGCGACGGTCTACAATATTCCGCCGCACATGCTGGGCGATTACACCGACACAAGCTACTCGACAGCCGAGCAGAGCAAAAGGGAGTTTATTGATCTGACCATTATGCCCGTCATCGCGCAGTGGGAAGCCGAATTTAACCTGAAAAGGCTGACCCTGGGAGAACGGAGGCAGGGCTATGCGTTTCGCAGCGATCTGCGTGCTATGATGCGGGCAGACATGCAGACAATGGCGGAAATGTACCAAAAAGCGATACGCGGCGGGTGGATGCGCCCGAACGAAGTGCGTGAAAGCGAGGGATTTCCGCCCGATCCCTTTGGCGATAAACTGATGGGCAGCCGCGACCTTGTGCCACTGGAAACGCTTTTGAAAGGGGAGATGAAATAATTGGCGACATTTTGGAGCTTCAAAAATGAGGTCGCTCCCGGTGTGGACGAGCTGCGCATCGACGGGGAAATCGTGGATGATGAAGAGGCGTGGCTGTATGAATGGTTTGAGCTGCCTCATACCAGCCCCAACATGCTGCGCAACGAGCTGAATGCTCGAAAGGGCCGGGCCATCAATGTGTGGATTAACAGCTATGGCGGAAGCGTGTTTGCAGCGGCAGGAATTTACAACGCGCTAAAAGAGCATACGGGTGTCGTGACAACGATTGTGGACGGCATCGCCGCCAGCGCCGCAAGCGTGATTGCCATGGCGGGCGAGCGCGTGGAGATCACTCCGGTTGGCATGCTGATGATCCACGATCCCATCACCAGTCTGGAAGGAGGCCGGGCAAGTCAATTCAGGCGCACAGCCGACGTGCTGGACAAGGTAAAGGAAACCATCGTGAATGCTTATACGCTGAAAACCGGGCTGGATCGGCAGGAAATAGCGCGGATGATGGAGGAGGAAACCTACATGACGCCGATGGAGGCAGTGCGGCTGGGGTTTGCCGATACCATCCGCAATGCCAATTCAGAAAAAACAGGCGTCGTTAATGGACTGTACAGCAGGAAAAAGGGAGCTGCCGTGTATGACGACCGCTTGAAAGACGCGATTGCAGCCGTGTGCCTCAAGCTGGAAGAAGCAAGTTTCTCCGCAAACTACGCTTCTCGTGCGACACATGAGGATGCTCAAGGGGCCGACACTTTGCTGGAGGAGGCGCGCGAGCGTCTTGCCCTGCGCGGACGGCTTGGAAACAGACAAACTTTTTGATGTGAATGGAGGAAACGAGGATGGCAACGATTCTGGAAACCAAACAGGCGCTTTCGGATATTCGCAATGAATTGCGCAAGGAACAGCAGCACGGCGTTGAGCTGGCCAGAAATCCCGACGCTACTCTGGAGGAGATCACAGCGCAGAGCGCGCTGCTTGATACGTTGCAGGCGCGGGAGGCGCTGCTGATGCGCGACCTTGAGCGCCAGGAGAGTGAGGGGCGTAACCGGGCAGAAAAAGGCATGCAAGACCGCAAGCCTGGCAGCTCCTTTGGCTGCATGGGCGAATTTCTGAAATCCGTGCGGGATGCGTGCACGCCCGGCACTTCGGCAGATCGTCGGCTGTTCCGCGTGGCGGATACCGCCACGGGAGCCAATGAGGGGACCGGTGCGGATGGCGGATACCTGGTGCCGCCTGAATATGCGGATGGCATCATCGATCTGGTACGCGGAGAAAGCGTGTTGTATCCCCAGGCGCGCAAGGTGCCTATCTCCGGCAACCGGCTCATCGAAATGTACCTGGCGGAAAGCAGCCGCAAAGATCCCAGCAGCGGCAGCCGCCATGGCGGCGTGCTGGCCTACTGGAAGGGCGAGGCCGATCAGTATGACGCAGTAAAGGCGCAGTTTGGCGAGCGCACCACGAACCTCCAGAAGCTGACCGCCTATTGTCCGGTGACCGAGGAGCTGCTGGAGGACTACCCGGCGATGGAAGCTACCATCAACGACCTGGTGGGACGCGAATTTGCCTTCAAGGCAGACGACGCGATGCTCAACGGCACGGGCAACCTGATGCCCCTTGGCATTCTTGCGACCAATTCCGGCACGCCTGCGCAGAACAACGGCGCGCTGGTGACCATCGACAAGGAAAGCGGTCAGGCGGCCAAAACGTTGATGTTTGAGAACATCATTAAAATGTACAATGCGCTTATCGCTCAAAACCGCAGCAACGCCGCATGGTACATCAATCAGGATCTGGAAATCCTTTTGATGCAGCTTACGATGCCGACCGGCAGCATCAAGAGCACCGGCGACAGCGCGGTGGAAAAAATCGTGGGACAGAGCGGCGCGCCGGTCTATCTGCCCGCCGGTGCCTATGGCAACGCCGAAGCGCGGCTTTTCAATCTGCCCGTGCGGCCCATCGAGCAGTGCGGAGCGCTGGGTGAGAAAGGCGACATTGTGCTGATGGATGCCAGCCAGTATCTGTGGATCGAACGGACGGGTATCACGAGGCAGAGCAGCATGCATGTGCGCTTTGACTATGATGAGACGGTATTCAAGTTTACCTGGCGCGCCGGTGGGCGACCCGACTGGATGAACAAGATCGAGGCGTACAAGGGCACTACGGCCAGGAGTCCCTATGTTTGCCTTGCCGAGCGCGCTTAAACGCGCGCTTGGGCGGGCAAAGCGCCGCTTCCCGCATTGCCGCAGGCGTGCGCTTGACGGAGAGGAGGAAAATGCATGCCGGAGGCGATGGGGCCGAACATCAATGACTTGAAGCGCTATGCGGGATTGAACCCGGACGGCGATGCGCAGACCCTTTCCATCTGCATGGAAGCCGCGAAGGAATGGTTCAGAAATGCCGGCGTGGAGGGAGACGTGGAGAACAGTGCCTTGTATGCGCTTGGCGTGTATATGCTGGCGGTGCACTATTTTGATAATCGCGGCGTGCTGGATTTGAGCAGCGCGGCTAGGAGCAGCGACAATCTGCCTTTTGGCGTAATGAGCATCATGCACCAGCTTAGACTGTAGGAGGAACGCCATGCACAAACGGTTTAACGCCGGTGAAATGCGCACACAGATCATCATCAAGGCGTGCAAGGCCCGGAAGGACGCCGACAACTACGCAAAGGAGGACTATGTGCCCCTGTTTGAAGGACAGGCCATAAGCTGCAAGTGGGTGAACGTCCATGGCAAAGAGGTGTATGAGGCGGCGCGGCTTGATCTGAAAGAGGCGGCCACGATCACCATGCGTTATACGCCGCTGGTGGATGCCAGATGCCGGATTTGGAAAGCAACCGAGGCGGACGATCCAAAAGCCGGATATGATGTGGTGAGCCTGGACGACATTCAGGACCGGCACGAGCTGCTGGAAATAAAGGTGAAACGGGTGGTGAAAGCATGAGCCTCGAAAGCGACATCGGAGCGCTGGTGGCGTTTAGCGGCTTTCCCTGCGTGGCCAATGAATACAACGGCGACGAAGAAAGCTACTTCGTTTTTACGACTTCGACACAAGGCTTGTTTTTTGCGGATGACAGGCCCGTGGTCGAACGCGAAGCCGTTTCCCTGCATTTGCACTGCCCGCACAGTCTCAACACCGTTTCGTTGCGCAAGCAGATCAAGATCAGAGCGGACGGTGCGGGCTTTACATGGCCGACTGAACAAAACTTGAGCGACAAGGAAGGACAGCACATCCTTTTTGAGTTTGAGCGCGAGGTGGATGTGGATGGCCAGCTTTCGGGTTGATGGGCTGGATGAGTTGCTGCGGGATTTTTCCGCGATTGCCGAACTGCCGGACACGGTCGCCGAAGATATGCTTAATGCTGAGGCCGATGTGCTGGTAGAAGCGCAGAAGGCCACGGCGGGGAGTATGCTGGCCGGACCATACAGCAAGGGCATCACGGCATTTGGCCTGACAAAAGGCAAAGTGCAGATGAGCAGCGGCGGGAAGATTCTGCACATAACGTTCAAAGGGACGATTACCGACGCGCACCATAAGAAGCCCACGCGGATCGCGGAGATTGCCTTCATCAACGAGTTTGGCAAAGAAGGACAGCCGCCGAGGCCGTTTATCAAAACGGCCAATGAGGAAAAGGGGGAACAGGCCGTTCAGGCAGCTGCCCGCATATACGATCGTTTTCTGAAAACAAAAGGCTTTTGAAAAGGAGTGACATAGCATGGCTGATATCGGATTGAAATACATGGCCGGTGCTATTATGGACACCGACCCGGAAAATGCGCAACCCACCTATGAACCGGGATTCGTCATTGGAAAGATGGTGAGCACCAACCTCACAGTGACGAACGCCGAGGGTGAGCTGTATGCGGACGATCAGCTTTCCGAGTATGTGAGCGAGTTTTCCAGCGCGGATTTCACCGCAGAGGTGGATAATATTCCGCTGGAGAAGCAGGCGATCATGTACGGAGCAACCTATGAGGACAACGAGCTGTTCCACAGCACAAACGACACGCCGCCCTATATGGCCATCGGCGGCGCACAGCAATTCCGGATCAGCGGCGCAAGAAAGTATCGCACCTGGTATTTTGCCAAAGCAAAGGCTTCCTTGCCCGACTGGAAGGGTACCACCAAGGGCGGCTCAATCTCCTTTGGAACGCAGCCGATCAAGATGAAGGTGACGGCACCCAACGTCGGACGCTGGTATCGGGTGAAAGAATTCGATACCTACGAAAATGCCAAGGCGCACATTGACATGTTGCTTGGCGTGAAAGACTGGCACGGTGTAAACGTGCAGATCAATGGCGCGGAATCCGGAGAAGGTGCATCTCCGGTTGGAACAAGCTATGTAGCCAGTGGCGATACGTTTGTACTGACGGTAGCGGGTACGCCTACAGCGCTGTATGACAACGGGGTGGATCAGGTCGCCAGCATCAGCGAAAACAAATATACCATTTCCAACGTGGAGGGCGATCACAATATTGCGGTGATCTTCTGAGGACGGTACGGGCGGCTGTGTTTTGCGCACAGCCGCCTGTGCGTTTTTTTGAAAGAACATGCTGGAGGATGAGGCCGTGAAACTGGAAGAGTATTCTTTTTTATATAATGCCGCGGCATATTTTGCGGCCAAAGAACATTTTGGAGCAAAGGAACGCGCCGCACTGGAGGCGCTTCGGCAGAAAACGCCTGATGATGAGAAAAACACACAGGCATACAAACAAGCTGAAAGCGAGCTGGAGGACGCCGCGAACCGACAGAATTTTGTTTCCGTGATTACGCAGCCCACGCAGGAGGGATTTGACGCGCTTTGCTGGGCTGTAGCGGAACTGGCCACGCAGGGAGAGCTGCTGCGCCGCCACATGGGGCATGAACCGCAGGAGCTGCTGACGGCTGAAAAGGTTCGGCGCGAGCTTGCTCCCCATCAGATAGCGCAGGCCGTATCGTTTGTGATGGCAGCTGTGATCCACGGCATCCATGAACCTTCGGACGCTGATGCCGAGGTAGACGAGGTGCTGGAAGAACTTCAAAAAAAAACGGAAAGGAATTAACCCTGCCCGACTATCTTGGGTTGTCGTTGGAAATGGGGCTTAGCGTGAAAGAAGCCATGCTGATGGAGATAGCAACAGTATACAGCGTTTACTGGAAACGATTTGACAGGCGAAAGGCGGGCAGTCAGAAGTGAGTACGACGCGTGATGTCAGCACTAGACTGATTTTGCAGGGCGAGAAGGAATATCGCGCCGCCATGCAGCAGATCAGCCGGGAGTACCGGGTGCTGGAGAGCGAGCTGAAAAAAGTCGACAGCGATTTTGAGGGGCAACGGAATACCCTTGCTGCACTGGAGGCCCGACACAAGGCGCTTAACGATGTGATCGCCCAGCAAAGCCAGCGGCTGAAAACGGAAAAGGATGCGCTGGAAAATGCCCGTAAACTGCAAGATGATTATGCCCGGCAGGCCGCTTCCGCCCGCCAGGCCCTGGATGAGCTGATCAGATCAACCGATGACGCGGCGAAGGGAACCGAAGAATATAAGGATGAGGTTGCCAGGCTACAATCGGAGATCGCAAAGAACGAAACAGCAGAAACCAAATGCGCGCAGGCTGTTGCCAATCATACGGTAAAAGCCAATGACGCGCAGGTGAAGCTGAATACGCTGAACCGGGAATTGGCCAGCAACGGCAAATATCTTGACGAAGCCAGAAACAGCGCGGACGGCTGCGCCAAGAGCATCGACGCTTTTGGACGTGAAGCATCGGAAACAGGGGATGATGCTTCGCAGATGGCGCAGCGGGTAAAGGCGGGTGTGGACGCCTTATCCGCAGCGCTGGCTTCCGCCGGTATTGCCGCCGGGCTGGATAAGATTCGGGAAGCGATCGAAGCGTGCATTGCGTCGTCAAGAGATTTTGAAAGCGCCATGGCTGGGGTGGCAAAAACCACGGATATGAGCGACGGCGAGCTGGCGGCGATGAGCGACGCTTTCATGGAAATGAGCACGCGCATTCCCTTGAGCGCCAAGTCGCTGGCCAACATCGCCGAAGCCGCGGGGCAACTGGGCATTGCCAAAGAGGACATTACCGCGTTTACGGAAGTAATGGCCAAGCTGGGCACGGCGACCGACATGACCAGCACCGAGGCCGCCACCATGCTTGCGCAGTTTTCCGCTGTGACGGGTATGGACCCCGGCTATTATGCCAACCTTGGAAGCAGCATAGTGGCGCTTGGCAACAATTTCAGCACGACGGAAAAGAAAATCACCGAAATGGCCCAGGCTACCGCAGGCGCGGGAACGAACGCGGGCATGAGCGAAACGGATATACTTGCTCTTTCCGCAGCCGTCACAAGCCTTGGCATAGAGGCGACCACGGGCGGCACTAATATGAGCAGCCTGATCGGCGAGATGCAAACCGCTGTGGAAACCGGCAAGGATCTGGACGAATGGGCTGCTGCCGCCGGAATGACAGCGACGGAATTCAGCGCGCTTTGGGGCGTTGACGCTACCGAGGCGCTGCGGGCGTTTATCCTGGGCATCGGCGACACCGAGCAGAGCATGCTGCTTACGCTCAAAACACTGGGGATCACCGAGGAGCGAACCACACGCATGATCACCAGCCTCGCCAATGCCGAGAAGAAGAACGGGACGCTGACCAAGGCGATCACGCTCAGCAACAAGGCATGGCAGGAGAACAATGCGCTCAACAAGGAAGCCGCCACGCGATACGAAACCACCGACAGCAAAATTCAGCTCTACAATAATTCGGTGGATGATTTGAAAATTGCCGTAGGCGACCAGCTGACGCCTGCATTGGGCACCCTTGCCGAAACGGGGGCGGACGTGGTTGGATGGGCAGCTGACTTTGTGGAGCAGAACCGCTGGCTGGTACCGGCCATTACCGGCGTTTCCACAGCGCTGGGCGTGCTGACTGCGGGTGTGGTGACGGCAACCGTGGTGGTGCCTGCTCTGAAAGCGGCATGGACGGCCCTGACTACAGCGTTGACTGCATCGCCCTGGCTGCTTGCGGCAAGCGCCGTACTGGGCCTTGTGGCCGCTTTGGGTACCTGGGCCACAAGTACCAAATCACAGGTCGACGAACTGACCAGTGCAGCGCAGGCGCTTCCGGAGGCATTTGAAAGCGCAAATGATCAGTATGAAGATAACCTTGCCCAGATCGAGGGGACAGCGGCCAAAGCGGATGCGCTGATCGAAAGGCTAGCTGAGCTGGAAGCCAAGAATGCGTCTACCGGTCTGGATGCGGATGAATGGCTAGAATGGAACGCCCTTCTCGACTCCCTGGTGGAAACCGTACCGGAGCTGTCCGACAAGATCAATCTTCAAACCGGCGAGATCGATGGCGGAACGGCGGCGCTTAAGCTGAATACAGACGCCTGGAAGCAGAACGCCATCGAGCAGGCCAAGGTGAAGGCGCTTCAATCCCAATATGACGCTTATGCCGCCACCATCAGCGAGCTTGAAGAAAACCGCATCAAGCTGACCGTCGCCACCAAAGAGGCAGAGGATGCGGAGAACGCCTACCGAGAAAGCGTACAGAGGCTGACCGAGGCCACGGGTATAACCGAGGAGCAACTCAACAGCACCGGAGATGCCGCCGCGCTGCTTGCCCTTACCCTTGCTGGAAGCAGTGCGGAGTATGGTCCGTTGGTGGAAGAGGTTATCCGCCTGGGAGAAGAAAACCGGGAAGCGCAGCAGAATGTGGAGGACCTGACGAACGCTGTCGCGGAAGATGAAGATGCCGTAGCATCCAGCAGAGAAAGCCTTGAAGCCTATAACGAAGCGCTTGGGGCGCTGGATGATGTTTCAGGCGGCGCGGCAGGCGGGATCGGGGAACTTACCGACGCACAGAGCGATCAGGTGGCGCAGTTTGAAACGCTGCAACAGAAGCTGACCGAGCTGACGGAAGCATACGAAAAGTATTATGAGGATGCGCTGAAAAACATCAGCGGCGTGGTAAGCGGATTCGACGAGGTTACAGAGGCGGAAACCAAGTCGATCGATGAAAGCATGAAAGCGCTGGACAGCCAGCTTGCCTATCTGACCGATTATTCGGACAACCTGCTGAAGCTGAAAGAACTGGCGGATGAGGGCGGCATTGCGCTGAATGAAAACCTTGTGGCCAAGCTAAGCGACGGCAGCGTGGAAAGCGCTGCCATATTGCAGGGTATTGTGGACGATGGCGGAAACAAGCTGGCGGACCTGAATGCCAAATTTGGTGAGGTAGAAACAGGGAAAAACACGTTTGCCACCATCGTTGCGCAGATGCAGACGGATTTCAATGCCAAAACCGACGCCATGGTGCGGCAGATGCAAAGCATGGTGGCAGGTCTCAACCAATCAGAGAGCGCCAGCGCCAATGCACGAGCCACTGTGAATGCCATGAATGCGGCGCTTGAAGCGGGCATTGCGGAAACCCAGGGGATCGTAAACAGATACAATCAGGCGCTTGCCGCGCTGGGGCGCGTGCGCACGGCGAAACTGACCAGCCATGCAGCCGGACTTACGAGTGTACCATATGACGATTATCCCGCGAATCTTCATAAGGGCGAACGGGTATTGACGGCATTGCAGGCGCAGGCATTGGACGCACAGAGCCGTGTAAGCGTGTATTTCCCCGCGCCCGATTCACGGCCCGCAGCCCCGACAGTTGCCGTTGCGCGACAGACCGACCTGGACTATCGCCAGATGGGGATGGAGGTTGCCAACGCGTTGAACGGGATGTATGTGGTGATCGACGGCGAACGGGCCGGACAGATCCTGGCGGCTTATGTTTCACAAGAGCAGGGTAACGATTTGACCGCCGGGCGGTTTTCGCTGTGACAGGAGGAATGCGGCATGAAAGAGCTTTATCCGGTACGCCTGAACGGCGTGAGCCTGAATGCCATTGACACGCGGTTCCATATTGCGGATGTCGAGGAGGAAGCTCCGAAAATCAAGGTAACGACACAAAGCAGAGCAAAGTACGATGGCCTTCGAATGATGCGGCGGGAGCGGGAAACCCGCCGCATCATTGTGCATGTTGTCCTTTGGGAGCGGGACAAGATGAAACGTCTGGAGATGTACGACAAGCTGGTGGAATGGGCCGAGAATGGCGGCATGCTGACGCTGGGTTATCGGAACGGCCAGCAGATTCGGGTGGAGTGTACGGAATTGCCGGATATCAGCGGGCGCGACTGGAAAGAGGAAGTGGATGTCGTTTTCACAGCATATGACCCATATTGGCGCGGGCTTGACCCTATGGCAACGAGCGTTTCGACTGCCGCGGGACAGACGGCGACCACATATCTGCGCCCGCGTGGCACGGCCCGGCATACGTTTTTGGAATTTGAAATTACCAATACCGGCACGGCGGCCATGAGCAGCTTGAGCGTAAGCGTAAACGGCGGTTCATTCATTCTGCGCGGCTTAACGCTTGCATATGGCAAGACGCTTACAGCCAGCTACGACAACCATGGATTTCTGGCCCTGAAAGTGGATGGAACAAGTGTGATGGACAAGCGGACAGCCGATAGCGCGGACGATCTGGTGATCAGGCAGCGTGAGAGCAACGAAATCACCATTGTGACAGATCAGGCTGCAAGGGCCAGACTGCTGGCATGGGAACAATGGCTGTAAGGAGGGATGCGGATTGGATATGAGAAGCGGCATCCCGCTGCCGAAGCTGTATGACTTCGACATGAAGCCAATCGGCAGGCTGCATCCAACCAAAGCGGGATATGATCTGAAACTGACACCGCTGTCAACCTGCACGCTGGAGCTGGTGGGTGAGAGCGTGAAAGATGGGCAGTTTGTGGAACTGTATGACGCCTTTGGCGACGTTGGGGTGTTTCGGGCTTACGAGGTGGCCAGGACGCGGGGAACAAAGGTACAGGAGCAGGTAAAGCTGGAGCATGCCTTCGCAACCCTTGGGGATACGGTGATTCCCGGCTACTTTGAATTTGGCGGGGTAGGGACGACCACGCGAAGCGTTCTTGCGCAGCTGCTTGCAAAACAGCGCAGGGTATATTGGGTGCTGGGGGACTGCGATTTCAGCTATGCCTACCAGTACAGCGTGGAGAATGAATACCTGATCAATGCCATCCTGAGCGTGCCGGGGCCTTTTGTGGACGCTTATCAATGGGAATTTGACACAAGCGTTTTTCCCTTCGTGCTGCATCTGCGCAAGGCACCGACCCATGTGACCATGGAGCTTCGGCTGAACCGAAACATTCAGACCGTGAAGCAGACGGTGGACCGGAGCGAGCTGCGTACCCGGCTGTATCCGCGCGGGTATGGCGAGGGCGTAAACCAGTTGACCATCAGAAGCGTAAATGGCGGTGTGGACTACCTTGAGAAGAACACAGCCATGTATGGCATTATCGAGGATATTTACCCGGACACCAAGATCACCGATCCGGCGACGCTGAAGGCGGCGGCGCAGGCCGTGCTGGAGGGGTGCAGCACGCCAAAGGTGACAACGGAGGTGAGCGGCGATGATGTTTTCGCTCTGACCGGCGAACCGTTGGACCGGTTCCGCTGCGGGGCGCTGGGGCGGGTGCCGGTTTTGGAGTACGGCATCAGCATCGAGGAGCGCGTGGTTGAGGTGCGCAAGACCGATCTGTACGCCGCTGACCAGAAATCAAGGCTAGTATTCAGCAATCAGAAAAGCGATATAGTCGCAGAGACGGCCAAGCTGATACGTAAAAGCCGCATTGCAGAATTGTACAGCCAGGGAAGTACCTGCATTTACGCCATCAGCTTCAATGGAAACTGCGACGCCCAGAACCCGCTGGAAGTTTGGATACCCGTTGACGCCAATGCAGCCAGCATCAACGTGTTTCAGATCAAATATCGGGTAACGGCCTTCCGGGCGTATTCCAAGGCGGCCAGCGCGAGCGGCGGACAGGCCAGGTCCAGCGATGCGGGCACGCAGGCCACGGCAGAAATACCAGCCCAAGTATTCGCCAGCACGGTCAACATGACCGGCCCCATTGACGGCTATGGGGACGATATGACCTTGACCGACGGGCCGTTTGGCGACCTGGCTACGGAAACTGACGCGGCTACAGGGCGGACCGGTGCGTCCGGCGACATCACGACGCAGTCCAGCGGGAGCCTGACGACAGGGACTGGCAACGGTAATACCGGCGAGAGCGACGATACGAGCCACAGCCATTCAACCGCCTATCATAACCATGGCAGCAATCCGGGATTGAACGTGCGCGTTGATGTGAACAGCAATACGTGCAGCCATTCGCACCCCGCCGGGTCGCACACGCACAACATCAGCGGGCATAGCCACATCGTTCCTTCGCACAGCCACACGCTCAACAGCCATAAGCATACGATCAGCGTGCACCAGCACGGCATGAGCCACAAGCATGGCGTTTCCATTGGATTCAGATTTCCCGACATGACAATCAACGTCAGCGGACACAGCCATGTGGTGACGTTTGAGGACCATACGCACCCGATTGAATACGGCATCTTCAATGGGACCACGGCGCGGCAGGTAACGGTGAAGCTGGGCGACAACGTGGTACCTACCGCGATTTCGGACACGAAGGACTTTGACGCCGTGCCGTATATGGAGAAGGACAGCGACGGGCGTATAGTGCGCGGATGGCACAAGCTGACCTTTGTGCCGGACCGAATGACTGGAATATCTGGAACGGCTTATATCAAAACCTTTGTCACCGCCTTTGCAGGCGGAAACTACTGAACAAGGGAACGATGGAGGAAAAGGCTATGAACGAAAGCATGGAGAAGCGGTGCCCATTGACGGGACACCCCTGTGACCAGGACTGCGCATGGAAGCGCGGGAAGGAATGCGCGGTATGGGTCCTCGCCGGGGAAGCATTCGCGCTGACAGAGGCATTTATGGTGGTGCATCGCCTTACGCCAATCGGAGGATCACACAAAAAGGAGGATGACGAACAATGAGCAAACAGATCACGATCCGCGACAGTCAAAGCATCAGCCGCGACATGCTGACGACGGACGAAAACGGAAATGCGGTACAGATAGCAATGGTCAGCGGGGATATCCGACCGGGGCGCGGATTCAGCGTGACCGTACACCTGACGAAGCCGGAGCAGGTGGCCGAAGCAGCGGAGGCATTCGCCAAATGGGTTGATGATTTCATTGAGGAGGTAAAGAGGCTGGCAGCTTCCAGCGGCATACCGATCGGCGGCGGTGAAGGTGCCGGATCATGACTGCATCTGTACATAAAAGGGGGTGATCGGGTTTGAAAGCCGTTTTCGCCTATGAGCATGAGCTGACACGGGGCGCATTGCTGATTGACAACAAGGCGGTTTTTGTGTGCGGTGACGCCAATGCGCATGAAATACGCCTGACATTGAAAAACAATGGCGTCAATGCGCAGCTGGAAGGGTGGGACTGCCAGGCGTATTGCGTATTGAACAACAGGGCTACAGCGTATTCAGAGGAGGCGAGCCTTGAGGGAAATGTGGTAAGCGTTAGTTTCCCCGGTTCATTCTATGCCATGGCCGGGGATACGCTGGTGATTCTGCGGATGCTGAAAGAGGACGCCAAAATCGACCTGCTGTATTTCATGTACACGGTTCGTCCCGGCATTACATCGACTGTGTATGACCCAAGCGGAGAATTGCCGGATTTGAGCGACTTCCAAGCCGCGATCTCCGCATGTGACGCTGCGAAAAAAGCGGCGAACGATGCGGCAGGCACCGCCAACGCTTCGGCGGAGAACGCCGAGGCCCAGGCCGCCGCTGCCCGAAGCGCCACGGATAAAGCCTATAAATCAGCCAGCGCGGCAGACGCCGCAGCAGCTGACGCCATCCTGGCGGCCGGGGATGCGGATGACGCGGCAGACGCGGCCAACCAGGCCGCAGCCACGGCCAATGCCGCAGCCCAGCGAGTTGAGGACGCCATCGACGGCGCGGCGGATGCGGCGGACGCAGCCAACGCGGCGGCTGCCCTGGTGGATGCGGCTATCGAAGCCAGCGAGCAGGCTACGCAGGGCGCGCAGGCCAGCGCGGCAGCGGCCACGCAGGCGGCACAGGAGGCAACGGAAAAGGCCGGACTTGCCGAGGACGCTGCGCAGGGCGCGCAGGCCAGCGCCGGGGAGGCGGATGCGGCGGCTGGCCGGGCGAATGCGGCGGCGGAGAGCATCGAGGGGCTGACGATCAGCGAGAGCGTCGTGGAGTACGGCGCTGGCGTGGAGGCGTCGGTGACGCGGGACCCGGAGAGCGGCGCGCTGCATCTGGCCATCCAGACCGAGCGGGGGCCGCAGGGGCCTGGCTATACCATCAAGGGCGAAGCCTATGCAACTGTGGAGGCGCTGGAAGCTGCGGTTACTTCACCTGCTGTGGGCGATCAGTACAATGTGGGTGCTGCCGCGCCTTATGATGTGTACCGTTGGACGGGGTCGGGCTGGGAGAATCAGGGCAAGGTGCAGGGACCGCCGGGGCAGGATGGCGCGGATGCTGCCGCGCCGCGCATGATGTCGTTTTCCTTACCTGTGAGCGGATGGGCTGGCAGCGGGCCGTATACCTGCGCCATCAGCGAGTCCAGCGCGACCGCCAAAACGGCGGTGGTGGAGTGCGTGCTGACGGCGGCGACACGGGCCAACCAGCTGGCCGATATCGACTGGACTACCAGTGCGGGAAGCATTGCGCTTAGTACGGCAGTGAAGCCAGCCGGGGAGCTGGCAGGATACATGATTTTAACGGAGGTGCAGTAAGGTGGCGAGAATCAAAATCGGCGATTGGCTGATCGAGGACGTGGCGCTGACCATGAGCGGCGGCAGGCTGTGCCTGCGCTGGGCGGCAGATGCCTGGGACGGCACGCTGGACAGCGCGGCGGAGCTGCTGGGCGTGGCAAGCGAGCTGCGTGAGGTAGACGCGGACGATATGACGGTGGCGCTGTATGCGGTACGGGGATTGGCCAGCCTGCGGATGGATGCGGAACACGCGGCCATGGAGGCGGTGCTGTGCGTGGACCCCATGGAGGTTGGGGCCGCCGAAAAGCTGGGCCAACAGATCATGCAACAGGGCCGGGAGCTGGGCGCGGCGATCGAGGCGCAGAGTACGGCGCTGGGCAAGCGCATCGACGGGCAGGAGGCGCTGCTGGGGGCTGCGCGTGTGGCTGCGCGGCGCACTGTGGCTGCGGATGCGAACGCCATGACGGCGGATGAGCTGGCCGCCTGTGTGCCGCTGTTTGATGCTTGGGCCGGCGGCAGCGTGGCTTATGCTGTAGGAGACATCGTGGCCCATAATGGCGCGCTGTACCGCTGCGCGCAGGCCCACACGTCGCAGGCCGGGTGGACGCCGGACGCCACGCGGGCACTGTGGACGCCGATGGGCGTCAGCTCGGAGGACCCGGAAGCGGTGCCGGAGTGGGTGCAGCCCACGGGGGCGCATGATGCGTACACGAAGGGTGCGCATGTGATGCACGGCGGTATTGAGTGGGTGAGCGACGTCGACGCCAACGTATGGGAGCCGGGCGTGAGCGGATGGACGCAGGTGGGTGGTGACGCCGGATGACGGGCAGGCTCGCGGCGCTGTTTGCACCGATTGTTAATGCCGCGAAACTGGCCGCGTGGCCGGTGGGGAGTATCTACTTGTCCATGCAGGCCACCAACCCGGCTACGCTTTTCGGCGGAACATGGGAGCGCATCGCCAATGGCCGAATGCTGATCGGTGCAGATAGCACCACCTATCCGGCAGGCAGCACGGGCGGCGAAGCGACACACAAGCTAACGACAAGTGAGATGCCGGGCCATAGTCACCCCTTGTATGGCAATGCGTTTCTGTGGGGTGTGAAAAGTGGGCTTAATACACCAATCTATATTCCTGGGATGAATGCAGCATTAGGATACACGCAAGAAAACGAACTTTCAACAGATGAATCCGTATATCGCAACACGAAAAGCGCTGGTAGCAACGTTGCCCATAACAACATGCCGCCGTACATCGCCGTGTACATGTGGCGTAGGACAGTGTGATAAGGAGGATACAACCATGATTTACAGCACCTTCCATCGGGGGGGGGGGGTACGCTACCCCTTGTAGCTTCTCCCCTATCGTTAGGCGGTGGCGCGCATGACCGGCACGATCAGCGCGGTGATGCGCGCCATCATCGACCGGGTGTATCCGGTGGGTATCATCATCGATTTTGCCGTGGAAACGAACCCCAACACCGCCGTTGGCTGCGGAACGCAGTGGCAGCGCATCGCGGACGGGCGGACGCTGATAGCGTCAGACGGAAGCCATCCCGTTGGATGGGCGGGCGGCGAGGAGGTACATGTGCTGACGGCGAACGAGATGCCCAGTCACAACCACCAAATGCAACAAACGGGTTCGGATGGCGCTATACATATGCAGATGGGCAAAGATGGTACCTATCCGAACGAAAGTTACCTGTCTTTTGGCACAAGCGTAAAGCCTTTTGCCGAATCTACGATTTTAATTGCATACACAGGCGGAAACGCAGCGCACAACAACATGCAGCCGTCGCTGGCCGTGGCCCGCTGGAAGCGCGTGGCATAAGCTACGCCGCCCGAAAGGGGGCGGCGGTATGAACGGACGTATCGCTGCCCTTGCCGGGCGGGTGCCGGAACTGACAGCGGCGCAGCTGGACGGGATGGACGCCGCGGACTTTGCTGCGTTATATGTGGGCGGAGTGCGGCTCCTGATGGTAAAAAACAATGAAACTATCACGTTGCATGCAGTTGATAGTAACGGGGCGCTAACCTGGTTGGATACTAATATGCCGCGGCAGAATCTCCTGGATAATGCGGGCTTTTGGATTGCCCAGGCCGGGTATGGGGGCCTGCATGGATCAGATAAGTATGCCGCTGATCGTTGGCTATTGTTTGTTCACGATGGGGGAAGCATCTCTGCCCAGATGGACAGCTACGGTATATTAAGTGTAGCGGCAGAAAACCGGGACGGATCACTTTCACAGCGTTTTGAACCACTGGATAACCATAAAACCTATACGGCGGCATTTTACCTGGCAGATGGCACGTTGGAGTTTGCGTATATCCAGAATGCAGGTGATGTGTCGTATATTCAAAGCGTTATCCCATCAGGGCAGACGCGAGCGTATAAAGGTGCAGCGTTGTACGAAGGCGCTTACAATGCTGTTACTATGCCGCCGCTTATTTTTTCTGATCCTGTAACTGAGCTAATCAAATGCATGCATTACTTTCAGGTTGTCATAGGCCCCGGAACGGCGTATAAAGTTTCTGACGACACCATATCTGTATATGGTTCGTTCAAGGTGCGTATGCGAGTCCTTCCTACGTTGGCCTTGCGCGTAGAAAGTATAGATCTCTATTCGGGCAAAGATGTAGTTTTTGTACCAACTGGAAAGATAAACGCCTCCGTGACTAAGGATGCAATTAAATTTGCCAATCTTAGTGGGAGCTTTTCTGCCTCTGTGCCAGACGGTCTTTTGAAACTGAATAGTGATGGTATATTGTACGCCATATCCGATATTTAGTCCAATAATGATAATGAAAATGGAGTGATTAGAATGAAACCAAAAGGCAAAGATGTGGCCGCCGCTGCGGTGCAAGCGGTTAGTGTTGGCTACACCTATGACGAAATGGACTGCCAGGCTTTTGTAGAGCACTGCGTAAAGCAGGCAGGCGGGGCCATGTCCTACCGGGGCAGCAACGACATGGCCCGCCGCGCGGCGTGGCTGGGCACGCTGGACGAGGCCCGCGCGCAGGGTCGCCTCGTGCCGGGCGCGGGGCTGCTCATCCGCGAGGAAACCGATGCGAATCTGCCCGCGCGCTACGCGGGCGACGGCCTGGGCGATTTCAGCCATGTGAGCCTGTACGTCGGCCCTGATGCTCTGACCGATACCGACAAAAACGGCAACGCCAGAAGCTGCGACGTGGTGCACTCCAGCGCCACGATGGGCCGCGTGGCCGGGAGCACGCTGGCCAACGGCTGGACCCACGCGATGTGGTTCCCGGAGATCGACTACGGAAACGAGGCCGGGCTGGGGGTGGATCAGGGGGCGGACAGCGGCGATGTAGCGGATGGCGGAACATCCGTTGGGGATGGCCTTACTGCTGGCGTTCCTGCCGTCGGGACGAAGCGGTATGCCATGGTCACATCGCCGGACGGCGGCCCGGTGAAGCTGCGCAAATCGGCCAGCGCGGAGGAAACCCTTTACTGGCTGGTGAACGCGGGCGCGCGGGTACTGGTGGAGCACGAGCGGGACGGCTGGGCGCTGATCCGCGCGATCTGCACCGATGGCCACACGCGCCGGGCCTACATGATGGCGCAATATCTGGAGTATGAGAATGAGAGGGAGTGACGGGGATGCAGTTTCTGGACAATGCCGGGCAGGTGGCCGGGTCCATATCCGCGATCCTTGCCCTGCTGGGGCTTGTTTTTTTTACGCCAGTGAAAAAACGCATCAGGGCCAGAAAGGCCAAAAAAGCAGAGGCCGTCAAAGAACAGAAAGCCTTCCGAACAGAACTGCGTCAGTCGCTTGAGAAGATCACCACGGTGCTGGATGGCTTGTCCGATGATATCGGTGATCTTCAATATGAAAGGCTTAGCCAGGCGCAGGACTTCTACACCTCGCGCGGGTGGTGTCCTGGGGCAAAGAAGGAAATGCTGTGCAAGATGCACGCATCCTATCGGGCGCGTGGGCGAAATCATTTATCGGAACACTACGAAGAAGAAATCTTGCGGCTTGCGGACAAGCCGCCACAAAGGGAAGAAAGCGAGGAGATACTATGAAGAAAATGATTTGTTGGGCATGCCTGCTGATGGCGTTGGCGCTGATTCCGGCGCTGGCCATGGCCGAAGAAGCTGTTACCATGCTGGAGGTCGCCGCGTCCATCGATTGGACGGCGCTGGTGGTGGCCGTGATCGGCGTGATCGGCACGGCGGTGTCGGCGCTGCTGGGGCGCGTATGGGTGAAATATGTACGCCCGTGGCTTGAACAGCGGGATCTGACCGACGCGGCAAAAATTGTGGTGGAGGCCGTGGAGGCGCTGCTGGGGCGTTACTGCGGAGAGGAAAAGTGGAAACTGGCGCTGCAAAAGATGGCCGACCGGGGCTTTTACACCGACAGCCAGCAGGTGATCGACGCCCTCAAGGCCGCGTGGAAGCAGTTGGATATGGCCATGATTGCCGCGGGGGAAAAGGATGTGTATGGGACCGGCGCGCCGGAGAAACCGCCCGAAGCCATTGTGTGAACAACAAGAAACCACCCTGCCCGACGTTTTGCCGGGCAGGGTGGATAATGAAAGGAGCTTATCATGATTCAAATGATGCAGGGCCATGCCCTGACGATCCTAAGCGAAATGCCGAGAGACTACCTGTTCGACGCTGTCATTACCGATCCGCCCTATGCTTCCGGGGCTGCCACACAAAGCGGCATATCAGCCAAAACATCAACGAAGTACACAAGCAGCAAGCGAGGGAACTGTCCTTATCCAGATTTTGAAGGGGATGCAATGGACAAGCGGAGCTGGGCGAACCTGATGCTGCAAGTGCTGCTGGAGGCGCGCATGCGTACCAGACCGGGCGGCGTGATCGCCATGTTCGTGGACTGGCGGCAAACGCCCGTGGCATCGGACGTGATGCAGTGGGCCGGATGGACATGGCGGGGCATGGCCCAATGGGACAAGGGCAACTGTAGGCCCCAGAAAGGCAGATTCCGCCAGCAGACAGAAAATATCCTGTGGGGATCAAATGGAGCGTTGCCCATTGACAGGCCAGTGCCCTGCCTGCCGGGGGTGTTCACCTACCCGAATGTATCGGGCAAAGAGAGACGTCATCAGACGCAGAAACCGCTGGAGCTGATGCGCCAGATTGTGCGAATCTGCGTGCCGGGCGGATGCATCCTGGACCCATTCATGGGCAGCGGGACAACCCTTCTGGCGGCTGATCTGGAGGGATACGATGCAATAGGATTTGAACTGAACGAAGCTATCTTCCGGTCGGCACAGGAACGAATAAAAGAACGGACATGATCACCAGATATTATCAGGGCGGACGGTGTGCAACGCCCGGCTTTTTTCAGGATGTATGCGCAGCGAATTTTGTGATGGATTCTCTGCGCATGCGGCCTCTTACTATATTACTCAAGTTAATATAGATGAATGCCTGGTTTTCCAGGCTTTTTTATTTGCCTTTTGTTTTATTAAAGGCCACTAGCGTGCACAAACCTATGGAAGAACGCGAATAATTTAGGGAGCGGGCAACGCGGATAAAAGAATACTGTATGACATAGTGTATTATGAACGCTGCTGCTATTCCTTTCAAAAAACTCAGGCTTGAAGAATAAGACAGCTTTTGTTTGTGTCCCCCCCTATGAAAAAAGCATTTTGCCGATGGTAATTAACCGGGCTGCCTCTAGCGCTTACAGTGTGCAATGAAAAATAATGGGGGGTCTTGTTGCTGAATAACACATACTATCACTTTATATAAATTAAGTGATAGCATAATTTGACCTATATTATATAGAAATGATTTTGTTACTATCACTTATTACACTTTATCACATAAAAAATAATAAGTGTGTGCTTATTATCGTAAATTTATTCAAAATCAAAACTTGCAATCATGTGTGCCCACTTTTGTGCCCACCCGAAGCCAAAGTGGATGTGACGCTTATGAGCATAAAAAAGAAACCCTTGAAAATCAAGGGTTTCAGGTGGTGGGATTAGTAGGGCTCGAACCTATGACCTCCACGATGTCAACGTGGCGCTCTAACCAACTGAGCTATAATCCCATTGTCACTCCGACGAACAACTTATCCGTCACAGCGACATTAACTATAACACGGGTATTTCAATTTGTCAATAGAAATTCCCGTTTATTTGATTCGACGCAAGGCCTGCGGATCAACGATTCGCATACATCTTTTCATAATAGTCCTGATATTCTCCTGCCAGAATGTGCTCCCACCAGGGACGGTTGTCCAGATACCAGCGGATGGTGCGGCGGATGCCGTCTTCAAAGGTGGTCTGGGGCAGCCAGCCCAGCTCGTTGTGAATCTTGGTGGGGTCGATGGCATAGCGACGGTCGTGGCCGGGACGGTCGGTCACATAGGTGATGAGGCTTTCGGGCTTTTTCAGCTCATGTAGAATGGCGCGCACCACGTCGATATTGGCCCGTTCGTTGTGACCGCCCACGTTGTAGATCTCACCCTCACGGCCCAGCCGCATCACCAGGTCGATGGCGGCACAGTGGTCCTCCACGTAAAGCCAGTCGCGCACGTTTTCCCCCTTGCCGTAGACGGGCAGGGACTGGTCCGCCAGGGCGCGGGAGATCATCAGGGGGATCAGCTTTTCGGGAAAGTGATAGGGGCCATAGTTGTTGGAGCAGCGGGTGATGCTTACCGGCAGGCCAAACGTACGGGCATAGGCCAGCACCAGCAGATCGGCTCCGGCCTTGCTGGCCGAATAGGGCGAGGATGTGTGCAGCGGCGTTTCCTCGGTGAAAAACAGATCCGGCCGATCCAGAGGCAGATCGCCGTACACCTCGTCGGTAGATACCTGGTGGAAGCGCCGCACACCGTATTTACGGCAACTTTCCATCAGCACCTGCGTGCCCATCACATTGGTGCGCACAAAGATGCAGGGGTCGGTGATGGAGCGGTCCACGTGGCTTTCAGCGGCAAAGTTGACCACGATGTCCGGCTTTTCCTCCTCAAAGAGGCGGTCGACCGCCTCCGCATCGGCGATATCCGCGCGAACGAAGCGAAAGCGCGGATCGTCCATGACGGGCGCAAGGGTTTCCAGATTGCCGGCATAGGTCAGCTTGTCCAGACAGATGACACGGTCCTCCGGGTGATGTCCGAGCAGGTAAAAAATAAAGTTGGAGCCGATAAAGCCTGCTCCGCCGGTAACGATGATGTTCATGACGCTTCGCTCCTTTAATCGGTGGTATTGCTGTCGTAGAGAATGCGGCCCTCGGCCACGCGCTTGAGATGCTCGCCGTAGGGGGATTTGCCGTAGCGCCCGGCACTTTGCAACAGCGTGTCACGGTCAATCCATCCGCGGTTGTAGGCGATTTCCTCCAGCGCGGCAATTTTGATGCTCTGACGTTTTTCGATGAGCTGCACAAAGTTGGCCGCATCCATCAGACTGTCCATGGTGCCGGTATCCAGCCAGGCAAAGCCGCGGCCCATCACCTTGGCGCGCAGGGACCCATCCTTGAGATACAGGTCGTTAAGGCTGGTGATTTCCAGCTCCCCACGTGCACTGGGCTTGACGCGCCTGGCAAACTCCGTCACCCGTCCGTCATAGAAATACAGCCCGGTGATGCAGTAATTGCTCTTGGGATGCGCGGGCTTTTCCTCCACGGACAGCACGCGGCCGTGCTTGTCAAACTCCACGATGCCGAAGCGTTCGGGGTCGTTGACATAGTAGCCGAAGATGGTGGCCAGGCCGTTTCTGGCGTTGGTCACGGCCTCGCGCAGCATGCCGGAAAAGCCGTTGCCGTAGAAAATGTTGTCGCCCAGGATCATGGCGCACGGCTCACCGGCGATGAACTCCTCGCCGATCAGAAACGCCTGGGCCAGCCCGTCAGGTGAGGGCTGTACCGCATAGGACAGCGACAGGCCGAACTGACTCCCATCTCCCAGGAGAGCCTCAAAGCGGGGGGTATCCACCGGGGTGGAGATAATCAGAATATCGCGGATGCCGGCCAGCATGAGCGTGGACAGCGGGTAGTAGATCATGGGCTTGTCATATACGGGCAAAAGCTGCTTGCTGGTAACCATGGTGAGGGGATACAGGCGCGTGCCTGCGCCGCCCGCCAAAATGATGCCTTTCATGGGCGTGCTCCTTCCGTACGATCAAGATAGACGCGTTTATGGTCATTATAGCGGATTTTGGCGGCAATGTAAAGGCGGGCCGGCTTTCTCCCACCAGGAGGGAAAACCGGCCCGCTTCACGCTTTCTCTATGCTTCCAGACAGCGTGCTACCTCTTCGCCGTCCACGCTTTCGCGTTCCATCAGAAGGCGCGTGAGCCTCTCCCATGCGGCCTGATGAGCGCGCAGCGTACCAGCGGCCAGCAGCCGTCCCTGCGAAAGCCACTGCTGGGCTGCCTGGTCCTTCTGCTGCTGGCTGAAGAGGCAGACCTCGTCGCTCAGGGGCAGCATGCCCCATTCGCATACCATACGCTGGGCGATGAGCGCAGCCTTTTCGATGTCGTTGGACGCGCCAGTGCTTACGCGCTCCGGACCCAGGAGCAGGGCCTCGGCCTCTCGTCCGGCCAGTGCCACAGCGATGTGATGCATCAATTCACGCTTTTCGTGGAACAGCTTTTCCTGCGGGACGGCCATGCTGTAGCCCGCCGCGCCGCGTCCCGTGGGGATGATGGATACCTTGCGGATTTCGCTCTGCGGTAAGAGCACGGCGGTGAGGATGGCGTGGCCTGCCTCATGGGCGGCGGTTACCTCGCGCTCGTGTGCCAAACGGCTGGCTCCGGGACGCTCCATACCAAAGAGCAAAGTGTCCAGCGCATGTTGCACATCTGCGGATTCAATGGACTGAGCGTCTCGCTTGGCGGCCAGAATGGCGGCCTCGTTGAGCAGACACTCCAGCTTTGCGCCGGAAAACAACGCCGTATCCCGCGCCAGCGCCTCCAGTGACACATCCTGCGCCAGCGGCTTGCCGCGCGCATGCACCTGAAGGATGCGAAGCCGCTCGGCCAGACCCGGCAGCGGTACCTCAATCTGCCGGTCGAAGCGTCCGGCGCGCAAAAGCGCCTCGTCCAGTGTGTCCAGACGGTTGGTCGCGGCCACGACCACCACGCCGTCGCGCTCGCCAAAGCCGCTCATCTCGGACAAAAGGGCGTTAAGGGTCTGCTCACGCTCGTCGCTGCGGTTGTCACGCTTTTTGCCGATGGCGTCGATCTCATCAAAGAATATGACCGCGCGTCCGGCCTTGCGCGCCGCCTGGAACAGTGCGCGCACACGGCTTGCGCCCACGCCCACGTACATCTCCACAAAGTCCGCACCGTTGACCGCGAAAAACGGCACGCCCGCCTCGCCCGCCAGGGCCCGCGCCATGAGCGTCTTGCCTGTGCCGGGTGCACCATAGAGCATCACGCCATGCGGCACCCGCGCTCCGAAACGGCTGTAGGTTTCGGACGAACGAATAAAATGCAGCACGTCGCGCAGGCTTTCCATGGCCTCGTCGTTGGCGGCCACATCCGAAAATCGGGCGCTGGGCGCAGGCGATGGCCGAAAGGGCACGCCGCGTCCGGCGGGTTCGCGCTGGCGCCGTCGAAACCGGTACAGGGCCAGCACGGCAATCATGGCGCCCAGGAGAAGGGCGTAGCCCGGCTGAAAGGAACCCATTCAAAACACCTCCGTGCCTGTTTCAAAATGAGTATACACGGGCGCGGGTGTATGTGTAAATGGTAGTTATTGTTGGGGTTTCCACGGTTTTTTCAGGCTTGAAAGCGCACATAGTAAGCACGTATGGCCCGCGAGAAAATGCGGCGCGGAAGGTTTGGGGGGATTTGGATGAAGAAAGCCAAGCGCAAGAACGCTGCCAGGCGGCCCGACGTGCGGACAGGCGGCGAGGCACCGCGCCCGGAGGGCCTTGACAGGGTGGAAAACGCCGACTCTCCGGCCGCGCGTGAGGCCGCCCTGGCCGAGGATGCCGCGCGCAGCGGGGACAGCCGGGCATTGGCGGGCGGAGTACCTGCGCAGGACGATTCGCATAGGGAGGACAATTTGCCACCCGAAAGTGATTCGGGCGGCGAAGACGGCACATCCGCGCCGGAGGCTCCACGGAAAGAAGACCTCGATGACAGTGAGGCCCCGGAGAATCATCTCCGGGACGGCAGTTTGCCTTCCGAGAACGATTCGGGTATGGAAGGTGTCACAACCATGCCGGAAGACGCAGAAGATCCGGATGGCGGCGAGGAGGGAAATGACAGCCTTCCTCCGGAAAACGAATTTCCGGAGGAAGATTTGCGGCGGGTGGAGGATATGCCTCCGGAAGATGCCCTGAACGACGAAAGCAATTTGTCCGCATCGGAAACCGTGGCGGAGGATATGGAAAACGGAGATGTGAAGGCCGACGAAGGCGAGGCCACGAAGAACGGAGAGGAAGCGGAGTCATCCGGGCGGGCGGGCCGCCGTGCCCGGCGGAGGCGGCAAAAGGACGGGCGGCGCAAACGCCACCGCTTGCGCACGGCGCTGGCTGTGCTGGCAAGCCTGGGTGTCATCGGGCTGGTGGTGGCCTACTTTGCCTTTGACGTACCTAACTGGCAGACGCTGGACATAAGCAAGATCACCGCCGCGCCGCAGACGGGGCGGATGTATGATAATGCGGGCGAACTGATCACCAAGATTCAGGGTGCGGAAAACCGTGTGGTCATCCCGCTGGAGCGCATACCGGTCCTGACGCGGCAGGTGTTTCTGGCGGCAGAGGACCTGAGATTCTACAACCATCATGGCATTGACTTCGTGCGCCTGTTTGGCGCGCTGGCGGCCAATCTGCGCGAGGGAAGCTATGCCCAGGGCGCAAGCACCATCACCATGCAGCTGATCCGCCAGAGCCATCTGAGCACGCAAAAGACCATTGCCCGCAAGCTGGAGGAGATGTGGCTGGCCGTCAATCTGGAGCGGCAGATGAGCAAGGACGAAATTCTGGCCATGTATCTCAACTACATTTATTTTGGCAACGGGGCCTACGGGATTCAGGCCGCGGCGCAAACCTATTTTGGCGTGGACGCGGAGGATCTGACGCTGGCGCAGGCGGCTTCGCTGGCGGCCAGCATCAAGGCGCCCAGCTACTACGCGCCCCATGTGAGCGAAGAAAACAACCACTCCCGCCGCCTGTACATCCTGGACACCATGCTCAAGGAGGGCATGATCGACCAGACCATGCACGACGAGGCAGCGGCCGAGGCCATTGCCGTGGTGGAGCACCCGGCGGAAACGCTGCAATACGGCTGGTTTGTGGATGCGGTGCTGGATGAGGCTGAAACCCTGCTGGGCATGACCAGCGATCAGGTGCTCACCGGCGGCCTGGTGATTGAAACCACCATGAGCCGCACACATCAGGATCAGTTGGATAAGGAGTTTACCAAAAACGTGTTTCCCGCCGACGCATCGGACGGTACGCCCGTGCAGGGCGCGGCCGCGTGCATCAACACCCAGACGGGCGAGGTGCTGGCCATCGTGGGCGGGCGCAGCTATGACGTGCGCCGTGGCTTCAACCGTGCCACACGCCTGCGGCGCCAGCCGGGATCGGCGCTCAAGCCATTGGTGGCCTACGCACCGGCGATCGACCAGTACGGATACACGACCGCCAGCGTTCTCAAGGACGAGCCCACCAACTTTAACGGCTACAAACCCCGCAACGCCAGCTACACGTATTACGGAAACGTGAGCATCCGCTCGGCGCTGCAAAGCAGTCTCAACGTAGCCACGGTTGCGTTGCTCAACCAGATTGGGGTGGAGGCGGGACGCGCCTATCTGGAAAAGGTGGGGATTCCGCTGGATGATCGCGATTCCAACCTGGCCCTTGCGCTGGGAGCGATGACCTACGGCGTTTCGCCCGTGCAGCTGGCCGCTGCCTATGCCCCCTTCGGCAATGGCGGCGTGTTCAACAGCCCGCACTTCATCACCAAGGTGACGGACGCGTCCGGCCGTGTGCTCTACCAGCACCGCAGCGAAGGCGAGCGCGTGCTCTCCGAGCAGTCGGCATTCCTGATGACCAGCCTGTTGCAATCGGTCACCTCGTCGGGAACGGGCGCGAAGCTCTCCGCCGCAGGCACGCCCGTGGCGGGCAAGACCGGCACCGTCAACATGACCGGCGGCGGCAACCGCGATATCTGGATGGCCGCTTACAACACCGAAATTAGCTGCGCCTTCTGGATGGGATTTGACGAGCCGGACAGCAGCCACAAGCTGCAGGGCTGGATCAGCGGCGGCGACAACACTGCCGCCATGGCCCGTGACTACTTCAAGGCCCTCTACCAGAACCGCGACAAGCCGCAGTTTACCAGGCCGGAGGGCATCATCGCCCTGGAGATCGACAAGCAGGCCATCAAGTGGCGGGGTGAACCGATGCTCGCCGTGGACCTCACGCCCAAGGCATACCGCTACACCGAATATTTCTCCGCCAGCAACTATCCCACCAAGAAGAGCGATATCTGGACCCCGCCGCGCTCGCCCAACAACTTCACCGTGGGTCATAATGATAGCGGCTATCCGCTGCTGATGATTCAGCCGGCCGACACCGCCATCTACCGCGTACAGCGCGATACCTACGGCGAGAGCTTCGTGCTCACCGAGCTTTACGGCACCGCAGGCGAAACCCTCTACTATACCGATACCAGCGCAAAGCCCGGCGTAGTCTACACCTATCGCGTCATTCCCGTGCACGCCGAGCTGCTCAACAACGGCATTCTGCTGGAGGGCGTGCAGGCCGTCCAGGTGGCGCAGGCCAAGCTGTCCGGCGCGGGCAGCCTGTGGGATGCCGTGCGCAACTTCTTCGGCGGGGGTGGCGAGGACGAAACAAATGCTGTGCAGAGCATGACGGAAAACCAGCGGTCGATCTTCTGGACCGACTGAGAAGCATGTGGGGGAGAGGCCGCTTGGCCTCTCCCCGTAGCGTGTCGAAAAAGTCCGGCTTCGCCGGCCTTTTCCGCCAAAAGCTTAAGAAATGTTTGCGCCGAGGGGCGCAAACTCCCCGCCCGCCCGGCAAAGCCGGACGATCTGGGTGGGAGAGGCCGCTTGGCCTCTCCCCGCATGGTATTATGCGCTTTTCAGCCTCAGGGAGCACCAGTCCACCGCGGCAAAGATGCCGCGAATAAGCCAAAGCAGCAGGCATACCGGCACCAGCAGCAGGCAGCACAGCCCAAAGCCGGCCCAGAACAGGCCGTCTGCAAGCCGCTGACGCATGGGAGAAACGGCTTTGATCATCTCCATCACCTCATTCGCTGACGATGCGGTAGTACACGCGGGCCGTGAGCAGGTACACAGCGCCATAGAGCGCTGCGAAGCCCGCAAAGCTGCCCAGCGCACAGCCGGCGATCAGCGTGACGTTGGTCATGCTGAGTGCGCGGAACATGGTGACGATGCCGGGAAAGGCGAAGGCTACGTGCAGCCCCGCCGCCGCCAGGGGCAGGAAAAAGACGATCAGGATCTGCGATGAGATGGAGCGGCGGATCTCCCGACGGCTCAGGCCCACCTTGCGCATGATGCGGTAGCGCTCCCGGTCCTCATAGCCTTCGGTGATCTGTTTGTAGTAGATGATGAGGATCATGGCCATGATGAACAGGAGTCCCAGGAACAGCCCCACAAACAGCAGGCCGCCATACAGCGTCATAAGGTTTTCACGAAGCTCCGTGCGCTCGGCCACGCTTGTGAAGCCGTCCGCATCCGCCTGGCTGCGCAGAAGCGCGGCCACCTGCTCCGATAGCTGCGGTGAGGCAGGAAGGAGCGCAAAGCTCATGGAAGTGCGGATGGCGGAGGCGCGATCCCCATAGGCCGCCTGTTGTTCACTGTCCAGACGGCGCAGGGTGTCCATGCTGTCCACCACCAGGCAGTAGTAATCGTAGATGCTGGCCAGCGCCTGCCCCGCACCCAGACCGTCGGAAATGCGCGCTTTGATGGCAAAGGTTTCGTCCAGCAGGCGCAGGGTATCGCCCTCATAGTTTCCGCGGGTACATTCCAGCAGCGCCTCGCCGGGCGCAAGGGTCTCGCTTCGGCCCAGCATGCGGTTATAGTCCTCCACGACCATCACCTGGAAGGTGGCGGGGCTGGCAATGAGGGCGTCGCTTTCGGTGAAGGAAACGCTGCTGACAAAGCCCTCGGGGGTGGGCAGGGCCGAGAAGGAGAGGTAGCGGTAGGTCCAGGTGTCCTCTCGTGAGGCGCCCGCCTGCCGGAGCGTCTCATCCACGGCGGCCTCCAGTGCGGACACATCCGTGGAGGCGGACCGCACATCGATGTCCGAACGCAGGCGGCTGTTGAGGGTGTCCTCCATGCCCAGCCACAGGGAAAGCGTCGAAAACACCATCACCAGCACCATGGTGGACAGGATGCACACGTTGGCAAGGCCCACGGCGTTTTGCTTCATGCGGTAGATCATGCCGGATACGCTGATGAAGTGGTCCGGCTTGTAATAGTAACGCCGGTTTTTGCGCAGAGCCTTGAGCAGCGTGATGCTGCCGGAGGTGAACAGCAGGTAGGTGCCCGCGATCACCAGCAACACCGCCACGAAAAAGAACAGAATCATCATGCCCGCGTCCTTGACGGTTGCACTGAGCCAGTAGCCCGTGCCCAGCGAAATCAGCCCCAGCAGGCCCAGCAGCCAGCGGGCCTTGGGCTCGCGCTCGCCCACCTCGGCGCTGCGCAAGAGCTCTACGGGACGGGCGACGTAGACCTGACGCACGGAGTTGAGCAGAATCAGGGCGAACGTGATACTGATCAACGCGGCGGTGTAGCGCATGGAACCGGGCGATACGGCAAATGTGAGCGAAACGGCCTGCCCTACCAGGCGCGAGAGCACCAGGTGCATCAGCTTGTCCAGAAGCACGCCCGCGGCCAGTCCAAGCGTGAGGCTGACCGCCAGCATCAGCGCCGTTTCCCAGAAAATGAGGCGGGCCAGGTGCCGCTTTTCCATGCCCAGAATGTTATACAGGCCGAACTCCTTTTTGCGACGGCGCATAAGAAAGCTGTTGGTATAGAACAGAAACACCACGCTGAATACGGAGGTCACCACAATGCCCAGCTGCAGGGAAAAGGCCAGGGTGCCCGAATAGTCGGTGCTGATCTGCTGCAGGGAGCCGATGATGTACATCATGGCCGTGGTGAGCACAGCGGTGAGAATATAGGGATAGTAAATGCTGCGGTTTTTGCGGATGCCGCTGAGGGCCAGCCGCGGGAAGAATCCTTTACGCATGGCGGGCGCCTCCCGTGGCGATGACGGTGAGGGTGTCGCTGATGCGCTGGTACAGCCCCTCCGCGCCGTCCAGCCCGCGGTAGAGCTGGTGGAATACCTCGCCGTCCTTGATAAACATCACACGTCCCGCATGGCTGGCCGCCTTGACCGAGTGCGTAACCATGAGGATGGTCTGGCCGTCCTCATTGATTTCGCCGAACAGGCGCAGAAGGCTGTCTGTGGCACGGCTGTCCAGCGCACCGGTGGGCTCGTCCGCCAGAATGAGCTGGGGCCGGGTGATGAGGGCGCGGGCGACGGCGGCGCGCTGTTTCTGGCCGCCGCTGACTTCGTAGGGGAATTTGGAGAGGATGCCGCCGATGCCCAGCTTCTGGGCGATGGGGCCGAGGCGGTTTTCCATTTCGCGGTAGGGGCAGCCCGCCAGCACCAGCGGCAGAAAGATGTTGTCACGGATGGAGAAGGTGTCCAGCAGGTTAAAATCCTGAAAGACAAAGCCCAGATTGTCGCGGCGGAAGGCAGACAGCGCCTTTTCAGAGATGGAGGAAAGCAGCTTTCCGTTCAGGCGCACCTCGCCGCGGGTAGGCTTGTCCAGCGCGGCCAGAATGTTGAGCAGCGTGGTTTTGCCGCTGCCGCTTTCGCCCATGATGGCCACATATTCGCCCTTCTCCACAGAGAAGGTCACGTCGGTCAGCGCCTGCACCTGGCTTGCGCCGAAGCGTGTGGTATAAATCTTTTGCAGATGATCGACTTCCAGCATTGCCATGAGGCATACCTCCTTTGCTTCGACTCAGAGTATACCTTACGGCGGGAGACGGGTGCCATTTGTCTGCCTTACAGTTTGCCCGCGCAGCTTACGTTTTTGTCATCTTGGCCTATTCCACGCGCATACGCAGGCTGTCCAGCCCGATGGTCACCCGCGTGCCGCGGCCCGGTTCGGACGCGATGGAAATGGTATGACCGAGCTGATCCAGTATCCGCCTGGAAAGGTACAGCCCGAGGCCCGTGGCGCGCTTGTCCTTTCGGCCGTTGAGGCCTGTGTAGCCATGGTCAAACACGCGCGGCAGGTCCTCCGGCGCGATGCCGATGCCCGTGTCCTCCACGATCACGGCATGGGCAGCTTCGTCGGCACGAAGGGTCACGCTGCCCCGGCGGGTGTACTTGACCGCGTTGCTGAGCACCTGCTCGAGCACAAAGGCCAGCCACTTTTCATCCGTAAGGGCACGCAGGGTCGTTTCCTGATAGTTCAGGCGCAGCTTTTTCTCGATAAACAGGGGCGCGAAGCGGCGCGCGGAGGCGCGCATCACGGCGTTCACGTCGCACTGGCGCAGGGTGAAATCGGTCGAGGGACCGGTGAGGCGCTGGTAGCCCAGCAGCATTTCCACGTATTGCTCAACCTTGAACAATTCCGCCGTCAGCCGGTCCGAGGCGGGGCCGGGCTCGCTCTGGAGCAGCATGCGCATGGCCGCCAGCGGCACCTTGATCTGATGCGCCCACAGGGCGATGCAGGCCTCACGGTCGCGCCGGTCGCGGTCGTGGGCGTCGGCCTGGCCCGCGCTCTGGTCGATGGCGCACAGAAGGAGCGCGCGCCAGTCCTCCTCCATAAGCCCGCGCGGGGCGGGCAGCACTGTGGCGGCGTAGAGGCAGCCGTCCAGCAGGCTTTGCAGCTCGCGGTGACGGCGGACGTAGCGCGGCAGGTCCACGCAAAGGGCGATGAGCCCGCCCGCAAGCACCAGCGCACCGGCGTAGACGACCCCTGCCAGCGGCGCGCCGGCGAGGGCGCACACCAGCGCGTACACCGCCGGACATGCTACGGCCAGCACGATATGGGCCAGACGGTCGCGCGCGTAGCGAAGAAGAAGGGGGCCCCAGCGAAGCGTTTTCATTCGATCAGATACCCCATGCCCTTTCTGGTCTTGATCAGGTCCTCCGCGCCCACGGCGGCCAGCTTGCGGCGCAGGCGCGTGATGTTGACGCTCAGGGTGTTTTCATCCACAAACGAGTCGGTTTCCCACAGGCGGGCCATGAGCGCATCGCGGCTGACGATTTTGCCCTTGTTTTCCATAAGCACGGTCAGGATGCGGTTTTCGTTGCGCGTCAGCTCCGCGCGCTGGCCCCGGCACGTAACCGCCCCGTCGGAGGTGTTGAGCATCAGGTCGCCGCAGGTCAGCAGGGCGCTTTGCCCCGCGAAATCATAGGCACGGCGCAAAAGTGCCTGCACCTTGGCCATGAGAACGCTCAGGTCAAAGGGCTTGGAAACGAAGTCGTCCGCGCCGGCGTCCAGCGCGCGCAGGATGTTCAGGTTATCGCCCGCCGAAGAGATGAAAAGAATCGGCGCGGTGCTGATTTTGCGGATCTCGGCGCACCAGTGATACCCGTCAAAAAAAGGAAGGGAGATGTCCATCAGCACAAGCTGGGGATCAAAGGCGGCAAATTCGCGCAGCACGTTTTGAAAATCCTCCACCCCGCGCGCCTCCATGCCCCAGCGGCCCATGTAGGCGCACAGGGTTTCGGTGATGACGGGGTCGTCCTCGACGATCAAAATGCGGTACATGGCGGTCCCTCCCGCCAGTATGATACCACGGGAGGGGCGGGGCGTAAAGTCTGCGAAAAACCGCGAACCATGGCTTGACAAACCACCTGCCTCTGTGTATCATAAATGATTGGATATACGCACCTGATGAAAACGGAAAGGGGGCGGTGATCGTGCACTTTCGGCTGGACGGCGCGGCGGTGTATCATGGAGGAAAGCTGATGCGGGCGGACGTATCCGTAGACGGAGGCCGCATTGCCAGTGTTTCCAATTTGCATGAGGCGGACGCGTTGCCGTTGGGGGGCAAGTTGTTGATACCGGGTCTTGTTGATGTTCATGTGCATCTTCGGGAGCCGGGCTTTTTTTATAAGGAGGGCGTGAAAAGCGGCACGCTGGCCGCGGCGCGCGGCGGATATACCGACGTGTGCGCCATGCCCAACCTCAATCCTCCGCCTGATACGCCGGAGCACCTGGGGGAGGAGCTGTCCGCGATCCGCAGGGATGCGGCAGTACGGGTGCATCCCTACGGGTGTATCACGATGGGTCAGCGCGGGCGCGGAGAACTGTGCGACTTCGAGGCACTCCGGCCTCAGACCGTGGCCTTTTCGGATGACGGACGCGGCATTCAGGAGGAAGGCAGCATGCGCGAGGCCATGCGCCGCGTGAAGGCCGCAGGCGGCCTGATTGCCGCACATTGCGAAGATGAAAGCCTGCTTCATGGCGGCTGCGTCCATGAGGGCGAATATGCGCGGCAGCATGGCCTCAAGGGCATTTCCAGCGAGAGCGAATGGCGGCAGGTGGAGCGCGACCTGCGCCTGGCGGAGGAAACCGGCTGCCCCTATCACGTGTGCCATGTGTCTACAAAGGAAAGCGTGGCGCTCATCCGGCAGGCCAAGGCGCGGGGCGTGGACGTAACGTGCGAGACGGCGCCGCACTACCTGCTGCTGTGCGATACGGAGCTGGAGGACGACGGGCGCTTCAAGATGAACCCGCCCATCCGCTCGGCGGCCGACCGCGATGCGCTGTTGGAGGGACTGCTGGATGGCACCATCGACATCCTCGCCACCGACCATGCGCCTCACAGCGCCGAGGAAAAGGCGCGCGGGCTGGAAAAAAGCCTGATGGGCGTGGTGGGGCTGGAGTGCGCGTTCCCGGTGCTCTACACAGGCCTGGCGCTGACGGGGCGTGCGCCGCTGGCAACGATGCTGCGCGCCATGACGGACACACCGCGTGCGCGCTTCGGCCTGCCCCCGGCAGGCATTGAACCCGGCGCGGGCGACTTTGCCATCTTTGATCTGGACAAAACCTTCAGGATCGACCCGGACACCTTCCTTTCCAAAGGACATGCCACGCCCTTTGCGGGCTGGCGGGTACGGGGCGAGTGCATCGAAACCTATGTGGGAGGGAATTGCGTATGGCGCAGGAAATAAAGCGGCGCATGCTGGTGATGGAAAACGGCAGCGTGCATGAGGGCACGGGCTTCGGCTCCATGAACGACGCGGTATGCGAGCTGGTGTTCAACACTTCCATGGTCGGCTATCAGGAAATCGTGACCGATCCCAGCTACACCGCGCAGACGGTGGTGATGACCTATCCGCTCATCGGCAACTACGGCATCACCGACGAGGACAATGAGACACGTGTGCCCACCATGGGCGGGCTGGTGGTGCGCGAATACTGCGACATGCCCAGCAACTTCCGCTATACCAAAACGCTGGGCGAGATTTTGGAAGAAAACGGCATTCCCGGCCTGCAGGGTGTGGACACGCGGCGCATCGGCCGGATGATCCGCAACGAGGGCAGCCAGCGCGCGCTGATCTGCGACGCGGATACCCCCGTCGAGGAGGCGCTGGAACGTGTTCGTGCCTACCGCCTGCCCACCGACAGCGTCAGCCGCGTCAGCTGCAAGAAGAAGTGGTACGCCCGCACGCCCAATCCGCGTTACAGCGTGGTAGCGGTAGACTGCGGCATCAAGCTCAACATCGTGCGAAAGCTCAACCAGTTCGGCTGCAACGTGACCGTGGTGCCCTACGATACCCCTGCTGACACCATCCTCAGCTTCAAGCCCGACGGGCTGTTCCTCTCCAACGGCCCCGGAGATCCCGAGGACGTGCGCCCGGTGATCGATCTGGTGCGCGCGCTGCGCGGGCGGCTGCCCATCTTCGGCATCTGCCTGGGGCATCAGATGATTGCGCTGGCGTGCGGAGCGCGCACCTTTAAGATGAAATTCGGCCACCGCGGCGGCAACCATCCCGTGCGCGAGCTGGCTACCGGCAAGATCGAGATCACCAGCCAGAACCACTCCTTTGCGGTGGATGAAGGCTCCCTGCAGGGCACGGGCCTGATTCTCACACACCAGAATCTGCTTGATGGCACCGCCGAGGGCGTGGCCTGTCTGCCGGACAAGCTGTTTTCCGTGCAGTATCACCCGGAGAGCGCACCGGGCCCGCAGGACAGCACATATCTGTTCAAGCGCTTTATCGACTTGATGGAAGGGGAGAAGAAGCATGCCTAAGCGCACGGATATTCACCGCATTCTGGTGATCGGCTCCGGCCCCATCGTGATCGGGCAGGCGGCGGAGTTTGACTACGCGGGCACGCAGGCGTGCCTGGCGCTGCGCGAGGAAGGGTACGAGGTCATTCTGGTCAACTCCAACCCCGCTACCATCATGACCGACGTGGACATCGCCGACAAGGTTTACATGGAGCCGCTTACCCTGGAATACGTGGCCAAGATTTTGCGCTACGAGCGGCCGGACGCCATTTTGCCCGGCCTGGGCGGACAGACGGGTTTGAACCTGGCCATGCAGCTCAAGCGCAAGGGCGTCTTGGACGAGTGCCAGGTGGAAATTCTGGGCACCGGCTTTGAGTCCATCGAGATGGCGGAGGACCGCGAGAAGTTCAAGGAACTATGCGAGCGCCTGGGCGAGCCGGTGTTGCCGTCTTTGATCGCCACCAGCATGGAGGAGGGCTTCCGTGCGGCGGAGCAAATCGGCTACCCGGTGGTGCTCCGGCCCGCGTTTACGCTGGGCGGCACGGGCGGCGGATTCGCCGACAACCCGGAGGAGATGGAGGAGCTGCTCAAAAACGCCCTCAAGCTCTCCCCGGTGCATCAGGTGCTGGTGGAAAAGAGCATCAAGGGCTACAAGGAGATCGAGTACGAGGTGATGCGCGACGCCAACGACACCGCCATCGCCATCTGCAACATGGAAAACATCGACCCCGTGGGCGTGCATACGGGCGACTCCATCGTGCTGTGCCCCAGCCAGACACTGACCAACAAGGAATATCACATGCTGCGCGACAGCGCGCTCAAGATCATCCGCGCGCTCAAGATCGAGGGCGGGTGCAACGTGCAGTTTGCCCTGGACCCTTACAGCTTCCAGTATTACCTGATCGAGGTCAATCCCCGCGTGTCGCGCTCCTCGGCCCTTGCGTCCAAGGCCAGCGGCTACCCCATCGCGCGCGTGTCGGCCAAGGTGGCGGTGGGCATGCATCTGGAGGAGATTGCCCTGGCCAACACGCCGGCTTGCTTTGAGCCGGCGCTGGACTACGTGGTCAGCAAAATGGCGCGCTTCCCCTTTGACAAGCTGGAGGGCGCCAGCAACCGCCTGAGCACCCAGATGAAGGCCACGGGCGAAGTGATGAGCGTGGGCCGCACCATCGAGGAAAGCCTGCTCAAGGCCGTGCGGTCGCTGGAGATCGGCGTGTGCCACATCTACATGCCCCGCTTTGACGACAAGCCCGTAGACGAGCTGCTGGACTACATTCAGGACGGCACGGACGACCGGCTGTTCGCCATTGCTCAGCTCATCCGCTGTGGCGTGGATCTGGGCCTCATCTACGACCGCACCAAGATTGACATGCTGTTCCTGGAAAAGATCAAAAACATTGTGGATTTTGAATCCGTGCTCAAATCCCATCCCCGCGACGAGGCCACGCTCTACGCCGCCAAGCGGCTGGGCTTCAGCGACAAATACATCGGCCAGGTGTGGGATATGACGGAAAAGGAGGTTTTCCTCCTTCGCAGGGCCCTTGGCCTTATGCCCGTCTACAAGATGATCGACACCTGTGCCAGCGAGTTTGAAAGCTATGTTCCCTACTTCTACTCCACTTATGAGGTGGAAAACGAGTCGGTGGTGTCGGACCGGAAAAAGATCATTGTGCTGGGCTCCGGCCCCATCCGCATCGGGCAGGGCGTGGAGTTTGACTACTCGACCGTGCACGCCATCTGGACCATCCGCCGGGCGGGGTATGAGGCCATCATCATCAACAACAACCCGGAAACCGTCTCCACCGACTACACCACCAGCGACAAGCTCTATTTTGAGCCGCTCACCGTGGAGGACGTGATGAACATCGTCACCCTCGAAAACCCGGAGGGCGTGGTGGTGAGCCTGGGCGGGCAGACGGCCATCAACCTGGCTGAACGCCTGCACGACATGGGCGTGAAGATCATCGGCACCGACGTGGAGGCCATCCGCCGCGCGGAAAACCGCGACGCCTTTGAAAAGGTGATGGAATCGCTGGGCATTCCCCAGCCCAACGGCGAGGCCGTGACGGATATCGAGGCCGGCGTTCGCGTGGCCGAGCGCATCGGCTATCCGGTGCTGGTGCGGCCCAGCTATGTGCTGGGCGGCCGCGCCATGCAGATCGTGCCCAACGAGGAGGCCCTGCGCCACTATCTCAAGACCGCCGTGCTGGTCAGCGAGGACCAGCCGGTGCTCGTGGACCACTACATCACCGGCAAGGAGCTGGAGACGGACGCCGTGTGCGACGGAGAAAATGTCTACATCCCCGGCATCATGGAGCACGTGGAGCGCACCGGCGTGCACAGCGGCGACTCCATCAGCGTCTATCCCACCTTCTCGGTGAGCGAGAAGGCGCGCCAGACCATCATCGACTACACGGTGCGGCTGGGCCTGGGCATCGGCATCGTGGGCCTGTACAACATCCAGTTCATCGTGGACCGCCAGGACAACGTGTATGTGATCGAGGTCAACCCCCGGTCCTCGCGCACGGTGCCTTTCCTCAGCAAGGCCACGGGCGTGCCCCTGGCCGACATCGCCACCCGCGTGATGCTGGGCCACAGCCTGCGCGAACAGGGCATTGTGGAGGTCATGGCCCCGGAAAAGGAGAAGTGGTACGTCAAGGCCCCGGCCTTCAGCTTCTCCAAGCTGCGCGGCATGGACGCCTACCTGAGCCCCGAGATGAAATCCACCGGCGAGGCCATCGGCTATGACAAGCGCCTCACCCGCGCGCTCTATAAGGCCATGCAGTCCTCTGGCATGAACGTGGCCAACTACGGCACCATCTTTGTGACCATTGCCGACAGCGACAAGGCCGAGGCCCTGCCCCTTATCCGCCGCTTCTATGACATGGGCTTCAACATCGAGGCCACGCGCGGAACCGCCGAGTTCCTCAAGGCCAACGGCATCCGCACCCGCATCCGCAAGAAGCTCAGCGAGGGCAGCGAGGAGATCCTCGATTCCCTCCGGCAGGGACACGTCAACTACGTCATCAACACCCGCGAGCCCGCCAACCTGGGCCGCGACAGCGACGGCGCGCAGATTCGCCGCTGTGCGGTGGAGAACAATGTGACCATGTTCACCGCGCTGGATACGGTGCGGGTGCTCCTGGAGGTGCTGGAGGAAATCACGCTGTGCATCTCCACCATCGACTCGTAAGGGAGGCGGACCGATGCGTTTTGTGATCGAAAGCCACGAGCCGCTCACCCAGAACGTGTACCATATGCGCCTTTCAGGCGACACGCGCGCCATCGTGCGGCCGGGGCAGTTTGTGCAGGTGCAGCTGCCGGGCTTTTACCTCAGACGCCCTATCTCGGTATGCGACTGGCGGCCCGGCGAGAAAGGCACGCTGGATCTGATCTACAAGGTGGTGGGTCTGGGCACCGAGGCCATGAGCCACTATGCGGCGGGCACGGAGCTGGACCTTTTGACCGGCCTTGGCAACGGCTTTGATGTGGACCGGCTGGACGAGGTGACGGCCTCGCAGTTTCCGCTGCTGGTGGGCGGGGGCGTGGGTACGCCGCCCCTGTACGGCTTGTGCAAAAAGCTGCTGGCCGAGTGCAAGGAGCCGCGGGTGATTCTGGGATTCAACACCGCGGCCGAAGTGTTCTGGCAAAGGGAGTTTGAGGCGCTGGGCGTGCCCTTGACCGTGACCACGGCCGACGGCACGCAGGGCGTGAAGGGCTTTGTAACCGACGCCATGGTTCCCCTGGAAGGAAAATACGACTATGTATACGCCTGCGGACCGGAGCCCATGCTGCGCGCCGTGCATGCCCTGTGCGAAAAACAGGACATCCATGGGCAGTTCAGCTTTGAGGAGCGCATGGCCTGCGGCTTCGGGGTGTGCATGGGCTGTTCGTGCCAGACCAGGTACGGCAGCAAGCGCATCTGCAAGGATGGCCCGGTACTCAAAAGGGAGGAGATCCTATGGTAGATACGCATGTGACCCTCTCCGGCTGGACGCTTGACAACCCCGTCATTCCCGCCAGCGGCTGTTTCGGCTATGGCGAGGAATTTCACGAGCTGTACGACATCAACGTATTGGGCACGTTCTCCTTCAAGGGCACCACGCTGGAGGCGCGCTTTGGCAACCCCACGCCCCGCATCGCGGAGTGCACGGCAGGCATGATCAACGCCGTGGGACTGCAAAACCCCGGCGTGCATCATGTGATCGAGCATGAGCTGCCCGAGCTGAAAACGTTCTTTCATAAAAAGGTCATCGCCAATATCAGCGGCTTTTCCGTGGCGGAATATGAGGAGTGCTGCCGCCTGATGGACCAGCAGGAGCAGGTGGGCCTCATCGAGGTCAACGTCAGTTGCCCCAACGTACATGGCGGCGGAATGGCGTTCGGTACCTGCGCCGAAAGCGCGGCGGAGGTGACGCGCGCCGTCAAGGCCGTAACGGCCAAGCCTGTTTACATCAAGCTGAGCCCCAATGTGACGGATATCGTATCCATCGCAAAAGCCTGCGAGGATGCGGGCGCGGACGGGCTGAGTCTGATTAACACGCTTTTGGGCATGCGCATCGACCTGAAAAAGCGCAAACCCGTGATCGCCAACGTCATGGGCGGCTTCTCCGGCCCGGCGGTGTTCCCGGTGGCGTTGCGCATGGTGTATCAGGTGGCGCGGGCGGTGAAGATCCCCGTGATCGGTATGGGCGGGGTGAGCAGCGCGCGCGACGTGATCGAAATGATGCTGGCCGGGGCGACCGCCGTGCAGGTGGGCGCACAGAATCTGGTGGACCCCTACATTTGCCCGAAGATCATCGAGGCGTTGCCCGGCGAGATGGAGTGCCTGGGCATCGAGCGATTGCAAGACATTATCGGAGGTGCGTGGAAATGAGCCGCGGAGACGTGATTATCGCATTGGACTTTCCCAGCGCGGAGGCGGTGTACGCCTTTCTGGACAAGTTTGAAAACGAGGCGCGCAAGCCCTACGTGAAGGTGGGTATGGAGCTGTTTTACGCCGAGGGCCCGCAGATCGTGCGGGAAATCAAGGCGCGCGGGCATAAGATCTTTCTGGATCTGAAGCTCCACGACATTCCCAACACCGTCAAAAAGGCCATGGCCTCGCTGTCCAGGCTAGATGTGGACATGACCAACCTGCACGCCGCAGGCACCATCGACATGATGAAGGCGGCCTTGGAAGGCCTGACCCGTCCGGATGGAACGCGCCCCATGCTGCTGGCGGTGACGCAGCTCACCTCCACCAGCGAGGAGCGCATGCAGCGGGAGCTGCTCATCAATGCCAGCATGCCCGACACCGTGAAGAAGTACGCCCAGAACGCCAAAGAGGCCGGGCTGGACGGCGTGGTGTGCTCGCCGCTGGAGGCGGGGCTGGTGAAGGAAGCCTGCGGCGCGGCGTTCCAGACGGTGACGCCGGGCATCCGCTTTGCGGATTCGGCGGCGGACGATCAGGCGCGCGTGATGACCCCCGAAAAGGCGCGCCTGGGCGGGAGTGACTATATCGTGGTGGGACGGCCCATCACCCAGGCAGCGGACCCCGTGACGGCCTATCGGCGCTGCGTGAAGGAATTCCTTGGCGAGTGACAAAGGAGGAAAGACCATCATGGAAAAACAGATTGCGGGCGCGTTATTGTCCATCGGCGCGGTGTTTCTCAGGCCCGAGGAACCCTTCACCTGGGCCAGCGGCATCAAGAGCCCCATTTACTGCGACAACCGCCTGACCTTGACCGCGCCCGAGGTGCGCGACCAGGTGGAAAACGGCCTGATGGAAGTTATCCGCCGTGAATATCCGGATGTGGAGGTGCTCATGGGTACGTCCACCGCGGGCATCGCCCACGCGGCCATTGTGGCGCACATGATGCACCTGCCCATGGGCTACGTGCGCGGCGGCAACAAGGACCACGGCCGTCAGAACCGCATTGAGGGCAAGCTGGAAAAAGGCCAGAAGGTGGTCGTGGTGGAGGACCTGATCTCCACCGGCGGGAGCGTCATCGACGTGGTGGAGGCGCTGCGCGAGGCCGGCGCGGAGGTGCTGGGCATCGCGAGTATCTTCACCTACGGCATGCAGAAGGGACTGGACCGGCTGGCCGCCGCCGGGGTGAAAAACGTGAGCCTGTCCAACTTCGACGTGCTGGTACAGGTGGCGGCGGAGAAGGGCTATATCCGTCCGGAACAGGTGGAGCGGCTCATTCGTTTCCGCAACAACCCCAGCGACGAGAGTTGGATGCACAACTGAGGAGGTACACGCATGCCCAGACATCTGCTTGATATCCGTGACCTGAGCACGCAGGAGCTGGATGACCTGATGGACCGCGCAGACGACATTATCCAAAACCCCAAACGGTATGCTGAATGCATGCATGGGAAGAAGCTGGCAACGCTTTTTTATGAGCCCAGCACCCGCACGCGGCTGAGTTTTGAGGCCGCCATGCTGGAATTGGGCGGGAGCGTGCTTGGCTTTTCATCGGCGGACAGCTCTTCTGCATCCAAGGGTGAAAGCGTGGCCGATACTGTGCGCACCGTGGGATGCTATGCGGACGTCATCGCCATGCGTCACCCCAAGGAAGGCGCGCCCACCGCGGCGGCCCAGGTCAGCCCCGTGCCCATCATCAACGCGGGCGACGGCGGACATAATCACCCCACGCAGACGCTGGCGGATCTGCTCACCATCCGCCGCGAGAAGGGACGGCTCAACCAGCTGGTCATCGGCTGCTGCGGAGACCTTCAGTTCGGCCGCACGGTGCACAGCCTCATCAACGCCATGATGCGCTACAAGAGCATCCGCTTTGTGCTCATCTCTCCGGAGGAGCTGCGCGTGCCCGAATATGTGCGCGAAAGCATGCACAAAAACGGCGTCAGCTTCGTGGAAGTGGAGCGGCTGGAGGATGTGGTCGGCACCCTCGATATTCTCTACATGACCCGTGTGCAGCGCGAGCGCTTCTTTAACGAGGCGGACTATGTGCGCCTCAAGGACAGCTATATCCTTGATACTGAAAAGATGCGCCTGGCACGCCGCGATTTGTGCGTGCTGCATCCTCTGCCGCGCGTGAACGAAATCAGCCGCGCCGTGGACGACGATCCCCGCGCATGCTATTTCCGTCAGGTTTCGAATGGCAAATATATGCGCGAAGCCCTGCTGATGAAGCTTTTGGAGGTGGAGGCATGAATATTGACAGCATCCAGAACGGCTATGTAATCGACCATATCCACGCCGGGCGCAGCATGGAAATCTATCACTATCTGGGACTGGACGCCCTGGACTGCTCTGTGGCCATCATCAAGAACGCCAAGTCGCAGCGCATGGGCAAAAAGGACATTATCAAAATTGACCAGGAGATTCCCCTGGATCTGGATTTGCTGGGCTACATTGATCCGGGCATCAGCGTCAACATTATTCGCGACGGGAAACTGGTGGAGAAGAAAAAACCTGAGATGCCCGCGCGGGTTGTGAATGTGATGAAGTGCAAAAACCCGCGCTGTATTACTCAGACCGAGCAAGAATTGGACCAGATTTTTGTGCTGGCCGATCGGGAGAAGCAGATCTATCGCTGCTTCTATTGCGAGGCGGCGCATAAGAGCGAGTGACACAAACAGGGGCGGACGGCTATGGCGGCTGTCCGCCTCTTCATGTTGAAATTTACAAAACCAGAATATTTCATTGGGATTTTGAATTGAAAGTTCGTGTTTTAAGATAGAGACGAAAGATAGGTGGATACGAACGTTCGGATGCACAAAAAAGTTCAGAAAAATGGCAAAAAACCTGTTGACAGAGCGCCTAAAGCGTGCTATTATGTACAAGCTCGCTTGAGAGCAACGAACCTTGAAAACGATACAGA
>NBJMC04201__coassemble_238_pt1 | contig 64238 bp, 54 predicted proteins | sample NBJMC04201__metabat2_low_PE_017 | metagenome-assembled genome bin NBJMC04201 | reverse complement strand
CCATGCTTTTGGCCGAGCGAAACGCCTCCCAGAAGGAGTCGCCGGTGGGCTGGATGTAGAGATGGGGAATGCCGGCAATGCCCGCCTCCTGCTGCGCCACATCGCCGCCGATGATGACGTCCATCCCCTCCTGCGCCGCCTGACGGGCGCAGGCATGCAGCTCCACTCGGTCGCTTCGGCCGTTTTTCACCAGGTAGGTATGCAGGTCGATGTCGAAGATTTTACCGAAATAGTCCATGTTGCAAAACTGATTGGTGTAGCCGACCACGCCGATGCGCGGCCGCTCCTTTTGCGCCATGCGCTTGGCCTGCAGCACCAGCAGGCTCATCTCCTGCGCCGTCATGCGGATTTCCACCAGCGGGATGGAGCAGTTGTGCTTGATGTGCGTGGCCTGAAGGCCGCGGGCGATGATGATGTCGGGCTTGTCCGCCGACGCCTCCAACTGACGGGCCCATTCGATGGCGTAGTCGGTCGGACCGTAGTCGATGGTTATGTTGTAGGCCTGCCAGTCGGCGCCGTTTTCCATGAGCGTGCGCCATGACTGATCCACCATTTCCTTTCGGGGCAGCAAGCAGGAAATTCGCATAGCACCATCCTTATTTCAAGCGTCGAGAAGAACATTTTGGGAATTTACAGCAAAGGATTCGACTTTTTTGTATGTGATTCCTGCCAAACCCCTCCAAAAACGTTTCATGTGCATTTCGTTTAGAGACCGATGAAATGCAAAAAATGAAAGAATGGTAAAAATATAAGTTTTAGATAAAAAATCTTCTGTATTTTTTGAATATTGACCAAAAAAACGGTTTCAATCATAATAAGGCTACCGAAACGGCCAAATAATGGCCAGATTTGAAATGGAGGAAGAAACGATGAAAAAGATTCTTTCCGGTATGCTTGCATTGATGATGCTCTTTGCTTTGGCGCTGGGCATGATGACCACCGCCTCCGCCGAGGATTTCCCCTCCAAGCCGATTCAGATTATCTGCCCGGTGAAAGCCGGCGGCGACACCGACCGCAACACCCGTCAGCTGGCGCTGGCCATGGAAAAGGTGCTGGGCGTGAGCGTCGTGGTTGTCAACGTGGACGGCGGCGCGACGGTGATTGGCATGGAGCAGGCGCTGGAGGCCGATCCTGACGGCTACACCCTCATCATCAACGGCACGGACATGTTCGTTCCCCACATGATGGGCACCACGGACATCACCCTGAGCAGCTTCAAGACCGTCGGCATCCCGCTGATTGACAACACCACCGTGCTGGTAGCCCACAAGGATTCTGGCTACGCCGACCTCAAGGACCTGGTGGACAAGTCCGCGGCCGCGCCTGACACCATCGAATACGGCGGCAAGATCGGCGCGACCAACCAGATCTGCGGCATCGCCATGAACAAGGAATGGGGCAGCGCGATGCGCTTTGTGGACGTGGGCAACAACGCCGCCAAGATCACCGCTCTGCTGGGCCGCCAGACCGACGTCATCAACCTCAGCTACTCTCTGGCGCTGGACTATTTCGCCACCGGTGAGTTCCAGGCCCTCTGCCTCCTCGGCTCCGAGCCCAACGAGCTGATCCCCGACGCCAAGCTGGCCTCGGAATACGGCTACAAGAACGTTGACTTCAGCAAGTTCTTCTGGGTCGGCGTCCACCCCGACACCCCCGACGAGATCGTGGACATTCTGGCCGACGCGATGAGCCAGGCGGCTCAGGACCCCGATTTCCTGGCCTATCTGGAGGAGAACTTCCTCACGCCCGCCTGCATGGTCAAGGAAGAGGCGCAGGAATACGCCCAGAAGTTCTACGAGGACACCATGGAAATCTACAAGGACGAGTTCGTCGCCGCGCAGTAAACGGCGCAGCTTCAAGGCCCGGACCGGCTCCGTCCGGTTCGGGCCGCGTCTTTGCCCAAAGGGCAGCATATAAACCAGGGAGGTCGAATGACGCATGACCGAATCGCGCAAGGACCAGCTATCAGGGCTTGTATTTCTGGCATTTTCCATCTTTATGTACGCAGCGTCCTTCTCCATTCAGACATCCACGGCCGACGCTCTCGGTCCGCAGTTTTTCCCGCAGATTGTTTCCATCGTCATGGGCGTGCTTTCGGTGGTGCTGATTTTCGGCAGCACCCGCAAAAACCTGCGCGAGAAGGCCGCCGGCAGCGCCGGGACGGCCCGCAAACCGCTGAAATGGAACCTGCCCCTCATCCTCAGCATGGCAATGCTCATCGGCTACTATTTCCTGCTGGACGCGGTGGGATTTGTTCTGCTGACCATCATTTATCTGTTCTGCCAGATGTATCTGCTTTTCCCCAAGGGAAGCTTCAAGGAAAAGAAGCTGCTGATCATCAGCCTGTGCACCTCGGTGCTCGTGCCCATTGCGGTGTATTATCTGTTCTACTACGGTTTCCAGATCTTCCTGCCTGCGGGCATTCTGGGCTAAGGAGGGTGACGCGATATGTTGCTGCAAGGCTTTTCTGAAATCATTTCCAGCCCGCTCACGCTGATTTTGATTTTTGTGGGCAATCTGGCGGGCCTGATCTTTGGCGCCATTCCCGGCCTGTCGGCCTTTACCGCGCTGGCGATCATGCTCCCGCTGACCTTCAGCCTCGAACCGGTCGTCGGCATCTCGTTTCTGATGTCGGTGTATGTGGGCGGCGTATCCGGCGGCTTCATCTCCGCCATCCTTCTGGGCATCCCCGGCACGCCTTCCTCCATCGCCACCTGCTTCGACGGCCATGCGCTGGCCCGGAAGGGCCAGAGCTACCGGGCCATGGGTGTGGCCCTGCTGTTCAGCTTCGTTGGAGGCATCTTCTCCGCCATCATCCTCAGCACCCTCGCGCCGCTGATCGGTCAGGTTGCGCTCCGCTTCTCGCCCTATGAGTACACGGCCGTGATCCTGCTGGCGCTGACCACGGTATCCGCCCTTGCGGAGGGCAGCATGGTCAAGGGTCTGCTGTCCAGCCTGCTGGGCGTGAGCCTGGCGTTTGTGGGCATCGACCGGCTCAGCGCCTATACCCGCTATACCTTCGGCATCCGTGAGTTCCGCGCCGGGTTTGCGCTGGTCCCGCTGCTCATCGGCCTCTTCGCCGTCAGCCAGATTCTTTCCAACGCCGCCAAGCGCAACAGCCTCACCCCCGGCGAGGCCAAGCTCTCCGTGGTCAAGCAGGAGCGCATGAAGGGCTTTGGCATCACATGGAAGGAGTTTGTCAGCTGCCTCAAGACCGCCGGCCCGGCCGCGGCCATCGGTCTGGTCATCGGCATCCTGCCCGGCATCGGCGGCAACGTGGCCAACCTGTTGGCCTACACCTTCGCCAAAAAGACCTCCAAGCACCCCGAACAGTTCGGCAAGGGCTGCATCGAGGGCGTGTGCGCGCCTGAGACGGCCAACAACGCCTCCGTGGGCGGCGCGCTGATTATCCTGCTGACGCTGGGCATCCCCGGCGACAACGCGACCTCCATGATTCTGGCGGGCTTCCAGATTCACGGCATCGCGCCGGGACCGCTGCTGTTCTCCTCAGGCAACGTGCTGGTATACGCCATTTTCGCCGCCTTCATTCTGGCCAACATCTTCATGCTGGTCGAGGCGTACTTTGGCCTTCCCATCTTTTCCAAGATCCTCTCCATCCGCACCGAAGTGCTCCTGCCGGTGGTGATCGCCTTCTGCTATGTGGGCGCCTTCTCCTCCAACAACCGCATCTTCGACATCGGCGTGATGATCGCCTTCGGCATCCTCGGCTTTGTGATGAAGCGCTTCAAGTTCCCGCTCGCGCCCATGGTGGTCGGTTTCATTCTGGCTCCCATGCTGGAGGAAAACCTGCGCCGTTCGCTCATGCGCAGCCAGGGCAGCCTCCTGCCCATGGTGACGTCCCCCATCGCGCTGGTGTTCCTGCTGCTGACGGTGGCGGTGCTCGTCTATACCGTCATCAGCGAGGTCAGGAAGAGCCGCAGGGGCGCCGCGCAGCCCGCTGCGGAAGCGAAGGGCTGAGCGGAGGAGTGGCTTGCTATGACGGAAAAAGAGATTCTGGACTTTCTTTCGTCGGTGGAAACCGGCGTCATCACCGACGCCATGAAGCTGCTCGGACTGGACGGCTGGATGGAGGACATCCTCCCCCTTGCGCCGGACGCGCGCGTCTGCGGCCGGGCCTTCACCGTGCAGTATGAGCGCCTGCCTGACTCCTCGACGGGTACGCTCAACATCTTTGAAATGATGGAGACGCCCTCTCCCGGAAGCGTTCTGGTCCTCAGCGTCCCCAGCCGGCACGCCATCGTGGGGGAGAACATCCTCCACGCCGCCGTCGTCAGCGGGCTGGCCGGCATGGTGCTGGACGGAAAGGCGCGCGACAGCGGCATCATCCGCCGGGAGGGCCTGCCTCTGTTTTGCCGGGGGCCGGCCATCCGGCTGGAGACGGAATGCAAAATTGCCGCAGTTCAGACGCCCGTACAGTGCGGAGGCGTCGTGGTCAGGCCCGGCGACTATATCGTGGGAGACTGCGACGGCGTCATCGCCCTGCATCCGGAAAACATGGAGGCGCTGATCTATCAGGCCGAGAGAATCGCCGCCATCGAACGGGATCTGGAACAGACCATTCAGAGCGGGCGCGGAATGAGCGCGGTGGCGGCGGTGTCCGCCCAGAAAAAACAGCTTCGGCCCTGAAGGCCGGGAGGTAAGCGATATGCCTACACTCAAGGAAAGAATGAAGGCCGGGGAAAACCTCATCGGAACGATGACCAATGTGCTGGGGCATCCCGACCTTCCCCGAATCTTGCAGTCCTGCGGCTTTGACTTCTTTATCGTGGACTGCGAACATGGCTGCTACGATTACAGCCAGGTCAGCGCCATGGTCGCCGTGGCCAAGGCCATCGGCATCGGAGCGCTGGTGCGCGTGCCCGGCGTGCTGCGCGAGCCCATCCTGCGCTTCATGGAGATGGGCGCGGACGGCCTGATGCTGCCCAGCACCGACACCCCGGAGCAGGCGCGCGCGCTGGTGGAATACGCCAAGTACAGCCCCATGGGCAAGCGGGGCATGTCGATGATGCGGGCGCACAACCGCTACATCCCCGTGCCCGACCCCGTGGCCTACATGAAGCAGGCCAACGAGGAAACCATCCTCATCGCCCAGATCGAATCGGCCCGGAGCGTGGAAAACATCGACGCCATCCTGTCGGTGGAGGGAATCGACGTGGCCTTCATGGGTCCCAACGATCTGTGCTGCGACCTGGGGGTGACGGGAAACCAGAAGGCGCCCGTCTTTGTCAGGAGCGTGGAAAAGGTCATCGAAGCGGCCAAGCGCCACGGCAAAGCCTGCGGCACGCACTGCATGAACGTGGCGGCTTACGAGCTGTGGCACGGCAAGGGAATGGACTTCAACCTCTACAGCAATGAAGTCAGCATGATCATGAACGACGCGACCCGTACCCTCGGCCTTATGCGCCGCCAGGGATGAGACCGCGCAAAAGGAGATATTTCCATGGATACCAGCTTTATCAGGGGGATTATCCCACCGATTGTAACACCGGTGGGGGAGAACGATCAGGTGGACGAGACAAGGCTGCGCAGGCAGGTGGACTTCGTCATTGACGGCGGCGTGCACGGTATTCTGGCCTTTGGCAGCAACGGCGAATTCTACATGCTCGAGGAGGACGAAACCCGGCGCGCGCTGGAGATCATGATTTCTCAGGCCGCCGGCCGGGTGCCGGTCTACTGCGGCATCGGCGCCATCCGCACCGGCAAATGCGTGCGTCTGGCGCGAATGGCCGAGGCGGCCGGAGCCAGCGGCATCTCGGTGCTTCAGCCCATGTTTCTTAGGCCCACGGACGAGGAGCTTTACCGGCATTTCCGCACCATTGCCGAGGCTGTGCCCGGCATGCCCATGCTGCTGTACAACAATCCGGGCCGCACCGGCTATACCATGAGCTATACGCTCGTGGAGCGTCTGGCGCAGGACTGCCCCAATATCGTGGGCATGAAGGACTCCAGCGGAGACATGACCCGCACCAGCGAGTTCATCCGCCGCATGCGGGGGCGCGACTTCAAGGTGTTCGGCGGCAAGGATACGCTGGTGTTCGGCACGCTGGTGCACGGCGGCGCGGGCGGCGTATGCACCACCGCCAACGTCTATCCCGAACTGGTCTGCTCCATCTATGAAAAATTCGTCGCCGGCGATCTGGCCGGCGCGCTGGAGGCCCAGTACCGGCTCAATCCCGTGCGCCTTTCCATGGATCTGGCCAGCTTCCCCGTGGCCACCAAGGACATGGCCAACATGATGGGTCTGGACGTGGGCGTACCCTTCCTGCCCAGCCTGCCCTCGGAACAGAAGGTTGTGGACGCCATGCGCGCGGAGATGGTCCGGGCGGGCCTCCTCGCCGGAGCGCCTAAAGCATGAACGTTCCTATTCAAAGCTGCTTTCACACCGGCACGCTCAACTGGATGAGCTACCCGCCCGACCGCTACGATCTGATCCGGTCGCTGACCAGGATCGCCTGCGACCCGTTTTTCACGGCGGTGGAGATCGGGCACATCGCCTGCCAGGACCTGCGCCGACGCGCGGCGTACGTCGTGCGCGACAGCGGCATGGTGATCGGTCTGGGCGCGCACCCATGGCTGCTGGGCGAACGGCTCAACCCCAACGCGCTGGACGAGACGGAGCGCATGCGCGCGCAGCGGGCCCTTCTGGAGGCGGTGGACGAGGCGGAAGAGATCGGCGCCACCGCGATGGCGTTTCTGGCCGGCCCGTGGGACGCGGGGCAGCGGGAGGCGGGCTGCGAACAGCTGCTCAGGACCACCGGCGCCGTGTGCCGCCGCGCACAAGACAAGGGAATCCGGGTCGAACTTGAGGTGTTCGACTACGATGTGGACAAAAAGGCGCTCATCGGACCGGCGGAGCTGGCTGCCCGCTACGCGGCGGATGTGCGCAGGGATTATGCGAACTTCGGCCTGCTGGTCGATCTGTCCCATATTCCCCTGACCCATGAAACCAGCGAGCACACGGTCGGCGTCCTCGGACCGTATATCACGCACCTGCATTACGGCAACGCCGTCATGACGCCCGGCGAGGACGCCTACGGCGACAAGCATCCCTGCTTCGGGTATCCGCACGGGGTCAACGGCGTTGCGCAGCTGACGCAGTACCTGCGGGCGCTGCGCAACGAGGGCCTGATGCGCCCGCAGGACCCGCTGGTGCTTTCCATGGAGGTGGCTCCGCGCCCGCATCAGGACGCGGACGTGATTCTCACCAATACCAAGAGAACGCTCGCCCGCGCATGGGCGCTGCTGGAGGAATAGGCTATGAAGATTGTGGTGCTCGACGGCTATACCCTCAATCCCGGCGACCTGACCTGGGAACGCTTCGAGACCCTTGGCAGCGTAACGGTCTACGACCGGACCGAGCCGGAGGAAATCGTCTCCCGCATTGGGGATGCGGAGGTGGCGCTGGTCAACAAATGCCCCATCCGGGCCGAGGTGATGGACGCATGCCCCGAACTGCGCTATATCGGCCTGCTGGCCACGGGCTACAACGTGGTGGATGTGGAGGCGGCCAAAAGCCGCGGCATCGTTGTCACCAACATTCCCACCTACGGCACCGCCGCTGTGGCGCAGATGGTATTTGCCCTGCTCCTGGCCATCTGCCATCATGTGGAGGCCCACAGCGAGGCGGTGCACCGTGGGGAGTGGAGCAGCCATCCCGACTGGTGCTTCTGGAATTATCCGCTCATGGAGCTGGCGGGAAAGACCATGGGCATCGTCGGCTATGGACGCATCGGGCAAAGCACGGCTGGCATTGCCGCGGCGCTGGGCATGAACGTGCTGGCGCATGACCGCGGCACGGCTGAAGGCGTCAACGGCCCGGCGCGGATGGTGACGCTGGAGCGGCTTCTGGCCCAGTCCGACGTCGTCTCCATGCACTGTCCGCTCTTCCCCGACACGGAACGCATGATCAACCGCGAGCGCATCGCTCAGATGAAGGACGGGGCAATCTTCATCAACACCTCCCGCGGACAGCTGGTGGACGAGCAGGCTTTGGCCGACGCGCTCAACAGCGGCAAGATTGCCGCGGCAGGGCTGGACGTGGTCTGGACCGAGCCCATCCGGCCCGGCAACCCCCTTCTGAAGGCCAAAAACTGTCTCATCACGCCCCACATTGCATGGGCGCCCGTCGAAAGCCGCCTGCGGCTGATGAACGCCGCGGCGGACAACCTCGCCGCTTTCCTTTCGGGCAGCCCCGTCAACGTGGTCAATCCCCGCTGACTCCCCGCGACAGGCCCGCCGGTCACCCGGCCGGTGCGGGAAAAGGAAACGGTATCCCCATCCCATCGGAACATAAATGATACAGGGAGGAAACAACCATGAAAATTTCGTTTATCGGTCTGGGCATCATGGGCAAGCCCATGGCAAAGAACCTGCTGAAGGCGGGGCACGAGCTGTTTGTCTACGACCGCAATCCCCAGACCATGGAGGAGATGAAGGAGGCGGGCGCAACCGTGTGCGCCTCTTCCCGCGAGACCGTCAGGGACGTGGATGTGGTCATCACCATGCTGCCCAACAGCCCCCATGTCAAATCCGTCATGCTGGAGGATGACAAGCTGGCCGAGTATATGCCCAAGACGGCGACCTTTATCGACTGCACCTCCATCAACCCCGTCGCCTCGCGGGAAATCGCGGCGGCGCTGGACAAGTACGGCATCGACATGCTCGATGCGCCCGTTTCCGGCGGACAGCCCAAGGCGGTTGACGGAACGCTGGCGTTCATGGTAGGCGGAAAGCAGGAGGTATTCGACAAATTCAAGGACCTGCTGTATACTATGGGCAGCAGCGTCGTGCGCTGCGGCGAGGTCGGCGCGGGCAACGTGACCAAGCTGTGCAATCAGACCATCGTGGCGGTCAATATCGCCGCGCTGGCCGAAGCGCTGCAGATGGGCCAGATGTGCGGCGTGGAGCCGGAGAAGATCTTCGAGGCCATCAAGGGCGGACTGGCGGGCAGCACCGTGATGAACGCCAAGGCCCCGATGATGATGGACCAGAACTTCCAGCCGGGTTTCCGCATTGATCTGCACATCAAGGACCTCAACAACGTCGTGGACGCCGCCAAGACGGTGGACGCCCCGATTCCGCTGACGCAGACCGTGCTGGAGATGATGAAGATTCTCCACCGCGACGGGGACGGCAGCTGCGACCACAGCGCACTGCTCAAATACTATCAGAAGCTCACCGGCGAAGTGCTGCATCATTGAAAAAGGTCCGGGGCGCGGCAGACCGCCGCGCCCCGCGCCGTTGGCCGCGTCCTCCCGCGGGAGAGCGGACGGGCAGCCTGCGCCCGGAGCCGGCAAAGGTGGATGAGGTAGCAGATGGGAAAAATCTATCAGATCTACGGGCGGGACGCCCATGACATGACGGTGAAACTGCTGGAGGCGGCCAAGGCCGTCCGGCTGGTTCCCTCCGGCGGCGGGGTCGCGCTCAAGCCCAATCTGGTCGTGGCGGGGACGGCGGAGAACGGGGCGGTGACCCATCCGGGCGTGCTGAGCGGCTGCATGGAATACTTCCGGGCGCACGGGGTGACAGACCTGAGCGTTATCGAGAGCAGCTGGGTGGGGGACGAGACCCTGCGCGCCATGCGCAGGGCCGGCTACGAGGAGGTATGCCGGCGCTACGACGTGCCCTTCTACGACCTGAAGAAGGACGGGACCCGTTCGGTCCAAACCGCCGTGGGTCCCATCGAGATCTGCGGCCGCGCGCTGGACGCGGGGCTGCTGGTGGATCTGCCGGTGCTCAAGGGGCATTGCCAGACGGCGATGACCTGCGCCCTCAAAAACCTCAAGGGCTGTCTGCCGGACAAGGAGAAGCGCCGCTTCCATGCCATGGGGCTGCACCGGCCCATCGCGGCGCTGGGGGCCGCGCTCCGGCCGCGGCTGATCGTGGTGGACAGCATCTGCGGGGATCTGGATTTTGAGGAAGGCGGTACCCCGGTGCAGACGGGACGCATGTATCTGGGCACCGACGCGGTGCAGCTGGACGCCTATGGCTGCTCCCTCATGGGGCTAAGGCCGGAGGATGTGCCCTATATCGGTCTGGCCGAGCGGTACGGCGCCGGTATCGCCGCCTGGTCCGAGGACGATCTGGTGGCGCTCAACAGCCCCAGCGAAGCCGCGGATTATCCCGGTCCCAGCGGCACCGTGGCCGCCCTGACGCGCAACGTTCATGAAAATCAGGCGTGTTCCGCCTGCTTTGCGGCGCTGGTGCGCGCGCTGCACACATCCGGGCGCGGATATCCGGGCGAGATCTACATTGGCCAGGGCTGGCGCGGACAGGCGCCGGACGGCCTGGGAATCGGGAACTGCTGCCGCGGCTGCGCGTCGTGGGTGGAGGGCTGCCCGCCGGCGGCCGACGCCATCGCGCGCAGGCTGAGGGAATGAAAAGGGCAAGAAAGGAGCGCGCGTCACATGGCGTTGCAAATCGAAAAAGAAGCCAATCGCTGTCTTCAGTGCAAGCTTCCTCTCTGCCTTCAGGGCTGTCCCGCGCGCACGCCCATCCCGCAGGTCATAGGGCTTTTCAGGCAGAACCGCCTGATGGAGGCCGGGAAGCTGCTGTTTGACAACAATCCCATGTCCGTGGTCTGCGCCATGGTCTGCGACCATATGGCGCAATGCGCGGGGAGCTGTGTGCTGGGCCGCAAGGGCGAGCCGGTTCACTTTTACGCCATTGAACGATTCGTTTCCGACGCCTATCTGGACCGCATGACCGTCCACAGGCCGCCCTTCAACGGCAAGAGCGCCGCGGTGATCGGCAGCGGCCCCGCCGGCCTGACCGCCGCGGTGAAGCTGGCCGAAAACGGCTATGGCGTAACCATCTTCGAGGAGAAGGACCGAATCGGCGGCATGCTGCAATACGGCATCCCGGACTTTCGCCTGCCCAAATCGATTCTGGACCGCTACAAGCGGCGCCTGCTGGAGATGGGCGTGCAAATTCGCCCGCATGTGGTGATGGGCGGCGATCTGATGATCGACAACCTGTTCAGGGACGGGTATCGGTCGGTATTCATCGGCACGGGCGTATGGCGGCCCTCCATGCTGGGCATTGAGGGCGAAACGCTGGCCAACGTACACTTCGGAATCAGCTATCTGGCGCGGCCGGCTTCCTATACCATCGGGGAGACGGTGGCGGTCATCGGCATGGGCAACGTCGCCATGGACGTGGCGCGGACAGCCTTTCGCCACGGAGCGCGCCGAGTGATGATGTTTCAGCGGAGCAAGACGGCCCACGCCAGCGCGCATGAGATGGATTACGCGCGGCTGGACGGCGCGGAGTTTTTCTATGGCAAGGCCATTCAGCGCATCACGCGGGAAGGACCGGTTTTCAGAAACTCCGTGCTGGACGGCGACGGCCGCGCTGTCGGGGTGACGGGCGAGGAGGAACTGGTGCGGGCGGATACCACCATCATCGCCATCAATCAGCACGCCAAGGACAAGCTGGTCAATACGACCCATGGCCTCAAAGCCTCCGAGCGGGGACTGCTGGTTGTGGACGAAAACAACATGACCACACGGCCGGGGGTTTTCGCCGCCGGAGACGTGGTACACGGCTCTCTGACGGTCGTGCACGCCGTTGAGGAGGCCAAGAACGCGGTGCGGGGCATGATAGCCTATATGGAGGCGGGGGAGTGAAAGGCGCGCGCCTGGTGGCGCGTGCCTAGACCGCCGGCGAAGGGGCTGTTTCCTCCTGGAAGCAGCCCCCAGCTTGTCGAAAAAGTCCGCCTTCGGCGGCCTTTTCCGCCAGATGCTTAAGAAATGTTTGCGCCCAGGGGCGCAAACTCCCCGCCCGCCCGGCAAAGCCGGGCGATACGATTTCATGTTGGAGGACCTGCGGGTCCTCCAAACCTCCCCAAATGGGTTTTTTGACAGTCTGGGGGCTGCTTCCTCCTGAAAGCAGCCCCCTTGGCGGTCAGTCTCATGCAGTGGCATATTGCATGAGATGTTTTTTTAAGAGAAAACAGCGATCAAAGCCTCACGGCAAAGTAGCCGCCGCGTCAGCCGCCGCGATGCGTCCGCTGGAAACGCAGCCGCCCAGACCGGTGCCGCTCATGGGATAGCCGCCCTCAAACCAGTTTCCGTAAATCAGCTCTCCGACGGCATAGAGATTCGCAATGGGCTGGCCGTCCGAATCAATTACGTGCATTTTGTCGTCCACGGCCAGTCCCATGATGGTGCCGATCATGCCGGCCTGATGCAGCTCGCCATAGAAGGGACCTACCAGCAAAGGACACATTTCGTCAAGAGGCGTGTTGAAGGCGTCGCTGCTGCCCTGCGCGCACAGGGCGTTGTAGCTTTCAACCGTTTTCATGAACGTTTCCACATTCACGCCCATTTGCGCGGCGAGATCTTCCAAAGATACTCGCGATAATCATTTTGGGGATCGCGCCTTGGGGAAATCAGCCCCGATTTTTCATAATAGCGTAGCATTTCGCGGGTGACGCCCAGGCGTTGGATGAGATGGGCGGTGGAATGGTGCAAAGCGAGTCGCCTCCTGTGAATTGTATCGAAAAGCGCTATGTAACAGGGCCTCCCGGACTTTTAGATATACAAAAACACCATCTATGATTATATCGAATCATAGATGGTATTCTGGTGGTCGCAACAGGACTCGAACCTGTGACCCCATCGATGTGAACGATGTGCTCTACCAACTGAGCCATGCGACCTTACCAAATTTTGCGGTCATTTTTTGTTCAAAACGACCAATCTGTGGTCGCTGACAGTTGGCTAATCTAGACAGTGTGCTCTACCAACTGAGCCATGCGACCATGTCTTGACGACGGGATTCACTATACCATAATTCTCTGAACTTGTCAACGGCATGGAGACGAAAATTTTTATTTTGTGATAGGATGTCAATGCGACCCACGAAACCGTTTGACAGATACTTGACAAAAACACAGATTCGGCGTATACAAAAAAGGAGGACGTCCGAATCGGACAAAGGAGGATCAACGATGCAGAAAAAAGGGAGAACATTTGTAGCACTGGTTCTGACATGCTGCCTGGTGCTTGGCGTTTCCATGGCGCAAGCGGAAACGCTCAGCGGCACCGCACAGGGTTTTGGCGGCGAAGTCAAAGTAACGGTCACCGTGGAAGATGGCGTAATTACGGATTGCGTCATCGAGGGCGATCAGGAGACGGCGGGAATCGGTAGCCAGGCGATTGAGCAGATGCCCGAGAAGATTGTGGCGGCCAATGGCGTGGATGTCGATGGCGTTGCCGGCGCGACCATCACCAGCGAAGCGGTTTTGACCGCCCTCTCCAATGCCCTGAATGGCGAAGCGGCGAGCCAGGAGGGCTTTACGCCCGGGACCTATACGGTGGAGACCTATGGCCTGAATGCGCCCATGACCGTGGTGGTAACCGTGGACGAGTCCTCCATTACGAACATTGAGGTCCCTGTACAAGGCGAAACCATCGGGCTGGGCGATGAAGCGATTGCCATTCTGATTCCGGAAATTCTGGAGGCGCAGAGCACGGATGTGGATGCGGTGACCGCCGCAACCTACACCAGCAACGTCCTGTTGCGGGCTGTGAATGAGGCGCTGACCATGGCGGGCGGAAATGCCTCCATGCTTGCCAACAACGGCCTGGAGGAGGACACCACCGCTCCGGAAGATACGCAGACGCAGCTGGTGGTGATCGGCGGCGGCGCGGCGGGCATGACGACCGCCCTGCATGCCGCGGAGCTGGGCGTGGACGTAATCCTGCTGGAAAAAATGGACCTGCTCGGCGGCACCAGCGTGATGGCTGGCGTCGGCACGCAGGCGGGCTCCAGCAAGCTGCAGCTGGCCAAGGAAGATCCCTACACGGCGGATGAGTTCTTTGAGTATATCAAGGGTCTGGGCGTTGGCGTGGAGGAGAAGATCAGCACGATTGCGCCGGTCAGCGAAGACTATGCCCATACCCTGGCTTACGAATCCGGCTCGATGATGGACTGGCTGAGCGAAGGGCTTGGCTTGCCCATGCAGGCGACGGCAGAGCACAGCAATGCGCATTCCCTGACCTCCACAGAGGACGGCCTGTTTGGTGAGCAGCTGGTTCGCGCGCTGAAGAAAAAGCTGGAAGAGAACAATGTGGATGTGCGCACCGCAAACCGCGCTACGGAAATCCTGATGGAGGACGGCAAAGTGGCGGGCGTCAAGGTGGAGACAGCCAACGGCGAATACACCATTTCCAGCCCCTATGTCGCCATTTGCACCGGCGGCTATGGCGGCGGAGAAGAAGCGCTTGAGAAGTTCGCTCCCTCCCGCCTGGGTTATGTGTGCACGGCGGCCAAGTCCAGCACCGGCGACGGCCTGCTGATGGCTGAAGCGGTTGGCGCGCAGATTGTTAACGCGGAATCGATCACCTATCGCACCATTGCTGCCGGCGCGGACAATGTGGGCGGCGCAATCGGCCTGCACAATGCTCCCAGCGCGGGCGCCATTATCGTCAACAAGGAAGGCAAGCGCTTTGCCAGCGAAATTGGCGATGACGAGGCGCTGGTCCTGGGCATCCAGGCGCAAACCGGCGGTGTAGGCTATGTCATCATGGATCAGGCGGCAATGGATGCCCGTTATGATGTGTCCAGCCTGTATATTCCCGGCACCTATGAAAACCTCTTTACCAAGGCGGATACGCTGGAAGAACTGGCGGAAAAGATGGGAATCGATGCCCAGCAGCTGGTTGCAACCGTGGAGGAATATAATGCCTCTGTCGAAAAGGGCGTGGACGAGGCTTTCGGCCGCGAGAAAGCGCTGAGCAAGCTTGAGACGGCGCCTTTCTACGCTGCCAGCGGCAAGCCTTCCAATCATATTTGCGCGGGCGGCATCCTCACCGATGGCAAGGCGCAGGTTCTGGACGCGGACAACAATCCCATCGAGGGACTCTACGCCGCGGGCGAAACCGTCAATCTGGCCTATCATCCGCTTTGCAGCGCCCTTACCTTTGGCCGTGTAACGGCTGAGCAGGTAGCGCAGCGCCTCGCGGAATAATTCAAAAGGCCGGCAAGGGGAAACTTGCCTTCTAACTTCATCAGGGGCTGCTTCCGGGAGGAAGCAGCCCCTCAGTTTATCAAAAAAATATTATGAGCTTTTGGAGGACCGGGACGCTCCGGGTAAAACCCGAATCCGGCGGCATGTGCGGGCGGCGGGAAATCCTCAAAGCTCCTCCTGCGCCAATCCCGGCGCTGTGCGCGCTGTCTGCGCGGAGCGCCGGGATTGGCTGACGTATGCATCTTCCAACCGTCCTGATAAGGGGGGACGGCAAAATACGCGGGGGAGAAACTCCCCGCATCAGGCGCTGAGCAAAGCCGCGCTTCTTCCGGCTGCCGGCCACCGGGAGGACCGGTCAAATATCCGTGATGACCGGGCTGGACCTGCGCGCCAGCGTCATCTCCCGAACCGGAGCACGGGAACCGATAGCCTCCCCGGCATGGCAAAGCAGGTTGAGCGCGGGAAAATCCACGCCTGCCAGCACGCTGAAGCCCACGCCGCCGGAAAAACGGGGATTGACCTCCAGAAACCAGGCGCCGCTGTCGTTTACGATGAATTCCATGTTCACCACGCCCACCACGCCCGCACAGGCCGCCACCTGCGCACAGACGGCCTCCAGCGGGTGCCCGGGCAGGACGCGCACGGCGGTGCCCAGCCCGTTGGGGGTGCGCAGCAGCTCATGCCGCGCCAGCGCCTGCACGTGGCCGAAACGGTCGCGGGCCACGTCCACGGTGTAGATGTCGCCGTCCAGATAGGGCTGGGCGATGTAATCCCCACGAGCGTCCAGCGCCGCGTGATACGCCTGCGGCGTGCGGGCGATCACCTGCCCCTGGCTGCTGCGGCCGTGCAGGGGCTTGAGCATCAGGGGATAGTCCGCTGCCTCCGGCTCCCAGCCGTAGGGGGAACGCGTGGGAATGACCCGGCACGCGCCCACGCGGGCCAGCAGCGCGGCCATGGCCTGCTTGTCCCGGCACAGGCGGGCGCAGGGCTCGTCGGGCACGCAAAGCACGCATCCCAGAGCCGAAAAGCGCGCCTTGTGGGCACATAGCGCGTCCACTTCCACGTCCGTCAGGGGGATGAGAAAGTCCGCGTGCTCGCGCCGCACGGCCTCCTCCATCTGGCGCACATAGGCGTCCGCATCCGTGGCGTAGACCGCCTGGAAAAAGACGTCCACCTCGCCGGAGGCAACGTTCCATGCCCTGGGGTAGATGTCGCAGCCCACCACGCGCAAACCCAACGCGTGCAGCCGCTCGATGACCATGCCGGCCGAGGCCGAGCCCACAGCCGTCAGCAGCGCCGTTTTCATGCCTTCGCCTCCCCGCGCCGCCGGGCCGCCAGCCCGCGCAGCATGTCCATGAGATAGCGCATGCTCTCCAGCCGCAGCAGCAGCGCGAGCCCGCCGTAGATCGCCGCGCCCGCCAGCACCTGCAAAACCAGCAGCGGAAGCGGCGAAAGAGGCACCTGCCCCAGCATCCACACCGCCGCGAACATCACCGCCGAAAGCGCCAGCGCCGGCAGCACATCGCGCATCTGTTCCAGATATCCGTATCCCAGCAGCTTGCGGTTGGGCGAGGCGTTGACCACGGCGGCCAGCAGCGTGCTGGCCACCGCGCCCCACGCGATGGCGTATACGCTGTCAAACAGAAAAACCGTCGCCGCCAGGATGAGCAGGCCGTAGCTCTTTTTGATCAGCTCCAGCCGCAGAAACACGTCGCTGCGGCCCATGGCGTTGATGGCCTGCAGGTTGGCCGTATGGATGGGGTAGAACGCGAAGTCGATGCAGCAGATCTGCAAAAACGGCACGCAGGGCAGCCATTTGTCCGTCAGCAGCAGGCGCACCAGCGGCTCGGCCACCGCCGCCAGCCCCGCCATCATGGGCAGCACCAGAAAGCTCGATACCATCACCGAGCGGCGCATCATCTGCTTCATGCGGGATACGTCGTCCTGCTCATCGGCCAGCACGGGAAGCATCACGCTCTGAATGGAGCCGTTGACCGCGTTCATCACCAGTTCGGGAAACTGCTTGCCCCGGTTGTAGAAGCCCAGAGTCTCCTGAGCGTACTTCTTCCCGATCACGGCGGTGCGCAGGTTGTTGTAGCCGGTTTCCAGCAGGCTGGAGGCCAGCAGCTTCCAGCCGAAGCGGATCAGCCCCCGCACGCGCGCCCAGGAAAACAGCGCCCGGGGCCGCCATTTCACCAGCCACAGCAGCACCAGCGCCAGGCTGAGCTGGCTGGTGAGCTGCTGGGCCACCAGCGCCCAGTAGCCCGTTCCCGCGGCCGCCATGGCGATGCCCACCACGCCCGAGAGCGTCGTGCAGATCAGGCTGGCGGTCATCAGCCGGCGGAAGGCCATTTCCCTGGCGATCACGGCGTTTTGCACCGAGATGAGCGCGCCGGGCAGCAGGATCAGCGCCAGCACCCGCAGCACCGGCGCCAGCGCTTCCATGGCGAAAAAGGCCCCGATGGCCGGCGCCAGCAAAAACAGCAGCCCGTACAGCACCACCGCGATGCCCAGGCTGACGTAGAACACGGAGGACAGATCGGTCTCGTCCACGTCCTTTTTCTGGATCAGGGCGGTGTTGAGCCCGCTCTGCACAAACACCTGCGACACCGCGATGAACACCGTCAGCATCGTCAGCACGCCGTAATCCGACGGGTCCAGCAGGCGCGCCAGCACCACGCTGACCACGAAGGAGATGCCCTGCGTGCCCACGCTTTCGGCCAGCTTAAACAGAAAGGAGGCGGCGGCCTGCTTGCCGCGCTGCTCACGCATGGCGGAGCTCCTCCCTGACCACGCGGCAGATGAGATCAACCTGCGCATCGGAAAGCTCCGGGTAGAGCGGCAGGGTCACCACGCCGTCGGAGATGCGGCGGGCAACAGGCAAGCGCGAGGTGTCAAAGCCGGCGCGGCCGCGGTAGCATTCAAAGTCGGTCACGAGAGGGTAGAAATACTTGCGCGCGTAGACGCCCTCCCGGTCCAGCGCCTCGCATACGGCGTCACGCACGGTCCGCCCGCCCGCGAACACCACCGGGAAATAGGCGTAGTTGCTCCTGACCCCCGGCTGCGTGGGCGGCAGACGCAAGCCGCGCACGCCGTCCAGCCGGTCCATGTAGCGGTCGTGGACATGGCGGCGCGCGGCGATTTCATCGTCCACATGGCGCAGGTTGCACAGGCCCATCGCGGCCTGAAACTCGTTCATCTTGGCGTTTCCGCCCACGGATACCACGTCGTCGGGCCCGGTGATGCCGAAGTTGCGCACAAGCGCCAGCCTGTCATACAGCTCCGCGCTCTCCGTGGCGACCGCCCCGCCCTCGATGGTGTGATAGACCTTCGTGGCGTGGAAGCTGAACATGGACGCCAGGCCCAGCCGCGCCGCGGACACGCCGTTCCGGCTGACGCCGAAGGCGTGCGCCGCGTCGTAGATCACCTTGAGGCCGTGCCGGTCCGCGATGGTCTGGATGGCGTCCGCGTCGCACAGGCAGCCATAGACGTGCACGGGCAGAATGGCGCAGGTCCGCTCGGTAATCAGGCCCTCCAGCAGCTTTGGGTCCAGCGTGTAATCGCTCTCACGAATATCACAGAACACGGGCGTAAGCCCCTTGCGCACGAGGGCATGCGTGGTGGAGGCAAAGGTGAAGGGCGTGGTGATGACCTCGCCCCGCAGGTCCAGGGCCTCCAGAAGCGCCTCCAGCGCCAGGTGGCCGTTGGTGAACAGCGAGAGATGCCCCACATCCAGATAGGCTTCCAGGCGGCTTTGCAGCTCAAGCAGCTTTTCGCCGTTGTTGGTCAGCCAGTGGGAATCCCACAGGGGGCGGATCTCCTGGCAAAATTCCTCGAAATCGGGCATGGAGGAGCGGGTGACGTTGATGCGCATAGCAGCAGTCCTTCCTTGGTGGACGGTCAGCCCCGCAGGGGGGCGAGCAGGCGCTTGAGACGGTAGGTCAGCCGGCGGGAGAGCGGCAGGGCGCGATAGACGCGCCGCGCGTCCGGCTCCCTGAGCACGCGCGCGCTGGGCGCGTTCCACAGCATCACATAGAGATACCAGTCGCGGAACCGGCCGACCTGTTCAGTATACCGCTTTTGGGAAAATTCGTCCACATCCCCGAGCATCTCGGCCACGCTGCGGCTGCGCTCGTACACGCGCCGCCCGGACTCGCGCGACCACTGGCTCATGGCCCCGGTGCGCACGTTTTCGCGGTACACGCAGGTAAAGGCGTGCAGGTAGGCGGCGTAGCCCGCCGCGGTCAGATACATGCGCAGCTTGAGGTCGCCGTGGGGGCAGGGCTTGTCCCAAAAGGAGGGCGGCAGCCGGTCCAGCGCCGATCGCGGAAAGAGGAACGTGGCCGTGGGCACGAAGTTGAGGGCGCAGAAATCACCCAGCGTGTAGGTGTGGTCGGCGGCGAAATAGCCGGGCGCGTCCTTTTCGCTGTAAGGGATGAAAGGGCGGTCCGGCGCGCAGCCGTCCGCGTCGCGGATCATGCCGTTGGTGAAGCAGAAGGTGCAGTCCGGGTGCTCCTCCATGTAGGCCACCTGGCGGCGCAGCTTATGCGGGTCACACCAGCAGTCATCCCCCTCGCACAGGGCGATGTACTTGCCCCGCGCGCGGGGATAGTTGAACGTGGGGTCGATGGCCACGCCTCTGGAATACTGGTTCTCGGTTTCAAACAGGGGCCTGACCACGTCGGGATACCGCCGCGCGTAATCGCGCAAAATGTCCTGCGTGCCGTCGGTGGAGGCGTCGTCGTGCACCAGAATCTCGATGGGAACGTCCTGCGCAAGAAAGCTCTCCAGCGCCTGGGCGATGTAGGGCGCGTGGTTGTACGCCGCGCAGCAGATGCTCACCATGGGCTCCATCCCACGCGCCTCCCTTCCGTTTTGCTATGCCGATTGTACCCAATGCCGCCAGGCGTGTCAAGCCGAAGCGGGCCGCCCCGGATGATACGGAGCGGCCCGCTTTCCATGAAATATGGCATTACGCTTCCTGCCCGAGGGGCCTGAGCATCCGGACATCCACCTTGCGGAACAGCGCCAGGCACAGCGCCAGCGACACTGCCTCCGCTACGGGGAAGCACCACCATACGGCGTTGAGCCCGCCGAGCCGGCTCAGAATCCACGCTGCGGGCAACAGCACGATCAGCTGGCGGCACAGGCTCATCAACAGGCTGTAGAATCCCTTGCCAATGGCCTGGAACACCGTGCTCAGCGTGATGCCGATTGCCGCCAGAATGAAGTGGCTGCTGATGATGCGCAGCGCCACCACGCCCAAGGCGGTCAGATCGCTCGCGCCCCCGGCCTCAAACAGGCCCAGCAGTAGTTCGGGAATCAAAAGGAAGGCGACCGTGCCCACCGCCATGATCACCACCGCCAGCTTCACCGCTACGCGGATGGCGTCATACACGCGCTGGCGCAGGCGTGCGCCGTAGTTATAGCCCACGATGGCCACCAGCCCGTTGCTCAGGCCGAAAACAGGCATGAACACGAAGGACTGGAGCTTGAAGTATACGCCCAGCACGCTGACGGCGGTGTTGCCGTAGGCGATGAGGATCAGGTTCATCAATACGTTCATGAACGAACTGATGGACTGCATGATAATGCTGGGGAAGCCAACGGCCAGAATGCTCCTGAATACGGAGGCTTCAGGCCGGAACCCACGCCAGACCACCTTGAGCTCGTGGTTCTTCAGCTGGTTGAGCACAAAGCCCAGCAGCATGCCGCCGATCTGGCCGATCACCGTGGCCGCCGCCGCGCCCGCCACGCCCATCTGCGGCGTGCCCAGCAGGCCAAAGATCATGATCGGGTCCAGAATGATGTTGATGACCGCGCCGGTCAGCTGCGTGGTCATCGACAGCATGGTGTTGCCCGTGGCCTGCATCATCCGCTCAAAGGAAATGGACAGGAACAGGCCAAAGCTGAACACCGTCACGATGCGCAGATAGTCGCCCGCCATCTGCTGCAATTCCGGGTCCGGCGTAAATACATGGAAGAAACTGTGCGACCCCAGCAGGCCGAACAGCAGGAACACAACGAAGCCGCACAGCTCCAGCAGCATGCCGCAGCGGGCCGCTTCGCGCGCCTCTTCAGCCCGCTTCTGCCCCAGCTTGCGGCTGATGAGGCTGTTGATGCCCACGCCCAGGCCCGTAGCGACCGCGATCATGAGCAGCTGGATGGGAAAGGCCAGCGATACGGCGGTGAGCGCATTCGGGCTGTAGCGCGCCACAAAGATGCCGTCCACGATGTTGTAGAGGGCCTGCACCAGCATACTTACCATGATGGGGACGGACACCTTGGGTACCAGCCGCCCCATGGGCATGGTCCCGAGCATTTTTGAACGTTCCTGCTGTTCCATGACGTTTCTCCTTAAGTACTAGGTTTCTTTTTTATTAAGGTAACGAACAGTGAAAGATGGGCCCCTGGATGGGAACCAGCAATCTAATATGATAGCGGGAAAACCCGTGCCCGTCAAGGCTTTTTTTCCGTTTCTTCGGCGCCGGGGAGCGGGCGGGGGGGCCAGGTTGACTGTGCGGCGCAGCCCTTGCTAAAATCAGGGAACGACCGGGGATCAACGGTGCGCAGGGCGAAGCGGGATAGCCGCTTTCGCGCCGGGGGGCAGCAGGCATAAAGACCCGCCGGATCAACCCGGTGCGCAGGCCGCGGCGAGGCGCGCGCCGCGACCGGTCCGTGCCTGTCTCAGGCATGCATGCCTTTCCGGCGGCGGATGGAACGAAGAGAAAGCAGTGCGATGAGCGTCAAGCGTAGACAGCCGCTTCTTTGATGTGCTATAATGATAGATGACAGATTTGCAAGGGGCATGGAAGGACGGGGGAATATGGGTACGGCGCACAAACGCAAAGCAGAGCGGCACGCCATCGAGAACCGCGAATTGAGTTGGCTTGCGTTTAACCGGAGAGTACAGGAAGAAGCGGACAATCCCGACAATCCGCTTCTGGAGCGCGCCAAGTTTCTCGCCATCGTCACCTCCAACCTGGATGAGTTCGTTCAGGTGCGCTATCAGCGCATCTACCAGGCCGCGCAGGAGGGAAAGAAATTCGGCGGCGTCGGCGGGCATGCGCTCTACCGCCGCGTCAACCGTGAGCTTCTGCACCAGAACAACGCCCAGTACCTGCTTTATGAGGGCATCCGCAGCGAGCTCTATTTGCAGGGCGTGAAGCTCTATCCCACCTTTTCGCTGGACGAGGATCATATCCGGCGCGAAAAAGCGCTGTTTGAAAAGGAAATACGGCCCTTTCTGAAGGTGGAGCCGCTCCAGGGCAGCCGTCCCCGCCAAAAGCAGCTCTACCTGCTGGTCAAGCTTACGCGCTCCCGGCATAAGGGGGGGCCGTTCTGTCTGGTGGGGCTGCCCACGGCGCTGCCCCGGCTGTTTGACCTGTCCAAGGCCAAGGAGGAGCAGTGCCTCATCCGCGTGGAGGATGTGGTCAAGCATTACCTGCACCGCCTGTTTCCCAAGGATCAGGTGGAGCATGTGGCGGTGTTCCGCATCATTCGCAACCAGAACTTCCCCGTTCAGGAGCGCACGGGCGAGGATATCGTGCCCGCTGTGCGCGAGATGCTCTCCCGCCGCCTGGGGGGCGAGGTGATGCGCCTGGAGGCCGAGGAGCGCATGAGCGAGGAGATGCTCACGCTTCTGATGCAGCAGTTCGGGCTGGAGCGCGAGCGGCGCTACCGTGTCACGGGGCCGCTGGATTTGAATAGAATGCTGATGAACCTCTACGCGCTGGTCAAGCGGCCCGGGCTGAAGTATCCGCCGGCCCAGCCTGTGGAGGTGGCCCCCCTGATGGGGCAGGACGCGTTTGAGCAGATCGACCGGCGCGACTGGCTGCTCTACCATCCCTACCACAGCTTTGCTCCGGTGGTGCATCTGATGAAGCTGGCCGCGCAGGACCCGACGGTGCGCGCCATCCGTCAGACGCTCTACCGCGTCAGCGGCAACAGCCCCATCGTGGCGGCGCTGGCTCAGGCCGCCGAAAACGGCAAGGAGGTGCAGGTGCTCTTCGAGGCGCATGCGCGCTTTGACGAGGAAAACAACCTCTACTGGGGCGAGCGGCTCGCGCGCGCGGGCTGCCGCGTGATGTACGGCCTGCCGGGCCTCAAGACGCACAGCAAGATCACCCTGTTTGAACGCGAGGTGGACGGACAGACGCGCCGCGAGGTGCACCTGGGCACCGGCAACTACCATGACGGCACCGCGCGGCTGTATACCGACTTTGGCCTGCTCACCGCGGACCCGACGCTCACCTCCGACGCGGTCGCCTTTTTCCGGGGGCTGGAGAGCGGCGGAGCGGAGGCGCTGGAGGAGCTGGTCACCGCGCCCGATCAGCTCGCACCCACATTGCTGGACCTGATCGAGCGCGAGTGCGGGCATGCCCTGGCCGGACGCGGCGCACGCATCGTGGCGAAGATGAATTCCCTTTCGGACAAGGCGATCATCAGGGCGCTGCTCAATGCTGGGCGCGCGGGCGTGGAAATCGACCTGATCGTGCGCGGCATCTGCTGCGTGATCCCGGAAATCGAGGGCGTGAGCGACAACATTCACGTGCGCTCCATCGTGGGACGCAACCTGGAGCACGCCAGGGCTTTCGTGTTTGAAAACGGCGGCCAGCGCGAGGTATACCTGTCCTCGGCGGACTGGATGCCGCGCAATCTCTACCGCCGGGTGGAATTGATGTTCCCCGTTAAGGACGTGGCGCTGGCCCGCGCGGTGGAACACGTGCTCTATCTGCAATGGAACGATACCGAAAAGGCCCGCAGGCGGCTGGCGGACGGCGCGTATCTGCTCTCGCCCCGCCATGCCGGCGGCCTCAACGCCCAGGAAACGCTGCTCAGGGACGTGGAAGGCGTGTTTGCGGGCCGGTATGTGGAACGGGCGCCGGGGACGCGGGTGTAGGGCGCACGCCGCAGCGCGCCTCCCGCCCCGGGAGATCGACAGGATGTGCTCCCCCCCTGTGACCGCAGCGCGTCGGGGAAAACGGCCCGGGCCTGTGAATCCGCCTTGCGTGCCGCCGGATTCGAATTCCGGGTGGAGGGCGGGACCCTTCCGGCTCCCCAGGGGGATGAATAGTCTGAATCGTAGGCATATGCCGGGAAGGACGGAACGGATGAGCGATTGGAAAACGTTGGTGCGCGAGGACCGCGAGGCGGTTTTGGCCCGCGACCCCGCCGCCAAGTCCATGGCGGAGGTGCGTCTGTGCTACCCCGGACTGGTGGCGCTGAAATCCCACCGGCGGGCGCACGCGCTCTATGAAAAGGGACATGTGCTGCTGGCCCGGTGGATCAGCCAGCGCGCCCGGCACCGCACGGGCATTGAGATCCATCCCGGCGCCACCATCGGCCGCCGGGTGTTCATCGACCATGGCGACGGGGTGGTGATCGGCGAAACGACCATCATCGGCGACGATGTGACCATCTATCAGGGCGTCACGCTGGGCGGCACGGGCAAGGACACCGGCAAGCGCCACCCCACCATCCTCAACGGCGTGACCATCGGCGCGGGCGCCAAGGTGCTGGGCCCCATCACCATCGGCAACAACAGCAAGGTGGGCGCGGGCGCCATCGTCCTCAAGGACGTGCCGGACAACTGTACCGTGGTGGGCAACCCCGGCCGCATTGTGAAAAAGCAGCATCCCCAGCCCGCCGGCGAGGTGGACCTGGATCAGGTGAACCTGCCCGACCCCATGCTGGACCGCATGGAGGCGCTGGTCAAGCGCCTGACCGTGCTGGAAAGCTGTCTGGCGCGGCATGCGCGGCGGCTGGGCTGCGAGGGCTGCGAGGCGGCCCCGGAGGATGCGCCCTGCCACGGGCAATGTACGGACGAAAGCGAACCGGCCGACACAGCGCAATAAAGGAGCGAACAGCATGCAGATTTACAACAGCATGACCCGGAAAAAGGAACCTTTCGTGCCCCTCCACGAGGGAAAGGTGGGCATCTATGCCTGCGGGCCCACGGTCTATAATTTCTTTCACATCGGAAACGCGCGCCCCTTCATCGTCTTTGACGTGCTGCGCCGCTACCTGGAATACCGGGGCTACGAAGTGACCTTCGTGCAGAACTTCACCGACATCGACGACAAGATGATCCGCCGCGCCAACGAGGAGGGCGTGACCGTCGCGGAGATTGCCGAGCGCTACATCGCCGAATATTTCACCGACGCCAAGGCGCTGGGCATCCGTCCGGCCACGGTGCATCCCCGCGCCACGGAGCACATCCCGCAGATCATCGCGCTCATCCAGCGGCTCATCGACAAGGGACTGGCCTACGAATCCCAGGGCGACGTGTACTACCGCGTGCGCGCCTTCCCCAGCTATGGCTGCCTGTGCGGGCAGAATCTGGAGGATCTGGAGAGCGGCGCGCGCGTGAGCGTGGACGAGGTCAAGGAGGACCCGCTGGACTTTGCTCTCTGGAAGGCACAGAAGCCCGGCGAGCCCGCGTGGGAAAGCCCCTGGGGCATGGGCCGTCCCGGCTGGCACATCGAGTGCTCGGCCATGAGCACCACCTACCTGGGCGAGACCTTCGACATCCACGGCGGCGGCAAGGACCTGCTCTTCCCGCACCATGAAAACGAGATCGCCCAGACCTCCGGCGCGACCGGCAAGCCCTACGTGCGCTACTGGATGCACAATGGCTTTATCAACATCGACAACGAAAAGATGTCCAAGTCCAAGGGCAATTTCTTCACCGTGCGCGATATCTCCAAAGAGTTTGATCTGGAGGCCGTGCGCCTGTTCATGCTCTCGGCGCATTACCGCAGCCCCATCAACTTCAGCCGCGACCTCATCGAGGCGGCGGCCAGCAGCCTGGAGCGGCTCTACAATGCGCGCGACCAGCTTCAGTTCCTCCTCACCAGCGCCCAGGACCGCACGCCCGACGAAGGCGAGCGCGCCTTTATGGACGAGTGCCTGCGCTCGGAGGAAAAGTTCATCGCCGCCATGGATGACGACCTCAACACCGCCGACGCGCTGGCCGCGCTGTTTGAGCTGGTGCGCGCCGTCTACAAGCTGCCCCAGGGCGGCGTGAGCCGCGAGGCCGTGCAGCTGGGCATGGACAAGATGAAGGCGATCTGCGGCGTGCTGGGCCTTCTGATGAAGGAGGAGGGCGCCATCCCCGCCGAGGTGCAGGCGCTGGTGGACGAGCGCGCCGAGGCCCGCAAAAACAAGGATTGGAAGCGCTCCGACGAGCTGCGCGACCAGATCAAGGCCCTGGGCTACATTCTGGAGGATACCAAGGCGGGCCAGAAGGTGCGCAAGGGAGGGGCCTGAGGCCATGCGCCGCATGCTGGGCTGGTGCGCGGCAGCCGCGCTGCTGGCACTGGCGCTGGGGCTGACGGCGGCGCACCGGGTGCCCGCGCCCGGAAGCGGCGCGTTTGCGCTGAATGCGCCTTGCGGGCCGCGTCAAACGGCTCCGTCGCCCGTCCTGCCGCATGGTCCGGTGGCCGTCAATTCCGCGGACGCGGACGAGCTGGATACCCTGCCGGGTGTGGGCGAGGTCATCGCGCAGCGCATCATTGAGGAACGCGAGGAAAACGGCCCCTTTTACTACCCGGAAGATCTGATGAATGTCAAGGGCATTGGCGAGAAGACGCTGGAAAAGCTGCTTTCGCACATCCGCCTGCCATAACGGAGGAAACGCATGCGCGATACGGTACTGTTTCTGGATACCACGCTCAGGGACGGCGAGCAGACCCCCGGCGTGAGCTTTCATCTCAATGACAAGGTGGACTTTGCCCGCGCGCTGGAGACGCTGGGGGTGGACATGATCGAAGCCGGATTCGCCGGCGCCAGCCCCGGGGACTTTGAAGCCGTGCGCGCCGTGGCCCGCACGGTCAAAACCGGCGTGTGCTCTCTGGCGCGCTGCGTGGAGGCGGATATCCGCGCCGCCGCCGACGCGCTCAAAGGCGCCGCCAAACCCCGCATCCATGTCTTTATCGCCACCAGCCCCCTGCACCGCGCCGCCAAGCTGAACATGACCCGCGAGCAGGTGCTGGACGCGGCCGTGCGCAGCGTGCGCCTGGCCTGCTCGCTGTGTGCGGACGTGGAGTTCAGCTGCGAGGACGCCACCCGCACCGAGACAGATTTCCTCCTTGAGGTATGCAAGGCGGCGGTGGAGGCGGGCGCGACCACCATCAACATCCCCGACACCGTGGGCTATGCCACCGTGGATGAATACGGCGGCCTGATCGACGCCATCTGCCGCGAGGTGGCAGGGGAGCGCGACATCGTGATCTCCACTCACTGCCATAACGACCTGGGTCTGGCTGCCGCCACCACGCTGGAGGCCATCCGCCGGGGCGCGCGGCAGGTGGAATGCACCATCAACGGCCTGGGCGAGCGCGCGGGCAACGCCTCGCTGGACGAGATCGTGATGGGCCTGCGCACCCGCCGGGATATCTACGGCCTGAAGGACAACCTCAACATCCGCGAGCTCTACCGCCTGAGCCGCCTGGCCGCGGGCCTCAGCGGCATGGAGATTCCGCCCAACAAGGCCGTGGTGGGCGCCAACGCCTTCGTTCACCAGAGCGGCATCCATCAGCACGGCGTGCTGCGCGAGCGCGCCACCTACGAAATCATGAAGCCCGAGGAGCTGGGCATTCCGCAGGGTGGGGTGGTGCTGGGCAAGCTCAGCGGCCGTCACGCGCTGCGCGAGCATGCGCAGGAGCTGGGCTTTGAGCTGACCGAACGCGAGCTGGACCGCGCCTTTGAAAAATTCAAGGAGCTGGCCGACCGCAAGAAGGACATCACCGAGCGGGATGTCATGGCCATCTGCCGCGAGCAGATGCATGGCTCGCATGGCATGTACCGCATCCATTCCTTCCAGATCTTCAGCGGCAACCGCATGACCGCGACCGCCACCGTCAGCCTTCAGCGGGGCGCGGACGTGATCACCCGCGCGGACTGCGGCGACGGTCCGGTTGAGGCGTGCTTCCATGCCGTGGATCAGATTACCGGCCTCAAATGCAAGCTGGAAAGCTATCAGCTCCGCGCCGTCACCGAGGGCGAGGACGCGCTGGGCGAGGTCACCGTGCGCGTGAGCAACGAGGGCATAACCATGCTGGGCAAGGGCGTATCCACCGATATCATCGAGGCCAGCTGCCTGGCCTACCTCAACGCCGCCAACCGCGTCATCGAGGCGCGCCAGGAGCGGGAAAAGGCCCATCAGTAAGAAACGGGAGTTTGAACCGATGTACGAACGATATATCAAGCGCGCCCTGGACGTGGTTCTTTCGGCCGTCGGCCTGGTGGTGCTCAGCCCGCTGCTTGCGCTGATCGCCCTGGCCATCCGTCTGGACAGCCCCGGCCCCGTGGTGTTTCATCAGAAGCGCTTCGGCAAGGACCGCAAGCTGTTTGAAATCTACAAGTTCCGCACCATGCGTGTGGACGCGCCCCGCGACGTGCCCACCAACGACCTGCGCGGCTCCAAAGGGTACATCACCCGCGTGGGGCGCATTTTGCGCATGACCAGCCTGGACGAGCTGCCCCAGCTTTGGAACATCCTGAGGGGCGATATGTCGCTCATCGGCCCCCGGCCCGCGCTGTGGAATCAGGAGGACCTGATGGCCTGGCGCGACCGCTTCGGGGCCAGCCACATCCGGCCCGGCCTGAGCGGCTGGGCGCAGGTCAACGGCCGGGATTACCTCAGCCGCGATCTGGAGAAAAAGGCACGCCGCGACGGCGAATACGCGCACAATGTCAGCTTTGCCTTCGACCTCAAGTGCTTTTTGCTGACGCTGGTCAAGGTGGTGAACCGGCAGGGTATCGCCGAGGGGCGCGAGGGCCGCAGCTATCCCATCGGCGGCAGGGAGGACAAGTCATGACGCGGGTAATCATTACCGGGGCGGGCAGCTATATCGGCACGCATCTGGGCGCCTGGCTCAGCCGCCGGCCGGAGCGGTTTGAGGTGGAGGAGATGAGCCTGCACGGCGCTTGGGATGCAAGCGCCTTTTTGGGTTGCGGCTGCGTCATCCACGTGGCGGGGCTGGCGCACAGAAGGGAGCAGCCCGGCGACGAGGCACTCTACGACCGGGTCAACCGTGAGCTGGCTGTGGAGGTGGCCCGGGCGGCCAAGGCGCAGGGCGTAAAACAGTTTGTGTTCTTCAGCAGCATGAGCGTCTACGGCCTGACCTGCGGGCGCATCACGAAGCACACGCAGCCCGCGCCCAACACCCATTACGGCGTGAGTAAATGGAAGGCGGAACAGGCGCTTGCTGAGCTGGAGGACGATGTCTTCCATGTGGCCGTGCTCCGGCCGCCCATGATCTACGGCCGCGGCTGCCGGGGCAACTATCCCCGGCTTTCGGCGCTGGCGCAGAGCCTGCCGCTGTTTCCCCGCGTGCAAAACGAACGCAGCATGCTCTATATCGATACCCTCTGCGCCTTTGTAGAACGGCTGGTGGAGAGCGGGGCGGGCGGGCTGTACTTCCCGCAGAACCGCGAATACGTGTCCACCTGCGCCATGGTGCGGGAGATCGCCGCCTGCCATGGCCGGCGGGTGAGGCTGGTGCCCGGCCTGAACGCGCTGCTGGGGAGGCTGGCCCCGCGCGTGGGGCTGGTGGGCAAGGTGTTTGGTACGCTGACCTATGACCAAAACATGAGCGAAGCGTTCCGGCCGGAGGAGGAGCCCTCCTTTGCCCAGACCATTCGCATGACCGAGGTGGGGACATGAGCAGAAAGGTGCTGTTTGTGGCCACGGTGCTGCGCATGCATGTGCTGGTGTTTCATCTGCCCTATATGCGCTGGTTTCAGGAACAGGGCTACGAGGTGCATCTGTGCTGCGCCAACGATACGCCCGATCCCCGTCCCCAGGTGCCGTATTGCGACCGCTGGGTGGAGCTGCCCTTTTCCCGCACGCCGGTTTCCGCCGGCAACCGCGAGGTCTTTCGCCGCCTGAAGCAGCTCATCGACGCCGAGGACTACGCCCTCATCCATTGCAACACGCCGGTGGGCGGGCTGCTGGGCCGTCTGGCGGCGCGTGCGGCGCGCAAACGCGGCACGCGCGTGGTCTATACGGCGCACGGGTTTCATTTTTTCACCGGCGCGCCGCTGAAAAACTGGCTGCTGTACTACCCCGCGGAGCGTCTGCTCAGCCGCTGGACCGACCTGCTCATCACCATCAACGGCGAGGACTATGCCCGCGCGAAGCGGTTTGCCGCCGGCCGCGTGGCGCTGGTCAGCGGCGTGGGGGTGGACCTTGCGCGCTTCCGCGGGCCGGTGGACCGTGCCGCGGTGCGTGCCGGGCTGGGTATCGGCCCGGAGGACGCCGTGCTCATCACCGTGGGCGAGCACAGCGAGCGAAAGAACCACGAAACCGTGATCGCCGCCGCCGCGCCCATCGAAGGGGCGCATGTGCTGTTTTGCGGCGTGGGGGACCGTCAGGCCGCGCTGGAAAAGCAGGCACGGGAACTGGACATGGAGGGCCGCGTGCATTTCCTGGGGTTCCGCAAGGACATTCCGGCGCTGCTGGCGGCTTCGGACGTGTTTGTGTTTCCCTCCTTGCAGGAGGGACTTCCCGTGGCCCAGATGGAGGCCATGGCCGCGGGGCTTCCCTGCGTGGTCAGCGATGTGCGCGGCAACAACGACCTCATCGCCCCCGGCGAGGGCGGCTTTCTGCGCGCGCCGCGCGACGTGAGCGGCTTTACGCAGGATATCGCGCGCCTGCTGGCGGACCCGGCCCTGCGCGCGCGCATGGGCGAGCGCAACCGCCGCGAGATGCGCCGCTACAGCCTGGAGGCGGTGCTTGCCCAGATGACCGCGCTCTACCGCGGCCTGCTGGACGGGCGCGAGCCATGACGGAAGGGGGATGCGGCTGTGGCGTCGGTGCTGTTTCTGATGCGCTATCCGCTGGAGAAGGACGATAACCTCAAGATCAAGTTTGACGGGCAGATGGCCGCTGTGCGCGCCATGGGGCACGAGGCGCGGCTGATCGGCTGGGACCATGAGGGCCTGTGGCTGGTGGGGGAGGGTGAGCGCACGCTTCTCCATCGCGCTCGGCTGACGGGGCTGCCGGGATACGAAAAGACGCTGCTGTACGTGGACCTGATGGCTGCGCTCAAAAAGGCGGCGGCCCTCAGGCGCTTTGATCTGGTGTACATGCGCTTTCTGCCGGTGTTCCATAACGCGCCGGGGGCGCTGGCCGCCGTGAAGGCGGGCGGCGCGCGGCTGGTGGTGGAGCATCCCACCTATCCGTTTGAAAACGGCAAGCGCTCCTCGCTTCTGCGCATGCCGGTCTTTGCCTATAACGCGCACGTGTTCCGCCGGCTGGAACCCATGATCGACCTCTATACCCTCATCGGCGACCCCTGCGAGGGCACGCTCAACGGCCGCCCTGCCATGAACATCCTCAACGGCGTGGACGTGAGCCGCCTGCCTCTGCATGTCCCGCGCAGGGGCGCGAAGGACATCGGCCTGCTCGCGCTGGCCAGCATGTCGGTCTGGCAGGGCTACGACCGGCTGATCGAGGCGCTGGCGCGGTACAGGGGCGGCGAGCCGGTCACGGTGCACATGGTGGGCGGCGAGGGCGACGGCTCGCTGGCGGCGTGGAAGCGGCTGGCGCAGGAGCGAGGCGTGGCGGACCGCGTCATCTTTCATGGCGAGCTGCACGGCGAGGCGCTGGACCGGGTGGCGGCCCGGTGTGACATCGGCGTGGGCGGACTGGGCCTGCACCGCAAGGGCCAGTACCGCAGCATGACGCTCAAGCTGCGGGAATACATGGCGCGGGGCCTGCCCTTTGTCTACGCGGTGGACGACCCCTCTTTGCCGGAGGACCCCGCCGTCTGCCTGCGGCTTGCCAACGACGAAAGCCCCATTGACCTGGCGGAGCTGGCGGCCTTCGCGCGGCGCGCGCAGGCCGATGAAGAAACGCCCGCGCGGATGCGCGCCTACGCGGAAAGCCACATGTCCTGGCAGGGCGTGCTGGCCCAGGTGCTGGAAAGGGTGGGAATCGAATGCCCGGAACGCTGATTTACCTGAGCAACTGCGCCATTTCGGCGGATGGCCGTCAGAACCCCTTCATGATGCAGGAATTGCCCTGGCTGATGGCCCATTTTGACCGGGTGATGATGGTCAGCTATTATGGCGTGCGCACGCTGATGCCCGGCGACGAGCGGGGCGAGCGGCCCTTTACGGCCGTGCGTCCGGGGCTGGCGGGCCTTCGCGCCCTGCTAAAAACACCGTTTACGGCGGATGTGTGGCGCGAGCTTAAGCATATGCGCAGGGACGGGGTGCTGACGCCGGGCAACGCGCTGCGGCTGCTGGCCTTCACGCAGCGGGGGCTCAAGATGCACTACTGGACGGAGCGGCTGCTGCGCGGCGTGGTGGAGGCGCATACCACCCTGTACTCCTGCTGGATGAGCTTTGACGGCTACGCCGCCGCGCTGTCCAAGCGAAAGCACCCCCGTGTTCGCTGCGTCATCCGCGGCCACGCCTACGACGTGGATACGGAGCGCTTTGCCAAAAACCCCTATATGATGAAGCGGCGCATCGCCGCCGAGGCGGACGGCCTGTACCTGATCAGCCGCACGGCCCGCGCTCAGTTCATGAGCTATATGCGCGGCCACGTGGACGAGCGCAAGGTGCACGTCCTGGCCATGGGCTCATCCGGCATGCCGGTGGATCACCTGCGCGAGCCGCCGCTGTACACGCAGGGCGTGTTGCGCGTGGTCAGTTGCGCCATGTTCAACCCCATCAAGCAGGTGGATGTGCTGGTGCGCGCGCTCTCGCGCTGGGAGGGCGGGCCGCTGTGCTGGACGCACATCGGCGGAGGCGCGGAGGAAGGGGCCGTGCGGACGCTGGCCTCCGAGCTGCTGGACCCCAAGGAGAACGTCATCTGCGAGCTGCTGGGCGAGCTGGACGGCGCGCACGTGCAGCGCATCTACGATACGCGCCCCTTTGACGTGTTCATCAACACCAGCAGGAAGGAGGGCGTGCCCGTGTCCATCATGGAGGCCATGCGCCATGGCATCCCGGTCATTGCGCCGCGCGTGGGCGGCATTCCCGAGCTGGTCACGCCGGACGTGGGCTTCCTCTACGCTCCGGAAAGGGGCGAGGAGGGCGTTCTGGAGGCGCTGAACCACTTCGCGGCCCTGCCCCGCGAGGAGGCCGAGGCCATGCGCCGGGCGGCCAAGCGCCGCTGGGACGAGGGGTATTGCAGCGCCTCGCTGCTGCCCAAACTGTTTCCCAGGCAGTCCTGAAACGCACGGAAAGGAGGGCGCGCTCGTGGGTAAGCGCATCCTGATTATCAGCTATTTCTTTGCCCCACAGAACGCCATGGGGGCGGTCCGGCCCACCAAGCTGGCCAAATATCTCAGCCGCATGGGCCACGAGGTCACCGTGCTGTGCGGCCCCGGCATGAACGACCGCCGGGACCCCACCCTCGCCCGTGACCTGGCGGCCCTTAGGGAGGTGCATGTCATCCGGGAGTGGAACCCCCTCCGGGACCGTCGCCCCCGCCCGACCACACCCGCCGCAGCAACGCAGCCGTCCGCGGCTTCCCCGCGCGGGGGAGCGCTCCACGCCGCCAGGGACGCGGCCTACCGCTGGCTGCGCTGGCAGGCGGACCGCAGCTTCCGCCGCCGCGCCGTGGCCGCGCTGGACGGGCTGACCGGCACGTACGACGTGGTGTTTTCCACCTACGCACCCTGGAGCGTGCATGAGATCGCCCGCGAGGCCAAGCGCCGCGGACTGGCCCGCCGCTGGATCGCGGATTTCCGGGACGAGGTGGGCACGGCCTTTGCCTGGCAGAAGGGGAAAAAGGCCCGCTACCTGCGCATGCTCAGGCGCGAGGCGGATGTGCTGTGCGCCGCGTCGCAGGGCTTTCTGGAGATGATGGGCTTTGAGGATGCCGGGCGCGTTTTGTCCAACGGCTTCGACCGCGAGGACCTGCCCCCGGCGGAGGCCGCGCCCGCACGCACGGGCAGGCTGCGCGTGGTCTACTGCGGCATGCTCAGCATGGGGCGCAAGGGCGTAGGCGACCGCGACCTCACCCCGATGTTTCGTGCGCTGGGCGCATTGATCAAGCGCGGTCAGCTGGCGCGCAGCCAGGTGGCGCTGGTGTATGCGGGCGGCGAAAGCGCCCTGATGCAGCGTCAGGCCGCGGCCTGCGGCATGGGGGATCTGGTGGAGGACCACGGTCTGGTCTCGCGCGAGGAATCCATCGCTTTGCAGCGGGGGGCGGATGTGCTTCTGATGGCTTCGTGGCACATGGCCGCCCAACGTGGGATTCTCACGGGCAAGCTGTTTGAATATATGATGATGGAGAAACCCATCGTGTGCTGCATGTCGGGCGATCTGCCGGGCAGCGGCGTCAAGCGGGTGCTGGAGGAGACCGGCATGGGCCTGTGCGTGGAGCAGGCCGCCGGAGCTGCGGATGAAGCGGCGCTGGACGCCTACATGACGGATCTGGCGTATCGCTGGAAGCAGGGAAAGCCGCTGCTTGAGTCGAAACGCCCGGGCGAGGTGGAAACATACGCCTATCCGGCGCTGGCGGCCCGGTTGGCGGGCTGGATGGAGCGCTGAGCGTTCCTGCGCGAAAAGTGAGGAGGTTGTTCATGAAAAAGATTGCAATCGCCCTTGCGATAGTGGCGTGTCTGCTGACCGGAGCCCTGCTGCCGGCCCTTGCGGAAACGGACCTGTCCCGTCCCGCGGCAGCAGAGGAGCCGAGGATGGAGGAAAAGACACCCGGGGAGACGGAGCTTCCCGCAAGGGAAGAAACCCCGAAGGCAACCGACGGGCGCGAGGACCCGGCGGCTTCCGAAACGGAACCCGCGGCCCCCAGGGCGACGCTGGCACCCAAAGCAGCCGACGGGCGCGAGGACCCGGCGGCTTCCGAAACGGAACCCGTAGCCCCCAAGGCAACGCGGGCACCCAAGGCAACCGACGGATGCGAGGACCCGGCCACGCCTGAAGAAAAGCCGGATGCCTTTGAAGCTCCGGAACCTTCGCAGCGGCATGGCCACCACGGTGCGGCGCATCCGCACGGCAAGCGGCATCACGGCGGGGAGGGGCTCAGGCCCGGTCCGGGCGCAGACATGCCGCGCCGTCCCGGAGCAGGCGAGCGGCCACGGCAGGCGGCCCCGCATTGCCGCCGGTGGTGCGGGCCGGAGCGGAGCCGGCCCCATTGCGCCGGCTGTCCGTTTGGCCGCGAATGTCCCGGCTGGGAAAACGACCAGCCCGCCGAAACGCTGCCGGCCCCGCTTCCGGAGCAGGAATCCCGCCAGGCAGAGGAACCCGCAAAGAAGACGACGCTTCGGTTGGGACCCGGAATGGCCGTCTGAATCTCAAAGCGGAGGGAAAAACGCCCCTCCGTTTTTTTGCCCCTGTTACCGGATTGTGAACCTTCTGTAAACCTTCCCGGCATCCGCCCGCAAGCCCTTGACAAGCTCATGCCGGAATGCTACCCTGTGACCAAAAGAACGGTTTTGGTCCCAGCGTTTTGTATTATTTTCCAGACCGCCGTTCGGAAAGGAAACGCCGTGAGTTATATCACCTTTGAGAATGTCACCAAGGAATACCACACCGGCGGCGAAACGGTGCTCGCCGCCAACAACGTCTGTTTTGAGATGGAAAAGGGCGAACTGAGCGTGGTGCTGGGCCCCAGCGGCGCGGGCAAGACCACCATCCTCAACCTTCTGGGAGGCATGGACCGGGTGACCTCCGGGAAGATCATCGTGGACGGCAAGGAGATCACCAGCCTCTCCGGGCGCGAACTGACCGAGTACCGCCGGCTGGATGTGGGCTTTGTGTTCCAGTTTTACAACCTCATGCCCAACCTGACCGCCCTGGAAAACGTGGAGCTGGCCCGGCAGGTATGCCCCAGGGCGCTGGACCCGGTGGAAGTGCTCAAGCAGGTGGGCCTGGGCGAGCGGATGAACAACTTCCCGGCCCAGCTCTCCGGCGGCGAGCAGCAGCGCGTGTCCATCGCGCGTGCGCTGTGCAAAAACCCGGCGCTGCTCCTGTGCGACGAGCCCACCGGCGCGCTGGATTCCAAGACCGGATTGCAGGTGCTGGCGCTGCTCAAGGACGTGAGCGAAAAATACCAGACCACCGTGGCCATCATCACGCATAACGCGGCCATTGCGCCGCTGGCCCGCCGGGTCATCCGCGTGCGCAACGGACAGATTGAAAGCGTGGAACTGAATGACCATCCGGCCTCGGTGGAGGAGATCGCATGGTAAAAAACGTGCTGCGCCGCAAGCTTGTGCGCGACATGTGGCACAACCGGATGCAGTTTCTGGCGGTGATTCTGCTCTGCGCGCTGGGCACGTGGGTGTTCAGCGGGCTGGATGCGGCCTGGCGCATGCTGGACCTGTCGGCTCAGACCTACTTTGACGAGCAGAATGTGGCGGATATATGGATCACCCTCTCCAGCGCCGACCGCGAGGCCGTGGAGCGGGTGCGCGGCATTGCGGGCGTGGAGGACGTACAGGCGCGCGCTACCGCCGAGCTCACCGTGGACCTGCCCCACGAGCCCAGCCTGGTGGTGGAGGCCTGCGACGGAACGGCCCGCATCAACCGCCCGCTGGTGCGCGAGGGGAGCAACCTGCAGAGCAGCGACCTGCGCGGCTGCCTGCTGGATGAGCTGTTTGCCCGGGAAAACGGGCTGGCCGTGGGCGACCGCATCGGACTGAAGGTGGGCGGGCAGGTGTACGATTTTCTCATCCGCGGTACCTGCCTGAGCCCGGAATTCGTGTCCCTGACCAAAAACAGCGTGCGTGATCCGCTCAATTACGGCTTCATCCTCATCAACAACGGGGCCATCGGCGAGCTGCCGCTCAACAGCCTGGTGGTTACCCTCACGGACGGGACGGACGTGGAGGCGGTGGAAGCCGCTGTGAGCGCCTATTACCCCGACGCCCTGATGCTGGACAGCCGCACCCAGAACAGTGTGCACGGCATCGCCTCGGACGCGGGCATGTACCGCAGCCTGAGCTATGTCTTTCCGCTTTTGGCCTATGCCGTAGCGGCCATGATCGTGCTGACCACCATCACCCGCATGCTGGAAAACCAGCGCACGCAGATGGGCTGTCTCAAGGCCCTGGGCTACCGCGACGGGCAAATCCAGCGGCACTACCTGTGTTACGCCTTTTATCCGGCGCTGGTGGGCTCGGTGCTGGGGCTGTTCGTGGGGCGGCAGACGCTTCCCTATATCCTGTGGAATATGGAAAGCGCGCGCTATACCTTTCCCCGCTGCCTGCAGGCCCCCATCTCCTGGGAGCAGTGGGCGGTGTGCGGGCTGGGCGTGCTGCTGAGCTGCCTGATCTGCCTGCGCACCTACCGCCGTAGCGCCAGGGAAGTCACCGCCGCACTGCTTCGCCCCCGGCCGCCCCGCGCGGGACAGAAGCTGTTTCTGGAGCGGCTGGGCGGCCTGTGGAGCCGCCTGGGCTTCAACGCCAAGATGGTGTGCCGCAACCTGCTGCGCAACAAGGCGCGCACGCTGATGTCGCTCATCGGCGCCCTGTGCTGCACCATGCTCATCATCACCTCCCTCAGCCTCAACGACAGCGTCAAGTACTTTGTGGGCAAGTATTATGAGGGGACGCTGCGCTACAGCGTGCGGGCCAAGCTGGATGCCGGTGCGGGGACCGTGGAGGGATACCGCAAGCGCGTGGAGGCGCAGCGCGTGGAGGGCGTGATGGACAAAAGCGTGAGCATCCGCCTGGGCGACGCCTTCCGCGCCACCACGCTGACCGTACTGGAGGATGACCAGCGCCTGATGAACCTGGGCGCGGATGAAACGTGGATGCCCCTGCCTGCGGACGGGGTGCTGCTGTCGCGCAAGCTGGCGGAGGCCCTGGGCGCACAGGTGGGCGACCGGGTGAACCTCTGGCTGACGGGCGATTCGGACCCCGTTTCGGTCACGGTCAGCGGCGTGGCGGAAATCACCATCGGCCAGACCGTGTTCATGAGCCGCGCCGTGTGGGACGGGTGCAAGAAAGGCGATTTCGTGCCCACGGCGCTCCATGTGCTCTCGCCCACGCAGGCGGGCCTGGACTACCTGAGCGGGCTGGATGAATTCGAGGAATTCCAGTATCCCCCCAGCGAGATGGCGGACACCCTCAAGGTGCTGGAAAGCCTGCAGGGCGTGTTCCGGCTGATGGCGGGCGCGGCGCTTGGCCTGGCCTTCGTGGTGCTCTACAACATGGGCATCCTCAACTTTGTGGAGCGCTGCCGCGAATATGCCACGCTCAAGGTGCTGGGCTATCACCAGCGGGAGATCCGCCGCCTGATTCTGACGGAAAACGCGCTGGTGAGCGGCCTGGGGGTGCTGATGGGCATTCTGCCGGGCTGGTGGCTCACGGGTGTGGTATTCCGCTCCTGCGAAACGGACACGATGGTGTTCATCTCCACCGTCACCCCGACCTCGGTGCTTCTGGCCTGCACGGTCACCTTTGCCTTTTCCTGCCTCATCACCGGCCTTTTGACGCGCAAGGTCCGGACCATCGACATGGTGGAGGCGCTCAAGAGCGTCGAATAATCTTCGGGAGGGAATCAACCATGAAAAAATTTGTCGCCCTGCTGCTGACGGTCGCTTTGCTGACGCCCTTGTGCGCCCTTGCGGAGGATGTGGAGACGGCACCCGTGAGCAACGTCACCGCCAACGCGGTGGCGGAGAGCGAAAACGTCTACAAGATCACTGCGCCCTATTCCGGCGTGCTGCTGCCCTTTGATCTGGAAAGCGGCGATCCGGTGTCCAAGGGCGACACGCTGTTTGCGTTGGATACGGTCAAGGTCTACGCCCCGGTGGACGGCACGGTACAGGCGGTATTTGCCGAGACCGGGGACCTGTGCGAGGATGTCACCGCGCTTTACGGGATGATCGCCTGCATCGAGCGCACCCTGCCGCAGGTGGCGCAGGCCAGCACCTCCGGCGCCTACAACGATGAGGAAAACCGGCTCATTCACGTGGGCGAAACGGTGTATTTCTATCAGACCAGCGATAAGGACAACGAGGGCGAGGGCCGCGTGACCGCCGTCAACGGCTCCGATTATACCGTGGAGCTGACCGCGGGCGATTTTGAAAACGGCGACAGCATCAAGATCTACCGTGACGAAAAGATGGGCACCAAGAGCTGCATCGGTTCCGGCACCATCGAGCGTGCCGCGGATGTGGCCGTCAGCGGCACCGGACGGGTGCTCAGCTGCGCGGTCCAGCCGGGCCAGACCGTGCGCAAGGGCCAGCTGCTCTTTGAATTGTCCGGCCAGGACGCGGAGGCGGATGTGACCGGCGCGGCCATCACCGCGGACCATGACGGGACGGTGGAGCTGGCGGCGGGCGCAGCCTCCGGCCAGCAGGTCTACAAGGGCCAGCTTCTGGCCAGCATCCATGACCTCAGCGCCATGAACGTGGTGGCCGAGGTGGACGAGATCGACCTTGAGCGCGTGCATGTGGGCGATACGCTCACCGTGGTATTCGACTGCTACCCGCAGGAGGAGGTCTCCGGAACGGTTCAGAGCATTTCCCTGATTGGCAACGCCAAGCAGAACGCCACCTACTATGACGTGACCCTCTCCATCAGCACCAGCTGGCAGGTGCTGCCCGGCATGAACGCCACGGTATGGCTGCCCGCCGGTCAGTGACGGAGGCGAGGAGATGGCAACGGCTTTTTCCCCTCAGGAGCGCGAGCGCATCCGCGACAGCCTGCTGGATGCGGCGCTGAAAAGCGCGGCGACCCAGGGCATGCGCCATGCCACGGTAGATGGCCTGGCGCGTGAGGCGGGCATCAGCAAGGGGGCGTTCTACCGCTTTTATCCAAGCAAGGAGCACCTGTTTTTGAGCATGCTGGAGCGCACCCATGAGGAAATGTACGGCAGCGCGGAAAAGGTGCTGGACGAGCGGACCGATCTTCCCCTGCGGGAGCGCACCATGCGGGCCATTCTGGAGGTGTTCCGCGTAGCGGAAACCTATAACCTGATTCCCTTCATCCGCGAGGAGCTGCCCCTGCTTTTGCGCCGCCTGCCGCAGGACGTGGTCAACGCGCATTACATTACGGATGACGAGCGCATCAAGCGCCTGATCCTCAAGGCCGGGGCGCGGCTGACCACCAGCATGGAAACCGCCTGCGTCACCGTGCGCATGCTGATGCTGTCCATCTCCTTCCGGCAGGATGTGGGAGCGGGCTTTGAGGAGGCTCTGCGCCTGATGGTGGAGGGCGCGTGCGACCGCGTGCTGGCATGAAGAGAGCCCGGACGGTTTCCCGTCCGGGCTTTGAAACGCAGATCATCGAAAGCATGCAGCTTCACGGCAGCGTCTGCGCTTTAGGAGAAACCGCGCAATGCTCAACATCTTCTTCAAACCATCTCACATCTTCACCGTGATGCGCCCCGCACACGGCCGGCACTTTTCAATCAAAAGCGCCTGCTGCGCGTTTCCCGGCCGTTTGCCTGGTCTGCGTTTCACCCATAGCTTGCCCCGGCGGAATGAAAATATTCCGCCTTTTTTCAATTCGCCGGGCTGCCAAAGGCAGGAAAAAAACATCCTGATCCAGAAAGTTAACAGACTAGGCTTTGCATGGAGGGCGGCAGATGGTTTTTTGGGAGAATATGCGGACGGACAGCGAAAGTTACCGGCAGGGCGAAGAACTGTTTCGCAGGGGAAGCGTGCATCCCGCCGCCGGCCGGACGGATGCGCTGTGCTATGACGTGGGCTCCACGCCGCCGCAAAGGGTATGCCTGCTGGCCTCCGGCGCCGCGGAGTGCACCTGCGGCCAGGATCAGGAACCCTGCTGCCATGTGGCGGCCGCCGCGCTGGCTGCGAACGGGGATGGACGGCTGCGGCGATTCCGGCAGGAAAGCGAATTGCGCCTGGGCGAAAAGATGCTGGGCGTGCTGGGACGCGCCATGCCGGGCGGCGAAACGGTCCGTCTTACGCCCGCGCTGCGGTTGTACGCGGACGGGCGTGTGGCGCTGGGGCTGAGCGTGGGGCAGGAACGGCTCTACGCGGTCCGCAGCGTAGCGGATCTGCTGACCTGCTTTGCGCTGGGCACGCCGCTCAGGCTGTCGGCCAAATTCACCTACCGGCCCGAGGGCATGCGCTTTTCCCGCGAGGACGAGCGCCTGCTCACGCTGCTGATGAATCATATCCCGCTCAGGACGGAAACGCTGCGCCAGCAGGAGGAGGGCGGCGCGGCCGCCGACGCAAGGCCTCAGGGCCCGCAGGCGGATGGACGCTTTGTGCTGATGACCGGAGCGCTGCTGCATGGCGTTATGCGGTATTTTGAAAATCATCCCTTCGTGCTCCTGATGGAGGACGAAAAAATCGCGCATGGCGCCATACGCACGGTGGAGCTGCCGCTGTGCTTTGCCATCGACCTTTCGCCCACGGAGCTGACCGTGCGTGCCGAGGGGGTGGAAAGCCTGCGCCTGGTCAGCCCGGACGCGCGCTACGTGCTCTGGGATGGGCGCGTGGCGCACCTGCACAGCGCACAGGCACGGGTCTGCAGGCTTTTGTGCCAGGAGGGCCGGCAGTTCCGCTACCCCGCGCGTCAGGCGGAGGAAACCCTTGCCACGCTGTTGCCGGCGCTGTCCGCCGTAGGCACGGTCGTGCCCTCTCCGGAGCTGGCGCAGCGGCTGGAAACCGCGCCCCTGAAAGCCGCCGCCTACCTGGATCTGGTGGGGGGCAATGTGGAGGCACGGGTGGAATTTCACTATGGCGACGCCGTCATCGACCCCTTCGCCTCCTCCCGTGGGGAAGAGAAGCCCCCGGCGGAGGGCGGCCGCATGCTGCTGCGGGATGGCCGTGCCGAAAGCGCGTTGCTGGACTTCTTTTCAGACGCGGGCTTCGTGGTGCGCGGCGGACGCATCGTACTCAAGCGATCCAAGGAGATTCTGCGCTTCTGCACCCAGGGCGTGGCGGAGCTGGGCAAGCTGTGCGAGGTCTATGCCTCCACGGCGTTTGAAAAGGTCAAGCCCCGGCGCTTCGCTGCCCGCGCCTCGTTCCATATGCGCGGCGGACGGCTGGTGCTCGAGCTGCTGGAGGAAGGGCGGCCTGTGCCGGAACTGTTGCCGGTGATGCGCGCCATCGCCCAGCGGCAGCAGTATGTACGGCTGAAAACGGGCGAATTTCTGGATGTGCGCGATATGAGCGCGCTGGCTCCCGTGGTACAGGAGCTGCTGGATGCGGCCGCCCTGGACGACCCTGCGGCGGACGACGAGGCGCGGGAGCTCCGCTTCGGCGCGTACCGCTCGGCCTATATGGTGAGCATGCTGCGCATGGCTGGTGCGGACGTGGCTGCTGACGAAGGCGTGGAAAACGTCATGGAAGCACTGGGCAGCGATGCGCAGGCGGATCTGAGCTATGTGCCCGGCCGCTTGCGGCGCAAGCTAACGCCCTATCAGCAGCGCGGGTGCGCATGGGTCTTGTCGCTCTACGAGGCGCGTATGGGCGGCATTCTGGCCGACGAGATGGGCCTGGGCAAAACGGTGCAGATCATCGCGGCGCTGTCGGCGGCCCGGCGCAGGGACGGCGTGATGAAGAGCATGATCGTCACCCCCACGTCGCTGACCTATCACTGGCTGGCCGAATTCAAGCGTTTTGACGACGCGATGGTGGTGCGCGTGGTGAGCGGACCGCGGGAGGAACGGCGCCACGCCATCGAGGAGATCAAGCGCGACCCGTCGGTGGACGTGGTGCTGACCAGCTATCCGCTTTTGCGGCGCGATATTGAGCACCTGCGGGACATCCCCCTGCGCTTTGCCATACTGGATGAGGCACAGAGCGTGAAAAACGCGCAGAGCCAGGGGGCGGTGGCCGCCAAGGAGCTGGACGCGCAGGTGCGCGTGGCGCTGACCGGCACTCCCATGGAAAATCACACCGGCGAGCTGTGGAGCATCTTTGATTTCGTGCTGCCGGGATACCTGGGCACGCAGGCGGCATTTCTGCGCCGCTATGGCGGAGGCGAGCGGGCCGACGAGCTGCGCGAGCGTATCCGCCCCTTCCTGATGCGCCGCCTCAAGAGCGAGGTGCTGGCCGACCTGCCCAGAAAGCGAGAGGAATACGTCTATGCCGCCATGACCCCCGAACAGACGCGCGTGTACGACAGCCTGATGCTGACGCTGCGCGAGCATGTGGGGCAGGCGCTGGCGGAGGGCTCCCTGCCGCGCGCGCGCATGCAGGTACTCAGCATTTTGCTCAAGCTCCGTCAGGTATGCTGCCACCCCAAACTGTTTTTGCCCGACTATGAGGGCTCCAGCGGAAAGCTGGAGCTGCTGGTGCAGATCGTGCACAACGCCATCGCCGCCAAACGCCGCATGCTGATCTTTTCGCAGTTTGTGGGTATGCTGCAGATGATCCGCAAGCGCCTGGGGCGCGAGGGTATCCAGACGCTTTACCTGGATGGTGAAACCCGCCCCGACAAGCGTCAGGAGCTGTGCGACCGCTTCAACGGGGGAGAGGGACGGGTGTTCCTGATTTCGCTGAAGGCAGGAGGCACGGGGCTGAACCTGACCGGCGCGGACCTGGTGATTCATTACGATCCCTGGTGGAACCCCGCCGCCGAGGACCAGGCAACCGACCGTGCGCACCGCATCGGCCAGACGCATGATGTGGACGTGGTCAAGCTGATTGCCCAGGGGACGATCGAGGAAAAGGTGACGGATCTGAGCAAGCGCAAGCGCGCGGTGTTTGACCGCGTGGTTATGGCAGGCGAAACCGAGCTGCGCAGCCTGTCGGAGGAGGACATCCGCGCGCTGTTCTTTAGCTGAAAACGGTATGTGCCCGGCCAGTTCTGGCCGGGCACAGCATTTTCATCGTGTTGGAAGAATCGGAATGTGTCGTCTCAGGTCTGAAGCCGGATAAGCCTGTCCTCCGCAGTTCCAGAAAGCGGGGAAAAATGACGAAGGCTTGCCTGAAACGGACGAGAGATATGCCGTCAGACCTCCGCCCGCGCCGCGCGGCGGCGCAGCCGCGGCGTGCGGCGGGGCTGCACGCCGTGGCTTTGCAGCCAGCGCACGGTATCCCGCACGGTCAGGCGCAGGTCGCGCGGGCGGTAGCCCAGCTCCCTGGTGGCCTTGTCGTGCGAAAAGCGGTCGTTGCTGGCAAGCGCCTGGAGGGAATAGGCGGTGTACAGCGGCCTGCGCCCGCGCATCCGGGCAAAAGCGGCCAGCAGCGGCGCCGCGGCGCGCGCCAGCCCCATGGGAAGCACCGGCAGCCTGCGCCCGCCGCAGACGCGCCGCGCCATCTCCAAAAGATCGCTGATGTTGCACCGGCGATTGCTGAGGATGTAGCACTCGCCCTTCCTGCCCCGAAGCGCCGCTGCCACGCAGCCCCACGCCACGTCCCGCACATCCACCATGTCGTAGCCGCCGCGCACGCAGGCGGGCAGCTTGCCCGTCATATAATCCCGGATCACCTGCACCAGGTGATTGCCCGCGGTGTCATAGGGCCCCAGAATTCCGGAGGGATGCACCACCACCGCATCCAGCCCGGCCGCGGCGGCGTCCAGCACGTCGCGTGTGGCCTCGGCCTTGGTTTTGGCGTAGCTGCCCGCCACCGCGTCCGGCGAAAACGATGAGGTTTCCCGCAGCACCCCGCCGTCGGGGTCCTGCGCGATGGCATGTACGGAGCTGACGTAGACCAGCCGGCGCACGCCGTATTGCCGGCACAGCGCCAGCACATTGCGCGTGCCTTCCACGTTGACGCGCCGCAATTCTTCGTATGGGCGGTCGCCGATATCGATCAGCCCGGCGGTGTGGATGACCACGGTGCGCGCCGGGTCCGTGCCCTCGAAAAGGGGGACGAGCGTTTCCGGAAGGGTCACGTCGCCGGTAAAATAGCGCGTTTCCCCCTGATCGGCGGCGCTTTCATGCGGCAGCACCAGCCCCCGCACCTCAGCCTTGCGCTCCTGAAGCAGCCGCACGATGGTGCCGCCCAAATGCCCCGCCGCTCCCGTCACAATCCAGGTGAACATATCATACACTCCCTTTCAAAATCATACAGGACTGTTGATTATCTTTTCTGCCTGGATTATAATGCCGATAACGGCAGGAAGCAACCGTCAGAAATGCGTCGCCTGACCGGTTTTTGAACACGCAGGGGCTAAAGTGTACGGAGGAGATGTAACAAATGCCGGGAGCAAAAGACCATCGCGTGCGGGTGACCCAGCGGCTGATCCGGGAGGCCTTTACGGGGCTGCTCAAGCAAAAGCCCATCCAGAGCATTTCCATCAAGGAGCTGTGCGAGGTAGCGGGCATCAACCGGGGCACGTTTTATGCGCATTACCGCGATATTTACGACCTGCGGGAGAAGATCGAAAGCGATATGTACCGGGATGTACTGGGCGAGCTCAAACCCCTGCTCGACAGCGACGCGAAAGCCACCCAGCGGGAGATCACCACGGCGGTGTTCCAGTGGATGCGCGAAAACCGCGACATGTGTGAGGTTGTTCTGGGCGAGTACGGGGATCGGTCCTTCCTGTGGAAGATGCTGGACCTGGGGCGCATGGTGTGTCAGGAAAGCTACCAGCGCATGTTTGAGGGCGCGTCGCCCAGAGACATCTCGTGGTTTTACGCCTATGCCAGCTGGGGGTGCATCGGACTTCTGCGCCGGTGGCTGTGGGAGGACATGGAAACGCCCGCGAGCGAAGTCGCGGGCATCGCCGAGCAGCTGATCGGCCAGGGCATGCAGTTTCTGACCGAAAAGCAGAAAGGCAGGAAACCCTGAGAAATCCCTCAGGAGAACAGCCCTTTGCGCCGCGCCTCGATGGCATGCGCGGGGCACATCTCCTGGCAGCAGAAGCAGGAGATGCAGCCCTTGGAGGTCATCACCGCCTTGCGGTTTTCGATGTGAATCAGATGCATGGGACAGGATTCGGCGCAACGGCCGCAGCCGATGCATTTGGCGGCATCCACGCGGGGCAGGGCGCGGCCCCGGCCGAAGAAGCGGTGGAACAACCCGTTGCCCGAAAGAAAACGCTCCTTGCCCACAATGGCATCCGGCAGGCGAAAGGGCGGGCTGGCGGGGACGAGAGCATCGCCCGTCAGCACGGCAGGCTCCTGCATCAGCCCCCGCCGGCGGGCCGCCCGCACGGTGGGCGGCATGTCGCCCCTAAGGCCCATGAGGAGGGCAGCCTGCTCATCCAGCGCATAGGGTGAACGGGAGCACAGCGTCATGCCCATATGCCGCACGTCGCCGCCGCCGGGGCCGTTTCCCTCGATGCAGTCAACGGCGTCCAGCAGCGTGATCTGCGGGGCCACGGCCTGGCTCAGGTCGATGAGCAGGTCGCTGAACGCGTCGATGGTGGGCTTGAGGCAGTGCCATTCCGGCTTTTTGAGGCCGGGAATGCAGCCAAAGAGGTTTTTGACCCCGGCGGTCATCACCGTCAGCCCGTGGGTTTTGAGCTTGGCGCAGTTGATGATGTAATCGGCCTGCAGAACGGGCGTAATCAGCGTAAAGCCGTCACGCCGGCCGCTGGAAACATCCAGATTGAGCGTAAGCAGCCCCTCAAGCGGCGAAAGACCGCAAGCCGCATAGAGCTTTCGGAGCATGGCGGCACTGTAAACGCCGCCGGGGCTGTCCGCCAGCGTGATCTGCGATATGCCGTGCGCGCACAGCCAGCGCGCCACAGCGGCCAACACCTCCGGGTGGGTGGTGACGGCCAGCGCGGGATCGCGTGCGGCCAGCAGGTTGGGCTTGAGGAGCACGTGCATGCCGGGCCTGAGATCGCCCGCCACATCAAGGGCTTCAAAATGGGCGGCCACGGCGCGGTCGAGAACCTCCGGGTCATAGCGGCCGGCGGCCTGTACGGATACGATGGGCATAAAACGCCTCCTTTGCTGCGGATCGGTGGGGGGAGGGGTCAAAAGGCGCCATTGGTCTTGGGCGTGACGCCGAAATGCCGCCAGAACGCCAGAAACGCGGCCTCGTCCAGCGTACCGCCAAAGACCATCAGCTCGTAGCTTTCCCCCTGCCAGCGGTAGCCCACGCCTGAAGGGACGAAGCCAGCGCGCTGGTAAAACGCCCGGCGGCGAAGGCGCTGTGCGCGGTTTGGGGCATCGGGGAGCGGGGCTTCCAGATCGGCAATCAGCCGCTGGCCCGGCTTGAGGCCCTTGATGCATTCCAGCGCGGCGGAGCCAAGGCCTCGGTTGCGCAGGGCTTCCTCGATGGCAAAGTAGAGAATGTGGGTGATGTCTGCCCAGCTGAGCAGGCTGACAAAGCCCGCAAAGCAGTCCCCCAGATAGAAGGCGAGCAGCTCGCCCTGCCCGTCAAAGCCGGACAGCAGCGCCTCAAAGGGGCGGCGCTCATTGGCGGGAAAGGCGCTCTCGTACAGCCGTCTCACGCGGAAAAGGTCCGGATGCGCCGTGCCGATGGGCAGGGCGGTCAGGGGTTCATGCATGCGTTTTCTCCTCTCAGAAGGCCCTCCAGGTACAAAAGCGCGCTTTCGGCGCAGCCCTCCTGCGCAACGCGGCCCTGCTTGATTCGGTATTCATAGTCCAGCAGAAAATCATAGGCCGCGCGCAGCCGCGCCTTGTCAAAGCGGCGCGCCTGCTGCTGCGTGCGCCCCACCGCAAAGGGGGGAATCCCCAGCAGCTGCGCCTGGGACGCCTGCGGGGTGCGCTCATCCATCAGGCAGCGCATGTGGTACAGGATGCGGTACTGCCTCAGCAGCATGGCCAGAATGCCCACCCGGTCCTCGCCGGAGCGGAGCATGTCGCCAAGCAGGGCAAAGGCCGTGTCGTTGTTGCCCGCCACCTGCGCGTCCACCATCTGGAATACCGTGCACTCCGTGGAGCGTGTGCAGATCTGGTCGATATCCTCCGCGGCAATCTCCTCACGCTCGCCAAGATAGGCGCACAGCTTGTCCATCTCCTGGCGCAGCAGCGCCGCGTCACGCCCTACGGTAAAGACCAGCCGGGCGGCATTCTCGCCGCTGAGCCGCTTGCCCATGCGGCGCAGCGCGCGTATGCACCAGTCGGCGCAGTCGGCGTCGTTCATGGGGGAGAAATCCACGATGGCATTCTGCTTTTTGAGCAGCGTGTAGAGCTTCTTGCGGCCGTCGGCCTTGCCCTTGACATAGAACACCACGCACGCCGTAGGCGGAATGCGGGGCACGTAGTCCATCAGGGCGGCGACCCGGTCCTCGTCCTCGGCCTTGCGGCCCGCGGTGAGCAGGGCGCACTCCCGCACCACCACCACGCGCTTCTCGGCCAGAAAAGGCAGCGTCTCGGCGGCGGCGATGAGCACGTCGGGAGCCGGGTCGGTCAGATCCGTCAGATTCATCTGCTCCAGCCCTTCGGGCAAAAGACGCGCGCACAGGTTTTTGAGCGCCTGCTGCTTGATGTATTCCTCCGTGCCCTCAAACAGGTAGCAGCCGGCGATGCGCCCGGCCTTGAGGGCCTCGAAAAAGGCGGTGTGATTCACGGGGCTCACCTCACTTTGTAGGGTGTGATGTACAGCTGATCGCCATGCAGGGTAAGGGTGATATCGCCGCAGTCGTCGGTGCGCAATACCTGCGCGCCGCTGCGGGTCAGGCGTTCCAGCGTCGCTTCCCCAGGCAGATAGCGGCTGCCGGAGGAGCAGCTCACCAGCGCCACGCGCGCGCCCACCTGATCGAGAAACGCTTCGCCCGAGCTGTCGGCGCTGCCGTGATGCGCCACCTTGAGCACGTCCGCGGGCGCTGCGGCATAGCGCTCATAGGCGCCGGAAAGGTCGCTCGCACTGAGAATCGTGTAGGGCCCAAAGCGGATGGAGAGGACCAGCGGCAGCTCGTTGGCGTCCTGCCCGGAACGGATGTGTTCCCGCACGGGCCACAACACGGATATGCTGGTGGTATTGTAGCGCATCTCGTCGCCGCGCGCAAGCTCCAAGACCGGGATGCCGGCCGCCTCCAGCCGCTCCAGCAGCTTCAGCGCGTCCGGGTCCGCCTGCTGGCGGGCGGCGTTGAGGGGCAGGTAGACCTGCCCGATGCGCACCCCGGCATCCAGCAGGTCCGCGACGCCGCCGATGTGGTCCAGATGCAGGTGCGTGATGAACAGCGCATCAATGTCGCGTCCCTCCGCAAGCAGATAATCCAGCGCGGACTCCCCGTCGCTGCCCGCGTCGATGAGGAGAGTCTGGTTCCCGTCCAGCAGCAGAGCGGAATCCGCCTGTCCTACGGCAAGCTGGATGTAACGCAGCTCCGCCGGGCGGGAGGCATAGACGCCGCCCGCGGCCAGGGCCAGCACGAGCGCCGAGGCCAGCGCGCGGCGGCGCAGGGAACCGGGCGCGCGGCCCGACAGCATCACCGCGACCAGCGCCAGCGCGGGGCCTGCCAGCACGGGCGGCGATGCCACGCGCAACGCTGCGCCCGGCAGCTCGGACAGCAGCGCCACCAGCCACAGCAGCAGCCGCGCCAGCAGGGAAGCGGTCCAGCCCAACGCCTGCCCCGCGAGGGGAACGGAGGAAAACAGCAGCGTTATGGCGCACAGGGGCGTGAGCATCGTGCCTGCCAGCGGCACAATGAGCAGGTTAATCAGCACGCCGTAGAGCGGGAGCTGGTGAAAGTACGCCGCTGTGGGCAGCAGCACGCCCACCTGCGCGGCGAGCGAAACCGCCGTCAGCGACAGCGCACCCCGTCCCAACCGGCCCAGCGCGTACCGAAGGGGATGGCTTTTTTCCGGATAGGGAAACAGGCGGGCAAACAGGCGCGTCAGCGGCGGCAGGAGCAGCGTGATGCCCAACATGGCCGAAAAGCTGAGCACAAACCCCGCCGACCATGCCTGCAGCGGGTCCAGCGCCAGCACAACCAGCATGGCGGCGGCCAGCGTGGTCAGGCGGTCGGGCCTGCGCGAGGCCAGCTGCGCCAGCAGCGTGAGCATCAGCATGACCGCGGCCCGCACCGAGGCGGCGGAAAAACCCGTGAGCGCGCAGTATCCCGCCAGAAACACCGCCAGCGCCGGCAGCCGCAGCACGCGGCGCACGCGCAGTCGGCGCATCAAGCCCAGCAAAAGGCCGCCCAACAGTCCCACGTGCAGGCCCGACACGCTCATCACGTGCGCCACGCCCAGCGTTTCGAACGCCTCGCGCTCCTGCTGGCTCAGCCCGTCGCGCTCGCCCAGCAGCAGTGCCACGGCCACGCGCGCTTCCTTGCCCATGACACGCTCCAGCGCGCGGGTGAAGGACTGGCGCACGCGGTAGGCCGCGTCCCTGACGGGGGCGTCCGCCTCGCCGTTGAGCACCGAGATCCCCTGATAGGCGGCGATGCCGAAAGACTGGCCGCTCTGGCGCATCCACAGGGCGAAATCCATGTGCGGCTCGCCGGATTTTCCATCCGGCAGATACACGCGCCCCTCGAAGCGGACCTGCGCGCCGTCGAACAGCACGGGCGGGACGTCATCGTAATGCAGCGTGCAATAGGCCATGCCCGAAGCGGGCGTACCATCCAGCGCTACATCGCCCAGAACGAAGGCCACGCGCTGGTCCGGGCGCTCGCTTGCACCGCCGTAGACATATCCGGTGATCTCATAGGTGCCGGGATCGGGCTGGGGCGTGAAATAGGCGGACTGAAAGCGAAGCGCACCCAGCGCGAAAAAGCAGAACGCGAGCGCAATCCCCGCGCCCGCGCCCAGCCTGCGCAGGAGCCATCCCATCAGAAGGGACAGCCCTGCGAGACCCCAGAGCCAGAGCCCGCCCGTCAGCCGCAGGGCCGACAGACAGCCTGCCAGAAACGAAAGAGAGACTACAAGCAGTATGCCATTGCGCTCCGAAACCGCCGCGAGCTGCAGGCGGTTCCGGGCGCGGCACATGACGGTTACCTCGGTTCAGGGGAGAGCGTTTCCAGCAGACATACCGCGTGCGCGCTGATGCCCAGCTCCTCGCCCTCAAACCCGAGATGTTCGGTGGTGGTGGCCTTGACGCTCACGCGGCCATCCTCTACGCCCATGGCCTGAGCCAGACGGGCCCGCATGGCGTCGATATATGGGCGCAGTTTGGGCCGCTGCGCCACGATGGTCACGTCCGCGTTGCCCAGCGCATAGCCTTCCCGGCGGAGCAGCGCGCAGACTTCCTTCAGCAGCCCGATGGAGTCCGCGCCGCGGTAGCGCTCGTCCGTATCGGGAAAGAGCTTGCCGATATCGCCCAGCGCAGCCGCGCCCAGCAGCGCGTCCATCAGGGCGTGGGTGGCCACGTCGGCGTCGCTGTGGCCCAGCAGGCCCAGCGTGTGGGGCACCTCCACCCCGCAGAGAATGAGCTTTCGGCCCTCTACCAGGCGGTGCACGTCCATGCCGTGTCCGATGCGCATCATCCGATCAGCTCCTTTTCCGCCCGCGCGGCCAGAATCAGCCCGGCGAGCATGAGGTCGGTGGGAGTGGTGAGCTTGAGGTTTTCGCGGCTGCCCTCGCACAGGTAGACCGGCATGCCCGCATGCTCCAGCAAAGCGGCGTCGTCCGTCCCCAAAAACCCGTCCCGGCGGGCGATCTCGTGGGCTTTACGGATCAGCTCCACCCGGAAGGCCTGCGGGGTCTGCATGGCGCGAAGGGCAGATCGGTCGGGGGTATCCAGCACCAGCCCGTCGGGCGCGGCGCGCTTGATGGTGTCGGTCACGGGCACCGACGCGATGCCCGAACCGCGCTTCTCCACCGATTCGATGGCGCGGCGGATGACGTCCTCGGTGACCAGAGCGCGCGCGCCGTCATGGATGAGCACGCATTCGGCGTCGTCCGGCAGGGCGTCCAGCCCGCAGCGCACCGAGTCCTGCCGCTCCGCGCCGCCGGGCACCACCCGCATCACAAAGCGGTCCAGCCCGCAGCGTGCGATCACCGCGCGCATCTCCTCCACCTCGGCGGCAGCCGCCACCACCACCGCGCCCGCGCAGAGCGCGGAAAACGGCGCGATGGCCCGCACGATGGCGGGAATGCCCCGAAGCGGCAGAAACACCTTGTTGCGGTCCGCCTCCATGCGGCGGCCGCTGCCTCCGCCCAAGATGATGGCGTAGCTTTTCACCTTATGCCTCCCCGCGCTCCATGCGCGTCTGCTCATCCTCCTCAAGCACCTCGTACATGTCCTGCGCTCCTTCCTTGCGCACGGTTTCCTTCACGCTCTGGATGCGGTAGCGCCCCACCCGGCTGCCGAAGCGGATCTCCAGCACGTCGCCCTCGCGCACCTCCGCGCCGGGCTTGGCCACCTTGCCGTTGAGCGATACGCGGCCGCCTGAGCAGGCCTCGTTGGCCACGGTGCGGCGCTTGATGATGCGCGAAACCTTCAAAAACTTGTCCAACCTCATGAGGGGTTTGCTCCTTTCAGGCGGTCACGGCCGCTTCGATCAGGCGCAGGGTGTTCTCCACGCCCTTGCGGTGGCTGCGCTCATACCCGTGCGAGGCGTATACGCCCGCGCCGATGAGCGCAAAGCGCACGTCACGCCCCGCGCGCAGCGCCGCCGCCGCATCGCTGCCGTAGGCGGGGTATACGTCCACGGCGTAGTCGATGCCGTTTGACTTGGCCAGCGCGATGAGCTCGCCGGTCATTTCGTAATCATAGGGGCCGGAGGAATCCTTGGCACAGATGGATACCTGCTGTTCGCGGCAGGAAAGCCCCTCGCCCACGCAGCCCATATCGACCACCAGAAGGTCCTCGGTATCCTCCGGGAGGCCGCAGGACGCGCCGTGGCCGACCTCCTCATAGACGGAGAAAAACAGCGTGACCTTGCGCGAAAGCCGGACGGTACCTTCCGCCACGCCCCTGGCCAGCGTCAGCAGCATGCCGGCGCTGAGCTTGTCGTCCAGAAAGCGGCTGCGGATGAAGCCGCTTTCGGTCACGCGGGCGCGGGGGTCCAGGCAGACGATATCGCCCACGGCGATGCCCAGCCGCTCCACGTCCTCGCGGGAGGAAACCTCCTCGTCCAGCAGGATCTCCAGCGTCGTGTCGTCGCGCTTTTCGCTGTCCAGCTCGCGGTTGACGTGCTTGGAGGCGTTGCGCAGCTCCACCACGCCGGTGTAGCGCTGGCCGCCGCGGGTGATGACGGTCACATTTTCGGTCTCTACCGCCTGCAGGGACGGCCCGCCCAGGCAGGTGAAGGCCAGCCGCCCGTCCGGCTTGACGGCGCGCACCATCAGCCCCAGCGTGTCCACATGCGCAGCCAGCGCGAGAGGACGTCCCTCGCCGCCCAGGGGGCACACCACGCCGCCTTTGCGGAGCTGCCGGGGAGAAAAGCCAAGGCCTTCCAGCGTTTCTACGAGGGCGCCGCATACCTGACGGGGATAGCCCGTGGGGCTGGGGATGGAGAGGAGGCGCAGGGTCTGGTCAAGGGAATAGCAGGCGTCAAGCGGCATGGGACATTTCCTCCAAAACATGGTTTTTTCTTATGATACCGCATTTAGCTGCGGTGGGCAAGGGACGAAAAAAGCGCCGTCAGACAGCCGCTGCAGACTGCCGGACGACGCGCGGACCGCCATCGGTGACGGCGATTTTTCCAAAAAGAATTACTTGTTGACGCTGTCCTTCAGAGCCTTGCCGGCCTTGAAGACGGGGGCCTTGGAGGCCTCGATGCTGATCTGCTCGCCGGTGCGGGGATTGCGGGCCACGCGCGCGGGGCGGCTGCGGACTTCGAAGCCGCCGAAGCCAACGATCTGGACCTTCTCGCCAGCAGCCAGGGTCTCGGTGATGACGTCGGTCACGGCAGCAATCGCCTTCTCAGCGTCCTTCTTGGTAAAACCGGTCTTCTTAACGATGGCGGCAGTCAATTCAGCTTTGTTCACAATGAATTACCTCCTTTGATTTTCCCATGCATAGCACGGAAGACGGGGTTTCGTTCATGGAAAGCGCGATCTCACGGGGTTTTTGGCTCAAACCCTTTGCCCGCCTCGCTTTCCTGTGTTCCAGTATACATCCATTTCCGATAAAGTCAAGTCCTCTAAGCATTTTCCCGACTTTTTTATGGCGTTTTCCATGGCACGGAAGCGGGAAATAAACTTATTTGTGGAAGCAAAAAGGGCAATATCGGGGTTCTTGCCAGCCAGGCGGCAAACGTTCACCACGGAAAACAGCAGATCGCCCAGCTCCATTTCCGGGTCCGCGCCGTCGTGCAGGTTCTGGGCCACTTCGTCCGCCTCTTCATAGACCTTGCTGAGCGCCTCCGACGCACCCGCAAAGTCAAAGCCCACCTTGTGCGCCTTGTTTTGCACCTTGCTGGCGCGAAGCAGGGGCGACAGACCGGTGGATACGTCCTCCATGGCCTGCGCGTGCGTGGTGATGCCGCGCTGGCGGCGCTTGAGGGCCTCCCAGTTATCCAGCACCTGCCCGGCGGTGTCGGCCTTTTCCGTGCCGAAGATGTGGGTGTGCCGCTCGATCATCTTGTGGCAGATGGCGGTGGTGACGTCGTGAAGGTCGAAATCGCCATGCTGGCGCGCCACCTCGGCGTGGAATACGACCTGCAAAAGCACGTCGCCCAGTTCATCGTACATATGGTCGATGTCGCCGTCGCGCACGGCCTGAATGTATTCGTAGCTCTCCTCCAGCAGGCTCGGCAGCAGGCTCTCATGGGTCTGCTCACGGTCCCAGGGACAGCCGTCGGGCGCGCGCAGGCGCTCCATCACATGCACCAGGTCGTCCATGTCGTAGCGGGTGCGCCGCTCCATGGGCACGGCGGGCACATACGCCGCGGTCAGGTGGTCATAGACGCTCTGGCGGTCCAGCTCGTAGAGCGGCACGGAATGCAAGGCCAGTTCGCCCGTGGTTTCGTCGCCGGTGAAGAAGGATACGGGCAGGTCCTCGGGCAAAAGGTCCATCAGCCGAAGCTTTACGCTGCCTGCGCATTCGCGGCTGTGCAGCTCTGTTACCAGCAGGGGTTCCTCCGGGGAAACGCGGGTTTGCAAAAAGGACTCCGCCGCGTACAGCCTGACGCCTGCCGGCGCATTCGCAACCAGGGCCAGGCAGCGGTCCGCATGGCTCACGCCGGGTAGGACCCGCACATCCGCCTCCCTGGGCTTGAGCCGCTGAATCTGGGCCACGGTCTCGTCGAAGGCCGCGTCGCTGACCGCATAGCACACGGGGCTTTCATTCAAAAGGCTGAGCACCTTGACGGCCGCCGCGCGGTTGAAGGTATCGAAGTCCTCGCATTCGTCGTAGAGCGCATCCAGCGTCTCAAAGGCGATGCCCTCTTCCTTGAGAAAATCCGCCATGGGGTGGCGCGCCGTGCGCAGCACCACGCGCGGCTGCTCATGAAGCGCGCGCTCCACGCCGCGGGTCAGAAAAGCCTCTCCGCCGGTTCCGAGGGTCACGATGGTCAGGCGGTTCATGGGTCAATCCTCCTTCTTTGGTGCCCTGCCGCGTCCGAAGCGCCTGAGCAGGGGAGCCAGGTCATCACGGGTCAGCGCGCCGGTGAGGAGCGCAAAGGCGGCATAGGTGCAGACGCCCAGCGCGACCAGCACCAGCGTCCACAGCCGTCCCGAGGGCAGCAGGCGGATGGCCAGCGCCAGCACCGCGCCCATGAGCGCGGTCGCCAGTGCGGGCCTGAGCAGAATGCCTTTCAGGTCCAGCTTCATGCCGGTATACTTGCGCACATACCACAGGTTGGGCAGCATGCTGATGGTGTAGCAGGTGAGCGAGGCGATGGGCGCGCCGTAGATGTTGATGCCGGGCATGCCGATCAGCGTGTAGTTGAGCAGCACCTTGAAGGCCACGCCCGCCATGAGCGTATACATGGGAATGCGCTGCTTGCGCAGGCCCTGCAAAATACCGCTGGTGGACTGCACCACGGTAAAGAGCACGATGGTGAGGCTCGAGAGGCTGAGCAGCTCGGCGGTCACGCGCAGGGCCTCCGGCGTATCAAAATGATAGATCAGGCTGAGAATCTGCGAGGACAAAAGGCTCATGCCGATGGAGCAGGGCAGCCCCACCACAAAGGACAGCCGCAGTCCCAGCGAACTTTGGCGGCGCATGGTTTTGCCATCGCCCCTGGCCATCGCGCTGGAGATGGAGGGGACCAGACTCATGGAGATGGCCACGGCCAGGGCGGTGGGCACATTGATCAAAGTGAGCACATAGCCCGAATAACGCCCATAGAGCCCCAGCGCGGAGGTGCGCTCGATGCCCGCGTCCACCAGACGGTTGAGCAGGAGGCCGCTGTCGATAAAGGAGGCGATGGGCACGATGCACGCGCCCAGCGTGATGGGAATGCTCAAAGACAGCAGGCGCTTGAGCAGGGGGCGCACGGCCAGGGGCGTCTCATCCGGGTTTTGGGGCAGGGCGTCAAAGGCGGCGCGCTTGCGCCGGTAGATCACCACCATGTACAAAAGCGCCACGCCCTCGGCAATGGAGGTGCCCAGCAGCACACCCGCGGCCGCATAGGCCACGGAGATGCGCATGCCGAAATACGCCAGCGGCAGGGCGACAAACACCTTGCCCACCTGCTCGATCAGCTGGGAAATGGCGGTGGGCACCATGTTCTGCTGCCCTTGCATGAAGCCGCGCAGCGCGGACATGGCGCATACCAGCAAAAGGGCCGGCGCAATGGCCACAAAGCCCGGCTGGGTGGAGGGGTCGCCCGAGCGGAGGGCGAGCGTGGGGCTCATGACCAGCATGAGGAGCGTTGCGATCAGGCCGAGGGTGGAGAGAAGGCACAGCGCCACGCGGAAGATGCGCCGCGCGTTGCGGGGGTCGTCGCGCGCCAGCGTGAAGCTGACCATGCGGCTGATGGCTACCGGCAGGCCGGCCGAGGAGATGGTCAGCAGCATGTTATAGGTGGGAAAGACCAGCTGGTAGGTGCCCATGCCCTCGTCCCCGATGAGCCAGGCCAGGGGGATGCGGTACAGGGCCCCCACGATCTTGCAGATCAGGCCCACCACGCTCAAAATGGTCATGCCGCTGAGGATGGATTTCTGCGTACTGCTCAAAAAAGGCCTCCGAAAAAAGCATATTGGCGGCGGAATATGGCAAAACCGCGGCAAGCCTATTATAAGCGCATTGCCGCGGTTTCGCAAGGTAATGATGTGCGTTGAGGGCGGAGAGGCCGCCGGCGCTGCGCGGGCGTTACTGCTCCATCTGGCGGCCCACGATGCCCGCGGCGGTTTCCGCCACCTTGAGCTCCGCGTCGCCCATCTTGGCGCCCTGCTCCTTGGACAGGAGCAGCACCGCTCCGATGGCCTCGCCGTCCGCAATGATGGGGGAGACCACCTGCGCCGTATAGCCGGTGATGTCCTCCTCGTTGGTCACGGCCACGATCTTGCCGCCGCCCGCGCGGTTGATGGCCACGGTCTGCCGGTTGGCGATGGCCGTTTCCAGATCGTGGCTGATGGGCTTGTCAGCCAGTTCCTTCTTGCTTACGCCGCTGGCTGCCACCACCTGATCGCGGTCCACGATGCAGGCGATGTGTCCCATGGCGCGAAAGATGGATTCCGTATAATCCTTGGCGAAGGCCGACATTTCCCCGATGGGGGAGTATTTCTTCAGGATGACCTCGCCATCCCGGTCGGTGTAAATCTCCAGGGGGTCGCCGCTGCTGACAACACGGACATCGAAAACCTTGTCCCGCTGGTTTCTGGCAGACTGGACAAGTTGGCAACCCAGGGCGTTTCCGATGCCCGCCTTAAAATTTACGGTATCCTCCAGCTCACAGGACCGAAGCAGCTGGTCGATATCCGCCTGAAGCTGGATTTCGAGGTGATCTTCGTAGACCCTGATGCGGTCGATGATGAGCCGCAGGTCGTTTCGGTCGAGTTTTTCCTTGGCGAGGATGTCCCCAAAGACGTCCATGGCGGTTTTGGCCACGCGGTTGACGCGCAGGATGGTGTTGCGCCTGTCCGCAAGAAGGTCGATCTGGTGGGTCAGCCCCTCGATCCTGCGCTGGAGGTCGCTTTCCATCTCGTCGTAGGTTTCCTCCAGCAGCGCCTCTTGATCGGGGTGCTTCATGATGTCGCGGATGCGCTGGCGCTTGGTGGCCTTGAGCTCCTCGTGCAGGTCGTCCAGCACGGAGGCGAGGTGGTCGGCGGACTGCTCGGTTTCGGCGACGTTTTCCTGCTCGGCTGCAAGGTCCTGATTCAGCCGATCGATCATGGAGGCCGAGCTTTCCATCACGCGCCGGATATAGATTTTGATTAGCTCGTCCAGCCGGTCCGCGCGGATGTGGTGGCTGGTGCAGCCCGCCGTTCCTCGGCGGTGATAGGCGCCGCAGGTGTAGGCGGGGGCCAGGTCGCTGCGGCTCATGGCGAACATCGGGCTTCCGCAGTCGCCGCACTGGAGGAAACCGGAGTAGACGTTGTCGTACTTCTTGACGCCGCGGTAGTGGGAGCGGGAGCGGCTTTCACGCAGCGCGCGCGTGGTGGCGAAGGTGCGGTAGTCGATGATGGGCTGGTGGTGGTTTTCGATGACGATGTGCTCGCTTTCGTCCCGCGCCACGTCCTTGCCGTTGATCTTGACGCGGGTGGTCTTGCCCTGGCGGAACGTGCCGATGTAGAAGTCATTGTCGAGGATGCCCTGCACGGTCACGATCGCCCACGCGCTCTTGGCCGCGCGCCTGGTTTCCTCGCCGGCGGCTTCCCTGCGCATCTGCTCGGACATGCGCGGCGTGGGGATGCCCTGCGCGGTCAGAAAATTGGCAATTTTCTTGTAGCCCCAGCCATCGTTGTTGTAGTGGTCAAAGATGCGGCGCACAATGTCCGCTTCGGTCGGCACCACTTCAAATTCCTTGCGCTTGTTGACGGTGTAGCCATAGGGCGCGGCGCAGATCCATTTTCCGTCCACCTGCCGCCGGCGGATGACGTTTCGTACCTTTTTGCTGGTATCGGTGACGGGCATTTCGTTGATGAGAAACTGAAACTGGATTTTCAGCCAGTCGTCATCGTTGGGGAAGTCGATGCCATCGCCGATGGAGATGATGCGCACGCCGGCGTCGCGCAGGTCCTCCAGCTCCACCAGGCCGCGGCTGTTGCGGCGGGAGAAGCGCGAGAAATCCTTGACGAGCAAAATGTCATACCTGTGGGCCATCAGGCCGCGGCGCATCTCCTGATAGCCCTCGCGCTGCTCAAAGGTGTAGCCGGAGCGGTCGCGGTCCTCAAAGAAGGTGAGGCTGCTGCCCGGAAAGCGTTGCTTCACGAAGTCGCGGATGATGGCCTTTTGGTTTTCGATGGAGACGTTGTCACGGTCCAGCTCATCGTCCACGGAAATGCGGGTGTAACCGGCGATGTCGAAGGTTTCGATCATGGAGGGCTGGCTCCTTTCGTGGGGTGTCATTTGCGGGTGGGATGGGTATGGGGGGAGTGCGCGTTGTTGTTTTGGGGCTGTGTTTTAGGAGTGTGTTTTGTCCATGTGGGTTCCCGAGTGTTGCTGTTGTTATATAGAAAAATAGAATTTACAGATAACATTGTACACTAACTTATGAGGGATTGCAAGTCTTTTGGAAGAAAAACAAGGCGTTTTTTTCTCTTTATTTATCGCTTGTTTTATTGCTTATGGTTCGGGCGCAGCCGGGCTTGCGCTCTTTTCACGCAGGGTTTCCAGCTCCGCGACACGTTTTCTATTGTAACGCAGCAGGTCGCGTGTGCAGCCCAGCAGGTCCGCGCCGCCGGACTGAAACACCGCTACGGTATACTTCTGCTTCTGGTATGCCCGGTAGAGCGGCTTTAGCCTTGCCGCAACAGCCGGGTCGTTTTTTTCGGAATTGGTCAGCCAAACCTCAACGATTTTCTGCGCATCCCTCACGCTGATCTCCAATGAATCGCCTCCTTGTACGACGGTAGTTTTTGGTTTTTGGGGGTGGGTTATGCGGGTGGGGGAATGGGAGGGGCAAAAATGGCCCCTATATATCAGGAGAAAAAGGGAGGCGTTTGAAACCCTGAAAGAGAAAATTTAAGAAATTTTGATGGAAACCAATAAAAAAACGATGAAAAAACCTGATTTGTATTAAAGCAGCCGTATGTGTTATGTATGCAGCACGCCCGGAGAAACAAAAGCGGGAGGAACCCTTTGATTCCAGCCCAAAAGACCGAGGCCCAGAACTGTAGCGCAATGCGTTGCGGCTGAGACTCTGCATGAATTCAAAACCACAACGCGTTGGTTCCTAATGTCCAAGTAACGGTTTTTTCATTGCTTCTGGAAAGAAAAACAAACAATGCCAAATTGATAAAAAACAATTATATCACAAAGGGCATTTAAATCAAGTTGAAAATTGGTGCAAAATGACGGTCCAGAATCGGCTACTATTGCAGGTGATTCAGTTCTATGATGAATTCAAGTTATCAATTGCATAGTTTTATGATAGAAAGGGGCATCGACAGATGCGTGGATTGAGCAAGGGTGGCCGGTCTGTATCTGCTCTGGGTCGAAGAGACAGGCGACTTGGTATTCTCATGATTTTGCCGGTTGTGGCGTTCATGCTGTTCCTCGTGGTTTATCCGCTGATAAATCTGTTTACCCTGAGCGTGCAGAACTACAACATGCTGTCCCAGATCAGCAAATACGTCGGGCTAAGAAACTTTGAACGCGTGGTGCTCAACGCCGATTTCTGGATAAGCCTGGCGCGCACCATCCTTTACGCCTTCGGCACGTTGATTCCCTGCGCGGTGCTGGGCACACTGTTTGCCGTGCTGCTGAACCGGGACATGCCGCTGCGCTCGTTTGTGCGTTCCTTTGTGCTGTTTCCATATCTGGTGCCCATGGTGGTAACCTGCGCCATTTTCAGATACATGTTCAACGACCTGGTGGGGGTGCTGGATCATCTGTTTGTGACGCTGGGGCTGGCGAAGGGGACACTCAATCTGTTTGGTACCTATAACCTTGCCATGGCCGGCGTAATCCTGGTGTCGGTGTGGAAATATACGCCGATGATTATGATCGCCGTGCTGGGAAAGCTGCAAACCATATCCAACGACTATTACGAGGCCGCTCAGGTGGATGGCGCTACCATATGGCAACAATTCTGGCACATCACCTTTCCGTTTATCCTGCCGCCGCTTACGGTGGTTATGCTGATGCGTTTTATCTTCCTGTTTAACAAGTGGGATCTGATTTACATGCTCACCGGCGGAGGACCGCTCAACGCCACCGCAACTTTGCCCATGATGCTGTATTCCCAGGCCTTCAGCTCCTACAATCTGGGCCGGGCGGCGGCCATAGGGGTGCTGATGTTTGTCATTCTCCTTTTGATTTCCAGAGCGTATTACCGGCTCAACGAAATGGCGGAAAGGAGGCTTCAGGCATGAGGCTGAAAAAACTGCCGGCCAGAATCGCATTCTGGATAATGATTGCGGCACTGGTGGTCATCTCGCTTTTTCCGCTGGTATGGGCCATCTTCGGTTCGCTAAAGGAAAGCCAGGAAATGTACAACTATCCCTACCGGCTCTTTCCCATCGCGCCTACGCTGAATAACTATACCGTTCTGTTTGGCCTGTCCAACTTTATCAGAAGTTTTTCCAACACGCTGCTTACGTCGCTGGCTACCACGGCGGTTTCCATCGCGGTGGCCTGTCTGTCGGGCTACAGCCTGACCAGGTTTACCTATCCGGGGGCCAGGCTGCTCAAAAGGCTGATCCTGGATACCTACATGATCCCCTCCATTTTGCTGATCTTGCCCATCTATTCCATCCTTACAAAGCTGGGTCTGCGCGACAACCTTGTGGTATATGCGGTCATGGTTACCTCTACCACCCTGCCGTTTTGCGTGTGGCTGATGACCTCCTACTTTGCGGGGGTCTCCACCAGCTTTGAGGAAGCGGGCATGATCGATGGCTGTACGCGCTTTCAGGCATTTTACCGCATCGTGCTGCCCCAGCTTACGCCGGCCATGATTGCAACCGGCATTCAGGCCTTCATCCTCGTATGGAACGATCTGATGTATGCCAAGATTCTGCTTTCCTCGGAAGAAAACCGCACGCTGTCGCTGGTGATTTCCTCCATGTTTGCCCAGGAGCAAATCTATCCGTGGGGCGTGATTCTGGCAGGTACCGTAGTTGCCACGGTGCCGGTTCTGGTGATGAATATCTTTGGTGTGGACAAGCTGGTGGGGGGCTGGTCCGACGGAGGCGTGAAGGAATAAAACAAGAACCTGGGCGGCGGCCGGGGAAACGAACCCGCCTGCTGGCAAAGCGCTGTGGGCGCGCGGACACGGCGGCCGCTTGAAAAGTCAATTAAAGGAGGGTTCCCATGAAAAAGCTGCTAGGTATCCTGTTGACCCTGACCCTGGCGTTGTCGTGCCTGAGCCTGTCCGCTTCGGCGGAGGAGGCGCAGCTGTCCGGCAGCATCACCTTCCTTTCCGGTGAAACGGACGAGGAACAGGTGACCGTAACCCGTGCCCTGATTGAGGCCTTTGAAAAGGAAAATCCCGGGTGCACGATCAACCTTGTGCTGGCGGGCATGGACGACCGCGAGGAAAGCATCATGGCGGATCTGTACGCGGGCGCGCCGGTGGACCTGATTACCGTGGACTGCGAGTCCATTGGCACCTATGCCAACGCGGGCATCCTGTATCCGCTGGATGAGCTGATCGAGCGGATCGGCGAGGATGACTTCATTCCGGGTTCGCGCGTGCAGATCGACGGGCATGACTATGGCTTCCCCTATGCGGGATGCAGCATGCAGATGTTCATCCGCACGGATCTGCTGGAGGAAGCCGGGCTGGAGATCCCCACGACGTGGTCCGAGCTGCTGGCAACCGCCAAAGCGCTCACCACCGACGACATGTATGGCTGCTGCCTGCCTGCCGGACAAAACAACTGCACCACTCTGTGGATGAACATGTTCATCAACATGGCGGGAGGCAATGTGTGCGGCGAGGATTTACAGCCCACGCTGGATACCGAATACGTTGTCAAGGCTTTGGAGTTTTACAAGGAGCTTGCTCAGTACTGCCCGCCGGGAATCACTTCCTACGGCTACAGCGATCAGATTACTGCGTTCTGCTCCGGCAAGGCAGCCATTTCGTTCTATCAGGGCCGCATCATAGCGCGCGTTTATAACGAGGCGCCCGACCTGTTGGACAAATATGCGGTTTGCGAAGTTCCGACCTGCGATGATGGCCCGCAGCTGCAGTTTGCCAGCTACAACTACTATGCACTGGGCAAAAACACGCAGAATCCCGAACTGGCCATGGCGTTCCTTGAGTTTATGTGCACGGGCGAAAACGCGGCACAGTTTGCGCTTTCTGCGCCGGGTCACATTACGCCGTCGCTTTACAGCGTAAAGGAGATTCTGACCACCATCCTTGAAACCACGGACGATCCCATGCTGTCGAAAAACGCCGCTCGCATTCTTTTCTCCTACGACCACGCGGCCAGTGAGAAAACCTTCAACGAGTCGGCCAACGCTGGCGGTGTAAAGGGCACCACCTTTGAAACCAACGGAATTCTCAACACCAACTATGCCTATGTGCGCCAGTACAATATTCTCAGCGAAATGGTGCAGCAGGTGCTGATTAACGGCGTAGAGCCTGCGGATGCCGCAAAGGCGGCGCAACAGAACTTTGAGGACATTCTGGCCGATCTGGAATAATCCCGTGACGGACACAACAGGGTAACGTACTGATTATTCAAATGCCGGGAGCGTTACAAAATGAACGCCCCCAAAAAGACGAGGCAAGGACTCCGAAAGGGTATCCAAGCCTCGTCTTTTTGCTTAAGATTAAGAATGTGGATAGAAATCATAAGCAAAATCAGTATAAGCTGTTTGAACGGTATGGTGAACGGGTGTTTGCGATAAGGTACAATAAGGGACCTGTTGACAAAACCTCCAGAGGCATGGTTCCTATGGTATAATGGAAATAAAGGAGGAATGGCGCATGATGGGGCGGCAAAGTGGTCAAATGAGTATGATCATTCTTGATTTATCAGAATTGATTCCAGAAAATCATCTGCTTCGAAAAATCAATCAGATGATTTCGTTTGACTTTATTTACGATCTTGTAGCGCCATACTATCCCGCAAACGGTCGCCCATCCGTTGACCCTGTTAGTATGTTTAAAATGCTGCTGGTGGGATACCTTTACGGCGTCAAGTCAGAACGCCGTTTGGTGCAGGAAGTTCAATTGAATATTGCATATAGATGGTTCTGCGGCTTTGAGCTGACAGATAAGATTCCAGACCACTCTACATTCAGCAAAACACGCCGGCGCAAATGGAATGAGAGTCGCCTGTTTCAAGAGGTATTTTGGGAGATCATCCGACGCTGCGTAAAGAGCGGCGTGGTAGACGGAAAAGAACTGGCTGCTGATGGAACTTACCTCCCAGCCAATGTTTCAAAAGACAGTTGGATCGATACAGAAGTGGAAGCCGAGCTAAGTATGCAGAGCTACCTGGATCGCTTGGATGAAGAACTTTCTAAACAGCCAGGCTTTAAAAAACCTCCGGCCAA